>Ga0209591_10000195_pt1 | contig 79819 bp, 72 predicted proteins | sample MAT01_FD_187207 | JGI IMG/M metagenome (GOLD analysis project Ga0209591, IMG submission 187207) | Freshwater microbial communities from Lake Fryxell liftoff mats and glacier meltwater in Antarctica - MAT-01 (SPAdes) (version 2) | ecosystem: Environmental > Aquatic > Freshwater > Ice > Liftoff...
CTCGTACGATGCCGCGCCCTGAACGACCACCGGTAAGCCGTGTGCGGGAAATCCGCACGCACGGTTTGAACGGGGGTCTTGCTACAGCCCGCCCAACCGGCGGAGGAAAGTAGGATCTACCAATGCCGATCGACCTGTCGCGTGAGCTCATCCCGATCAACGCCGCCGTGCTCACGGTGTCCGATACCCGGACCGTCGCCGACGACAAGAGCGGCGCGCTGATCGCCTCGTTGCTCGAGGCCGCCGGCCACCGGATCGCGGCGCGCGCCATCGTGAAGGACAACCGCGAGCTCATCAGCGGGCAGCTCGGTGCGTGGATCGCCGACCCCGGCGTCGACGTGATCATCACCACCGGCGGCACCGGCGTCACCCCGCGCGACATCACGCCCGAGGCGCTGGCGCCCCACGTCACCAAGCCCATCCCGGGCTTCGGCGAGCTGTTCCGTCACCTGTCGTTCGCCGAGATCGGCTCGTCGACGATCCAGTCGCGCGCCGAGGGCGCCCTGTGCGGCGACACCTTCGTCTTCCTGCTGCCCGGCTCGACCGGCGGCGTCCGCCTCGGCATGGAGCAGATCTTGGTGCCCCAGCTCGACCACCGCCAGCGCCCGTGCAATTTCGTCATGCTGCTGCCCCGGATCCGGGCCGAGCGCGAGGACGCGTAGCCCACGGGGCCCATGCTAGCGTCGGTGCATGAAGCGGGTGTTTCGGTGGACGACGCTCGATGGTGCCGAGGCCAACGAGCGTCGCTACTGGCTGTCGCGGCCCGTGGTCGAACGGGTTTCGGCAGTCGAGACCATTCGCGAGGCGACGCTGGGGATTTACGGTGAAGCTCCCGCGCGACTGGAGCGAGTTCATCGGTTTGTTACGAGTCCATCGGGTGCGCTACCTCATCGTCGGGGCCCACGCGCTGGCCGCTCACGGTCGACCTCGCGCGACGCAGGATCTGGACGTGTGGATCGCGCCGTCGCTGGCCAACGCAAAAAGGGTCGGGGCGGCGCTGCGTGATTTCGGCTTTCCGGCGCTGGCACGCGCATGGCGACGTTTTTCGGTGCCCCATTGTGTCGCGGTGCTCGGGCATCCGCCGCTTCAGATCGACGTGCTGACCAGCATCACGGGCGTGGCGTTCGCGGCCGCATGGCGAGGACGGATCGAGATCGAGGTCGATGGGGCGCCGATCCATTTCCTCGGCGAGCGCGAGCTGCGGTTGAACAAAGGCGCCACCGGACGCGCCAAAGACGCGCTCGATCTCGAGCTGCTCGGCCCGTCGCGCCCGCGCCGCTGAAGCGACGGCAGCCTGCGCGTTGGCCGGGTCGCCGGTAGCGGTCGGGCGGGTGGCCGTGGCATCCTCGACCAGACGCTGACAACTGCTGCGCGAGGCCCCATGACGCACCCGCTCGAGAGCGCGCTCAACCGAGCGCTGTCGATCCGCCTGAACCTGCAGATCACGCTGTCGAGCTTGCCCATCGTGGAGGAGTGGATGGACATCCACCTCGACCGCTGGCTCGAGCACATCCCGACGCCGCCCGAGATGCCGGCCGGGCATGCGGTCAGCTTCCTCGCGATGCTGGGCTCGGACCTGCGCCGCATGTGGTGGGGTGCCTGGGGCGACCCCGCCGGCATGGTGCCCAAGCTCGCCGACTACCTCAAGCTGTGCAACGTGGCCAAGAGCGACGCCGCGGTGCTCGACCGCCTCGGCGAGAAGCTCGAGCCCAAGCTGGTCGGCCCGTGGGTCGGCGTGTGGGGCGGCAAGGTCACCACCGGCTGGCACTTCTGGGACCCCCACTCCTGGGACAGCGTCGAGCCGCTGTTTGGCACCCACGAGGCGAAGTTCAAGATGAAGAAGTGGGTCGCCGACCGCAAGCTCGAGCGCATCGAGCGCTTCACCCAGTCGATCGGCGAGACCGCGTTCTCGGAGTTCGAGTTCGCGGCGCCCGGCACCACCGTCGGCGAGCAGGTCGACGCGCTCGCCGAGGGCTTCCAGCACTTCTCGGGCGCGGCGCTGCCGGCCCACGTCGTCGAGATGTTCCACAGCGCGCCCGATCCGCAGTTCGCGCTGTCGGTCCGGATCCGCGGCGGCGAGGTCGTGCGCACCGCGGCGATCGCGCCCGGCATGCCGATGGCGATGCTCACCGAGCTGTGCACGACGATGAAGACCAACTGCGATCCCAAGCTCGATCGCCTGGTCAGCGCGCTGGCCCGCGAGGGCCCCAACCGCATCGAGGTCGGTCGAGCTGGTGAGCGCGGCGGCGTCGACGTCTTCGTCGAGCCGACCGAGTCGGCCCGCCCACCGTCCAAGGCCAGCGCCGACGAGCCGCCGCCGTCGTCGCAAGCCAACTGATGGACCCCGGCGCGCGCGACGCCGCGATCCTGGCGTCCGACGAGGAGCTGGTGCGGCAGTGCGACGTCGACCGCTACCGCGCGAGCGGGCCCGGCGGGCAGCACCGCAACAAGACCGAGAGCGCGGTGCGAGTTCGGCATCGCGCCACCGGCGTGCAGGCCCACGCCGACGACAGCCGCTCGCAGCACGAGAACAAGGCGCGCGCGGTGAAGCGGCTGCGGGCCCACCTCGCCCTCGAGCTGCGCGCGCCGGTCGACCTCGCGACCTGGGCGCCGAGCCCGCGACTCGCCGCGCTCGTCGACGGTGGCGCCGCGCGGCTGGGCGAGAAGACCCGCCAGACCGCCGAGTTCTGGGTCGCGATGGCGGCGCTGCTCGACCTGGTGTTCGCGTGCGACGTCGAGGTGTCGACCGCGGGCGAGCGCCTCGGCCTGGGCACCGCGCCCCTCGCCAAGCTGCTCACCGCCGACGAGCAGGTGCTGCGCACGATCAACCAGGAGCGCGCGCGGCGCAGCCTGCGACCTTTGCGCGGTTGACGCTCGCCGGTGCCCGTGGGAAGCAGACGCATGACTCGCTTCCTCGCGCTCGCGCTCGTCGTCACCTTGGCGGCCTGCGGCGGCAAGTCCGCCCCGGCCACCTCCACCGTCGCGCACTCCGACGAGATGCACGCCGAGCACCGGGAGTCGGGCCTGCCGCCCGAGGTCAACGCCTTCCACGACCGCTTCGCGCCGCTCTATCACGCCACCCCCGGTCCCGAGCGCACCAAGAACACCTGCGACGCCCAGCTCGACTTCGACCTGCTGCTCGCCAGCGTCGACCGGGCGGGCCCGCCCGCCGACGTGGACGCGGTGGCCTGGGCCGAGCGCATCGAGGAGGTGCGCACCGCCGCCGCCGAGCTCGGTCAGGACTGCATCGAGAACGACGCCCGCGGCTTCGACGCCAAGCTCGAGGCTCTCCACGACAGCTTCCACGCGCTGATCGAGCTCTTGCCCCACGCCGCCAAATGACCAACGAGCTGTGGCGCCTCGGCGAGCAGTATCGCGGCGCGGCCCTCGACCCGGCCAGCACGCCCGACGATCCGTTCGTGCTGTTCCAGGTCTGGTTCGCCGACGCGGCGCGGGTCGCGCCCGACAAGGTCAACGCGATGACCCTGGCCACCGTCGGCGCCGACGGTCGGCCCTCGGCGCGCATCGTGCTCCTGAAGGAGCTCGACGCCCGCGGCTTCGTGCTGTTCACCAACTACGACAGCGGCAAGGGTCGCGCGCTGGCCGTGCATCCGGTGGCGGCGCTGGTTTTCTACTGGCCGGCGCTCGATCGTCAGGTCCGCGTCGAGGGCACGGTCGAGCAGCTCACCGCGGCCGAGTCGGACCGTTACTTCGACTCGCGTCCACGCGGCAGCCGGGTGGCCGCGATGGCGTCGCCGCAGTCCCAGCCGCTGGGCTCGCGCGCCGAGCTCGAGGCCAAGGTCGTCGCGATCGAGGCCGAGCTGGGCGACGCCGAGCCCAAGCGTCCGCTGGGCTGGGGCGGCTATCGCATCGTCCCCGACGCGATCGAGTTCTGGCAGGGCCAGCCCAACCGGCTCCACGATCGGGTCGCGTACGCCCGCGCCGACGGTGCGTGGTCGCGCGGTCGCCTCGCGCCGTAGCTACTCGCTGCGCTCGAACTGCGCGAGGATGCTGGTCGTGACCGCGCCGGTCGTGGCGTCGGTGTCGACCGCGCCGAGCACGATGGTGTCGGCCCAACCGTAGAGGCCCTCGGGGGTCTCGAGCGCGCCGTACAGCGCCGACAGCTCGCCGCTCGTCGCGGCCCGCACCTCGACGCGACACAGCGTGCGCCGGCACTCGGCGCCCGTGATCGTGACCGGCTTGCCCTTGCCGCGCAGCTCGTCGACGAGCCGGTCGAGCCGTAGCGCCAGCTCGCGTTCCTGGTCGACCGCCCACGCCGGGTCGCGCGCCTCGCGCTCGAAGGGCACCGAGTCGGCGACCGACGGCGGCACCGGATCGGTCGCGACCGCCACGACCGCGTCGTCCTCGGCGACCGGCGGCGCCGCCGGCTCGGTCGGGCGTGGTGGCGTCATCGGATCGACCCGCCGCGGCACCGTGGGCGCCACCCGCGTCGGCAGGTCGGGCGCCGGCGCCGGCGTGGTCTCGCCGCGATCGCGGCGCGCGAGCCACACCGCCAGCACGACCACCGGCACGACGAGGAGCAGCCAGGCGCGGTTCACGACGACGCCACTGTACCAGCGGGTTCTTTCCACTGCGTCGATCGCGCGGGTGATCTGGTAGGCTGCCCGCCTCACGCGCCATGGCTGACCCCGCCGAGCCCCTCCAGTCGACGCGCGTGCGCGTCGCGATCGACAACCGCGCCGACGGTGGCGTGGTCTTCTGGGTCGGGAAGCTCTACCTGTTTCTCGTCTTCGCGGTCGCCGCCGGCGTGCTGCTGTCGGGGCTGATCACGTATCGCTACTTCGCGACCACCACGCCGCCCGCGCCGGACCTGTCGTCGTACGCCAAGATCGCGCCGGCCGTGACGCGGGTCTACGCCGCCGACGGCACCAAGCTCGGCGAGTTCGCCAAGGAATGGCGCGAGCTCACGCCCTACGAGCAGATCCCGCCGCGGCTCATCGACGCGGTCGTCGCCGTCGAGGATCACCAGTTCTTCACCCACCAGGGCATCTACTTCAAGGGCATCGCCCGCGCGGCCTGGACCAACCTCACCGCCGGCGACTTCGCGCAGGGCGGCAGCACGATCACGCAGCAGGTCGCCAAGCAGTTCTTGGGCACCGACAAGTCGATCGCCCGCAAGGCCCGCGAGGCGATCATGGCGCGCCGCCTCGAGGCTCGGTACTCCAAGAAGGCGATCCTGTCGCTGTACCTCAACCACATCTACCTGGGCGCCGGCGCGTACGGCGTCGCCGCCGCCGCGCACCGCTACTTCCAGAAGGACCTCGACGAGCTCACCCTCGCCGAGACCGCGATGATCGCCGGGCTGCCCAAGGCGCCGTCGAGCTTCTCGCCGATCAGCAACCCGGCCCGCGCCATCGAGCGCCGCAACGTCGTGCTCGATCAGATGGTGCGCTGGGGCAAGCTCGACGCCGCCGAGGCCGCGACCGCCAAGGCCGAGCCGCTCAAGCTCGACGTCTACAAGGACGTCTTCCCCGAGCGCATGCCGTACTACGCCGAGCACGTCCGCCGCTATCTGGTGAACAACCCCACGATCGGCCTGGCCGGGCTCATGAGCGGTGGTCTGCGCGTCGAGACCGCGGCCGAGCCGTCCTTCGAAGCCGGCGCCTACGAGAACGTCGACTACGGCACCCACAAGCAGGACAAGCGCCAGGGCTGGCGCGGCCCCGAGTGGTACGTCGACGGCCCGGCCCGCGAGACCCTGCTCGCGCGCCAGCAGCAGCTCTACGGCGACGGTCCGCTCGATCCGGCGCGCCGCTACCTCGCGGTCGTCGACGATATGGACTGCAACGGCGGCCACGTGCTGGTCGGCGCGCGCCGCCTCGAGCTGCCGCTGCGCAACCTGCGCTGGGCGTTCCCGTGGAGCGCCACCGACTCGCACAACGACAAGGAGATCGGCTGCGCCAGCAAGGCGATCAAGTCGGGCGACGTGGTCTGGGTCCGCCGCGAGATCCGGACCTACGATCGGTACCGCGAGTTCTACATGCCCGACGACGTCAACCCGGCCTGGCATCCCCACCAGGACCAGCAGGCCTGGGACGAGGCCCACCAGGACGTCGTGCAGCTCGAGCAGGTGCCGCATCCGCAGGGCGCGCTGTTCACCGCCGACCACCACACCGGCTACGTCGCGGCGATGGTCGGCGGCTACGACTACGCGCGCAGCGAGCTCAACCGCGTCGTGCAGTCGTGTCGGCAGCCCGGCTCGACCTACAAGCCCATCTACTACTCGGCCGCGCTCGACGAGGGCTTCGGGTTCGACTCCATGTTCTACGACCGCCCGCTGTCGATCGTCGACCCCATCACCGGCGAGGTCTGGACCCCGACCAACCTCAACGGCACCGTCGACAACGACGTCTCGCTCGAGTACGCGCTGGTGTTCTCCAAGAACATTCCGTCGGTCGCGATCTTCAGCGAGGTCGGCGCTGACAACGTCGAGAAATGGGCGCGGCGCCTCGGCTTCACGTCGAAGATCATCGCCGACAAGGCGCTGGCCCTGGGCGCGTCGTGCACCTACCTCGACCAGCTGAGCCGCGCGTTCGCGATCTTCGCGCGCAACGGGCAGTGGGTCGACTGGGTGTACGTGCGCCGCATCCTCGACCGCGGCGGCAACACCGTCGAGGATCACACCGTCTATTACGACCCGATGCTGGAGAGCGGCGACCGGCTCGACCGGCTGGCCGCCACCGCCGGCGTGCGTCCCCAGCAGGCGATCCCGGCTCGTACCGCGTTCCTGACCACGCGGATCCTCGCGCAGATGGTGAACTACGGCTTCACCAAGACCCTGCGCGCGACCGACCTGCACGCCGCCGGCAAGACCGGCACCTCGAGCGCGACCATGGACACCTCGTTCGTCGCGTTCACGTCGCGCCTGGTGACGACGATCTGGCTCGGCGACGACGACCGCGAGCGCGAGCTGGGCAAGCAGGATGCCGCGTACATGACGGTGGTGCCGATGTGGGCCCGCTACATGTTCGAGGTCGCCCACGACTTCCCCAACCCGGAGATCCCGTGGGCGGTGCCCGAGGGCGTGAGCCCGACCGATCGCGGCGATCACCGCAAGGGCCGCAAGGGCGGGCCGCAGTCGCTCATCTACCGCCACGCCGAGAAGCCGCCCGAAGACGGCGTCGATGGTGTGGACGGGGTCACGGTGCCAGGCCAACCGCCGGCGTGATTGGAACTTTCGACGCCGATGCGCGTCCCACCACAGAGTCTCGGTCTGGCTCTCGAACCTTCAGCTAAGATGAACGACTCGTGCGCGCGGAACCTGCAACCGACCCCCTGATCGGCATCCTGATCAGCGGGCGCTACCAGCTGGTGCGCCGCATCGGCAAGGGCGGCATGGGCGTGGTGTACGAGGCCGACCACGTCGGGCTCGGCAAGCGGGTCGCGGTCAAGCTGCTCCTGGACAAGTACACCGACGACGACGAGGTGGTGGCGCGGTTCCAGCGCGAGGCTCGCACCGCCAGCGCGATCGGCGACGACCATATCGTCGAGGTCCACGACGCCGGCGTCACCGAGGACGGCCGCAGCTTCATCGTGATGGAGCTCTTGCTCGGCGACAGCCTGGCCGCGATCGCCGAGGCCACCGGCCCGATGCCGGCGGCGCGCGCGGTGCCGATCGTGCGGCAGGTGCTGCGCGGGCTGGCCGCCGCCCACGCCAAGGGCATCGTCCATCGCGACATGAAGCCCGAGAACGTGTTCGTGCTGCAGAAGCCCGACCGCCCCGACGTCGCCAAGATCATGGACTTCGGCATCTCGAAGTTCATGCAGCTGTCGCAGAGCCAGGTGCGCCTGACCGCGACCGGTGCGGTGATCGGCACGCCGGTCTACATGGCGCCCGAGCAGGCGATGGGCGTCGGCGAGATCGACGCCCGCGTCGACCTCTACGCCGTCGGCGTGATGCTCTACGAGCTGCTGGCCGGGCGGCCGCCGTTCGAGGCGCCGACCTACATCGCCCTGGTGACGCAGCACCTCAACTCGCCGCCGCCGCCGCTCAACCTGGCCCGCCCCGATCTGCCGCGCTCGCTGGTGGTCGCGGTCCACCGCGCCCTCGAGAAAGACCCGGCGCGGCGCTTCGCGAGCGCGAGCGAGATGGCGGCGGCGCTGCCCAGCGAGGCCGAGCTGGCCGGGCTCGATCGGGTGCCGACCCTCGCTGGCGGTGCCAACCCGGCGCTCGACTGGAGCGCCGATCCCGGCTCCACCGCGGCCGAGACCCCGGGGGCGCGGGGCGCGCGGGCGGCGCGGGCGGCCTTCACGCCGGGCGGTGCGGCGATGCCGACGACCTCGCGGCAGGGCGCGATGCTGACCGCGCCGCCGAACCCGGCACCGCAGACGACGATGCAGCACGCCGCGCGGCGCTGGCCGCTCTTGCTCGCGCTGTTCGCGGCGGCCGCGGCGGTGAGCGCCGGCATCGTGGTGATCGCGACCCGGCCCGGCCCCAAGCCGGCGCCAGTCCCGGCCGAGCTCGGAGCGGCGCCGCGACCGGTGGCCTCGTCGTCGCTCGAGATCGTGTCGGAGCCGCCCGGCGCGACGGTGTCGATCGACGGCGTGGCCCGCGGGACCACGCCGGTCGTGGTGGCCGGCCTCACCGCTGACGTCCACGAGGTGCGGCTCGACAAGCCGGGCTACGACCCGGTGGTGCTCCGTAAGGCGGTGCGCGAGCGCCGCGACGAGACGATTTCGGCAGTGATGGCCAAGTCGGCCACCGTGGTGGTCCCCGGGCCGGGCGGGCGCGTCAAGAGCGGCGGACGCACCGCGCCGGGCGCGGCAACCGGGCCCGGTACGGTCACGGTTCCGGCTCCGGGTACGGTCACGGTTCCGGGTACGGGTACGGTTCCGGGTACGGTCACGGTTCCGGGTACGGTCACGGTTCCGGGTACGGGTACGGTTCCGGGTACGGTCACGGTTCCGGGTACGGTCACGGTTCCGGGTACGGGTACGGTTCCCGGTACGCCCGCCGCGCCGGGCGCCGGTTCCGGCTCGTCCAAGATCCCCGCGAAAATCAAAGATCGCGACCCGTACGAGCACGATCCCGCCACCCCCGATCGGAAGAACAACCCATTCGCGCCTTGATCGCTGCGGCGACCGGACTCTTCATCCTCGGCGCGGCTCCGTCCGCGCGCGCGCAATCCGACGACGCTCGCAAGGCCGCTCGCGCCGCGTTCGGGCGTGCGCTCGCCGCGGAGAACCGCGACGACTGGCGCTCGGCGATCGTCGAGTACCAGGAGGCCTACCGCCTCGCTCCCCACCCCGACGTCCTCTACAACATCGGCGCGGTCTACGAGCGGCTCGGCGAGCTGCGCGCCGCCGCCGAGCAGTACCAGCAGTACCTCGACACCAAGGACGCCGCCGCCGACCGCGCGAAGGTCGAGAAGAAGATCGCGGCCCTCATGGCGCGGCCCTCGAAGGTCAAGATCACCACCACGCCGCCGGGCGCGACCATCACCGTCGACGGCGTCGGCAAGGGCGACGCCCCGGTCGAGCTCACGCTGTCGGCCGGCCGCCACGAGATCGTCGCCGAAGCCGGTGAGGCCCGCGCGAGCCGGGCCATCGAGCTGGGCTATGGCGAGCCACTCGCGGTCCCGCTGCGCGTCGTCGCCGGCCGCGGCACGCTGGTGGTCACCAGCAACGCCCCCGGCGCCAAGGTCACGGTCGACGGCGCCCTGGTCGGGGTCGCGCCCTGGAATGGCGCGCTGCCGGCCGGTCGCCACGTCGTGGTCGTGAGCGCGACCGGCTACACCACCGTCGAGCGCACCGTCGACGTGCCCGCCGACGGTACCGCGCAGATCACCGGCGCGCTGGGCCGACCGATCGGCTACGTCGACCCCGAGCCCCGCGGCACCGCCCTCGTCATCGGGGGCGATCTCGGCGTGCTCGGCGACATCGGCCTGGTGTCGACGCTGTACTACGGGTACCGCAGCGAGCGCCGCTATCTCGAGGGCGGGCTCGGCGTCGTGCTCGGTGAGACCGGCCTCGGCTTCGCGGTGGTCGGCCGGGTGTACGCGCTCACTGGTCGGATCCGGCCCTACCTCGGCGTGCACGCTGGCGGCGGAGGCAGCACCCAGATCCTCCACGCCACCGGCGGCCTGATGCTGGCCGACCTGGCCCTCGGCAAGGCCGGGATCGATCTGTTCGTCGAGGCCGGCTACGGCCTCGCCCACCGGACCACTGGCGACGACAGCCTGCGCTTCGTGCCGATCCTCGCCGGGCTGAGCCTCCACGTCGCGCGGGTCGCGCCGCGCTGACTACAGCCGCGAGACCAGGCCGCTGGTCACGATCCACCGGCCGGCGACCCGCTGCTCGAGGGCGGTGAGCCCGGCGCACAGCGCGCGCCGCGACAGCTCGACCGCGGGGCCGCGATCGACCATCACCAGGCCGCCGCCGTCGACGGTGGCCAGCGCCCAGCTCGCCAGGGTCGCGCTCCAGTCGTCGTCCTCGCCGACCTTGAGGCCGATGATCGCGCCGAACTCGGGCACCACGGGCAGCGCCGCGAGGGCGCCGGCGATCGGGGCGCGGCCCGACGCGCCGACCAGCGTGACCTTGCGATCGCGCGCGGTCAGCGCCTTGGCGAGGCGCGCGCTGCCCAGCACCGCGATGGGTCCCGTGGTGCCCATCGAGCCGAGCGCGGCGTCGATCGCCGGCGCGGCAGAGGCGATCCAGAGCCCGTCGAGCATCGCGCGATGCTAACGCGTCACGCGCCGCGCAGGTACTCGCAGCGCGGCGACTCGATCTCGGGCGACACCCAGTTGACGTTCCACAGCTCCTGCAGGAGCCACCGGAAGTTGCCGTAGGTGACGACGAAGAAGTCGAGCTTGCGCTGCTTGATGCCGCCGCCGGTGTCGTCGGCGCGCACGCAGCCGTCGTGGACCGAGCCGTCGGGCAGGCGCAGGCCGTCAAACTCCGGGAGGTACAGCGGCTCGCCCAACCGCACCAAGCGGGGGTCGACCGCGACCGACTTGAACGGCACCAGCGTGCGCCGCCGCGCGCCCCGTCCGAACGGGAACACCCGGGCGTCGAGCTGCTCGAAGCAGGTCCCGGTGCCGTAGTTGCACGCCCCCGAGTAGTTGACGACGCGCCCGTCGGCGAGCAGGCCGGAGCCCTCCATCCGCAGGTGCCAAATGAATTTGGCAGAGAATGTGCCGACGTACATGCCGCGCCGGTTGTAGATGTCGGTGCTGTCGACGTCGCCGTAGTCGATCTCGTCGGGCTCGTCGAAGTCTTCCTCTCGGGCCAGCCAGTAAAAGCGCAGCGCCCAGTCCAGCTCGGCGACCAGCGGGTAGCCGCAGCACAGCTTGTTCTTGCCGGCCAAGGGCGCGCGCGGCTCGACGGTGACGCCCTCGAGCGCGAGCTTCGAGTCGTCGGCCCGCGCGGTCACGGTGAGCGCGGCGAGCACGAGGGCGACGACGGCGAGACGCACGGTGGCCAGCATAGCGCGTGGTAGCGTCCAGCCGTGCTGATCGATCTCGCCGATGCGGCCGCGGTCGCATCGGCCTCCGACGCGGGCGGCAAGGCGCGGGGGCTGGCGCGCCTGATCGCGGCCGGCCTGCCGGTGCCACCCGGCGTCGTGCTCACCGGCGCGGTGTTCACCGCCACGGTCGGCGCGGTCACGAGCTCGCTCGCCGAGGCCGGCGCGCGCTTCGCCGCGCTCGCAGAGGCGGCGGCCCAGGCCCGCCCGCCGACCGCGCTGGCCGAGGCGGTGACCGCCCACGCCCGACGGCTGGGGCCGCGGCTGGCGGTGCGCTCGTCGATGGCGATGGAGGACGGGGCGACCCGCGCCGCGCCCGGTCTCGGCACGACGGTGCTCGACGTCGAACCCGACGCGGTGTGGTCGGCCATCCGCGCGGTGTGGTCGGCGGCGATGACCCCGGCGGTGCTCGCGTATGCCCGCGATCGCGACGCCGACCTGGCGGCGCCCGCCGTGGTCGTCCAGGCCTTCGTCGAGGGCGCGCGCGCGACCATCTACACCCGCGCGCCCGGCCGCCCCGACGACGACGAGGCGTGGATCTCGACCGGCGCGGGCGCGCCGACCAAGATCGCACGCGGCGTGGCGAGCCCGACGCGCGCCGACGCGGCTTGGCGGAGCTCGCCGCTCGGGCTGGCGCTCGCCGCCGAGGCTGCCATCGGCGCGGACGCTGGCGCCGACGTCGAGCTGGTGCAGCACGCCGACGGCTGGGTCGTCGTGCAGGCCCGCCCGCTCGTCCATCCGCCGCCGCGCCCGCGCCGCCGGCCGGTGCCGTCGATGCTGCTGGCGCCGCTGCGCGAGCCGGTGCGCGCGTGGCGGCGCGACGTGACCCACAATCCGCAGCCGCTGTCGGTCGCGCAGGCCGAGCTGTGCGCGCGCGTCGAGGCCGCCGCGGTCGCGCCGTTCCATCTCGCGGTGGTCGCGAGCCAGCTCTACTGGGCGCCGCGCGCCGACCGACCCGCGCCGCCGGTGGTCACCAGCGGGCCCGAGCTGGCGCGCCGCATCGCCGCCGCCGAGGCCGCGGTCGCGGCGATCGTGGCGGCCCGCGCGCCCGACGCCACCGTCGACGGCGCGATCGAGCGCTACCTCGCCGGGTATCGCATCCTGGCCAGCGAGCTGGGCCCGCTCATCGCCGCGGGTCGCGCCGTGCTCCCGGCGGCCCTCGCCGCGCGCGGCCTCGCGCCGTCGCTGGCCGCGTCGCTCACGCCGCGTCGGCCGTCGTCGATCGCCGCCCAGCTCGCCGCCGCCGCCCGCGGCGCGCTGTCGCGCGACGAGCTCCTCGACGCCATCGGCGATGCCGCGTCGGCCTGGGACGTCGCCGCGCCTAGCTTCGCCGAGTCGCCGCGCCTCCTCGACGACGCGGTGGTCCGCGCCGCCGCGCGTCCGGTCGCGCCGCCCGCGCCACCCGCGCCGGCCGGCCTCGACGAGGCGGTCGCGATCGCGCGCATCGCCGCCGACGCCTCGGAGCGCGACGACCTGTGGTACTGGCGCGCCCAGGCCGTGGTGCGCCGCGCGATCCTCGCCGCCGCCGCGCGGGGTCGCCTGGTCGGCGACGACGGCTTCTGGATCCCGCTCGCCGAGCTCGAGACCATCGGCCCGGTCGCCGCGCGTGGTCGCGCCGCCGGTGCCCGTCGCGCCGCCGAGCGCGGCGCCGCCTGGCTGTGGCCGCTCACTCTCGACGCCCCCCCCGCGGGCGTCGACGCCACCCGCTGGCAGGGCAGCGGCGTGGGCGGCATCGTCAGCGGGCCGGTCCATCACGTCGAGGGCGGCGCGGTGCCGCGCGGCGCCATCGCGCTGGCCCGCGCCGTGACCCCGGCCCTCGCCATCAGCCTCGACGGCGCCGCCGCCATCGTCAGCGAGCACGGCACGCTCCTCGATCACGGCGCCGCCATGGCCCGCGAGCTCGGCATCCCCTGCGTCGTCGGCTGTCCCGGGATCTGCGACGCGCTCGTCGACGCCACCTGGATCACGCTCGATGGCGACCAGGGCACCGTCACCGTGGTCTGACCATCACCGATCACCGCGCGCGGATGAACGAGCGGCGTTTCGGAGGCCGCTCGAAGTGCTTCAGCTATCGTCGTCGTCCTGGTCCAGCTCGGGATCGCTGGCCAGGTCGTCGTCGTGGTCAGGACTGGTATCTGCTGGCAATGGTGTGCCTGCGCCGGAGTTCACCCGTTCTCGCAGGTCTTTGCCAACCTTGAAGAAGGGCAGGCGCTTGGGCGCCACGTGAACCGTCTCGCCGGTGCGCGGGTTGCGGCCCTCGTACGCCTTGTACTCGCGCACGGTGAAGCTGCCGAAACCGCGAATCTCAATGCCTTCGCCACGTTCCAGGGCTTTCACCATGGAGTCGAAGACACAGTTCACGATCGCCTCGGCCTTGCCGGCGGGCAGCTTGAGGCCTTCTGAGATCTTCTCGATGAGCTCGGACTTGGTCACGGCGGCCCTAACTACGCGGAATCGGGTTAGATCCTAACCGACGCCGGGAGTGGTCCGCAACCCTAACGTGGCGGAATGTTTGGCTTCGTCAGTCGCCGTCCGGCAGCGCACGGTCGTCATCCTTCGTAAACGCCCGATACGACGAAGGAAACCGGTACGTATCGCAGCGATGCCGCGCGTAAAAATCCACGAGATCTCGCCAGGTCACGTCGCCGTTGGCGATGGCGGCCCGCTGCGCCTGTGAGAGCGCGATGTTGCACACCGACTGTCCGGTCGGCAGCTCGGGGTCGTGGCCGTGCGCCAACCGAGGCTCGCTGCCCAGCGCGAGCGGCGGCACGCGCGACACGTAATACGCCTGGAGCGGCAGCAGCTCGACCGACTCGATGCGATCGATCTCGAGCGACATGCCGTCGTGGTAGTCGCACTCGCTGCGCTCCTCGCGGCCGCCCTTGGCCACCACCTGGGCGTTGTGATCGAGCACCTCGCGTCGGGTACACGCGCTAGCCGGCGAGGGCCGCGTGACGACGTGATACGCGAGATCGCGATCGCTGCGGTTTTCGATCACCAGCGCGAGCGTGCGATTGGCGGCGACCGCGCTGAGCCGCAGGCCCGCGATCTCGAGCGGCCGATCACCGGGCACCAGCGAGTGGTGGCCCTCGTCGCCACGGTAGAGCAGCTTCTTGCCCATCGCCGCGCCCGACGGCACCGGCACGCCGGCCACGGCTGCGTCCTTGTCGACGAAGGCCAGCCAGCTCGACTCGGTCTGGCTGGCGGTGCGCAATCCACCTTGCGCCGCCGCGAGCTCGCCGGGTGGCACCGGCTTGGCGGGCAGCGTCACCGCGCCGCAGAACCGTAGCGAGGTGATCGCGACCGCGAGGCCGACCGCGCCCGCGATCACGCCGATCCGGATGGGGCCGGTCACTTCCATCGCGACGACACCTCGCTACATGCGCTCACCGCTCGAGGGTAACACTGGGATCGATCGGTCAGTGAGCGCCCGCTGAGACTCGCCGCGAAACAAATTGACTCGTCGATCCACGGCGGGCCTAATCCGACCACCCCATGCGCGCGCCTAGCGATCGTCGACGTGAGGGCCGCGCCACGCGCCTGGTCGCGGCGCTGTTCGCGATGGTGATGGCGGCCGCTGCGGTGCCGGCCGCGCACGCCGACGAGGCGGCGCGCGTCGCGCAGCTGTCCGCCGTGCTCGGCTCCAACCAGAGCGAGCGCGATCGGGTGGCGGCCTGCACCGCGCTCGCGCGCCTCAACGACAAGACCGCGCTGCGCCCGCTGGTGAGCGCGCTCAAAGATGCCAGCCCGTCGGTCCGCGGCATCGCCGCCGCCGGCCTGGGCAAGCTCGGTCATCGCGCCGCGCTGCCCGCGTTGCGCGCCGCGCAGAGCGACAGCGATGAGGTCGTGCAGAAGCGCGCCGCCGAGGCGATCGTCCGGATCTGCGACGCCAACAACCTCGCGGTCGCGGCGGCGCCGACGGCGACCGTCGTCACGGCCAAGCTGTCGATCGTGCCCGCCGCCGCCAGCGGACGCGGCAACCTCGGCAACCCGGCGCGCGCGGCGGTGGCTCGCCCCGAGCTGTACATCGTCGTCAAGTCGGCGAGCGACGACTCGCCGGGCAAGCACGACAAGAAGGCGCGCAAGCTCCACGCTGAGGCGCTGCGCGCGGCGATGGCGAGCGAGCTGGCCAGCGACGCGCTGGTGGCGGCCAGCGCCGACGCCGCCAAGAAGTTCCACCTCGACGCCCGGCAGATCGACGTGAGCGTGGTCAGCATCGAGCTGCGCACCGCCGGCGCCTACATGGAGGTCGAGGCCCAGCTCCGCCTCGCGATCTCCGACGACGGCGGCCGCATGCTGTCGTTCGTGTCGGGCGGCGCCAAGATCCAGGTGCCGCGGCGCGGCTACGACGTGAGCTACCTGCCGCAGCTCCGCCGCGAGGCGCTCGAGAACGCGGTGCGCGGGCTGTTCGCCAAGCTCATCGATCAGTGCCGAACCTCGATGACGTCCTGAGCTGACGACGGCAACCGCGATCGATTACGGCGACAATGGCGGCGACCCGATGCGGAACCCGTCGGGGTCCGAGGTCTGGACGAAGCGCCACAGGAACGACAGGCCGAGCACGCCGTCGAGGTCGGCGGGCAGGCCCTCGACGATCGCGACCTCGACCGCGGTGGCGGTGGCGTTGCCGTCGGGGCCGACCAGCGCGACCGTGGCGGCACCGGGCGCGCCGGTGAGGAGCGCCTCGACCGCGACGGTCTGGATCGGCGCTTCGGCGCGCCCGACGACCTGCGCGCGCTGGGCGAAGCCGCTCGACAGCGCGGTCGTGCCGCAGCCGCCGTCGAGCAGGAAGTTGCCGGTCACGCCGTTGACCGTCGCGAGCACCCGGAGCCGGTCGGTGGCGGCGGCCTCGCGCGCGATGACGACGTGGCCGGTCCCACGCAGCGCGACGCAGGCCGGCGACTCGGTCAGGTCGCGGACTCGGCGCGCCTCGTCGTCGGTGAGCTCGCCGCCGAGCTGGTCGCGGAGGTGCTCGAGCGCGAACATCGCGTCGCAGGGTTGGCCGGCGACCTCGGCAGCGTCGGGGATGCGGCGGGCGGCGCCGCGGCCGCGGTTGGCGCTCCGGCTCAGCGCGAGCGACTGGCGGTAGTCGGCGAGGGCCCCGCCCGGCTGGCGATCGTGCCCGCGATCTTCGCCGCGCCACCACCAGTAGTCGCTTTGGAAGGGCGCGTCTTCGATGAGCACGGTCTCGTGCTTCACCGCCTCGCCGAAGCGATTGAGCTGCTGCAACGCGTCGACGACGTTGCGCTCGAGGCGGCTGTCGCTGCCGCACTTGGCGAAGTAGCTCGTCGCGTCGTCGACGAGCTCGGCGTAGCGCTGGGCCCGGCCCAGCTCGATCGCCAGCTTGCGGGCGAGGTCCAGCTCGCAGGGCTGAGCGGCGCGTGAATCGCGCAGCGCGGCGATGAGCGGATCTGGCTCGTGGTCGACCGGGGCCGGCTTGGGCTTGCTGCGCTCGGTGCCCTTGCCGATGGTGATGAGCGCGACGCCGAGCAGCACCACCATCAGCGCCGCGACGCCCGCGACCTTGAGCCCGACCCGCCAGCGCTGGCGGGCATAGCGCTGGTGCGCGCACGGCGGACACATGAAGCCGTCGAGCGTGCCCTTGGTGCAGCGGGTGCAAATCGGGCGCTTGCAGGCTTCGCAGGCGCCGGTCGCCGCGATGGTCGGATGAATTACGCAGGTATTCACGGACCGACCGCCGCGCGGATCGCGGTGAGCGCGGCCTTGCGGGTCGGCTCGAGGGACGCCGCGATGGTGGCGTCGAGATGGGCCCGCGGCTCGGCGAGGCCCGCGGGACCGAGCGCGGCCTCGACCTGAGCGATCGCCGTGCCCAGCCGGGTCGCCAGCTCGGGCGGCACCGGCGCGGCGAGCTGGGGATCGGCGACCAGATCGATCGTGCTCACGATGCCGCCGCGCAGGCCGGCGACCTTCTGCTCGCGGCCGGCGAGCTTGCGCAGCGTCTCGGGGGTGCCCGACGGCGCGGCGGCGATCAGCGCGTCGCCGTCGGCGATCGACGCGGCGTAGCCCTCGAGGAGCGCGGCGTTGGCGGCCAGGGTCTCGGTGGGGCGCCCGCACCGGAAGTACGCGTCGTAGATGGTGAGCACCGCGCCGGTGTGGGTCGCGAAGTCGGCGACCCGGGCCGCGAGCGGCGCGGCGACGATGGTCGAGCGATTGTCGGCCGCGACCAGGCGCGCGAAGGTGCGGCTGCCGTAGGTCGGGAGCCGGGTCGGGGCCTCGGCGCACAGCGTGGCGATCACCGTCGCCGCCTGGCCGAGCTGCCCGCTCGTCCACGGCGCATCGATCGGCGGCAGCCCCGCGATCGCGGGCTCGCTCGCGCGTCGGGACCCGCAGCCCAGCAGCAAAATCACGACCGCGGCAACGCGTGCGCTCATCGGCGCCAGCATACGCCACGGCGTCGCGCCCGGTCCGAACCGGAAGCGAGCGCGCTACTCCAGGTTGATGCGCTTCACGTTGCTGCCGCCGGCGTAGCCGTAGCTGACGAAGCTGTCCCAGCCCCACACGATCAGGCCGAAGGGCTGCGAGCCGGTGAGTCGATGCACGCCATCGTCTTGCAGGCCGGCGCCGCCGGGGACCGGGAACGCGAGCTGGCACCGGATGGCGAGGTACTCGACGGGCGGTCCGCCGTCGGGCGGTTCCTGGCGACCGACCGGCTCGCGCTCGCACGCGGTGAGCACGTCGTCGATGGGCAGGCCGTCGTAGAGCAGCTCGGTGGTCGCGGGCGCGGCGATCAGCAAGAAGTCGAACGCGTACTTGTTGGGCACCAAGAACAGGTACTGGTTGCGCCATTGCTCGACCGGCGGCACCCAGATCATCGACGGGTCACCGCCGGGCGGCCGCAGCCCGTCCTGGGTCGTCGACGGGATGCCGGTGGCGGCCTGGCTCGCCGGGACCTGGATCACCGCGACCGGATCGCTGGCGACCATCGAGAAGTCGCGCTCGGATTCGATGATGACCGAGGCGCCGCGGCCCAGCGCGAAGCGGTCGAACGGCGGCGGCAGATCGGTCGTGACCGACGTGGCATCGACGGTCGCCATCACCCGCCAGTACTCGGGCTCGTCGGGCACCACCGCGACGTCCCAGCCGGCGAGGTCGACCACCCGCGAGCGCAGCGGCGACTTCACGGCGATGAAGTGGGTGCCGAAGCTGTCCTCGGGGAAGACCTGCTCCTCGAGGTGATCGGCGCAGCACTGCCGGGTCGCCAGGGTGTCGAAGCGCGGCGCATCGGAGGCCTCGCTGCCGGTGAAGACGGCGAGCTTCTTGCCGTCGCGCGCCACCACCGACGTCCCGGTGAAATCGGCATTGAAGTCGTCGGTCTCGAGGTTCACGACCTCGAAGCGGTCGAGCGCGATCGTGAGGAGGTCGCCGCTGACCGCCGGGCCGACCCCGCCGCCGCCCAGGATCGCCGTCGACAGCCGGACCTCGACGACGGTGCCATCCTCGGTGCCGGCGATGGTGAGGAACGCGCGCAGATCGATGCCGGCGTTGGTGAGCGAGTCCTCGGTGGTGGCCAGCGTCTGCGGCCACGACGGCACCAGGTAGCGGCCCGACAGCGCCTCGGTCGGCAGCAGCAGCGACGCGTCGTTGGAGAAGACGCCGACGTTCTCGAGCGGGTTGAACTGGTACGCGATGATCGGCGCGTTGGAGACGACGCGGTACGCGTGCATCGAGCGCGCGGTGCCCGAGCCGTCGTTGAGCTCGGGTCGGCTCGAGCCGTCGACCTCGCGCGGGTCGAGATCGAGCACGCGCAGATCGCCGGGGCTCATGCGGACCGGGCCGCGCACGACGTAGGGCTGGCCGACGGTGCACGGGGTGCGCGGGTTGGCGGCGTCGTCGGCGTCGCACATGATCTCGACCGAGACCTCGGCGTCGAGGAGGCTCGCGTTGGAGACCACGACCGAGAACTGCTGGGCCGAGGCGGCGCCCTGGGTCGCGACGACGGCGTTGTCGAGATCGATCGCCCAGTACTCGCAGCCCTCGTAGTCGCGGCTCTCGGCGGCCAGCGTGCAGGCGTCCTTGCACTCGCCGGCCGAGCACACCAGCTGCCGGGCGCCGTCGCAGGTCGCGATCACGTCGAGGCCCGAGCCGTCGGGGCGGCAGCGCACCACGTCCTGATCGACGCAGGTGTTCTGGTCGGGGAAGCACGCGGTGCAGCCGGTGCCGACGACGCACAGCTGATCGGCGGCGGCGCAGTCGTCGGCGACCTCCCAGCCGGTGCCGTTGGGGTTGCAGATCTCGTAGCGATTGGACGCGCACCGATCGGCGTTGGGCGCGCACAGGGTCGCGTCGCTGGTCGAGCAGGCGGCGAGCCCGAGCGCAACGACGACCGCGGCGAAGCCGGCCCGCCTCACGGGAACTGCACGTTGAACGCGTCGCTGGCGTACGCCTTCCAGTAGGCGGTGCCGAGCCAGCGGTAGGTGAACTGATCGTAGGGCGACGGCGTCGAGATCGCGTAGGTCACCCAGGTCACCCAGGTGAGCGGCTCGGGATAGCTCACGCCGATCGACGACAGATCAGGCAGCTCGACGTCGGTGAGCTCGCCGCAGGTGATGCCGCGCCAGATCGGCTCGCCGGTCGGGCCCGACAGCATGTGCAACCGGAAGGTCGGCACGCCGACCGCGGGCGCCTCCGAGGTCAGGTGGATCGACCGGCTGTTGGCGAGGCCACCGGGGGCGGGATTGCTGGCGCGTGGCACCGGCAGGAAGTCGCCGACCACGACCGGGGCCGACGGATCGGACAGGCCGCGCACGATGCGCACCGAGTACGGCGCGCCGCCGGTGTCGGTGTACGCGCCCACCATCGCGGCGTACGAGCCGTCGGCGAGCTGCCGGGCCAGCGCGGGTAGATCGGTGAGCGTCACCGACGTGGCGCCGGGTGGGAACGCGGTCTCGCCGGCGCTGAGGCCGCCGGGATCGGGCTGCAGGCCGTGGCGCCCGAAGTGGATGAGGCCCTCGCCCCCGAGATCGACGCCGCCCCGCAGCACGTACTTGTTGGGGCCGCGCCAGCCCGGCGTGTTGAGCGCGGGCGGACGGTCGAGCGAGACCCGCATCGCGCCGTCGAGCGGGACGTTGACGATGAGGTCGACGCCGGTGCGATCGTCGCCGGGACCGAGCAAGATGTTGCGCGCGACGCCCATCGCGAAGGGCTCGAAGCCGGCGGTGCCGCGACCGCTGGGATCGCGCGCCGGATCGTAGAGGCCGGCGATGGCGACCAGCGCCAGCGAGCCGGCGCGGCCCGACACCTCGAAGGGCCACGACAGCCGGCCCGGATCGAACGTGTAGTCGATGGACGCCAGCGGCGGAGCCACGCCGCCGTTGATCGCGCCGGCCGCGGTGGTGACGTAGAGGCGCTTGCGCTCGGTCGGCGTGCGCGGCTCGGGCACCAGGTTCCAGTACGGCGAGCCGAGGCCGACCGAGTCGCCGAACATGACGTTGCCGCGGATGCGCGCGCCGTCGGTGCCGACCGGAGGCGGGCCGCTCGACGGTGGCGGCAGCGGCGAGCGCAACCAGATCGTCAGGTTGGCGGCGTCAAAGCAGTGGAACGAGCCGACCTCGTGCGCCTCGGCCCACGCGGTCACGGTCTGGGGGCCGACCAGCTCGGGGCCGCTGAAGGTGATCTGCCCGAGGGCATCGGTGCGGCCCTGGTACACCGTCGTGGCGGGATCGCCGACCGCGACGAAGGCGTTGGGGAGGCCGTTTTTGGTCCACTGATCGAGGACGACCACGTTGAGCACGCCTTGCAGCGGCCCGCCGCCCATCCCCCCCGAGAACGGATCGCCGGTGGTGAAGTAGGTGTACGCGCGCTCGGCGCGATAGTCGGCGGTCGGCGTGCGCACCACGACATCGGCATCGCCGGCGATGCCGGGTGGCGCGTAGCCGGTCAGCTGCACGCCGCTGCGGACCTCGAGCCCGGTGAGCGGCACGCCGTCGAAGCGCACGTCGGTCGCGCTGGCGAAGTCGGTGCCGTAGCCGGTGAGCGTGACGAAGGTGCCGCCAGCGACCGAGCCGCCCGGGGGATCGATGGCGATCGCGTCGTAGCTGAAGGCGTCGTCGCGACGCGCGGTGTCGCCGGGGCGCCGGACCTCGATCGCGGCGAGGCCGGGCTCGCCGGGAGGGGTCACGATCTCGAAGCGCCGCGAGTCGATGAAGCGCTGCTCGAGCACGCCGCGCCCGCCGACCCAGACCTGATCGTCCGCGCGGAAGCCGTTGCCGCGGAGCGTGGTCGTGGTGTTGCCGCGGAACGGGCCGTGGGCCGGGTCGGCGTACTGCACCGAGAAGCCGACCGCGGCGCCGTCGGTGGCGGCGTCGGTGGCGGCGTCGTCCTCGAGCGGACCGGCGTCGAACTCGCCGACCGGCGTCGGGCCACCGCACGCGGCGAGCACCACCGCGACGGCGAGGACGAGCGGCGCGCGCATCAGGCGAGTATGGCACAAGCTGCCGGGGCGGCGGGGATGGCGCGGCGGGTCGATCCTCGCGAGCAACCGTTGACCGACCTGTGCGGTCGATGCAGCGATGCTAGCCTTGCCCCCGATGCTGGGTCGAACGATCGCCGCGCTGGTCGGCGCGGTGGTGATCGTCGTCGCCACGACGGCGTCGGCGCAGGACGCGCGTCGCGGCCCCCCGCCGCCACCGGCCGCCGCGCCGGTGATGACCAAGCCGCCGCAGCTCGTCCAGTCGGTCGCGCCCGAATATCCGCCCGTCGCGCTGGCCGCCGGCAAGACCGCGGCCGTCGCCGTCGTGATCTCGATCGACGCCGACGGCCTGGTCACCGAGGCCAGAGTCGCCAAGCGGGTCGGCGACGGCTTCGACGAGGCCGCCCTCGCCGCGGCTCGGCAATACCTCTTCGAGCCGGCCGAGTTCGACGGCGTGCCCGGCCCGATCGCGGTCGAGACCGTCATCCACTTCGTCATCGACGAGGTCGTGATGCCACCGCCGGCGCCGGCCCCGCCGTCACCCGACGCGGCCGATCCGGCCGCCGAGGGCCCGCCCAACCACGGCGGCGACGTGCGCTTGCCGGTCAGCCTCGAGGGCCAGGTCGTCGAGCGCGGCACCCGCACGCCGGTGCGGGGCGCCATCGTCGCGATCGTCGAGCTCGGCCTCGACGCGGTCACCGACGACGATGGTCGCTTCGTCTTCCACGGCCTCGCGCCGGGGCCCTACACGGTGCTGGTGGCCGGCGATCGCCACGACCGCCTCGAGCGCGCGGTCGCCATCGCCAAGAACGAGACCGTCGAGGTCCGCCTGTGGCTGCGGCCCAAGGGCGGATCGATCTACGCGACGGTCATCGAAGGCGAGCGCGAGGTCCTCGAGGTCACGCGGCGCACCATCGTGCGCGAGCAGCTCACGTCGGTGCCGGGCACGTTCGGCGATCCGGTGCGGGTGATCCAGACCCTGCCCGGGGTCGCGCGCACGCCGTTTGGGCTGGGTCTCTTGCTCATCCGCGGCTCCAACCCCGACGACAGCAAGGTCTACATCGACGGCCACCAGGTGCCGCTCCTGTTCCACTTCCTGGGCGGCCCCAGCGTCCTCAACCCCGAGATGCTCGAGTCGATCGATCTGTATCCGGGCGGCTATCCCGCGCGCTTCGGTCGCTCGCACGGCGGCGTGGTGTCCCTCGAGACCCGGGCCGCCAAGAGCGATGGCATCCACGGATCTGCCGATATCGATCTGCTCGACGCCGGCGGCTACGTGCGGGTGCCCATCGGCAAGAAGTGGGCGATCGCGATCGCCGGTCGCCGATCGTATCTCGACACCTTCCTCGACCTGGTGCTGCCCGAGCCCAAGGCCGGCGCGACGCGCATCGTGGTGCCGGTGTACTGGGACGTCCAGGCCCGCGCCGACTGGGATGGCGGCCGCCAGGGCAAGGCGACGATCTTCGGCATCGCGTCGGCCGATCGCCTCGACGTCTTGCAGTCCGACGCGGGCGAGGAGCGCAGCCTGTCGCTCAACACCGCCATCCGCTTCGCGCGGCTCATCGGCACCTATCGCCTTCCGCTCGGCAAGGACTGGTCCCTGAGCTTGTCGCCGGCGATCGGGCGTGACTCGATCGTGTTCGCGAGCGGGCAGGCCGACGCCGCGGGCCCGTTCACCGGCGCGACCATCATCGCCGACACCTTCACGTACCGCATGCGGCTCAAGGGCCCGCTCCGCAAGCACCTGCTGCTCGACGCCGGGCTCGACCTCGACTCGCGGGTCACCCGCTACGACGCGCTGCTGCCCGACGACACCAACATCCGCAGCGGCGACGACATCGACATCGATCCCAGCGCGATCCTGCGCAGCGTGCAGTCGCTCGGCCTCGCGCTGCATGCCGACCTGGCGTGGGACGTGACGCCCAAGCTGCGGCTCTTGCCCGGCCTGCGCGCCGACAGCTACGTCATCCAGGCCCAGACCATGCTGACGTTCGATCCGCGCCTCACCGCGCGCTACCAGGCGAGCAAGACCGTGCTCGCCAAGGCCTACGCTGGCATGTTTCACCAGCCGCCGCAGCCCGAGGCCGTCGACGCCCGCTTCGGCAACCCCGACGTGGGGCCCGAGCTGGCCTATCACTTCGGCGCGGGCGGCGAGTGGAAGCCGACCCGGTTGTGGTCCTTGGACGGCGAGCTCTACTACATCGCGCGCAGCGAGCTGGTGCACTTCACCAACGACAGCGACCTCGACGGTGAGGGCATGGTCTCGCCCGAGCGCGTCATCAACTCCGGGGTGTCGGACACCTACGGCCTCGAGCTGCTGGTGCGCCGCGAGCTGTCGGAGCGCGTGTTTGGCTGGGCCTCGTACACGTTCTCGCACAGCACCCAGCAGCGGTTTGCCGACTCGGCTCGGGTGCCGACCGCCTTCGATCAGACGCACAACCTCAACCTGGTGGCGAGCTGGAAGCCGGGCGGCGGCTGGGAGCTGGGCGGTCGCTTGCGGTTGTCGACCGGGCGCCCCGACACCCCCTACATCGGCTCGACGCTCGACGCCGACAGCGGCGGCTACCGCCCGGTCAGCGGCGGCCTCCGCACCACCCGCACGCCGGTGTTCCAGCAGGTCGACGTGCGCGTCGAGAAGACCTGGCTGTTCAAGCTGTGGAGCCTCGGCCTCTATCTCGACATCCAGAATGTCTTCAGTGCGACCAACGTGGAGGCGACCCAGTGGGACTACCGCTATCGCCAGTCTGCGCCGGTGTCCGGCGTGCCGTTCCTGCCCACCCTCGGCGTGCGAGGTCAGTGGTGAGCCGCGCCGCCGCGGTCGTCATCGGGGTCGCGCTTGCCGGGTGCGGCTCGTTCGAGGACGGCGCGATCGTCATCGACCTGCGCGCGATCGCGATGGTGGCGACGCCGCCCGAGCAGGTCTTCGCGATCGATCCCGCCAACCCGACCGCGATCACGCCCGACGAGGTGCAGGTGTGCGGCCTGGTCGCCGACCCCGAGCACCGCGACCTCGAGTGGCGGATGATCGCGTGCCCGCTCCAGCGCGATCTGCGCTGCACCGATCTCGAGGCGCCCTTCGTCGTGGTCGACGCTGTCGAGGAGCGCAACGACCTCGGCTTGGTCGGGCAGCTCGGTTGCGCGACGATCCCGGGCGGCGGGCCGCTCACCGACATCGTGCGCTACACCCTCGAGAACGACGCCCTCCAGGGCTTCGGCGGCGTCGACATCAACGTGTCGCTGCGGGTGGCGCCGGTCGGGGCCACCGACGACGAGGCGGTCTTTGCAGGCAAGTCGGTGCGGTTCTCGGCCAAGCTGCCCGCCGAGCGCGTCGCCAACCGCAACCCCGTCATCAGCGAGATCTTGGTGCAGGTCGATCGCGGCCAAGGCTTCGACGAGCCGCTGACGCTCGGCACCGGCGGCTGCCTGGGGCCCAGCGGCCGGCTCGCGGTCTCGCCCGGCGACGTCGTGAAGTTCGCGCCCCGCGCCGTCGACGGCTCGGTCGAGAGCTACGTCGTGCCGACCTTCGAGGGCGGCTCGCGCACGTTCACCGAGACGCTCAGCTACCAGTGGCTGGCCACCGCCGGCAGCTGGAGTCGCGACCGCACCGGCGGCCCGCGCGACAATGCTGGCAACCCGGCCGCGGTCTCCACCGAGTGGCGCGCGCCTGACGTCCCCGACGGTGCCGACGTCCGCCTCGTCGACCTGTGGGTCCTTCAGCACGACGAACGCGGCGGCGCCGACTTCGTCGAGTCCTGCATCGTCGTCACGCGGTAGCGGTCACGCGGGCTGGCGTCGTCGCGAATGAGGCTCCTCGAGGCGAGGCACACTCGTCTACACTTGGCTGCTGATGCCCACCACCAAGCAGTACGGACGCATCGTTTCAGTCTTGGCGCTCGCGCTCGCGGTCGCGGCCTGTGGGCCGACGCCACGCGGGGTTCCCGGGGACGCTGATGGTGGGGTCGACGGGCCGTCGACCGACGGGGTGCCGCTGCCCCACGAGCTGGTGAGCATCACGGTCACGCCGACCAATCCGCTCGTCGAGCTGGACGTGGGCGTGGCCGGCTCGCAGGTGTTCGTCGCGACCGGCGTCTATCGCGACGGCGTCGCCGAAGACCTCAGCGCGCAGGTCACCTGGGCGGTCGCCAACCCGGCGGTCGGCGCGATGAACGGCGCCAGGCTCGCCATCCCGATCTTCGCCGTCGCTGCGGCCGAGTCGTCGCGCGTCACCGCGACCTTGGGCACCGTCGTCGGCGAGGCCCAGATCACGGTCGTCGCCTACCGCCGCTCGGGCTCGACGCAGGACTTCTTCTTCATCCTGCCGTACCAGGATCCCGCCGGGCAGCAGCGTCGTCCCCTCGACTTCGCGACCGCGATCCCCGCGCTCGACGTGTTCTTGCTGATGGACACCACCGGTTCGATGTTCGGCTCGATCAGCAACCTGCAAATCGCGCTGTCGGGCACCGTGGTCCCCGGCATTCGCGCCGAGGTGCCCGACGCCCAGTTCGGAGTCGGTGCCTTCGAGGACTTCCCGGCCCAGGGCTACGGTTCGCCCACGTCGTGCCCGGGCGCCGCCGGCACCCCCGACCAGCCCTTCCACCTGTTCCGCACGATCACCGCCGACGTCGCCAGCGTGCAGAGCGGCGTCGCGTCGCTGAGCAACGGCAGCTCGACGATCGGCTGCGGCAACGACTGGCCCGAGGCCGGCATCGAGGCGCTCTACCAAGCCGCCACCGGCAACGGCGTCAGCGCGCCGTCGCCGACCAACGTTCCGGCCAACCACACCGGCGTCGGCGGCGTCGCGTTCCGGGCCTCGTCGATGCCGGTCATCGTGCAGATCAGCGACGCGATGATGCACGGCCCCGGCGAGACCCGCGTGTGTGAGGGCCAGTCGGCGAACTACACCGGTGCGGTCGCGGCCAACGCCCGCTCGCGCGCCGCCACCAAGACCGCGCTCGCCGCGATCTGCGCGCGCGTCGTCGGCATCGCGCCGATCCAGAGCACGCTGCCGGAGAGCTGCTCGGCGCAGCTCGACCTCGAGGACTTCGCGACCGCGACCGGCGCGCGGGTCCCGCCCGCGGCCTGGGACGTCGGCGTGCGCCCGGCCGGCTGCGCCGCCGGGCAGTGCTGCACCGCGGCCGACGGCACCGGTCGCGCGCCCGATGCGCAAGGCCTGTGCCCGGTGGTGTTTCGCGCCGCCACTGACGGCACCGGCATCGGGCCCAGCATCGTCACCGGCATCCGCATGCTCACCCGCTTCGCCACCTTCGACGTGAACAGCGAGCGCAGCGGCGGCACCACCGACGTCGACGGCCACCCGCTGCCGAGCGGCCACACCACGGCGGACTTCCTCAAGGCGATCACGCCGGTGTCCTTCGTCGTTCCGCCGGCGCCGCCGGTGCTGCCCAACCCGAGCTTCGACACCGTCTCGTTCCGCGGCGTCACGCCCGGCACCCGGGTGTCGTTCAACGTCAACGCGCTCAACGACTTCGTCGAGGAGACCGGCCAGGCCCAGTTCTTCCGCGCCAACATCCGCGTGCTCGCCGGCGGCTGCACCGCGCTCGACCAGCGCGACGTGCTGATCCTGGTGCCGCCGCAGCCGGTCATCATCGAGTGACCGCGGCGGCTGTTACCCGCGGGTAACGCAGAGGTTACCGGCGTGTAATCGGGGTTGGTCGAGAGGGCCGCCTACCATCGCGCCATGGGAACACTCTCGTATCCGCTCGCGGCGGCGGCGCTCGCGGCCGCGGCGCTGGCGGCAGTTCCACGGGCAGCCCACGCCGGACTGCCGCCTTGCGCCTCGCTGCCAAATCCGGTCTATCTGCAGATCGGCGACACCCAACAGCCCCTGATCAAGGAGCTGGGCCGCGCGCTGCGCGACAACCCGCCTAACCCGCTCACGCTGGTCTATGTCACGTCGGGCTCGTGTACGAACATCGCGGCGATCTACAACGACACGCCGATCACGACGAACCTGCTCTACGTGCCGTCCACCGTCGAGGATCCGCGCTGGACCACGGCGAGCGCGGCCCGCAGCTGCACGCCGCCGCCCAATGGCATCGTGCCCGACATCGCCAACTCCAACGTCTTCATCAGCGCGTGTGACACCAACCCGGTGCCCGCGAACCTCGGCGTCTACACCGGTCCGATCCAGGCCTATGTGCTGGCGGTCCCCGAGGCCAGCACCGAGACCGCCATCACCGCCGAGGAGGCCTACTTCGCGTTCGGCTTCGGCAGGGCCGGTGGCATCGCGCCCTGGGACGACGAGACTCAGATGCAGATCCGCACCGCGACCAAGAGCACGCTCCTGTCGTGGGCGTTCAACATCGCGGTGCCGGTGCCCAAGTGGAAGGGCATCCGCAACGACAGCTCGACGATGGTCGTGAACGGGCTGCGCAACTCGACCGCGCCGGCCAAGGCCATCGGCATCCTCGGCGCCGAGGTCTACGACCAGTTCCGCAACGACCTCGACGTGCTCGCGTTCCGGGGCTTCAAGCAGTACGCCGCGTACTACCCCGACTCCGACGCGACCAGCTTCGACAAGAAGAACGTGCGCGACGGTCACTACACCGTTTGGTCGCCGACCGTGTACCTGACCAAGGTCACTGGCGGCGTGCCCAACTCGGCGCGCGCTCGCTACCTGCTCGACATGATCACGAACCACGCGGTCACGCCGGTCCCGAACTTCAACCCGACCTTGCCGGTCATCCACAACGGCCTGGTGCCCGACTGCGCGATGGGCGTGAAGCGCGCGGCCGAGGGTGGCGAGCTGTCGCTCTACGCGCCGGCCGAGTCGTGCGTCTGTTACTACGAGGACCAGGTCGGCACGTCGACGTGCCGGACCTGTCTCGCGACCCCCGAGTGCACCGCCACCGGCGGCGGCGTGTGCCGCAGCGGCTTCTGCGAGGTCCAGTGATGCGCAGCCGGTTCTTGGGTGTCGCGCTGTCGGCCCTCGTCGGGCTCGCGGCCTGCGGTGACGACGCCGCCACGATCATCGACGCTCGCACCAACCCGATCGACGCTGGTGGCCTAGACTCGCCAACCGACGGCGCCGGCGCCGACGCCTCGTGCTTCACCAACCCCACGACCCACGTCGAGATCATCAACGGGTGTACGACCGCGGAGAAGATCTACAAGCAGCCCGAGCTGCCGCTGCTCAACCCCGACGGCACGTTGCCGCCCATCCCCTGAAGCTAACCGTTCTATTGATTGTGGCGGGGGTTTCGGGGGCGGCCGCCGAGCCGCTGCCCGACGCCGTGGCGTGGTCGGGCTACGTGCAGGCCGAGCTGGTCCCCTGGGATCAGGGCTCGGTCGACGAGGTCGACGCCGACGGCCAGGCGCTCAACCAGACCCGCGCCCTGATCCGGCGGGCCCGACTGCACGCCGAGCTCGAGCGCGAGAGCTACTTCGGGTCGCTCGAGCTCGACGGCAACACCGTCGACGGCGCGACCGCGCGGCTGATCGGCGCCAAGGTTGGCGCGCGCTGGCGCACCGCGGAGGTCGAGGCCTCGATCGGGTTGGGGCTGTTCAAGATCCCGTTCGGTCGCGAGGTGCCGTCGTCGGAGCAGACCCGCGAGGTCCTCGAGCCCAGCACCGCGTCACGGGCGCTGTTTCCCGGCAACTACGACGCCGGGGCGGTCGCCAGCGCGCGCTGGCGCGGCGTCGAGGTCACGGTCGCGCTCACCAACGGCGCGCCGTCGGGCGACGCCCAGTTCCGTGGCCGCGATCCCTCGTCGAGCTGGGACGTGGTCGGGCGGGCCGGCGCGCGCGGCACGCTGCGCCACGGCTCGGTGTTGTCGGGGGGCCTGTCGGCGCTCACCGGCACCGGCCTCCACGCCGGCACGCCCGCGATCAAGGACACCATCGAGTGGCTCGACGCCAACGAGAACGGCCTGGTCGACGCGACCGAGCTGCTGGTGGTGCCGGGCGCCCCGGCGACGCCCTCGCAGAGCTTTGCGCGCTCGGCGATCGGGGCCGACGTGGCGCTGACCTGGTGCTTGCAGAAGCTCGGCGGCGGCGCGGTGTCGGCCGAGGTCGCGCTCGCGACCAACCTCGATCGCGGGCTCGAGTACGCCGACCCGATCGTGGCCGATCGCGACTTTCGGGAGCTGGGCGCCCAGGTGCAGGTGGTGCAGTCGCTGACCCGACACGCGCGGGTGGCGGCGCGCTACGACCTGTACCGCCCCGATCGCGACGCCCGCGAGAGCCAGGGCGCGACGGTGGTCCCGACCGATCCGCTGTACCGCACCCTCGCGGTCGCGCTCGAGGGCCGGCACGGCGACGCCCGCGTGCTCGTCGAGTACGACCACGAGCGCAACCCGCGGGGACGTGATCTCGATGGTGCGCCCACGACCCGGGCCGCTGATCGGGTCACGATCCGGGCCCAGGTGAGCTTCTGATGGCCAGGCGGGCCGGCAGAATGATTCTAGCAGGTATCGCGACGGCGGGCGCCGCCGGGCTGGCGTCGGGTTGCGAGGCCGCCTCGCCCGGGCTGGGCCGCGACGCCCTGCTCCAGGTCGAGGGCGCCCAGTGGCGACCCGGCCCGGCGCCCGAGGCCGCCGGCGGCCCCGAGGTCGCGTCGGTCCTGGTGGTGCGGACCCAGCTCCTGCGCGACACCGAGGGCCAGCGGATCGGCGGCGCGCTGGGGGTCGGCGCGACCGCGGTGTGGATCGGCCTCGACGGTGACGCCGGCGGCTGGATCGTCACCGCCGGTCCACCCAGCATCGACACCCCGACCTCGCCGTCGTTCGCCGCGTCGATCGCGCTGTCGACCGACGCGCCGCTCGGGGACGCCGCCGTGCGCTTGGTCGCCATCGACCGCGGCGAGCGGCCCGGGGTCGCCCACGTCGAGGGGTTCGTGGTCGAGGACGTGGCCCCACCCACCGGCGAGCTGGTGGTGGCGCTGGGCTGGGACGGTGCGGCCGACCTCGACCTGCACGTGGTCGCGCCCGACGGCGGCGAGGCCTGGTCAGGCGATCCCAACACCTGGGAGCCGCCGCCGCCCGGCACGCCGCTCGATCCGACGGCGTGGCGCACCGGCGGCCTCCTCGATCGCGACGCCAACGCCCGCTGTCGCCGCGACGCGCGTCCGCGCGAGCACGTGATCTGGAAGCTGCCACCGCCGCGCGGGCGCTACACCGTCCGCGTCGACGCCCGCGCGATGTGCGGCGCGGCCAGCGCCTACTTCTACGTCGCGCTCTACCGCAACGACGTCCTGCTCGCGAGCGGCCAGGGGCTGGCGACGCCCGAGGACGTCCGCTTGCCGCACGGCGCCGGGCAGGGCCTCACCGTCCTCGAGGTCGACGTGCCGTGAGGCGCTGGGCCGCGGTCGGGGTCGCGATCGTCGTCGGCGCTGGCCTGGGCGCGGCGCTGGGGGTGGCGCCGGTCGCGGTCGCTCGCGCGGCGCCGACCGTCGCCGTGATCGTGGGCCGCGTCGTCGACGCCGACACCGGCGAGCCCCTGCCCGGCGTGCCGGTGACGATCGGCGCCGCGCTGGTCTTCACCGACCAGGAGGGCGGGTTCACCGCCGAGGTCGATCCCGGCCCGATCACGATCGTCGTCGAGGCCGACTATCTCGAGCGCCGCACCGTCGAGGTCACGCTCGGGCCCGGCGAGCGCCGCACCGTCGAGCTCGCGGTCAAGCTCGACCTGGCCGGCGCCGAGACCGTCGTCATCGAGGACCGCGGGCCGCTAGCGCCCGGGACCACGCGCATCGCCGCCGCCGACGCCGCGCGCCAGGCCGGCACCGGCGGTGACGCGATCAAGGCGATCCAGCATGCGCCGGGCGTGGCCCGCGCCGCCGCCGGCAGCCGCGACGTCGTGGTGTGGGGCGCCGCGCCCCAGGACACCGCGATCCTCGTCGACGACGTGCCGGTGCCCGCGCTCTATCACCTTGGCGGCTGGCGCTCGATCGTGCCGACCGAGCTGGTCGATGCGCTCGCGATCGATCGCGCCGGCTTCGCGACGCCGTGGAACGGCGCGACCGGTGGCCTGGTGCGGGTCACCACCCGCGAGCTGCCGGCGCGGCCCACGCTCACCGTCGCCAGCGACCTCCTCGACACCGGCGTCGTCGGCACCGCGCGGGTCGGCCCGGCCCGGGTCGGCCTCGGCGCGCGGGCCAGCTACCTCGACCGCGTCCTCGGTGGGGCCCTCGACGCCAAGGTCGGCGAGCGCATCCCGATCCCGCGCTGGGCCGACGGTCAGCTGCTGGTGCAGGTGCCGCGCGGCGACGATCGCTACGACGTCCTGGTCCTGCTCGGCGCCGACCGCCTGAGCCGGCGCCTGCCCGCGCTCGATCCCGCGGCGGTCAAGGGCGACGATCGCCGCGACGACTTCGCGCGGGTGGCGCTGGCCTGGCGGCGCCGCCTCGACGATGGCGAGGCTCGGCTGCGGGGCTGGGTCGGCTACGACGTCGCCGAGCGCGATCAGCGGTTCGGCGCGGTGCCGGCGCGGCTGCACGCGCGCACCTCCTCGGCCGGCCTGCGGGCCGAGCGCCGGACCTCCATCGCCGACGTGGTCGTGCTGCTCGGCCTCGACGGCTCGCTGGCCCGGGCCCGCCTCGATCGGCGCGGCACGCTGTCGATCCCGACCCGCGAGGGCGACGTGTCGGTGTTCGGCCAGCCGCCCGGCGACGACGTCGCGACCGATCAGTGGTCGGCGCTCACCGGCGACGCCGGCGCCTACGCCCAGCTCGACATCGTCCGGCGCGGCGTGACCATCAGCCCGGGCCTGCGCGTCGATGGCTGGGTGCTGGGCGCCAGCCGGCTCACGCCCCGGATCGGGACCACGCCCGGCCTCGGCTACCAGCGCGTCGAGCTCACCGTCGAGCCCCGCCTCGCCGCGACGATGCGGCGGGGACGGCTCTCGCTGGGCGGCGCCGCCGGCCTCTACCACCAGCCCCGACGCGCCGACGACACCAGCGCGGTGTTCGGCACGCCCGCGCTCGGCCTCGAGCATGCGTGGCACGCCACCGCCACCGTCGCGGTGCGGGTCGCGGTCGCCGATCTCGAGCTGACCGGCTGGGGTCGCCGCACCCGCGCCCTGGTGGCGCGCGATCCCTCGGCGACGCCGCCGCTGGCCGCGACGCTCACCCAGGAAGGTCGGGGCCGCGCGCTCGGCCTCGAGGTCGTGGCCCGGCTGCGGGCCTGGCACGGGCTGTCGGGCTGGATCGCGTACGGCCTGTCGTCGAGCGAGCGCCGCGATCACGACCAGCGCGCCTGGCGCCGCTTCGAGCACGATCAGCCCCATCAGCTCACCGTCGCGGCGACCTGGCAGCGCGGGCCGTGGACCGCGAGCACGCGCTTGCGCTTCGCCACCGGCGAGCCGCGCACCGACGTGGTCGCGGCGTTCTGGGACGCCAGCGCCGGGCGCTATCAGCCGGTCACGGGACCGATCTACGGCACCCGGCTGCCGGACTTCGTGCAGCTCGATGTCCACGGCGAACGCGCCTTCGCGGTCGCGGGCAGCCGGCTGTCGGGGTTCGTCGAGCTGCAGAACCTGACCGCGCGGGCCAACGCCGAGGAGCTGGTGTGGAGCGGCGACTACGCGACGTCCGGCTACCTGACCGGCCTGCCGTTCCTCGCGCTGGTCGGCGCGCGGTGGTCGCCATGAAATTCGCACCTTTCTCCTGGGTGGTGTGCGGCCTGGCGTTGGCCGGTTGTCTCGACGAGCTGCCCCAGCAGACCTCGCGCATCGACGCGCCGCGCGTGCTGGCGGTGAGCGCGACCCCGACCGAGGCTGGGCCCGGCGCCGCCGTGCACTACGACGTCATCGTGGCCAGCCCCGACGGGCCGGTGATCGCGCCGGCGGTGGCCTGGGCCTACTGCACCGCGCCCAAGCCGCCGACCGAGGACAACCTGGTGCCGCCCGGCTGCGTCGACGATCCGCGGGTGCAGGTCGAGCTCGGCACCGGGCCCGCGATCGACGCCATGATCCCGGCCGAGGCCTGCCGCAGCTACGGGCCGGCCACGCCGCCCGGCGGATTTCGGCCTCGCGATCCCGACGCCAGCGGCGGCTACTACCAGCCGGTGCGCGCGATCTACGACGGCGCGCCGGTCGGGTTCGGCCGGCATCGCTTGGTGTGCGGGCTCGCCGACGCGCCGCCGCTAGTCGCGCGCGAGTACCGCGAACGCTACCGGGCCAACGCGCATCCAACCCTGGCCCGCTTCGGCGTCGTCGGGCAGCCCGGCGCTGCCCCAGCGCTCGTCGCGGCCGGCGCCGAGGTCGTCCTCGAGGCCAGCTGGCCGGCGAGCGCCGCCGAGACCTACGTGGTCTACGACCGCGCGCTGGTCGCGATCGTCGCGCGCCCCGAAACGCTGCGGGTCGGCTGGTTCGCCACCGACGGCGCGCTGGCTGCCGATGCCACCGGCGTCGTCGCGGGCTCGTCCCTGACCGCGACCAGCGTGCGCTGGACCGCGCCGAGTCGCGCCGGCACGGTGTGGCTGTGGGCCGTGCTCCACGACGATCGCGGCGGCGTGACCACGGCGACGCTGGCCGTGATGGTCGAGTGAGCGCAGCGCGCGCGACGCACCGAGTCGTCCAACGTGAGGTGAGCCGCGGCGGCGGCAGCCTGCAAGGGGCTGTTGGCTGACGGCGATGCGCCGCGGGCGCGGGCGGGCGCACGCTGGCCACCGATGAAGCGACGCGACTTCTTGCGATGGTCGGGTGCCGCCGGCGCAGCCGTGGTGGTGGGCCGCTACTTCCATGGCACCAGCTACGCGGCGCCGTTCGGCGAGGCGCCGGGCGGGGCCGGCGCGCTCTTGCTGCCCGAGGCGCGGCGCGCCAAGCGCGTGCTCGAGGTGTTCCTGTACGGCGGGCTGTCGCCGTGGGAGACCTTGTACTTCGTCCCCGGGTACGGACGCGCCAGCGACGCGACCTACCCCAACCAGCAGTACTACGCGTTCGACTTCGAGGGCGCCGGCGGGGCGCGGGTCGCCAACACCGCGTGCGGGCTGCCGACCGGAGGCGACCTCGGTCAGTTCTTCGCGCCCGACGCCGACGGCGTCGACGTGCAGCTCGGGCCCTTCGCGCGCCGGCTGTGGCCGCGCACCGATCTGCTCGCTCGGATGCGCCTGGTCGTGCAGCGTCATCGGCTCGAGCCCCACGAGGCCGCGGTGCCGCAGGCGCTCACCGGCCGTCCGGTCGGCCAGCCGTCGGCCGCCGGGCTAGGCAGCCACGTGCAGCGCTACTTCGTCGACCGCGACCCCGGCACGCGCGCCGCGCCGTGGTCGTACGTGTTCGCCACCGGCGGGCTGGCCGGCGACAACGTGTCAGCGGCGGCGTCGACGGGCGCGCACCCGGGCGCGGCGCGACCGCTGCTGGTGAAGATCGACAACGCCGAGATCTTCGCGCGGCTGCTCGCGCGCGAGGAGGTCAGCGCCGGCGGGCCCAAGGCCCAGTACGACGCGCTCACCGCGGCGTACACCGAGCAGTACGCCCAGCGCCTGAAGTGGAAGGGCGAGCGCCCGGTGCGCGCCAACCGTCACGCCGATCTGGCGATCGCGGCCAACACCGTCGCGCACACCGACGCGATCCGCGGCGTCCTCGACCGGTCGCTGTTCGTGAACCGCGGCGGCGCGGCCTGCGGACGGACGAACCCCGTCGACCTCCCCGGCATGAGCCTGGCCGCCGCGCGCCACCTGTTGACCCACCCGACCGATCCGGCGCGCTACGTGTGCGTCAGCGACGTCGGGCGCTACGAGGCCTCGGGCGGCGGCGGCTACGACACCCACGAGGATCACGCGATCGACACCGCGCGCAACTTCGACAACCTGCTGCGCTCGCTCACCGAGATCATCAACCGGCCGGGCGAGGACGACCCCACCAAGCTGTCCCTCGACGACACGCTCATCATCCTCAACACCGAGTTCGGCCGGACGCCGACGGTGCAGGACAGCACCGGCCGCAACCACCATCCCTACGGCTACGTCACCGCGTTCCTGGGCGCGACCATCACGCCGGCCGAGCGCGGCATCTACGGTGCGATCGGAGCCGACGGCCGGGCCACCAGCGCGGCGACGCCGTCGGAGAATCGCATCGCGGCGCTGCTGGCGCTGGGCATCTGGCCCTTTGCGCCCGAGGCGTTCGCGGTGTCGGACGTGCCGGGCGCGGCGTCGGAGGAAGCGGCGGTGCGGCTCGGGCATCGTCCGGCCTCGCAGCCGGAGGTCGACGCCTACGCCGCGCTCTACGCCGACGTCGCCGACGCGGTGGCCCACGCGCGCAGCACCGACGATCCCCGCACGGTGGTGGCGCGCGCGCTGCTCACCCGGCCCGAGAAGAACGCGCGCTGGACCGCGCACTTCATGGACGCGCTGCGGGTCTCGCGGATCGACGATCAGGCCCTGGCGCGCTGCTGGGGCGAGCGCCGGGTCACTGCCATCGATCCGCAACTGGCAACCTTTGTTCGGGACAATCTGGCTTCGGCGACACAGGCCCAGACGTTCTCGATGCTCGATCTGGCTCGCTCGGCGATCGCCCTCGACGATCCGACGGTGATGTACCGGGCCCACCTGTTTGCGCTGGTGAGTCGGCCCATCGTCGCCGCCAACGTGCCAGACGTCGAGGCCGAGCTGGCGCGCCGCGAGGATTTCGGGAACACCTTCGACGCGGCCTACCTCAATCGCGACCTCGTGTGCCTGGGTTGCCACAACAGCGAGTCGTCGATCACCGACTCCGACGATCCGGCGCTCGATCGGCACTGGCCGCTAGCCGGGCAGGTCGATCGGGCGGTGTTCGGGGCGTCGACCGGCGGCGACGCCGGGGCCGCCCACGCCATGTTCCGGGTCGACGGCTTCCTGGCCGATCGGGGCGGACGGCGGCCCTGGGGCCTGGGAGATGAATGTGGCGAGTTTACCAGCCCGGCCGGGCTGGCGCCCGATCCGGCCGGCATCGCGGGTCGCTTCGGCTCGCTGCGCGGCGACAAGCTCACGGTCTACGACCTCGAGGGCGCGCTCAAGCGTGGCTTTGACACCCTGCGCGGCCAGGCCCTGGTGGTCGGCGCCGACGGCGCGATCGCCGATCCCGACGCCGCGCTGGCCTACCTGGTCGCGACAGGCATCGTCGAGAGCGTGTGGCGCGAGGCGGTGGGCACGCCCCTGACGATCGCGAACTACTTTCCGCGCAACCAGGCGGCGCGCGACACCCTCCAGCGCCTCACCGACCACTTCGTCGCGACCGGCTTCTCGCTCGACGCGCTGCTGGTCGACGTCGTCACGTCCGACTACTTCAGCCGGCGTCCGCCGGAGGACGGTTGCGGCGCCGGACCCTACAGCTATCCGGCGGTGCTCGATCCCTGGGTGATCGCCGACCGCGACCCCGAGCGCCACGGCAACGGACCGGGCGACGCGGTCGCGCCGGTGTCGGGGCGCACGCTCCTGTCCGCGGCCTACCGCGCGCTGGACTGGACTCCGCCCGCCGAGGAGCAGTTCCCGTCCAACGAGGAGGGCTGCGAGCAGCTGGCGTGCGAGGAGCTCGACCAGTATTGCGAGTTTCTCGGCGCGTGTTGCGACACCTACGCGGTCGTGTGCGAGGGCTGGCCGCCGGTCAACGATCCCGAAGAGCTGCCGTTCCTGCGCGCGGTCGGCGTGTTCTTGAAGAGCGGCGACCGCGGCTTTCGTGGCCTCGACTTCCAGGCTCGGCTGGCCTGGGAAGATCGCTTCGGCATCTGTGCAAAGCCGACCCGCATCACGGGCGACGACTTCATCGACCGCGCGGTCGCGGCCGGTCACAGCACCGGGGCCGCCCGGGTGTCCGACGTGGTGGTGCTCATCAAGGATCGGCTGATCGGCGAGCCCCAGCTCGAGCCGCTGATCGAGGGCCCCGCGCTCGAGGCGGTGCTCGGTCAGCCGCTGTCGGCGCCGGCGACCGCGCTCACCACCGCGGGCGCGCGCCGGCTGTGCGGGGTGCTGTTGTCCTCGCCGCAGTTCGTGTTGCAAGGCCTGGCAGGACGCGGCGGAGCGCCGCCCAAGCTGACCTTGCCCGACGACGGCTTCGAGCCGGCGTGCGCGCGCCTGGCCGCGGCGCCGCCCCGCGGTTGGACCATCGCCTGTGCGTCAGGATCGCTGACGGCTTCACCAGTCGCGACGCCCTGACCGTCAGGATCTCGGCAGGCGGGCGCCGCGATCGCCGGTCAGGGTGCCCGGCGGGCCACGAGGCGAAACCCGAACAGCGCGCTGAGCGGGCGGCGCTGACACGAGCGGCGACGGAGCTGATGCGACATCGCGGAGAGCGAACGCTCGACCAGGGCGAGGCCGGCGAGCGGGACCGCGCGAAAGGCGCCGGCGCGCACCAGGCCGCACGTCGGTGAATCCCGCGACGCGTAGCAGCTCCGCGAGCTCGACGTACGTGTACTCCTTCAGGTGCAGCCCGACGGCGACCTCGTCGAAGTGTCGCGACACATCGTGGGGCCCCGTGTATCGGTGGGGCGTCACACACAGATAGCGACCTCCCGGCCGGAGCACGCGCGCCACCTCGCGCAGGTGCTCCGCGACGTCGTCGGGATGGAGATGCTCGACGAGCTGATACGAGTACGCCACGTCGATCGTGCTGGACCCGAGCGGCAGCGCTGGCCCGGTGGTCAGCCGCAGCTCGAAGTTTGCTGGGGGACGCGCGCCGGTCGCCAGCTCGGCGACATCGACGGCGATCACCCGGGCGACCTGGGGTGCGACCGCGAAGGCCAGCGCACAGTCGCCGGCACCGATCTCGAGGAACTGCACCTCGGGGCCGGCGAACGGCGCGAGCATGGCGAGCCCGTAGCGAACCCGGCGCGCGATGGCGGCGGGATCGATCGTCCGGTGCAGCTGCGGGTGGTCGGGCACCTCGCGAAACAGCTGGTCATAGACGTCGCGGTAGAGCGTGACGCGCTCGTCGGCGGTCGACGCTCGCAGCCGCCGTGCCAGCGCGCGCTCGACCTCGTAGTGATGGCGAATGCGCGCCGCGGTCCGATGCTCGGTCATCGTCGTCGACCTCCTTGCCCGATCCGGCGTCGCTAGCAGCCGCAGTCGTTGTACGGGAACTCGACCTTGGCGGTCGGGACGAAGTTGCCGGCGGCGTCGAGGGTGATGAGCGACGTGACGGTGCGGAAATCGGAGTACGAGCCGATGAGCTCGGGCTTGCCGTCGCCGTCGGCGTCGACCATCGCGGCGACGCTGAAGTAGCCGTCCTCGGGTCGCGACAGCAGCACGAGATCGCCGCCGCGGCGCTCGTAGATCGCGACCAGCTCGCCCAGAAACTCGGCGCAGCCCTCGCCTTCGCGGGCGCTGACCACCACGTACTTGCCGTAGGCCACGACCCCGATCGCGTCGCTGGGAGCCCACAGGCCGGTGCCGCCGCTGTCGGTGAAGTTGGTCTGCAGCTGCCCGTACGAGGGCAGCTTCATGAACGCGGCGCGGGCCGCGGCGTCGAGCTTGGGATCGTCGGCGCTGGCCGCCAACAGCGAGGGCTGGGCCGCCGGATCCATCGCGAAGAGCGGCTGGCAGTCGCCGGTGATCGCGAGATCGCCGACCAGGTACGGCGTGGTCATGTCGAAGAGCGCGCGGGCCCGCTCGGGCTTCGACCACACGTGACCGTCGCCGGCGCCGTACTCGTTGTTCCAGCCCTGGACCTCGCCAAAGTGCGGCGTGCCGCCGCTCAGCAGGTGCAGCGCGCCGACCGAGGCCTCGCAGCGCGTGCCGTCGGCGTCATAGACCGCGAGCGCGCGACCTTGCCAGTTGGCCGCGCCGGGCGCGCTCGACGCGTTCTGCATCGCGTAGTCGTGAGCGCCGGTGTGCGGGCCGCTGATGAAGCCCTTGCCCCACGCCAGCTCGGCGTGGTCCTTGATGACGACCCGCAGCTTGTCGTCGACGGCGACGATCAAATAGACCGCGCCAGTGCCGCCGACCGCGACCCCGCCGGCCACCACCGAGGCCAGCATCTCCTCGCGCGCGATGCGAAAGCCCGCGGGCGTCTTGATGAGCGCGAGCGCCTTGGTGCCCTCGTCGGCGAACTTGCCCTGCTGGAATGACTGCACCAGCTGCACGCTGGGCGCGCTGGCGCTACCGCGGATGACGAGGTCCTTGGCCGCGACGACCATCGGGTTTTTGAACATGCGGCCGCGATCGTCGAGCCAGCCCTTGCGATCGAAGCGCCAGGTCCGCGCGCCGACCCGCTTCACGCCTTCCATCTTCTCGGCGTACAGCGCCTGATACGCGGCGAAGTCGCCACGGTTCTGCGCGGCCAGCCAGGCGTCGACCATCGTGCGCACCGCGGCCTCGTCGATGGGCACCACCGGCGGCAGCCCGTCGTCGACGATCGCGGGCACGGTGGCGCTGCCGGGGTTGGGCGTCGCCGCGGGGTCGGTGGCGTCGGTCTTCTTGCCCTTGCAGCCAGCGATCGTCAGACCGAGAGCCGCCGCGAACATCAGCGCGCGAGTCGTGTGCATGAACCCCCCGTGGTGGAGGACGACTCTACGTCAGAACTTCAGGCGCAGGCGCGCGGCGCCGCGGACGGTCATCTCGTCACCACCAGCAGACCGGCGCCGTCGAGCCGGTAGGCCCGCATCGCGGCGCCGCGCACCAGCTGGTAGTGCGCGGTGCGTCGGCGGGCGGTGGCGTCGGCGCGCGCGGCCTGGGCCTGCGCAGCCAGGAGGCTGGCGAGGCGGGCGATCGCCTCCTCGAGGTTGGCGCGCTGCGAGCGCGAGGCGGCGCTGCGCACCACCAGCCCCGACGGGACGTGCTGCACGCGCACGGCGGTGGCGACCTTGTTGACGTGCTGGCCACCCGGTCCACCGGCGCGGCACGCGGTGACCACCAGCTCGTCGCGCCGGAGCTCGACCCCGCCGAGCGGTCCGTCGACGATCGCGCTGGGGTGCAACGACACCGCCGCGAACCAGCGCTTGCGGGCGGCGCGACCGCGCTCGGCCGCGCGATGGACCAGCTCGTGGGTGCCGCACTGATCAGCGAGCCGACCCGGCGCGTCGCCGCGCACCCGCAGGCGCATCGAGCGGGGCGCGTCGTCGTCGCCGTGGCTGGTCACGTCGCAGACCGCGAGCCCGCGCGACTCGGCCAGCTGCTCGAGGTGCCGGGCCAGCTGGAAGACGAAGCGACGGGCCTCGATCGGCCCGACGCCCGACGTGACGAGGAGGTCGTGGTCGGTCACAGCTTCACCGTCGCGATCGGCGTGAGCGCGGCGACTCGGGTCGCGGCGCCGTGAGCCTCGAGGGCGGCGATCACCGGCTCGATCGCCTTGTAGGCATCGGGGTGCTCCTCGAAGAGCAGCACCGGGTCGTCGCAGATCGTGCGACCGCCCAGCGCGGCGCGCGCGACCTCGCTCCGGCGGTACTTGGCCTTGAGCTTCGCGACCGCCTCGCTGCGGGTCATGCGGCGGCCGGCGCCGTGGGCGACCGAGCCCAGCGCGCGCGGGTTGCCGGCGCCGCGCATGATCCACGACGGCGCGCCGCGGCTACCCAGGACCACGGTCAGCGCGCCCAGCGGCGCCGGGGCCGCGCCCTTGCGATGGACGAAGGCCTCGTCGTCGGCGACCCGCTCGACCCGGACGTCGTTGTGGGTGAGATCGAAGCCGCCGCGCAGCGTGTGATCGCGCAGCGAGCCCAGCGCCGACAGCAGCCGGTAGGCGAGCACGAGCCGGTTGGCCGACGCGAACCGGCACGCGCCGGCCAGCTCGCCGAGGTAGCGATCGCGCTCGTCGCCGCGCAGGGCCCGCATCGCCCAGGCCTTGGCGAGGGCGGTGCCCAACCCGCGCGAGCCCGAATGCGCGAGCACGACGATGGCGTCGCGCACCAGGCCGACCGAAGCCGCGGCGTCGGCGTCGAGGACGCGGCCGATGCGCGACACCTCGGCGAAGTGGTTGCCGCCGCCGATCGTGCCGAGCGACGCCTCGAAGCCGCGGCGGTAGGGCGCCGGATCGGCGCTGGCCGGCAAGGCATCGCGGTCGGGCTCGCGGGCGGCGAGCCGCTGCAAGTCGGCGGGCACGCCCTCGAGGGTGGCGAGGGCCCGCGCGCCGTGCTGCCAGACCGCGTCGAACAGCACCGCGGGGTCGAGGTCGGCCAGCGGCTCGGCCTCGAACGCGAGCCGGAGGCGACGCTCGAGCAGGTCGGGCGAGACCTTGGCGACGCTGGTCACGACCACCCGCGCGCCGCAGCCGGCGTCGCCCCCGATGAGGTGTGGGTGGACCACCGCGCGGGTCGCGACGACCGCGCCGATGGGATAACCGTTGCCGGGATGGAGGTCGGGCATGCCGGCCACGCGGACGCAGCCGTCGAGCTGGGCGACGGCGGTGAGCTGGCGCGTGGCCTCGCTCTCCATCCACACGTCGGGGCCGCTGATGAGGACCGGATCGATCATGACCGGGCCATGAGCGAGCGGCGTGCCAGCGCGCAAGTGAGCGCCGAGACTGAATGTGGTTCGCAATGAACCAGCTTATGCTGGTGCATAGAAGACCAGTATGGTTCACGATGAACCATGCGGCGGATGCTCATCACCTGGTCCGATCGCGGGATCGACGGTCCGGCTCCCGCGCATCAGACCCGGCGGGTCAGCACCGACCGCGGTCCGGTGCTGCGCCTGCTCGACGAGACCGACCATCGCCACGGCTACCATCACGCCATCGTCCTGACCGTGCCGGGCGGTCGGGCCCGGGCCCACAGCCTGGCCCAGGACCTGCGAGCCCACGTCGCCGACGTCGAGGTCCGGACCCTCGCGCTCGACGACCCGTCCGATCACGCCGCGCTGTTCGCGCAGCTGGCGCCGCTGGCCGCCGAGCTGTCGGCGCGCGCCGATTGCAAGCTCGACGTGCTGCTGTCTGCCGGCACGCCGCAGGCCCAGACCTTGTGGGTGATCCTCGTGCAGGCCGGCCTGTTACCGGCGCGCATGCTGCAGATCATCCCGGCCGCCTTCGTGCCGGTCCCGCATCCTCGCGCGATCCGCGAGGTCTCGCTGGCCATCGACGGCTTCCCCGAGATCCGCGGCCTGCGCGCCGAGGTGAGCCGCCTGCGCGCCGAGGTGCGGGCCCGCGATCCCCGGCTGGTCGCGGGCAGTGAGGCGATGCGCGGCCTGCTGGCGCGGCTGGTGCGGGTCGCGCAGAGCGAGCTACCGGTGCTGGTCTACGGCGAGACCGGCTCGGGCAAGGAGCTGGTGGCACGCGCGATCCACGACGGCAGCCCCCGCGCGAGCGGGCCGTTCGTCGCCGAGAACTGCGGCGCGATCGCCGACAGCATGCTGGCCAGCGAGCTGTTCGGGCACGAGGCCTCGGCGTTCACCGGCGCGACCGCGCGCCATCGCGGTCTGTTCGAGCAGGCCAGCGGAGGCACCATCTTTCTCGACGAGGTCGCCGAGCTACCGGCGCCGGTGCAGGCGATGCTCTTGCGCGTCCTGCAGGAGCGCACGGTGCGGCGGGTCGGCGGCGAACAGTCGATCCGCGTCGACGTCCGGGTGGTCGCCGCGACCCACCGCGACCTCGAGCAGCTGGTCCGCGACGGGCGCTTCCGCGAGGACCTGTACTATCGGCTGCGCGGCGCGACGCTGGTGGTGCCGCCGCTGCGCGAGCGCCTCGCCGATCTGCCGGTGTTGATCGATCGCTTCCTCGCCGAGGCCACGGTGCGCGGTCGAGCCCGCAAGCTGCCCATCACCGGCGAGGCGATGCGCCTGCTCGCCGCCTACCGCTGGCCTGGCAACGTGCGCGAGCTGCGGTCCGAGGTCCAGCGTTGGGCGGTGTTCTGCGACGACCGCGTCGGCGTCGACGACCTGGCGCCCGAGCTCCGTGGCGCCACCAAGCCCGCGCGGCGCCCGGTCGTGAGCAAGTCGCGCGACGCCACGCTGGCCGCGATCGTCGTCGACGCCGAGCGCGCCGCGATCACGGCGGCCCTCGCCACGCACGACCACAACCTGTCGCGCACCGCCCGCGCCCTCGCCATCGAGCGCAACACGCTCAAGCGCAAGCTCAAGGCCTACGGGCTCTATCCGGGGAGCTGACCGTCAGAAGATCTCGGCGCACCAGGGCGCGATCGGCCAGCTGAACATGCGGTCGGCGCGGGTCAGCCCGTCGAGGCTGCCGCGGATCGCGCCGGTCCGGGCCAGCAGCGAGGGCGCGACCTGTCCGAGGTAGATCGACGCGAGCGCGGCGAGCTCGAGCTCCAGCTCGGGCGCGGCGGTGGTGGCCGCGCAGCGCGCGACCCCACCGTCGACGACCAGCTCCCAGCGGACGCCCTCGACCGCGAACCGCAGCGCGCCGTCGCTCGAGTAGCGCCGGGCCCCCAGCGCGGCGGCGACGTCGCAGATACGCAGCCACAGCGTGTCGCAGCGCCGCCCGCGCGTGACGTTGCGGCGGTCGCGGGCCAGCCAGGGCGCCAGCGCGTCGACGGGGGCGTTCCAGTAGGTGACCTTGGGGAACAGGTCGGTGTGGGTGACGTGGTGGTAGAGCGTGGCCTCGGCGATCGGGTCGAGGGCGACGACCTCCTCGAGATCGAGGGTGCCGTCGGCCTGGCCTTGGTCCCACGCCAGGTGCTGGCGGAACACCGCGTAGCCGGTGAGCTCGCCGCCGCGCCGGGTGACGATGGTGCGGCGAGGACTTCGGCCGCGACGCAGATCGGCGCGGTCCTCGAAGCGGCGGAAGTGCCACCACGCCTCGGTGCGCGCGATCATGCCGGGCCGGGTCGGCTGGGCTCGAGCGTACAGCGCGGGCAGGGTGGCGCGGGCCGCGGCCTCGTCGAGCTGGGCCACGGTGTCGAGCTCGCCGCGGGCCAGGCCGTCGTCGGGGGCCAGGGTCAGCTCGTCGCCCTCGACCGCCACGCCGAAGCCGAAGCGGCCATAGATCGAGCCCTCGGAGGCCCACAGCCCGGCTACCGGCTCGCCGCGCGCGGCCCCGTCGGCTAGATGTGCCGAAATCATCCGCCGCAGCAGCCCACGTCGACGATACGGCGCCCGCACGCTGACGCCGCTGAGCCCGGCGAGCCGCACCGTGCCGCCGCACACCGCCAGCGTGAAGCTGTAGGTGGCCGCGCTGGCCACCAGCAGCTCGCCGTCGAACGCGCAGTAGGTGCGGGCCGGATCGATGAGCGCTCGCAGCCGGTCCTCGCCGCTGGGATCGACGTCGAGATCGAGCCCGAACGTCTCGGCCATGCAGGCGCGAAACTTGGGTACTTCGTCGGGCGTGATCGGGCGGATCTCCAGCATCGTCCGACGGTGCCAGCGGGCCGCGCGCGCCACAAGCACGGTGGGCGCGTAGACTGCCGCCATGTCTCGCAAAGAAGACGCGTTCGAGTATCACCGTCGCGGCCGGCCCGGAAAGATCGAGGTCGTGCCGTCCAAGCCGCTGGTGAGCCAGCACGATCTGGCCCTCGCTTACACGCCCGGTGTCGCCGAGCCCTGCCTCGAGATCGAGCGCAACCCCGACGCCAGCTGGGACTTCACCGCCCGCGGCAACCTGGTCGCGGTCATCTCCAACGGCACCGCGGTGCTCGGCCTGGGCGACATCGGCGCCGCCGCCGGCAAGCCGGTCATGGAGGGCAAGGCCTGCCTGTTCAAGAAGTTCGCCGACATCGACGTGTTCGATCTCGAGATCGACGAGAAGGACGTCGACAAGCTGGTCGCGATCATCGCCTCGCTCGAGCCGACCTTCGGGGGCATCAACCTCGAGGACATCGCCGCGCCGGCCTGCTTCGAGGTCGAGGAGAAGCTGCGCGCCAAGATGTCGATCCCGGTCTTCCACGACGACCAGCACGGCACCGCCATCATCACCGGCGCCGGGCTCTTGAACGCGGCGCAGATCGCCAACAAGCAGCTGGCCGACATCAAGCTCGTGGTCTCGGGCGCCGGCGCAGCCGCGATCGCGTGCGTCGAGTTCTTCGTCTCGCTGGGCATGACCCGCGAGCACGTGGTCTTGTGCGACTCCAAGGGCGTGGTCCACGCTGGCCGCACCGATCTCAGCCGCCAGAAGCAGCGCTTCGCCGGGCCCGACGACGGCCGCCGCACGCTGGCCGACGCGATGGTCGGCGCCGACATGTTCATGGGCCTGTCGGTGGCCGGCGTGGTCACGCCCGAGCTGCTCGAGACGATGGGCGACCGACCGATCGTCTTCGCGCTCGCCAACCCCGATCCCGAGATCGGCTATACCGAGGCGGTGGCGGCGCGGCCCGACGCGCTGGTCGCGACCGGGCGCTCCGACTTTCCCAACCAGGTGAACAACGTCCTGGGGTTTCCGTACATCTTCCGCGGCGCGCTCGACGTGCGGGCCCGCTCGGTGAGCGAGCCGATGAAGCTGGCGGCCGCCCGCGCGCTGGCCGCGCTCGCTCGCGAGCCGGTGCCCGAGAGCGTGATAGCGGCCTACGGCGGCGCCGCGCTCAAGTTCGGCCCCGAGTACTTCATCCCCAAGCCCTTCGATCCGCGGGTCTTGTGGTGGGTCGCCCCCGCGGTGGCCGAGGCCGCCATCGCCTCGGGCGTCGCGCGCCTGCCTCTCGACATCGGCGAGTACCGCGACCGCTTGATCCGGAAGTCGTCCAACGCCGCGTACTCGATCATGCGCGGCCTCACCCGCACCGCGCAGAGCGATCCCCGCCGCGTCGTGTTCTCCGAGCCTGACAACCCGCGGGTCCTGCGCGCGATCCAGCAGATCGTCGAGAGCGGCGTCGCCAAGCCGGTGCTGGTGGGACGCGCCGGCGAGATCCGCCGGCTGTGCGCCGAGTCGTCGCTCGACCTGCTCGAGCACGTCGAGCTCGTCGATCCCCGCGACAGCGAGCACGCCGAGCGCAGCGAGCGCTACGCGGTCCGGCTGGCCGCCCAGCGCGCGCGCAAGGGCATGACCTTGCCGATGGCCCGCTCGCTGGTGCGGCAGAGCAACTACTTCGCGATGATGATGCTCGAGACCGGCGACGTCGACGGCCTGGTCGGCGGCTTCAAGCGCACCTATCCCGAGAGCGTCCGACCGGCGCTGCAGCTCCTCGGCCTCGCGCCCGGCGCCAAGGTCGCGGTCGGCATGTACATGATGGTGCTGCAGAACTCGGTGAAGTTCTTCGGCGACACCGTCTTCACGATCGCGCCCGACGCCGAGCAGCTGGCCGACATCGCGATCCAGATGGCCGATGCGGTGGCCGGCTTCGGCATCACGCCGCGGGTCGCGATGATCAGCTACTCGAACTTCGGCGAGGTCCGCAACCCGGACACCGAGCGGATCCGCGCCGCGCTCGCGATGGTCCGGGCCCGCCGGCCCGAGCTCGAGATCGACGGCGAGATGCAGCCCGAGGTCGCCCTCGACGAGAAGCGGCGTCGCGAGCTGTACCCGTTCTCGACGCTCACCAACAACGCCAACACGCTCGTGTTCGCCAACCTGGCCGCTGGCAACGCCGCCTACCAGATCCTCGAGGGGCTGGGCGGCGCGTCGGCGGTCGGGCCCATCCTCCTGGGCGTCGGCAAGCCGGCGTCGGTGCTGCAGAACGAGTCCTCCGTCGACGACATCGTCAACATGACCGCCTACACCGTGGTGACGGCGCAGCGCGCCTCGAAGAAGTGAGTCACAGCGCGACCAGCTTCCAGTAGGCCCACACCCCGAGGCGGGTCGTGAGGTAGTCGGGCTCGGTCAGGTCGGCGGTGAGGCGCTGGTAGGGGAACGCCCGCGACAAGACGATGATCTCGTCGCCGAGGTACACGGGCGCGCCGCTGGCTCGGTACGACGGCAGGCGGAGCTCCCAGTCCTGACCGCCGTGGCCGGCGGTGTAGTAGTAGAGGAACGTGCTCGTCTTCCAGGCGCCGAGCAGGTTGTAGCCACCGACCTGGGCCTCGGTGGTCATCAGCTGCACCACGTCGTAGCCCAGCACCGGCGCCCCGGCTGGCTTGGTGGCCGAGGTCAGCTTGAGCTTGACCGCGCCGTCGCCGACCAGGCTCGGGAACCAGTTGCCCAGCCGGGTCGACTGGGTGGCCGGGCCGACGTAGAGGTCGCCGACCGGCGGATCGTCGTCGTCGCCGTCGGGCGTGTAGGGCCACTTGTTGCCGATGTACTTCAGCTTGAACTGGTCGCCGTACGTGAGCGGCACCGCGTCGGGCGCGCGCAGCGGCGGCGTGCCGAACACCACGCCGAGGCTGGCGTCGGCCGGGTCGCGGGGTTGGGCCAGCGTCAGCACGTGGTCGAAGGTCGGCGCCGCCGCGGTGCGCGCGCCCAGGTTCCACCGGTCGGGCGCGATCTGCTGCCACTTCAAGATCGTGGCGATCACCGACGTGTGATCGAACGGCACCGCGGTCGGCGAGCGGAAGACCGTGCTCTTGGCCACCAGCGGTGAGATCGCGAGCGCCGGGACGCGCACGCCGAACAGGTCGAACTTGAAGCCAAATTGCGTGCCAGTCGTCGGATCGAGGTCATTGTTGCGATAGCCGTCGGGCGCCTTGTCCTGAGCCGACGGCGTCGCCGCCGGTGGCGGCACGTGGTCGTAGGTGCCGCCGTTCTCGTCGAAGGTAATCAGCAGCAGCGTCTTGCCCCACTTGGGACTGGCGGCCAGCGCGTTGTAGACCTTCAGGACGAAATCCTCGCCCTTCGTGAGGTCACTGACTGGGTGGTAGTCGTTGCCATTGTGCTGAGGCTCGAGTCGCGTGTAGTGGCTCTCGAGCTCCTCGCCGCCGCCCCACTCGGGCTCGAGGATGCTCACGGGCGGCAAGGTGCCGGCCGCGCAGCGCCGGTAGAAGTCGTCGAACCCGGCGAACTGCGGGTCGTAGGCGTCGTCCGCGAACTTCGGGAACATGATGCGGACGTACTGATTCTCGCCATAGGCGGTGGGCGGCCAGCTGGCCTGCCAGAACACCATCCAGCTCTTGCCCTTGCCGTTCTCCTCGAGGACGTCGAACAGCGTGCGCGTGTCGGCCGGGAGCTGGTCCGAGGCCAAGGCGCCGCCGATGCGACGGCTGTTGAGCGTCTTGCGCGGATAGAAGCCATTGGTGACCATGCCGCGGGCGGTGCCGGCCAGCGTGAAGGCGCGGTTGGTGTTGGTCTGGCTCGGCACCGAGCAGAACCAGCGATCCGAAACGCCATAGTGGCGGGCCAGGCCGTTCAAGACCGGCAGTTGCTCGGGCAGGTACGTGTCCATGATCTCGGAGATCTGGGCGTCCGTGCCCAGATCGTGGAAGTGCGTCGAGTAGTCGAGGACGTAGCCTTTCTGGTCGATCTTCGCCGGGCTCAGGTCCTCGAGCTGCTCGTACGGGACCGAGAACAGGTCACACAGGATGTTCTTGTAGCTCTCGTGAGGGTTGTGCGCGCTCGGCGTCGCCGGTGAGCGGGCGCCCCGCACCGGCGGGTACGGAAAGGCGAGCTCCTCCTCGTCCTCGTCGCGCAGCGCGTACATGTTGTTGGCGAGGGCGTCGAGATCGGCCCCGGCCAAGCCGACGAAGGGCGGCTCGTCGGGCTGGAGCGCGGGGACGTTGACCGCGGGCGCGTCGTGCTCATAGAGCCACCCGAGCACATGGTCGAAGCCGCGATTCTCGAGCATCAGCACGACGACGTGATCGATGTTGTCCATGGAGCCTCCGGCGTGACCGTCGTTGGAAGCGCGCTGGGCCCACGTGCCGGTGACCCCGGCGACGGCCTGCCAGGCCGCGTGCTCGAGGGCGGCCGGGGTCGGCTGCGGCTGCGCGATCGTGATGGGGATCGTCGACGGCTGGGCGCCGTCGGCGGTGAGCGTGAAGGTGAACGTGCCGATGAAGCCGCCGGCGACCGCCTGCGGCGCGCGGGTCGTGAGCGTGATGGTGGCTGCCACGGGAGGGCCTCCAGGGGGTGCCGGCGCGGGCCTGGCCGCGGCCCGGTTGGTCAGGGCTCGCAGCAGGGCGAGCGTCTTGCGCGAGGGCATGGGTGAGCTCCGTCGTCATCGGGGCGGGCGCGGGCGCGGCGTGCCGGCCACGATGCGCCGCTCGATCGCTGCCAGTCGGCGAGCGATGGTCTGTTCGATCGTGCGTATCTGAGTGACGGTCGCGCGCGCGGCCGACTTGAGGGCTTCGGGCGTGGGGAGCCGAGGCGGCACCGGGCGCGGGGGCGTCGCGGTCGGTGGGGTCGCCGGGTGTGGCGTCGCGGTCGGCGGCGGCGCGGTCGGCGGCGTGATCGTGGGGACGGTGTAGGTCGGCGGGGGGTAGCTCGGGACCACGATCGTCGGCACGGTATAGGTCGGGACGACGATCGTTGGTGGCACCGGGTCGGGGGGCGCCGACTCGGGCGGCACCGGTTCGGGTGGTGTCGTCACGGTGGGTTGGTCACCAGCGGCCCGACCGGCATCGGCGCCGCGACCGCCTTCGGGGTCAGCACGTCCAGGAGCAGCTGGGCCAGCGCGCGCGTGTAGCGCACGTGCTCCTCATTGGCACGCTTGCCGATGTGCTCGCGGGCAAAGCCGGCCTGGAGCGAGCGTGTCAGTTGCGCGGTCACCCACGGCAGCTGGTGATTCTCGGCCTTGTTGCCGAGCGCGCTCAGCGCGGCCTCGACGCCGAACCACCGCACGCTGTTGTAGGCCAGCGTGCCGGTGCGGCCCTCGCCGATCGCCAGGTTGATGGCGTCGGCCTCGACGGCCGGCGGGTTGGTCGCCACGAAGAAGGTGTCATTGGCGTCGGCGCCCAGCCGGGCCAGCGCGCTGGGGTCGAGCTTCACGCCCAGATCGGCGAGCTCGCGCACCGCGGTGTCGACCGGCTGCTCGCCGCTGCGCACGTAGCCACCGGGCAAGATGAACTGCACGGCGCTGCGCCCGATCGTCACGAACTGATAGCGGCCGTGGGGCGGCAGGTAGATGTTCTTCTGCGCGAGCAGCACCTCGGCTGGCTGGCCGGGCGCGCGGCGCACGATGGCGACGTGGGCGTGCATCAGCTGCCTGCCGTGGGGTCGGCCGGCGGCGGCGGGTTGGCGGGCGGCGGCGGCAACGTCGCGCCGGGCTGGAAATAGCCCATTACCTGCGCGGCCGCGTTGCCGACCTGCACGAACGTCACGCTGGCACTGGCCAGGTTGCCGGTGATCGTCGTGAACGCCTTGACCCACTTGGGATCGCCCTCGGTCTCGACGATCTTTTCCGTGATCACCGCCAGCGCCGCGGTGGTGAGCGCGCCGAGCTGCCGCATCAACGAGGCGGCGTCCTGCACCACCATCGCCGAGGCCTGGGAGACGGCCTCGTACGCCAGGCCGGGCCCCAGAAAGACGCCAGTCATCTTCGGGGCCGGCGCCGGTGCATTCGCCGCGGTGCCGCCGGCAGGCTGTCCGGCCCGCACAGGCAGAGTGCTGGGTTGATCGGGCATCGCTACCTCCTAGCTATTTCGACAGGAGCGCCATGATCTTCGCGGTCGCGACTGCGGTCACGGCCTCGCCGATCTGGTTGATGTTGTGCTGCGACGTGACCGCGTTCTGCATGCCGAGCGCGAAGGCCTGGGCCTCGGCCTGGAAGAACATGCCGAGCGCGACCGAGGCCGACTGTCCGACCGTCGCAGTCACGGTCTGAGTGATCGCGTCGGTGATCTGCGGATTGACGGAGTCGGCCACGGTAACGCTCCTGACGGCGGGTCAACGAAGAGGCGATGAAGCGACGCGCGGGTGGCGCGTCAGGGATAGGCCGGCTTCGTCGCGCTGAGTATCTGCGAGATCCCCACCGACTCCGCCGCGGTGTCGACACCGTACAGGAGCGCGACCCCCTGTGTGGTTACCGCCTGCAGCATGGTATTGGCATTCTGCCCGGCTGCGGTCGCGTTGTGTGCGGCATTGCCGAGCGCATTCGACGTGGCCTGGAATAGATTACCCATCGCATTTCCGGGCGCACTGCCCAGGATCTGCACGTTGGTCTGGGTGACGGCGTCGGTGATCTGCGAATTGACGATGTCGGGCATGGCGGCTCCTCTCGGGGGCGGTTACGGATGGAAGTGGCGGGGCTCGGCGCTCACTTCTTGCCGGCCGCGAGGATCTCGGAGATCCCCACGGACGTCGACGCGGTGTCGACGCCGTACAGCAGGGCGACGCCCTGGGTGGTGGTGGCCTGCAGGATCGTGTTGGCGTTCTGCTGCGCCGTGGTGGCGTTGTGGGCGGCGTTGGCGAGGGCCTGCGCGGTCGCCTGGAACAGCGCGCCCATGGCCATGCCGGGCGCGTCGCCGAGGATCTTCACGTTGGTCTGAGTGACGGCGTCGGTGATCTGAGGATTGACGATGTCGGCCACGGTAGTTGCCTTTCTCGAGGGTTGTCAGCGCGAAGCTGGTCGGCGCGCGACTCGCGCCCAGGATGGTTGTCGTCGATCGGAGTGGGTTCGATCCATGGTCAATTCGTCGACGAGCGGACGCTCGATCGGATCAGCGCGGACCGGTGACAGCCCCGCCGTCACGGGCGTCCCCGCAGCGCGGCGAGGGGAAGGGCCTGGACCAGCTCGGCGCGCGAGTCGAGGCCGAGCTTGGTCATCGCCCGACGCAGATAGGTCGCGATCGTGGAGGTGGTCAGTCCGAGCTCGTAGGCCGCGACCTTGTTGGAATGGCCCTGCACCGCGAGGGCTATCACCTGACGTTCGCGCTCGGTCAGCGCGGCCCGCGGGTCGACGGACGGGCGCTTGCGCGCGACGACGAACCAGCGGTCGTCTTGCTCGAAGGAGTCGAGCAGCGTCCAGCCACCGTCGACGAGGCCGAGCCACACCGCCTGGACCAGCGCGGCGGCCTCGGAGGTCGGCGGCACCGCGCGATCGAGCATCGTGGCCAGCGTGCGCAGCTCGTCGACGTCGCGCGCGGTCGACGTGTCGTCGAGCTCGATCGAGGCCGTGCGCTCGAGGGGGAGAGATCGGGGCTGGTGCGGCATGTTCAGGGGCCCAGGAGGGTGACGAGGACGTCGCCGCCGTCGACGCTGGTGGCGCCGCGCGGGGCGTTGGGCAGGGCGATCGCGCGCAGGCTGGTCGGTGCGCCGGTCATGCGCACGACCCGCACCCGCACGTAGCCCGCGGCGGCCCGCCCGATCACGTCGAGGGCGAGGCCGGGCGGTAGCGGCGTGACCTGCACCAGCGGCCCACTCGCCACCTCGGCGAGCAGCAGCGGCACCAGCGCGCCGGAGCTGAGCGAGGCCGAGCGCGAAGCCAGCCCGAGCAGCGACTGGCGACAGGCCTCGTCGCGCACCGGCACCAGCTCGCCCTCGACGGTGGCCGCCAGCTGCTGGCCCAGGCGGGCGATCTCGCCCCGGGTCCACTCGGCGAGCGCGGCCTCGAAGGTCGCGCGCGGGCGCTCGTTGCGATAGGGATCGCGCGGCGTGGCCGCGGCGGTGCGGTCGAGGGCGGCGTCGAGGCGAGCGTCGCCGGCGAGCTGCCACGGGTTGCGCCCGGCGGCGGTGAGCTCCTGCCAGCTGGCCAGCCAGGTCGGCGCCTCGACCGTGGTCGGCGCGCACGCGGCGATCACCTGGGGCAGCGCCGGGCCGATCGCGACGACGCGCTCGTCCTCGAGCCAGACGAAGGTGCGGAGGCCGCGGCCGTCGAGCAGCCCGCGGTCGATCCGGGGTGGTCCGACGACGACGCCGGCCAGGCCGCGCACCTGGGCGCGCAGCGTGGCCAGATCGAGGCCCGGCGGTGCGGCGGTGGTCGACGAGGGCGTGGACGCGGCGGTGGCCCCGGCTAACGCGCCGACCGTCGAGGCGGTCGCGCCGGGTCGGGCCTCGAGCTCGTCGAGCGTCGCCGCGATCGCGCGCAGGCGGTGCTCGACCGCGCCCAGGTAGGTGCGCTCGGGCTGTTCGTCGGTGACGAGCTCGCGCAGGTGGCGCTCGACCGCGGCGCGCGCCAGCGGCTCGCCGAGCTCGGTGAGTCGAGCGGTGAGACCCGGGACCAGCTGCTGCAGCTCACATCCGGCCAGCCGACGGCGTAGGGATTCCAGCATGGCAGTCACCCCCGCCCGCGCGACTTCGGGGGCTCGAGCAGCGTCGCGACCGCGAGCACGGTGCTCGCGCCGAGGATCGTGGCGTGGTTCGCCTGGAAGGCAGTCGCGTTGTGCGCGGCCAGGCCGAGGCTGGTGGTGAGCGCCAGCATCTGCTCGGCGAGCGCCACGCCGGGCGCGACGCCCAGCACCTGCACGCCGAGGTCGGCCTCGGCGCTGTGGCCGCGAGGGCCCCGGGCGCCCGACGGTGGCAGTGGCGGCGGTGGTGGCGTGGTCACCAGCTCCGCCGTCACGGTCTCGGTCACGACCACCTTGCGGGCCATGGGTCAGACCTCGCTCACGGATAGCCCGACGACTTGGTGGCGCCGAGGATCTCGGAGATGCCCACCGACTCGGCGGCGGTGTCGACGCCGTAGAGCAGCGCGACGCCCTGTGTGGTGGTGGCCTGGAGCACCGTATTGGCGTTCTGGCCGGCGGTGGTGGCGTTGTGGGCCGCATTGGCGAGCGCCTGCGCGCTGGCCTGGAACAGGTTGCCCATCGCCATGCCGGGCGCGTCGCCCAGGATCTTGACGTTGGCCTGCGTGACGGCGTCGGTGATCTGCGGATTGACGATGTCAGCCATATCGAACCTCGAGAGTTGTGAAGAAGGTCAGTTACTTGCGCGCGAGGATCCGAGCGATGCCCGCGGACGTGGAGCTGGTGTCGATCCCGTAGAGCAGCGCCACGCCCTGCGTGGTCGTGGCCTGGAGGATCGTATTGGCTTGCTGCTGCATCACGGTGGCGTTGTGGGCCGCGTTGGCGAGCGCCTGCGCGGTCGCCTGGTAGAGCAGCCCCATCGCCATCGCCGGGGCCTCGCCGAGGATCTTCACGTTGGTCTGCGTGACGGCGTCGGTGATCTGGGGATTGACGATGTCGGCCATCCATCAGGTATGCGCGTCAGGGCGGGCTTCGCTCCATAGTCAATTCGTCGACGGTGTCAGCCGGCGTCACGCATGCGCACCAGCAGCTCCGCGCGCGACATGACGTGCAGCTTCTGGAACAGCGCGGCGATCTGGTTCGCGACCGTGCGCTCCGACGTGCCGCGGCGAGCGGCGATGCCACGATTGGATTCGCCGCGCACCAGCCCGGCCACGATGTCGCGCTCGGCGGTCGTGAGCGTGCCAGTCAACGAACGCCCGCGCGCCGGCGCGCTGACCACGGCGACCGTGGCGCCCGCGACTTCGAGCGTCCACGCGCGCAGATCGATGCCAGTCTCGGGCGGGGCGTTCTTGGACATTTTGGGATCGACACTGTCTAGAAAGCACCTCCGCCGCGGAATAGTCAATTAGCCTACAAAGAATTCTTGGGGGCCATCATACAAACAGTTCGCCGGATGATCCGACCTATGCGGCTGAAATCACCCGACAGTGGTGTCGCGCGGCGCCAAAGCCCGGCACCGCTGGCGGCGTGCTACATGCGGACACTCGATGATCACCCTTGGCGACTGGCTGGCGCGCGCGCCCTTCGGGCTCGCGATGTCGAGCGGCTTCTTCGGCTTCTTTGCCCACACCGGCATGTTGTCGGCGCTGGTCGCGCGGGGTTTGAAACCGGCACATATCGGCGGCTCGAGCGCGGGCGCGCTGGTCGGCGGTGCCTACGGGGCCGGGCTCGCGCCCGACGCGCTCGCCGAGGTGCTGGGCGGCCTCGACCGCGCCGCGTTCTGGGATCCTTGGCCCGGGCCGGGGCTCCTGCGCGGGCGCAAGTTCGACGCGCTGCTGCGCCGCATGTTGCCGACGACGAGGCTCGAGGCCTGCGCGGTGCCGGTGCGCATCAGCGTCTTCGACATCCTGGCTCGCCGCACGACCGTCCTCGAGCGCGGCGATCTCGCCGCCGCGATCCGGGCGTCGTGTGCGGTCCCCGGCATGTTCCAGCCGGTGTGGATCGATCGGCGCCCGTACTGGGACGGCGGCCTCCTCGATCGGCCCGGCCTCGTCGGGGTTCCGGCGGGACGCGTGCTGTTCCATCACCTGTCGTCGCGCTCGCCGTGGCGCCGCCCGGGCTCGACCTCGCTCGCGTTGCCGTCGCGCTCGGAGCTGGTGAGCCTCGTCATCGACGATCTGCCGCGCTCGAACCCCTGGCAGCTCGACGCCGGCCGCCGCGCGCTCGCCCTCGCCCGCGCCGCCACCGAGCGGGCCCTCGATCAGCCCATCCTCGCCGACGTGGTCCGCGTCGGCTAGCTTGCGCGGCCGTGCGCCGCCGGCCTTGAAGCTCAGCGCGTGTAGTGCGCGATGGTGGTCTCTTCCTTCGGACCCGACGGCACGCCCTTGGCGATCGTGAAGCCGGCGCTGCGCATCGCGGTCCGGATCACGGACGAGCGGGTGTAGGTGAACAGCTCGACCGGGCCGCGCAGGAAGCTGGTCAGTCGCGCGAAGGTCTGGGCCGACCACAGCGGCCCGTCGACCTTGGCCGAGAACGGGTCGTACCAGATGACGTCGGGTTGGGGCGCGTCGGCGAAGCGAGCCAGGAAGTCGCCCTCGACGAGCGACCAGGTCAAGGCGGTCCGCGCGAAGCGGCCGGTCGCGGCGAGCCGGTGCGGCGCCTCGTGGCGGAGATGGGCGAAGGCCTTCTGGTGCTCGAGGGCGAGCCGGAGCGCGTCGAGATCGCGCTCGAAGCTCACCAGCTGCACGTCGGCGTGGGCGGGTGCGCCGTCGAGGGCACGCACCAAGGCCATCGCGTTGTGGCCGGCGCCGAGCCCGACGTCCCAGACCACCAGCGGCGCGGCCCCGACCAGCGCGTCGGCGATGCGGGTCGACTGCCCGACGTAGAGCCGGTGGGCCTCGTCGTCGGGCTGGTTGACCGAGTGCATGAGCTCGCCCGAGGCGACGTGCTGGATGCTGGCGTGGCCTTGGGTCGCGATCCGGACCTGGAACGCCCCACGCACAGGCGCGCGGCGGATCCGGGCCCGCGGCTGCGAGGCTGGTGGATTGGCGAGGTCGACAGCGACGAGGGCGGCGCGCTGGCGGGCGTAGTACGCGGCGAAGCTGCCGTCGCGGATCGCGGCGCGGATCTCGCCCATGAGCCGGAGGTAGAAGGCCAGGTTGTGGAAGGCGAGGAGCTGCCAGCCGACCGGCTCGCCGCCCTTGAACAGGTGGTGCAGGTACGAGCGCGGCAGGCGCACGCAGGCGTCGCACGCGCACGCGGCGTCGAGCTTGTCGTCGGCGAGGCGGTAGACGCCGCGGCGGAGATCGACCTTGCCGTGCGACGTGAACGCGATGCCTTGCTGGGCCCACGCGGTCGGCAGGATGCAGTCGAACAGGTCGATGCCGCGGTGGACGCCCTCGAGCAGATCGATCGGCGTGCCGACGCCCATGAGGTAGCGCGGGCGATCGGCGGGCAGCCGCTCGGCGGTCAGCTCGGTCAGGTCCTGGCGCTGATCGCGGGTCTCCCCGACGGCGAGGCCGCCGATCGCGTAGCCGTCGAAGCCGTCGATCGACGTGAGCACGTCGGCGCTCTCGCGGCGGAGCGCCGGAAAGCCACCGCCCTGCACGATCGCGAACAGGGCCTGATCGGTGTCGCCGCGCGCCGCCAGCGAGCGCCGGGCCCAGCGGTGGGTCAGCTCCATCGCGGCGCGGGTGGTGTCGAGCGGGCTGGTCGCGGCGATGCACTGGTCGAGCACCATCATGATGTCCGAGCCGATGGCGCGCTGGGCCGCCATCGCGTCCTCGGGCGACAGCCGCAGCTTGGGGCCGTCCTTGCCGACGCGGAACACCGCGCCTTGCTCGCTGATCGCGCAGGCGTCGTCGAGGGAGAAGACCTGGAAGCCGCCGGAGTCGGTGAGGATCGCGCCCGGCCAGTCGATCCAGCGCCGCAGCCCGCCGAAGCGGACGAGCGCGTCGACCCCGGGGTGGATCATCAGGTGGTAGGTGTTGGCGAGGATGATCGACGCGCCGAGGCGGTCGACCTGCGTCGGAGTCTGGGTGCGCACCGAGCCGCGGGTGCCGACCGGCATGAACACGGGCGTGGCGATGATCGCGTGGGCGGTGACCAGGGTGCCGGCCCGCGCGCGCGACCCGGCGGCGGTGGCGTCGACGGTGAACTTCATGCGCGGGTGCGAGTCGGGCGGGCCGGGGCCGGCCTGGCGCGCGGCACCGGCGCCGCGGGCTTGGGCTTGGGCTTGGCCGCGGGCTTGGGCTTGGCCGCGGGCTTGGCCGCAGGCTTGAGCGTGGGCTTGGCCGCCGCGTCGAGCTTGGCCTTGGCCGCGAGCTTGGCCTTGGCCGCGAGCTTGGCCTTGGGCGCGAGCTTGGCCTTGGGCGCGGGCTTGGGCTTGGGCGCGAGCTTGGCCTTGGGCGCGAGCTTGGCCTTGGCTTGGCGCGCCGGCGCCGACTCACTCGGCACATCGGCGAGGTCGATCCCGAACAGCGCCGACAGCCCGTCGTCGCTCAGGGCCCGCTTCGATTTCGGCAGGGATCGCCGGCCGGGCAGCGCGTGGGTCGCCGCCGCCAGCAGCTCGTCGGCGGTGACCTTGCGCAGCGTGAACAGGAGCTCGGGCTGGGCGTCGAGGCGCGCCCCGACGCCGTACATCGCGGCGGCGACGTGCTTGCACATCGACGCGTAGTCGGGACAGCTGCACCGGAGCTGGATCGCGCCCGGGATCGGGAACAGGCCGGTGCCGTCGGCGCACAGCCGCGTCATCACCTGCTCCGACAGCGTGCCGGCCAGCAGATCGACCAGCGATCCGATCGAGCCTGCGCAGTCACGCTGGATCGCGGTCCAGGCCGCGGGCGCGACCGCCGCGATCGTGATCTCGACGCTGTACGGGGTCGCGCGCGAGCCCATCACCTTGGCCTCGACCTTGCCGGCCAGGATCGCCAGGTGGATCACCGAGCCGCTGCGCAGGTAGCTGCGCCCGCGATCGAGGCGGTACGCGAAGTCCTGGTAGCGCTCGAGGTTCTGGCACCAGGCGTCGCCCCAAAACGTGCGCGTGATCTTGCGGCCATCGACGACGACCGGGGTGAAGACGGCGCCTTTCGCGCCGCCCTTGGCGAGGGCCCTCGCGGCGTCGGCGCGGCGCTCGGCGACGGTCTTGGACTTGGGCCACGAGTTGTAGCCCCAGCTCACGCGCCAGCCTCCGCGGTCGCGCTGCGCAGATCGAGCGCGACCAGCCGCAGCAGCTCGCCGTCGGAGAGCTCGGTGAGCTTGAGCTCGCCAGTGCCCTCGAGCAGTTGTTGGGACAGCGCGCGTTTGGCTCCGATCATGGCGTCGATCTTCTCCTCGATGGTGCCTCGACACACCAGCTTGTGGACGAGCACGTTGTGTTTCTGGCCGATGCGAAACGCGCGATCGGTGGCCTGGTCCTCGACGGCGGGGTTCCACCAGCGATCGAAGTGGACCACATGCGCCGCCGCGGTCAGGTTGAGACCGGTGCCGCCGGCCTTGAGCGAGAGCACGAAGAACGGCACCGCCTCGTCGTCCTGGAAGCGACGCACCAGCGCGGCTCGCGCCTTCACCGCGACGGCGCCGTGCAGCACCAAGCCGGGGCGCCCGAAGACGCCGGCCAAGAACTCGGCGAGCGGCGCGGTAGCCTCGCGGAACTGGGTGAAGACCAGCAGCTTCTCCTGCTTGGCGGCGATGACCTCGGCCAGCTCGCGCACGCGGGCCAGCTTGCCGCTGTCGGCCTCGGCCCACGCGCCGCCCTCGACGCCGTGCTGGGGATGGTTGCAGATCTGCTTGAGCCGCATCATCGTCGCGAGCACGATGCCCTTACGCTCGATGCCCTTGCTCGCGCCCAGCTTGTTGGCTAGCTCGTCGACGGTGCGCTGGTAGAGCGCGGCCTGCTTGCGCGACAGCGCGCAGTACGCGACGACCTCGGTCTTGTCGGGCAGATCGGCGATGACCGCGCGATCGGTCTTGAGCCGGCGCAGCAGATACGGCTTCACCAGCTCGCGCAGCGCGCCGTAGTCCTTGGCCTCGAGCGTGCGCGTGTACTTGGTGAACTCCTTGGCGGTGCCCAGGAGGCCGGGGTTGAGGAAGTCGAAGATCGACCACAGATCGCCGAGGCGATTCTCGACCGGCGTGCCGGTGAGCGCGATGCGGGCCTCGGCGGTGAGCGCCTTGACCGCGCGGGTCTGGCGCGCGCCCGGGTTCTTGATCGCCTGGGCCTCGTCGACGATCGCCAGCCGCCAGCGCGCCGCGCCGAGCCACGGCGAGCGCGCCAGCGTGCCGTAGCTGGTGATCACGAGGTCGACCTCATCGAGCGCGGGCGAGGTGGCGCGGGTCAGCTCGGGGCTCGCCATCGCCGAGGGATGCGCGACGACGACCCGCAAGCTCGGCGCGAACTTCGCCAGCTCGGCGGTCCAGTTGCCCAGGAGCGAGGCCGGCACGACCAGGAGGCTGGTGCCGGGCGCGTGCTGACGCGCGACGACCAGCAGCGCGATGATCTGCAGCGTCTTGCCGAGGCCCATGTCGTCGGCGAGGCAGGCCCCGCAGCGCAGCCGGTACAGCAGGTGCAACCAGCGCAGGCCCACCGCCTGGTAGGGGCGGAGCTGGCCGTGCAACTCGGGGCCGGGCTCGACGGTGGCGAGGCCGGCTGGGCCCCGCAGCGAGGCCAGGGTCTGGGCCAGCCAGGGTCCGGCGACGATGCGCGCCGCGTCGGGCAGGGCACCGGGACCGGCGGTGGCGGGGCTGGCACCGGCCAGCAGCCGCAGCGCCTCGCCAAAGCCGATGCCGCCCTTGGCCGCGCGCTCGGCGGCCCGCAGGCGAGCGATGGTGTCGCGCAGCTGGTCGCGGTCGACCTCGATCCAGCGGCCGCGCAGGAGGCGCAACCCGTCGGTGCCGGCCAGCAGCTCGGCGAGCTCGGCGGCGGTGAGCGGCGCGCCGTCGACGGACACGCTGGCCTGAAAGTCGAGGAGCGCGTCGGTGCCGAGGCCGCCGGGCGCCTTGGCCCCGACGGTCGCGGTGGCCTGGGGACGGGTCGGCCGCGCGCCACCCCAGGTCGCGGGCATGCGCAGCACCACGCCGGCGGCCTCGAGCTTGGGCGCGTCGTGGAGCAGCTGCAGCGCCTCGGCCGGCGTCCAGCGCAGCGGATGGAAGATCTCCTCGCTCGCGATCATCTCGTCGAGCCACGGGCACGACTCGGCGGCGCGCCGGACCGGCTGCAAGAGCGCGAGGAGCTGGGCGCGATCGCCGAGGTACTGCCGCAGGGCCTGACCTAGCGGGACGTGCTGCGCGCGGGCCTGGCCGGTGAGCTTGTCGGTGTAGGTCGCGAGGAACGCGAAGGGCGCGTCGTCGTCGCCGCGGTTCTCGGCGAGGTTGAAGTGGACGCGGCCGACGAGGTGCCAGCCGGCGTGCTGCTGCGCGAGGTACCCGGCGACGCTGCCGCGCCCGACCGCCGCCGCGAAGGCCTCGTCGAGCCCGCGCCACTGCGCGGCCAGCATCGCCGCGTCGACGTACTCGCCGCCGAGCATGAGCGGCGCTCGACTCGCCAGCGCGGTGAGCACGGCCTCGTCGGGCGGCGCGATCGCCGCCAGGGTCTCGCCGCCCGCGCACACCGCGGTCACGTAACGCACCGCCAGATCGCGCCAGTACGCCAGCGCGGCTGGCAGCGCGGTCGCCGGCTCGGCGGTGCCGAGCTGCAGCATCCCGCGACCCGCGCCGAAAGCGGCGACGATGCGCTGGGGCAGGACGACGCCCTCAGCGTCGGGGCGCAGCGACAGCGCCCCGGCGGGCGTCACGGTGATCGCGTGGACGAGCAGCTCCGACATCGAGACGTCGGCGCTGCATAGCATCGATCCGCGGGTGTCGTCGCTGTCGGGGCCGGGTTCGCGCAGGCTGACCGGCAGCTGCGCGTCGCAGCCTCGAGGCCGCTACCACGCGATGACGTGGTCCTGGCTGTCGGGCTCCCAGCAGGTGTCGTTGCCGGTGTACGAGATGCGCGCGACGATCACCTGACGCGCGCGATCGATCCACGCGCCGGCCAGGAACGACGGGTTCGAGCACACGTCGCAGTCGGCGCAGCGGGCCCGGCTCGGCGCGGTCCAGCCCTTGGTCTGACGATCGACGAGGATCTTGGCGCGCTGGTCGGTAACCATGATCTTGCCCTCGTCCCACCGCAGCGTGACGCCGTCGGCGACGGCATCCTTGGGGCTGCCGTAGGCGGCCATTTCGTCCTCGGCCCCGCTCCCGACCATCTGCATCGGCGTGAGCGCGACCAGGCCGCGGCTACCGTGCAGCTCGACGAGGAACTGGTTGGCGGCGTCGAGCTTGGCCTGCGGTGCCACCGGCGCGTCGTCGTTCATGGTCGCCTCGTCGGCGGTCAGGACCACGACCGTGCGCACGACCGCGTCGTTGCGATCGCGCTCGACCAGCGCGAGGTTGGGCGCGCCGCGGGCACCGTCCTCGCCGATCACCGCGACGACGACGTGCTTGCCGTCAGCGGCGATGGCGGGCAGGCCGGTGGCGGTGAACGTGGTGCCGAAGTCGCCGTCGTCGCCGAGCCTCATCGCGACGGTCGGGACCGGACCGGTCAGGACCGGGGCACTGGTGTTGCTGATCGGGGGCGCCGCCGGCGCGCCGCACGCGGCGATCAGGACGAGCGAGACGAAGAGCGGGCTGCGCATGGCGCGCAGTCTCTCACGCGGCGGCGGCAGCGGCAGCGGCGGCCACGCTCGGCACGATCAGCGCCAGGCTTCAGCGGGCGATCCCCTCGAGGACACCCACGACCGGGGTCGCGCGCACCCGCGCCGGTCGGAACCCGGCGGCGACCAGGAGCGCCTCCAGCTCGGCGCGCGAGCGCTCGCGGCCCTCGTCGCTGACCGTCATCATGTGGACGTCGACCAGGGTCGCGGGGTGGAGCTGGTTGGCGCCGAGCAAGGCCTCCACGACGACGATCCGCTGCCCGGGCCGCATCGCGCGCCGCACCGACGACAAGATCTCCAGCGAGCGGGCGTCGTCCCAGTCGTGCAGCACGTTCTTGAGGACGTAGGCGTCCGCGCCAACCGGCAGCTCGCCGAAGAAGCTGCCGGCGACTAGCTCGACGCGGTCGGCGACCCCGCGAGCCCGCAGGAGCGGCCCGGCCGAGGCGATCACGCCGGCGGCATCGCACAAGATCCCGCGCAGGTGCGAGTGGCGCACCAGCAGCTCCGACAGCAGCGTGCCGCGACCCCCGCCGACGTCGCAGACCACGCCGACCTCGCGCCATGGATAGAGCTCGGCGACCGTCGACGCCGCGTGGATGGTGAGGCCCATCATCGCCTGGGCGAACTGCTCGCGCTCGTCGGGGTGGGCCTCGAACCAGGCCCACACGCCGGTGCCGTTGCCGGGCTCGAAGCCGTTCTTGCCGGTGCGCAGCGTGTGCTCGAAGGCGAGATACGCGCGCTGGTTCGAGGGCGAGCCGAAGTAGGCCGCCCACTCGCGGCTGCGACCGACCTGGCCGGCTCGCAGCGCGCGGGTGATCCGGGTGGCGTGGAACCGTCCGCCGCCGTCGAGCCGCACCACGCGCTCCCAGGCCAGCGCGCGCAGCATGCGGTGGGTCGCGTCGGGATCGGTGCCGGCGCGGGCGGCCAGCTCGGCGGCGGTGCCGGGACCCTCCTCGAGCAGATCGGCGATCCCGGCCCGCGCCATCGCGGCCAGCATCGCGGTGCGGGCCACCCCGAAGGCGAGGTCGAAGACCAGCAAATCTGCCGGAATCAAACGATCGGCCAGGCGTCGGACCAGGCGATGCAGCCCGATCGCCAGCTTGATCGCCACGCCAGGCGGCAGCCCGGGGAGCCGGCCCGGCCCCAGGCCGCGCACGTCGGGAGCCGCGGGATCAACGGGGGAGGGCATCGCAGGTCTCCGGCTCGAAGGGTGATGCGGCGAGCGCGCCGTCGACGAGGCGCCAGGGTGACACGCAGCGCGCGAAGCGTTCGAGCTCGCCGCCCGCGCCGCGGGTGTCCCAGACCCAGATCGAGCCGCTGCCGCCGCCGAACGCCAGGCGGGTGCCGTCGGGGCTCCACGCGATCTGCGCGATCACGGCCGGGACCTCGGGCGACGAGACCAGCAACCGTCCGGTCGCGAGACTCCACAGCTGCACGCGGCGCCCGCTGGCGGCGGCGATCACCGCACCGTCGGGACGCAGCTCGAGCGAGGCGATCGTCGGGTCGCCGCTGCGCCAGCGCCGGACCGGCTGCATGGTGCGCTGATCGTAGATCGCGATCTCGCCGAAGGCGTTGCCGACCGCGACCATGCCGGCGGCGGCGTCGCCTGCGAAGGCCGCGGGGAAGGCCGACGGCGGCGAGGCCGCGCCGTGGGCGTCGATGGTGGTGAGGTGCTCGCGATCGGAGACCACCACCCGATCGCCGGCGACGACCAGCGCCCGCAGCGAGTTGGCGCCAGCCGCGGAGCGGCCGGTCGACGCCAAGGTCTGGGCATCCCACAGCGCGACGGTGCCGTGACCGTCGGTGAACGAGGCGACGGTGCCGTCGCCGACCAGCGCGACGTCCCAGGCCAGCTCGCCCAGCTCGGCCCGCGCCAGCTCTCGGCCCGACGCCACGTCCCAGCGCCGCAGCGTCGAGTCACCGACCGAGTACGCGGTCTTGCCGTCGCGCGCGAAGATCAGCCGGCGCACGCGGCCGGTGTGGCCGAGCCAGGTGCCGCGGGTCGCGCCGGTGTGGGCATCCCAGACTGCGATCGTGCCGTCCTCGGCGGTGGTCACGACCAGGCTGTCGTCGGGCGACAGCGCGAGCGAGCGCAGGCCATGCGGGCTCGGCGGCTGGGTCCGAGGATCGGCGGGCGCGGCCAGGAGCGTGGGCTCGACGTGACCGGCGGTCCCCAGGACGATCGTGGCGCCGGTCGTGAGGTTGGTGCCGCGCGCCGAGTCGTCGTTCGAGGCGGTCCACACCGTCGTGCCGGCGTGATCGAAGGTCAGGTCGCGGATGCGCGCGGTGTGCCCGTCGATGCGGCGCAGCAGCTGCTCGGGCGCCAGCCGCCACAACCGCGGCCGGGCGTCGTCGAAGGCGAGCACGAGCCCACCGCGTGCCACCAGGCCGGGCGCCAAGCCCTCGATCGGCAGGGCCTGCAGCGCGGCGCCGGTGGCGGGATCCCAGACCGACAGGCCGCCGGCCTCGTCGGCGGTGACCAGCCAGTCGCCGCTGCGCGCCGCGGTGTACACGCCCAGGTGATGGCCGGGCAGCGACGCTCGCAGCGCGCCGGTGCGCAGGTCCCACAGCTTGGCGAGCGCGCGATCGCCGAAGGTCAGGAGCCATGCCCCGTGGGGATCGACCACGAGCCCGTAGGGGGCGGCGCCGTGATCGAAGCGGCGCTCGACGGTGCCGGTGGCGACGCGCCAGAGCCGGGCCACGCCGTCGGTGTCGACGCTGACCAGGCGGGCGTCGTCGAGCCACGCGCAGGCCACGCTGCCGCCGGGCGCGGCGACGAGCTGGCGGCGGACCGCTCCGGTGAGCGGGTCGCGCACCCGCAGCGCACCGTCGGCCGACACCGTCGCGAGCGCGGCGCCGCCGGGCGCGAAGCTCACGGTCCACAGCCCCTGGTCCTGGCGCGGGCCGAAGCCGAGCTCGGCGCCGTCGACGGTGCCGACCGCGACCCGGCCGCCGGTGCTGCCTAACGCGAAGCGATCGCCGGTCGGGCTCCAGGTCAACACGCTCCACAGGTCGGGCGCCGGCGGCACGGTCCACTCGTGATGCACGGCGCCGTCGGTGGCGCGACGGATCGAGATCACGCCGCGGTCGGCCGCGGCCAAGATCCAGCGGCCGTCGGGCGAGGCCGCGACGTGGTGGACCCCGGTCGCCTCCCAGGCCACCCGCCGCGCGAGGCGGTCCCAGGCCCGCAGCTCGTGGTCGCCCGAGGTCGTGACGATCATCCGCCCACCGTCGGCGAGGTCGCCGCTCAACGCGCCGCTGCGGTGCGCGGGCGCGACCGCGATCAGCCCGGCGAAGGCGGCGCGGGTCTGGCCCAGGAGCAGGCGCACGGCCGGCGTCGGCGTGGGCTGCGCGCCCGCGGCGGCGACCAGGAACGGCAGCGCGCGCTCGGGCGCGCCGGCCAGCGCGGCCTGTCGGCCCAGCTCCTCGAGGCTGTCGCCGAAGCGGCGCTCGGCGAGGGCGCGCGACTGGTCGGCGTCGACGCGCTCGAGGTCGGCGCGGGTGCCCTGACGCTGGGCCTCGTCGCGCTCGCTCGCGATGCGCCGCACGCTCACCACGCCGAAGCCGATGAGCGCGCACAGCGCGATCGCGGCGGTCAGCACGGTCGCCCGGTTGCGGGCGGCCCAGCGTCGCAGCAGCTCGCCCGTCGAGTAGCGATGGGCGCCGACCAGCTGCCCCGCTTGAAATCGGCGCAGATCGTGAGCGAGGCCCTCGGCGCTGGCGTAGCGATCGCCGGGCCCGCGCGCCATCGCCTTGGTGACGATCGCGGCCAGCTCGCGCGGCACGCCCGCGACCAGCGCGTCGAGGGGGCGGGGCGGTCCGGCCTCGACCGCGCCGAGGATCTGCTCGACGGTGCGGTGCTCGGCGTAGGGCCGGACCCCCGACAGCACGTGGTAGAGGATCGCGCCGATCGCGTAGACGTCGGCGCGCTCGTCGAGGAGCTGACCAGCGGCCTGCTCGGGCGGCATGTAGGCCGGCGTGCCGACCACCGAGCCGGCCAGGGTCTGGCCCGGCGGCACGGTGCGGCGCGGCGGCGTCACCGGCGCGGCGTCAGGCTCGTGATCGGTGACCAGGTTGCGGGCCAGACCCCAGTCGATGACGACGGTCTCGCCGTAGGGGCCGACCAACACGTTGGCCGGCTTGAGGTCGCGGTGGATCACGTGCTCGCTGTGGGCGTAGGCCAGCGCGTCGGCGACGTCGATGACGTGGGGCACCAGCGCGATGCGGGCCTCGGTGGTGACCGCCTCGACGATGATCGCGTCGAGGGCCCGGCCCCGCACCAGCTTCATCGCGTAGAACGGCTCGCCGCCGCGCCAGCGCCCGACCTCGTAGACCGGGATGATCGAGGGGTGCTGCAAGTTGGCGGTGACCATCGCCTCGCGCGCGAACCGCGCGACGATGTCCTTGGTCGGCCGCAGCACCTCCTTGAGGGCGACCACGCGACCAGTGCGGGGATCGCGGGCGCGAAACACCCGGCCCAGCCCGCCGCGGGCCAGCTCGCCGAGCAGCTCGAAGCGATCGCGATCGACCTGGCCGAAACGATCGATCGTGGCCTCGCGCAGGTCATCGCCGACGGTGCGCGCGGTGATCGCGCCGGCGTCGCCGGTGAGGGTGGCGCCGGTGGCATCGATGGCCGGGGCCGCCAGCGTGTCGTCGACCGCGGCGGCAGCCAGGGTCGCGTCGAGGCCTTCACGATCGTCGGGCACGCGCGGTCATCCTACGCGACCGCGCGCGACCGCGCCTATCATCGCGCCGATGACGACCTGTCCGTGCGGCACCGGAATCGCCGAGGCCGCTTGCTGTGGGCCGATCGTGGCCGGGGCCGCGGCGCCCACCGCGCTCGCGCTGATGCGGTCGCGCTACACGGCGTACGTGCGGGGCGCGATGGCGCACCTCGTCGATACCCATGATCCGTCGACGCGGGCCGGCCTCGACGTCGCCGGCGCCACTCGCTGGTCGCGCGAGACGACCTGGCTGGGCCTCGAGATCGTGGCGACCCAGCGCGGCACCGTCGACGACGACGACGGCGAGGTCGAGCACATCGCGCGCGGCGCCACCCGCGGCGTGCCCTTCGCGCAGCACGAGCGCTCGCGGTTCCGGCGGGTCGCCGGGAGCTGGTACTACCTCGACGGGGTGAAGGTCGCCGCCGCCCCGGCCCAGCGCGCGGTCAGCGCCGGCCGCAACCAGCCCTGCCCGTGCGGGAGCGGCAAGAAGTACAAGGTTTGTCACGGCCGCTGATCGCAGCTGCTCGTCGCCCGGCGCGCGTGTATCGTGTCGCCCCATGTACCGAAACGATCAGGATGCGCTCCTGGAGCGGGCCGACGCGACCACCCGCGAGGCCGACCACCTTCGCCGCGAGAACGAGGCGATGCGCGTGCAGATGGGGCAGGGGTTGGTGCCGCAGGCACCACCGACGTACCTCGCGATGCAGCCGCAGCACATCTACTCGCCGAACCTCGACGTTCGCATGCTGCCGCTGAGCGAGCGCGCGCGCCTGGCCAACCACGCGATGCAGCCGTTCCCGGTGTGGGCCGCTGGCCTCCTGACGTTCCTGACGTTCGGGCTGTTCGGGCTCATCCACTTCGGCAACATGAACGACCGCATGCCCCAGGCCGCGCACAACGATCCGACCGCGGGCAAGGCGATCGGCTTTCAGTTCATCCCGTACTTCAACCTGTACTGGATCTTCTTTAGCGGCCTGCGCTTGAACGATCGCATGTCGCTCCAGCTCAAGCTGCGCGGGCTGCCCGACCGGGCGCCGCGCGGCTTCACGCTGGCGACCACGATCTGCTCGATGATCCCCTACCTTGGCTGGTTCGTCCTCGGGCCGATCATGTGGACCATCAACGCGTGTTTCTTGCAGAAGACCGCCAACAAGATCGCCGCGCTGCCGCCCACCCAGTGGGACGCCACGGTCTGAAGCGGGTCACATCCGGTCGAGCGCGAGGTTGGTGAGAAGCACGTTGACGCGGGGCTCGCCGAGGATGCCCCAGGTGCGGCCCTCGACGTGGCGCTCGACCACCGCCGCCACCGCCGCCGGTGACAGGCCGCGGGCGCGGGCGATCCGCAGGATCTGGAAGCGCGCCGCGGCCGGCGACACGTGGGGGTCGAGCCCCGAGCCCGACGCCGTGACCAGATCGACCGGCACCCGGCCAGTGGCGCCGGGATCGCGCGACCCGGCCGCTCGGCGCCCACTGGAGCGGCCAGCTGTGGATCGTCAATGGCTGGAACGACGCGATCGATCGCAACCGCTGGAAGCGCGCGGTGGCGGGCGTGACCTACAGCGAGGGCGCGACCTCCGCGACCTTGCTGTACGCCGGCGGCGTGGAGCGCGCGACCGGCGCGCCCGAGGGCAGCGCCTGGCGCCACCTGTTGGACGTGGTCGTGACCCGGCAGGTCACCGACCGGCTCAGCGTGATGGCCCACGCCGACGCCGGGCTGGAGCCGAATGAATTCGGCACAGATCGCTGGGCCGGCGGTGCGCTGTACGCAAAGCTGCGCGCGACCGACGCGGTCGAGCTGAGCGCGCGTGTCGACGGCCTCGCCGAGTCGACGCCGGCCGACGCATCGCCAATCTTTTACGGTGTCAATCATATCGGGTCGGGGACCGCGACCGCCGGCTATCGCGCCGCGGCCAAGGCGCTGCTTCGCCTCGAGCTGCGCCATGATCGCGCCGGTGCCGCGATCTACGAGGGCGAGCGGCACCAGACCACCGCGACCGCCGCGCTGGTCGCCTGGTTCTGACCGGCGGGTTGCGAGCGCGCCAGCCAGCCGGTCAGTCGGTGAGCGTCGCGTCCTCGAGCCGGCGCGTCGTCGAGGTCATCGACGGCGAGCGCTCGCTGCGGACCACGAGCTCGGAGCTGGCGGCGATGCGGCCGGTGGCGACCTCGAGGGCGAGGGTGACCTTGGCGCCGTGCTCGGCGACGGTCTCGTCGGTGGTGGCGTCCTCGAACAGGGTGAAGTGGAACGTGGCGACGCCGCCGGCGGCCAGCGCGTGCTCATCGCCGCTGAGCTCGACGACCTCGCCGACGCGCAGGCTGCGGCCTTGCACCACTCGCAGCAGCGTCGAGCCGCTCCCGAGCCAGCCGGCGTAGAGGCCCTCCAGCTCCTCGCGCTCGCGATCCCCGATGGGGAAGCCGGTGCCGGCGCGACTGACCTCGACCCGGCCGTCGACCAGCGCGATGCGGTACTCGCCGGCGATCAACGTCTCGGGCCGCTTGGGGCCATCGGACTCGACGGTCTCCTGGCCGGACTCGACGGTCTCCTGGCCGGCCTCGACGGTGACGTCGAGGCGGGTGGGCCGACCCGCGGCGACCGCGCCGCTGCGCTCGGCGACGCGAAAATGGCGCACGGTGCGCTGACGCGTGCGGTCGGTGCCCCACGCGTTCGAGTACAGCGCTCGGTGCGAGACGTCGCGGGTGCGGGTCTCGCCCACCGTCGAGTCCCGCCAGCTGATGACGATCGGCTCGCCGCTCGGGGCCGACGCCGGCGGCGTCAGCTCGGCGCGATCGGGCGGCGGTGCCTCCCGGACCTCGACGTCCGCGGCGGTTGGGGCGCCGGTCAGGACCAGCGCAGGCGTCGTCGGCGCGCTCGCCGGTGAGCCGCACCCGACCAGACACCCACCGCTGACCCCGAGCCAGCAATCACCAGCCGGGCCTTCATGACGCGAGCATATCGTCACGACCGGCGCGCGCGTGCCACAGTGCGCGCATGCCCGACCAAGCCCTGCGCTCCGTGCTCGCCAAGGCCGTCGAGCAGCTCCGGTCCGCGACCGACCTCACCACCGACGAGGTCATCGGCTTGGGCCAGCTGCCCGACGCCATGCGCACGCCCCACGTCTGCTACTCGCTCGGCCTCATCGAGGGCGCGGCCACCGCGCTGCGCCTCACCCGGCGCGAGATGCTCGAGGAGCTCGACCTCCTGACCGCGCCGCGTCGCTCGGAATGAACCGCCTGGTCGAGGCCGCCGCGACGATCGAGCTGCCCGGCGGCACCGGCTGCATCGCCGTCGTCGCCGACACGCACTCGGCGCCGCACCCCGCGATCGGCGAGCGCCTCACCGCGCTGGCGCCCGCGGCCATCTTCCACGCCGGGGACATCGGCGACCTCGGCGTCCTCGACGAGCTGCGCCGTCACGCGCCGCTGTACGCGGTGCGCGGCAACATCGACACCCGCGCCAACGCGATCCCCGACGTGCAGGTCATCGACGTCGTCGGACGGCCGGCCGGCGTGCTCCGCATCTTGTTGCTGCACATCGCGGTCTACGGCCCCAAGCTGCGCGCCGAGGTGGTGAAGCGCGCGCGCGCCGTGGGCGCCCAGCTGGTGGTGTGCGGGCACTCGCACGTGCCGTTCATCGGCACCGATCGCGGGCTCGCGATGTTCAACCCGGGCTCGATCGGACCGCGTCGCTTCCACTTGCCGATCGTGTACGGCACGATCTCGATCACGCCCGCGCGGGTCCACCTCGCTCATCACGACTGCGCCACCGGCGCCGACTGGATGCCGCCATGAACCACACGATGCGCTTCGCCTTCGCCGCCCTCTGCTGCACCTTTGCGGTGTGGTGGTACCTGCGGCGCTCCGCCGAGAATGACGCGCGGCCCCGGCCCGCGCCCGAGGTCGTCGACGCTGGCGCTGTCGTGGGCACGCTCGACGCCGCGGCGCCCGTGGTCGACGCCAGCGCCGCGCCCGCCGAGGCGCGCTTCCGTCGCATCGACCCGTCGCGGCGTCGGATCATCCTCGAGCAGCTCGCCGCCCGGGCCGCCGGCACCGCCGCGCCGGCCGGGTCGACCGCGCTGGCGCCGCTGCCGGGCCGCCTCGAGCCCGACCAGATCATGGCGGGCCTCATGCCCTTGCTGCCCGCGTTGCGCGACTGCGTCGACGTCGGCCGCGACCACCGCACCGTCACCGCCATGAAGATCCGCTTCGAGCTCGAGCTGGTCGGCGATGCCGACATCGGCACGCTGGTCGACGTCGTCAAGCTCGACGGTGATCCCGCCTTCCAGGCCGACACCACCCTGCAGACCTGCCTGCGCGAGACCCTGCTCGCCGTCGAGCTGCCGCCCCTCGCCAGCGGCACCCGCGCCAGCTTCGTCACCACCCTGACCTTCGACGACGACGACTCCAGCGAAGCCGCCGGCGACTGACCCCGCCCCCAAGGCAAGTCTCGCGACGGTGGCTCGTCAGCCGCGGATCTTCTTGAGCTCGGCGAAGAACAGGTCGACCTCTTCGCGCTTGGTGTAAAAGTGCGGCGCGATGCGGACGCCGACGCCGGGGCGGTGATCGCAAAAGAAGCGGCGGCGGTTGAGCTCGCGCGTGAGGTCGGCGGCGCCGACGAAGTCAAAGACCACCGAGCCGCCGCGGCGCTCGGCGGCCCGCGGCGAGTTGAGCGTGAAGCCGGCCTCGTCGACCAGCTCGATGGCGTGGGCGGTGAGCGCGAGCGACTTCTCGCGGATCGCCGCGACGCCGATGTCGCCGATGATCGTGTGGCCGGCGCGCGACTGATAGAAGCCGGCGATCGCGGGCGTGCCGGCGAGGTAGCGCCAGATGGTGTCGGCGTAGGTCTGCTCGGGCATCGTGAACGCGAACGGATGGGCGTTCGCGAACCAGCCGGTGGTGCGGGGCTCGAACTTGGTGATCAGGTCGGACCGCACGTACAGCCAGCCCGCGCCCGGCCCGCCGCACAGGTACTTCACCGAACCACCGCACGCGAACGACACCCCGAGATCGACGACGTCGATCGGGATCGTGCCGATCGACTGGTAGCAGTCGAGGATCACGTGGGCGCCGACCTCGGCCGCGCGCTTGGCGATCTTCTTGACGTCCTGGATGAACGCGCTCGAGAACACGACGTGCTGGATCGGCACGCAGACCGTGTGCTCGTCGATGGCGGCGCACACCGCGTCAGCGTCGACGGTCGAGCCATCGGTGGACTCGACGATCACGACCTGGGCGCCGCGGCGCTCCTCGGCCTTCCACACGTACGAGACGGTGGGGAACATCAGCGACTCGTACACCACGCGATTGCGCTCGGCGGTGAACTCGAAGCACGACGCCACGCACGCCATCGCGGCCGACACGTTGGTCTGCATCGCGACCGTGCCCGCAGGTGCCGAAATCAAACGTTCGAGGCGGGCGGCCGCCTTGCCGATCTCGGGGATCCACTCGTCCCACGCGGTGATCGACCGGGTCGCCCACAGGTCGTAGAACTCGGCGAGATCCTCCTCGGCCTTGGCGGGCACGCAGCCCAGCGAGTGCGAGATGAGGTGGACGCACTGCTCGAGCGCCGGGAACTTGGCGCGCCAGGCCAGGAGCGGATCATCGGTGAGCGTCATCGGCTGACAGCATTGGTCAGAACCGTCCTGCCCGCCAGTCTCCCGGACCCGACTTCGGCGGCTCGCCGCTCGCGCCGCGCTCAGCCGTGGTAGCCGTGGTCCTTGCCCGCGCGTTGCATCGACGCGGTCCAGTCGGCGAACACCTCGTCGCGCACGTCCCACAGCTTGGGAAAAAAGCGCTGCTTGAGGCCATGCGCGAGCAGCTCCGACGGCTTGCCCTTGAGCGACGGCGTCCCGGTGCCGATGGTCCGATACACCATCAGCAGGTGGCGATAGCGCCAGGCCTGGAGCTGTTGGTCGTAGTCGACCAGGCCCTCGCACAGCTGGTAGAGGTCGTGGCGCTCGTGAGGCGTCTCGTAGATCTGCCGGAGCGTGACGCCGCGCCGCTCGAGGAACGCCGCCAACGCCGGCCACACCGTCTCGCCCGGCAGCCGGAGCATCATCTTGAAGCCGGGCGACTCCTGGCCCGAGCCGCGCCCGAGCCCGGTGCGGATGCACATGTAGTCGACGGGGGCCATGGTATCGAGCAGGTCGAGCTGCGTGAACAGCACGTGCTGGATGCCGCCCACCCGGTGCAGCACGCTGACCGCCCGCGCCACGTGATCCTCGGCGAGCTCCGCGCTGAAGAAGCGCAGCTCGTGCGCGATGAGCTTCATCCACAGCTCGGCCGCCTGATGGACGATCTGGAACTGCAGCTCGTCGTGACAGGTCAGCGCCGCGGGCTCCTTCTGCAAGGCCAGAAGCTCGTCGGTGCGGATGTACTTCTCGTAATCCGTGAGCGCCATGGCGCTACGTATCATGCTCGGTGGCTCGCCGTCGACGCTCGTCGCACGCCGCGCCGCGTCGATCACGAGCGGCCGGCTCCCGATCGGCGCGCGGGTCAGCAGCTGCCCTCGCCCACCGTGCCCAGCACCATCGTGGCCAGCGACCGGCCGATCTCGACCTCGGGACGCCCAGGCGCCAAGGCCGCCCGGTCGAATGCGCAAAAATGTGTAATCACAGGCGATTTCCGAAAATTTTGGCACTCGCACATAAGGGTTGCCAAGCCGGAGCACCGTGCCTATAAGTGGCGCAACTTCGCGGCCTTCGTCGCCGCGACCTTTTCATTGCCACCCCGCTAGCTGGAGACCGACGCCATGAACATCCGCCCGCTGCACGACCGCATCCTGGTCAAGCGCCTCGAGGAAGAGACCAAGACCTCCGGAGGCCTCTTCATCCCCGACACTGCCAAGGAGAAGCCGATCCAGGCCAAGGTCATCGCTGTCGGTTCCGGCAAGCGCGACAAGGACGGCAAGGTCATCGCCCCCGACGTGAAGCCGGGCGACCTCGTCCTCTTCTCGAAGTACAGCGGCAGCGAAGTGAAGATCGATGGTGAGGAGCACCTCATCATGCGCGAGGACGACCTCCTCGCGATCCTCGGCTGAGCTGAGTCGATCTACCCACTCCCTTTCAATTACTCACTCTCACAGAGAGAATCAAAATGGCTGCCAAAGAAATCATTTTCTCCTCCGCTGCTCGCAGCGAGATCGCCAAGGGTCTCAACCTGCTCGCCAACGCGGTGAAGGTCACCCTCGGGCCGCGTGGTCGTAACGTCGTCATCGAGAAGAGCTGGGGCTCGCCGACGGTCACCAAGGACGGCGTCACCGTCGCCAAGGAAGTCGAGATCGAGAACAAGTTCCAGAACATGGGCGCGCAGATGGTGAAGGAGGTCGCCTCCAAGACCTCCGACGTGGCCGGCGACGGCACCACCACTGCCACCGTGCTGGCGCAGTCGATCTACAACGAGGGCGCCAAGCTCGTCGCCGCGGGGCTCAACCCGATGGACCTCAAGCGCGGCATCGAGGCCGCCGTCTCGCTCGTCACCGAGCAGCTCAAGTCGATGTCGACGTCGACCAAGGGCAAGAAGGACATCGCCCAGGTCGGCACGATCTCGGCGAACGGCGACTCCACCATCGGCGACATGATCGCCGAGGCGATGGAGAAGGTCGGCAAGGAAGGCGTCATCACCGTCGAGGAGGCCAAGACCCTCACGTCGGAGCTCGATGTCGTCGAGGGCATGCAGTTCGATCGCGGCTACCTGTCGCCGTACTTCGTGACCGACGCCGAGCGCATGGAGGTCGTGCTCAACGACGCCTACGTGCTGACCCACGAGAAGAAGATCAGCAACATGAAGGAGCTCCTGCCGCTCCTCGAGCAGGTCGCCAAGTCGAGCCGCCCGCTGCTGATCATCGCCGAGGACGTCGACGGCGAGGCCCTGGCCACGCTGGTCGTCAACAAGCTGCGCGGCACGCTGCACATCTGCGCGGTCAAGGCGCCTGGCTTCGGCGATCGTCGCAAGGAGATGCTCAAGGACATCGCGACCCTCACCGGCGGCCAGGCCGTCACCGAGGACCTCGGCCTCAAGCTCGAGGGCCTGACGCTGAAGGATCTCGGCTCGGCCAAGCGCATCACGGTCGACAAGGACAACACGACGATCATCGACGGCGCCGGCAAGAAGGTCGACATCGAGGCCCGCGTGAAGACCATCCGCGCGCAGATCGAGGACACCTCGTCGGACTACGACAAGGAGAAGCTCCAGGAGCGTCTGGCCAAGCTGGTCGGCGGCGTCGCGGTCATCCGCGTCGGCGCGGCGACCGAGGTCGAGATGAAGGAGAAGAAGGCTCGCGTCGAGGACGCGATGCACGCGACCCGCGCGGCCGTCGAGGAGGGCATCGTCCCCGGTGGCGGCGTGGCGCTCATCCGCTCGATCGCGGCGCTCGACAAGCTCACCTTCGACGACGACCGCCGCTACGGCGTCAACATCGTCCGTCGCGCGCTCGAGGAGCCGCTCCGTCAGATCTCGGCCAACGCCGGCGTCGACGGCTCGATCATCGTGAACAAGGTCCGCGAGGGCCAGGGTCCGTTTGGCTACAACGCCGCGAAGCTCGTCTTCGAGGACCTCGTCGCCGCCGGCGTCATCGACCCGACCAAGGTCGTCCGCACCGCGCTGCAGAACGCCGCCTCGGTCGCCGGCCTCATGCTGACCACCGAGACCCTCATCGCCGAGAAGCCCAAGAAGGACTCGGGCGGCGGTGGCGGCCACGGTGGCCACGACCACGACATGGGTGATTGATCACTCCGATCGATCTCTGCCACTGACGGACGAAAGGCGGTGCTCCCAAGAGTGCCGCCTTTCGGCGTTTCGGCCGCGGCCGAACTAGCGATACGCATCGCGTGATGCGAACGGGGATCGTGACGATGGTGGTCCTGCTGGCGTGTGGCGGCGGCGAGAAGACCGGCCAGCCGAGGCAGCGCTCCGTGACTTGCTTTGTGATCGCTGAAGATGCGGACCACCCGGCGATCATGGGCTGCTATGACAGCAACGCTCGTTGCGAGCAATCGCGTTCGCGACACGACGGTGCCCACGGGCCGTGTAACGAGGTCGTTCCGGTCGCGTGGGCCTGCTACGACGAAAAGCCCGGCGAGACCGTCCAGCGGTGTATGCCGGATCAGAACACCTGCGCGTTGGTGCGCGCGATGTCGAGCCGCTTCTCGGGACCTGACGGCCAGACGCTGTGCGTGCCGGCCGCCGAGCCGTGGTGCTTCAAGCTCGGCTCAGGATATCTGTGCAATGACGGCAAAGATCGCTGCGAGCGCTTGCGTGACCGGTACGTCGAGCAGGATCCAGGGTCCGCGCGGCACTACACGCCCTGCTCGCTGTGGAAATGATCCGTCGTCAGGACGCCGTGCACCTCGGTGCGGGCACCGAGACCGTCGTTGACAAGGCGGGGACCGGATCGCAGACTGCGCCGCGATGATGATCCGCGCCGCTGTCCTCGCGTTGTCCCTCGTCGCCACGCTCGCCGCCTGTGACAAGGGGCCCAAGACCCAGCCGGCGGTGACGGCTGCGCCGGTCGAGCTGGTGGCGGCCCCGGCCGGCGCGGTGGCGGCCCCGGCCGGCGCGGTTCCGGCGTCGGTGGCTGGCGAGAAGTTCGGCGCGGGCGTGTCGCTGGTGGAGTCGATGCCGATCGACCAGCTGCTGGCGGATCCCAAGGCGATGGTCGGCAAGTCGGTGCGCGTCGAGGGCCTGGTCGTCGACGTGTGCCCCAAGCGCGGCTGCTGGATGGACGTCGCGGGTACCGCCGCGGGCCAGAAGGTGCGCTTCAAGGTCGCCGACGGCGAGATGACGTTTCCCGTCGACGCCAAGGGCAAGTACGCGGTCGTCGAGGGCGTGGTCGCGGTCAACGAGCTGACGCTCGAGGAGACCAAGGAGTACGTCGCGTACCAGCAAAAGGAATACGGCGCCTCGGCCAAGCCCGAGGACGTCACCGGGCCGATGTCGATCGTGCGGCTCGACGGCACCGGCGCGCTGATCCGCGACCGCCAGTAAGGGCCCGCGAATGAACAAGTCGACCGTTCTCGCGGACGATCCATCCCGGCTGGCTGCGTTGCCGGTTCCGGTCCTCGGGTCACCTCCGTCGAGGATGCTCCCCTGCGGTCCTCACCGTCGCCTTGCCCTCCGGGCGCCTCGACCGCGATCATCGATCGACTTGTCCACTCGCGGGCCCTTACAGGCTCGCCTACCCTGCGCGCTACCAGCCGGTACCCGCCAGTCGTAGGCCGCGCGGCGCGGCTTTCCTCTACTGTCCGCGGCATGGCACACCAGTGGCACTTCTTTCGCGCGGGCGGGGTCGATCAGGTCGCGATCCGGACTGGGGCTGACCTCCTCGCGCTGCCCGAGCTCGATCAGAAGCTGTGGGTCGCCCTGGCGATGCCGACGCGCGACGTCGCGATCGATCCGCTGACGATGGATCTGCTCGACGCCGACAACGACGGGCGGGTCCGGGTCCCCGACATCCTGGAGGCGGTGGCGTGGATCGCCGCGACCTGGAAGAACCCCGACGAGGTCCTGAAGCGCAGCGACCGCGTCGAGCTGTCGGCGATCAAGGAGCCCGCGGTCGCGAGCGCCGCCAAGCGCGTCCTGTCCGACCTCGGCAAGAGCGACGGCACCCACATCGGCCTGACCCAGGTCGCCGACGTGGTGAAGGCCTTCGCCGACACCACGCTCAACGGCGACGGCATCATCATCCCCGAGACCGCCACGGACCCCGACACCAAGCTCGCGATCGAAGAGGCGATGGCCGCGGTCGGCACCGTGGTCGACCGCAGCGGCAAGCCCGGCATCGACCAGGCCAAGGCCGACGAGTTCTGGAAGGCGATCGACGAGGCCGCCGCCTGGCACCAGGCCGGCGCCAACGCGGCGACGATGGGCCCGGCCAGCTCGGCCGCCGCCGACGCCCTGGCCGCGGTCAAGGCCAAGCTCGACGACTACTTCGCGCGCACCGCGATGGTCGCGTTCGATCCTCACGCCCTGGCCGGCATGAACGGCCAGGAGGCCGACTTCGCCGCGATGAGCGGCACCGCGCTGTCGAGCGGCTCGGAGGCGATCGCGCGCCTGCCCCTCACCACCATCACCGCGGGCAAGCCGCTCGCGTTGCGGGCCGGCATCAACCCGGCCTGGGTCGCGCCGCTCGCCAGCTTCGCCGACCACACCGTCGCGCCCATCCTCGGCGCCCGCGACAGCCTCACCAGCGCCGAGTACGCGACCATCCTCGACAAGCTGGCCGCCTTCGTGACCTGGCGCAGCGCCAAGCCCGACACCGCGGTCGCCAAGCTCGACGAGGTGCGCATCAACGCGCTCTCGCTGGGCGACGCCCGGGCCAAGATCGCGTCGCTGATCGCGGCCGACCAAGCGCTCGAGGGTGACTACCTCGCGATCGCCTCGGTCGAGAAATTGTGCCGATTTCAACGGGACTTCGGCACGATCCTCCGCAACTTCGTCAACTTCTCGGACTTCTACTCGAGGAAGGAGGGCGTGTTCCAGGCCGGCACGCTCTACCTCGACGGCCGCGCCTTCCGCCTGACGGTGCCGGTCTCCGATGCCGCCAAGCACGGCGCGCTGGCCGGCATGTCAGCCGCGTACCTCGCATATTGCGACATCAAGCGCGCGGGCGCGGCGCCGCGCACCATCGCGGCCGCGCTCACCAATGGCGACGCCGACAACGTCTTCGTCGGGCGCAACGGCATCTTCTACGACCGCAGCGGCGAGGACTGGGACGCCACCGTCACCAAGATCGTGTCCAACCCGATCAGCGTGCGCGAGGCGTTCTACTCGCCGTACAAGAAGCTCGTGCGCATGGTCGAGGAGACCATCAACAAGCGCGCCACCGACGCCGACGCCAAGGCCGGCTCGAAGCTCGAGGGCACGGCCACCCAGCTCGCGACGATCGATCAGCCCAAGCCGGTCGATCCGCTGGCCGCGACAGCTACCACCGCGCCGCCGGCCGCGGCCCCCGCACCGGCCGGCAAGAAGCCTTTCGACGTCGGCGTCATCGCGGTCATCAGCTTGGCCATCGGCGCCGTCATCGGCGCCTTGGGCGGGCTGCTGGCGGTGATGATCGGGCTGGGCGTGTGGGCGCCCTTCGGCATCGCGGCCCTGCTGCTGGCGATCTCGGGCCCCTCGATGCTGCTGGCCTGGATGAAGCTGCGCCAGCGCAACCTGGGCCCGCTCCTCGACGCCAACGGCTGGGCCGTGAACGGCCGCGCGCGGGTCAACGTAGCCTTCGGCCGCACGCTCACCGTGCTGGCCACCTTGCCTAAGGGCGCGACGCGCTCGGTCGACGACCCCTACGCCGACAAGAAGAGCCACTGGAAGCTCTACACCGTGCTCGTGGTGATCGTGGTGCTCGCCGCGTCGTGGTACGCCGGCAAGCTCGACCGGTTCTTGCCGCGCCCGGTCGACAGCGTGCAGGTGCTGGGCAAGAACGCGCCGGGCTATCCGGGCTCGTGGAAGCAGGTCGAGGATCTGATGAAGGCCAAGCCGAGCTCCCGCACCTTGGCGCCGGCCAAGGTCGAGCTGAACGTGGCCCCGACCAAGTAGCCCGCGGCCACCGACCGCGCCGGATCACGTGGGGCCGCCCGAGGGTGATAGCGTCGCAGGCCGAAGGGTGCCGCGGTGCGGTTGCATGCGTCCCCTCGAGGAGCTCCCGTGAAGCGAAGCCTACCGATCCGCAGCGTGGCCCTGGCCACGTTGCTCTCCTTCATTTCCTTGTCGTGCGGGCCCAAGGCGGGCGGCACGCGGTCCGGTGGTGGCGGGACGGGCGTGGTGACGAC
>Ga0209591_10000196_pt1 | contig 79778 bp, 78 predicted proteins | sample MAT01_FD_187207 | JGI IMG/M metagenome (GOLD analysis project Ga0209591, IMG submission 187207) | Freshwater microbial communities from Lake Fryxell liftoff mats and glacier meltwater in Antarctica - MAT-01 (SPAdes) (version 2) | ecosystem: Environmental > Aquatic > Freshwater > Ice > Liftoff...
TTGCCATCACCCGGCTCGACCAATACGACAAACCCGTCTCCGCCGGTGGACCGGTCCGCGTCAACGCCAAGATGCGGCCCCGGATCTCCCCCGACATCTGCTCTCGCGGACCTCCGCGCCGCCGGCCAAACAACCCGGCGACACCCTCGACGTCGAAACGCGACAACCACAGATCCACCGTCGGACGAGACACCCCGGCCAGCGCCGCGATCTCCACCTTCGCCCCGCCTTCGGCCCACCACAACACGACCCGCGCCCGGGTCGCCACCGACGCAGCGACCTCCGAACTGTTCACCAGCGCCCACAGCTCACCGCGTTGACCCGACGTGACATTCATCCACCCAGCCAACACCATGATGCATCAAGCTGGCGTAAGGAAACAGCATCACCCGACACTAGTGTCGATCTTGGAATAGCCTGTGACCTAAACGGTGGCGAGTCTGTACAAGAAGGTGATCGGCGGGAAGCCGTACTGGTACCTGCGCGAGATGGCGTGGGTGGCGGGCAAACCGAGGATGGTCTCCGAGCGCTACCTCGGGTCCGGCGCCGACATCGAAGCGCTGCTCGATGCCCGGGAAACGGCGATGCGCCCCGAGCGGACCCGGCACCTGGGGTTCGGCGACACCGCCGCGGCGTGGGGGATGCTGGACCGTCTCGGCGTGATCGAGATCATCGACGAGGTGGGCGGAGCGCGACGCAGCGATGCGGGCGCCAGCGTGGGCACCTACCTGGCGCTGGCCGCGCTGAACCGGCTGGTGGCGCCGTGCTCGAAGTTGGGCTTCGAGAAGTGGTGGCGCACCACCGCCGGTGACCGGTTCACCCGGATCGCAGCCACGGCGCTGGATCATCGCAAGTTCTGGGACGCGATGCACGCCGTCACCGCCGCCCAGCTCGCCACCATCGAGCACCGACTGGCACTGGCCATGATCGAGGGCTTCGGGCTCGACATCTCCGCGTTGGCGCTGGACATGACCAACTTCGCCACCTACATCGACTCCAACAACGACCATGCCCCGATCGCGCAGCGCGGCAAGGCCAAGCAGAAACGCGCCGACCTGCGCCTGGTCGGGCTCGGCCTGGTCGTCACCCGCGACGGCGGGATCCCGCTGGTCTCCCACGCCTACCCCGGCAACCGGCCCGACGTCACCCAGTTCACCACCATGATCGACCTCCTGATGAGCCGGCACACCGCCGTCACCGACGCCGTCACCACCGGGGTCCCCGACACCACCGGGGTCACACCAGCGGTGGAGATGACGGTGGTGTTCGACGCCGGGCCGAACTCGGTCGCCAACTTCGCCCACCTGCACGCGACCGGGCTCGGGTTCGTCGGGTCGGTGCCGCCCTCGGACTGCCCCGACCTGCTCGCCCTACCCGCCCCCGACCGCCAGCTCGTCGACTCCGGGCGCTTCGCCGGGCTGACCGCGCTCGACACCCGCCGCGAGGTCTACGGCGCCGAGCGTCGTGTCGTGCTCACCCACTCACCGACCCTGCACACCGCGCAGTCCCGCGGGTTCGACCAGACTCTGGCCAAGGCCGGCGCGAAGCTCTCCGAGCTGGGTGCCACCCTCGCCCGCGGTCACACCCGCCGCCCCCGAGACAAGGTCGACACCGAGATCGCGAAGATCCTCACAGACCCCTGGGCCGCCCGCGTGATCAGCTACCAGCTCACCGGTGACACCCCGGCCGAGCACCGGCTGACCCACCACCTCGACCAACCCGCCCGCGATGCTCTCGAGCAGCAGATGTTCGGCAAACGAGTGCTGATCACCGACCGCAACAGCTGGCCGGTCGCCGAGGTCGTCGCCGGCTACCGTTCCCAGTCCGAGGCCGAGTTCAGCTTCCGCCAGCTCAAAGACCCCCACCTGGTGTCGTTCTCCCCGATGCACCACTGGACCGATCACAACATCCGGGTCCACGTCTTCACCTGCGTGCTGGCCCTGCAGATCGCGCACCTCATGCGCCGCCACGCCGACCACGCCGGACTCACCCTCAGCGTCCGCGAACTACTCGGCACCCTCGCCGGAATCCAGGAAACCGTGCTGATCTACCCCACCACCGCAGGACGCCCCAAGGCCCGCAGGATGCTCACCGAAACCACCGCCCCCCAGGACCGCCTCGCCGAGATCTTCGACCTCAACCGATGGGCACCCCGAACTTAGGTCATAGGTTCAAGCAAGACCGAAACCCGCCGTGACCAGCGGGAACACCGACCTATATCACGCTAGCCAGGAAACTCGGACTAGAAGGGCGGGCCCAGGGCCGGGAGGCCGACCACGGCGTCCACGGCGATGGCGGCGAACAGGCCGCACAGGTACAGGTTCGACAGGTGGAAGAGCTTCATCGGGCTGATGTCGCGACCGGCGGTGACCGCGCTGTGCAGGCGGTGGGCCCGGATCACGAACCAGGCCCCACCGAGGACGGCGACGACCGCGTAGATCCACGACGTCACGGGCAGCAGGAGCAGCGTCCACAGGACCATCACCCAGGAGTAGACGACGATGCGCAGCGACACCTGCGCCGGTGTCGCCACCACCGGCAGCATCGGTACACCGGCCGCGGCATAGTCGTCGCGGTAGCGCATGGCGAGCGCCCAGAAGTGAGGCGGGGTCCAGAAGAAGATCACGCCGAACATGACCAGCGCGGGCCACTCGACCGAACCGGTGACCGCCGCCCATCCGATGACGACGGGCATGCAGCCCGCGGCCCCGCCCCAGACGATGTTCTGCGACGTGCGGCGCTTGAGCAGCATCGTGTAGACGAGGACGTAGAAGGCGATCGCGGCCACCGACAGGCCCGCGGCCAGCCAGTTCGTGGTGAGTCCGAGCCAGACCGAGCTGAGCACACCCAGGGCCAGCCCGAAGATCAGGGCGTTGCGCGGCGGCACCTGCCCGCGGGCCAACGGCCGCCGGGCGGTGCGCTTCATGACGGCGTCGATGTCGGCGTCGACGACGCAGTTCAGGGCATGGGCGCTCGCGGCCGCCGTCGCGCCGCCGACGAGGGTGGCGAGGATCAGCCAGACCGACGGCACCGCGCGCTCGGCGAGCAGCATCGCCGGGACCGTGACCACCAGCAACTGCTCGATGATGCGCGTCTTGGTGAGCCCGACGTAGGCCGCGACCGTGTCCCGCGCCCGGCGCGGCCCGCCCCGGGGACCGGGGGCCTCGGCCGGGCCCTCCTGGGCTCCGTCCTGGGCTCCATCGAGGGCTCCATCGAGGGCTCCATCGAGGGCGGAAGCCTCGAACGGGGCGGGCATACTCACCGGCAAACCTCTATCCGCACGTGGTTCGGACGATCTTCTACGACGTGTCGATGATAGCCCGGCGCATGGCCTGGCGGGTTCCCGGGTAGACCGCGTACGACCGTCCGGGCGGAGATCACACACGTCCAGCCGAGGTGACTAGGCTCGGCGTCGACCCGGACGCGCCGGGGCGTGCGTCGATCGCACCGCCTGCCGCACCACCCGAACACCGAGGGAAGTCCTGTGGCCGACACCGACATCGAGACACTCACCCGCGCCAGCCTCCCCCCGGACTGGACCGACCTGGACCGCCGGGTCGTCGACACGGTGCGCATCCTCGCCGCGGACGCCGTGCAGAAGGTCGGCAACGGCCACCCCGGCACCGCGATGAGCCTGGCCCCCCTGGCCTACACGCTGTTCCAGCGCGTGATGCGCCACGACCCGAGCGACGCCGACTGGATCGGCCGCGACCGGTTCGTGCTCTCCGCGGGCCACTCCAGTCTGACGCTCTACATCCAGCTGTTCCTCTCCGGCTACGGGCTGGAGCTCGACGACCTCAAGGCGCTGCGCACGTGGGGCTCGCGGACACCCGCCCACCCCGAGCACCGGCACACCCCGGGCGTCGAGATGACCACCGGCCCGCTCGGTCAGGGCCTCGCCTCGGCCGTCGGGATGGCGATGGGTGCGCGCCGTGAGCGCGGGCTGTTCGACCCCGACGCCGCCCCGGGGGAGAGCCCGTTCGACCACCAGATCTACGTGATCGCCTCCGACGGTGACATCGAGGAGGGCGTCACCTCGGAGGCGTCGTCGCTGGCCGGGCACCAGCAGCTCGGCAACCTCACGGTGGTCTACGACGACAACAAGATCTCGATCGAGGACGACACGACGATCGCGCTGTCCGAGGACACCGCCAAGCGCTACGAGGCGTACGGGTGGCACGTGCAGGTCGTCGAGAGCGGCGAGAACGTCACCGGCATCCTGGCCGCACTCGAAGCGGCCCGCGCCGAGACGTCGCGTCCGTCGTTCGTCCTGCTGCGCACGATCATCGGGTTCCCGGCGCCGAAGAAGATGAACACCGGCAAGGCCCACGGGTCGGCGCTGGGCGACGACGAGGTCGCCGAGACCAAGAAGGTCCTCGGGTTCGACCCGGATCAGACCTTCGAGGTGTCCGACGAGGTCCTCGCCCACGCCCGCGGGGTCGTCGACCGCGGCCGGGACGCCCACGCCGCCTGGACCCCGACGTTCGACGACTGGGCCGCCCGCGAGCCCGAGCGCAAGGAGCTGCTCGACCGGATGCTCGGGCGCACGCTGCCCGACGGCTGGGAGAAGGCGCTGCCGAGCTGGGACGTCGACGCCAAGGGCGTCGCCACCCGCAAGGCCTCCGGCGAGGTGCTCACGTCACTGGCCGACGTGCTCCCCGAGCTGTGGGGCGGCTCGGCCGACCTCGCCGAGAGCAACAACACCACGATGGAGGGGGCCGATTCGTTCGGCCCGCCGTCCAGCACCACCAAGATGTGGAAGGCCCAGCCCTACGGCCGGACGTTGCACTTCGGTGTCCGCGAGCATGCCATGGGCGCGATCCTCAACGGCATCGCCCTGCACGGCCCCACCCGTCCCTACGGCGGCACGTTCCTCGTGTTCAGCGACTACATGCGCCCCGCCGTCCGGATCGCGGCGCTCATGAAGTCGGCGGCCGTCTACGTGTGGACCCACGACTCCATCGGTCTCGGGGAGGACGGCCCGACGCACCAGCCGATCGAGCACATCGCGTCGCTGCGGGCGATCCCCGGTCTCTCGGTCGTCCGCCCGGGTGACGCCAACGAGACGGCAGCGGCGTGGAAGGCGATCCTGGAGCGCCCGCAGGGCCCGGCCGGTCTGGCCCTGACCCGCCAGAGCGTGCCGACCCTGCCGGGCACCTCCGCGGAGGGCGTCGCCCGCGGCGGTTACGTGCTGGCGGAGGCGTCGGCCGAGCCGCAGGTCATCCTCATCGCCACCGGCTCCGAGCTGCAGCTCGCAGTGGCGGCCCGCACCACGCTGGAGGCCGACGGCGTCCCCACGCGTGTCGTGTCGATGCCGTGCGTGGAGTGGTTCGACGAGCAGGACGGCGCCTACCGGGCGTCCGTGCTGCCCTCGGCGGTACGTGCCCGGGTCAGCGTCGAGGCCGGGATCGCTCAGTGCTGGCACCGGTTCACCGGGGACGCGGGCGAGAACGTCTCGATCGAGCACTTCGGCGCCAGCGCCGACCACCAGACCCTGTTCCGCGAGTTCGGGTTCACCGCCGAGCACGTCGTCGCCGCGGCCCGGCGCAGCGTGGACCGGGCAGGTGTGAACCCGCCAGGCGTCGACAAGGCAGCCGAGAACCGGGCCTGACGCCTCGTCGGGCCCGAACCATCCGACACCGAGGGTCGCTCGTCGGGCCCGAACCATCCGCAAATGCGCCCAGGAGGAACCATGAGCAACGACCGACTCGCCGCGCTCGCCGCGGCGGGTGTCTCCATCTGGCTCGACGACCTGTCCCGCGAGCGGTTGCGCAGCGGCAACCTGCAACAGCTCGTCACCGACTCCCACGTCGTGGGCGTCACCACGAACCCGACGATCTTCGCGAGCGCGCTGGCGAAGGGTGAGTCCTACGACGAGCAGGTCCGCGAGCTCGCGGCTCGCGGCGCGTCGGTCGAGGCCGCGGTACGTGAGATCACCGTGGCCGACGTCCAGCAGGCCTGCGACGTCTTCAGCGGCACCTGGGAGGCCACCCGCGGCGTGGACGGGCGCGTATCGCTCGAGGTCGACCCCCGGCTCGCCCACGACACCGAGGCGACCGTCGCGGAGGCGCTGGACCTGTGGAAGGCCGTCGACCGCCCCAACCTGCTCGTCAAGATCCCCGCCACCGAAGCGGGCCTGGCCGCTATCACCCGCGTGCTCGCCGAGGGCGCGTCGGTGAACGTCACGCTGATCTTCTCCGTCGAGCGGTACCGCGCCGTGATGGACGCCTACCTCGACGGGCTCGACCAGGCCGCGGCGAACGGGCACTCGCTGGCCGGGATCGCGTCGGTGGCGAGCTTCTTCGTCTCCCGCGTCGACACCGAGATCGACTCCCGGCTCGACGCCATCGGCACCGAGGAGGCGTCCGCCCTGCGCGGCAAGGCCGCCGTGGCGAACTCCCGGCTGGCCTACGCGGCGTTCCAGCATCTCTTCTCCGGTGAGCGGTGGGACGCCCTCGCGGCGCGGGGTGCGCGCGCGCAGCGTCCGCTGTGGGCGTCCACCGGGGTGAAGAACCCGGAGTTCTCCGACACGCTCTACGTCACCGAGCTCGTCGTCACCGACACGGTCAACACGATGCCGGAGAAGACGCTGCAGGCCTTCGCCGACCACGGGGAGACCCGCGGCGATGTCGTGACCGGCACCGGCGAGCAGGCGCAGGAGGTGTTCGACGCCGTCGCCGCGGTCGGTGTCGACATCACCGACGTGTTCCTCGTGCTGGAGGAGGAGGGCGTGGAGAAGTTCGAGAAGTCCTGGACGGAGCTGCTGGACACCGTGAAGGGCCAGCTCGACGCCGCCCGTGCCTGACGCCGTTCGCCCCGCCACACGACGACCCGCACAACCCCGAAGATGAGCACGCGATGACCCGGCCCGGCGTCACGCTCGCCGTCACGCCACCACCGGACACGGTGACGCGGCTGGTCGAGCACGCCGTCGCGTCCCGGATCGCCGACGGCGACAGCACGGTGTGGCCGGGAGCGGTCCGACCCGGCTGGGTCGGTGCGGCCCGGGCCGCCCGCCCGCTCGTCGGCGAGATCGAGGCGCTGCGCGAACGGTTGCGGGTGGCCGGTCTGCACCGGGTCGTGCTCGCGTCGGCCGGGGGTGTGGGGGTGGCCGCCGAGGTGCTCGCAGCCGGGACCGACGCAGCCAGGACCGACGCAGCCAGGACCGACGCAGCCAGGACCGACGCAGCCGGGACCGGTGTGGCCCGGTCCGACGCAACAGGGATCGGGGGGGCCGGGACCGAGGCCGTCGGCAGGCTGGTCGTGCTCGACACCACCGACCCGGTGCAGGTGGCCGACGCGCTGGCGGGTGACCTCGACGCGATGGTGCTCGTCAGCGTCCCACCCGGGGAGGACACCGGCGCGGTGCGGCTGGTGCGCGCGACGCTGGATCGGGCCTTCCGGGCCGGGGGACTCGACCCGGACCGGCACACCGTCGTCGTCGCTGCGCCGGGCTCGCCGACGCTCGCCGACGCCGGTCGGGCGACCGTGGCGCTCGGGCCGTCCGATGTGGATGGTCCGTGGGCCGCGTTGACGGCGTACGCGCTGGTCCCGGTCGGGCTCGCCGGGGCCGACGTGGCGGCGCTGCTCGCCGACGCCACCGCCGCCGGCCCCGGGCTGGCCGCGGACGAAGCCGGCAACCCCGCACTCGCGCTCGGTACCCTGCTCGCCGGGGCGCCGGTGGTCGCGCTGGCGCAGCGCGGCCCGGTTCCCGTCGGCGGGACGGGCTCGCCCGACCGCGACGACGATGCGGACGACCCGACCACCACCGTCGCCGCCGGCGACCCGCTGGCCGAGTTCCAGCAGGCTCAGGCCCGTGCCGACGCGGCCGAGCTGACCCGGCGCGGACGACCGGTGCTGCATCTCCACCTCACCGACAGGGTCGTCGTGCTCGTGACGCTGGTGCGCGCCGTCCAGGAGCTGTAGGAGTGCTTCCATGATCACGCCTGAACACCTTTTCCGGACACACCATCGGGAGACACGATGAGCGAGCCTGTGGGGGAATCACCGGCACGGCGACCGGGCGGGTCGACGACCGAACGCGGCCAGGGAGTGCGATGAGCGGCGCGACAGGGGACCCGCAGTGGACCAACCCCCTCCGGGACGCCAGTGACAAACGGCTTCCCCGGATCGCCGGTCCGTGCGGACTGGTGATCTTCGGGGTCACCGGCGACCTCTCCCGCAAGAAGCTCATGCCCGCCATCTACGACCTGGCCAACCGCGGGTTGCTGCCGCCGGGTTTCGCGTTGACCGGCTTCGCCCGCCGCGACTGGGCCGACCAGGACTTCAGCCAGGTCGTCTACGACGCGGTCAAGCAGTACGCGCGCACGCCGTTCCGGCAGAACGTCTGGGACCGGCTCGCCGAAGGCTTCCGCTTCGTCTCCGGCAGCTTCGACGACGACGACTCGTTCGACCGCCTCGAGCAGACCGTGCGGGACCTCGACCGGGTCCGCGGCACCGGTGGGAACCACGCGTTCTACCTGTCGATCCCGCCGTCGGCCTTCCCCGTGGTGTGCAAGCAGCTCGCCCGCTCCGGGCTCTCGGCCCAGGACGGCGACCAGTGGCGACGCGTGGTCATCGAGAAGCCGTTCGGGCACGACCTCAAGAGCGCACGGGAGCTCAACGCGATCGTCAACGACGTCTTCCCCGAGGACTCGGTGTTCCGCATCGATCACTACCTGGGCAAGGAGACGGTCCAGAACGTGCTCGCGATGCGCTTCGCGAACCAGCTCTTCGAGCCGATCTGGAACGCCCACTACATCGACCAGGTGCAGATCACCATGGCCGAGGACATCGGGCTGGGCGGGCGCGCGGGCTACTACGACGGCATCGGCGCCGCCCGCGACGTAATCCAGAACCACCTGCTGCAGCTGCTGGCGTTCACCGCGATGGAGGAGCCGACCTCGTTCTCCTCGAACGAGCTGCGCGGCGAGAAGATCAAGGTGCTCAACGCCACCAAGCTCGTCGGCCCGCTGGACGAGACCACGGCGTGCGGGCAGTACACGGGCGGCTGGCAGGGTGGCGAGCTGGTGCGGGGCCTCACCGAGGAGGAGGGCTTCGACCCGAACTCCCGCACCGAGACCTACGCCGCGATCACCTGCGAGATCGAGACCCGCCGCTGGGCCGGGGTGCCGTTCTACCTCCGCTCGGGCAAGCGGCTGGGCCGCCGCGTCACCGAGATCGCCGTGATCTTCAAGCGGGCCCCGCACCTGCCGTTCGACGCCACGATGACCGAGGAGCTCGGGCAGAACGCGTTCGTCATCAGGGTGCAGCCCGACGAGGGCATCACCATGCGGTTCGGGTCGAAGGTGCCGGGCAGCCAGATGGAGGTCCGCGACGTCACCATGGACTTCGGCTACGGCACCTCGTTCACCGAGGCGTCCCCGGAGGCCTACGAGCGGCTCATCCTCGACGTCCTGCTCGGCGAGCCGTCGCTGTTCCCGGTGGACGAGGAGGTCGAGCGGTCCTGGGAGATCCTCGACCCGGTGATCGAGCGCTGGGCCTCCCGCGAGGACGGGCCCGACCGCTACCCCGCCGGCAGCTGGGGCCCGGACTCGGCCAATGCGATGCTGGCCCGCACCGACCGCACCTGGCGACGCCCGTGATCCCCCGGGGCCGTGAGCATGATCCCGAAGCCGAACCTGTGAGGCGCGCATGATCGTCGACCTGCCCTCGACCACCACCTCGGCGGTCAACAAGAAGCTGGTGAGGCTGCGGGAGGCGGGCGGTGTCCTGGCACTGGGCCGGGTGCTGACGCTGGTGATCATCACCGACGACGGCGCCGCGATCGAGGCCGCGATCGAGGCGGCCAACGAGGCGAGCCGCGAGCACCCGTGCCGGGTGATCGTGGTAGCCCGGGGCCACCACGAGGCCGCACCGCGGATGGACGCCCAGATCCGGGTGGGCGGCGACGCCGGGGCCAGTGATGTGATCGTGCTGCGCGGCTACGGTCCGCTCGCGGTCGAGAGCGCGAGCGCGAGCATGGTGATGCCGCTGCTGCTGCCCGACGCACCGGTCGTCGCGTGGTGGCCCGGCGAGGCGCCGCTCGTTCCGTCCCAGGACGCCGTCGGGCAACTGGCGCAGCGACGCATCACCGACGCGCTGTCGGCGAAGAACCCCCTCGAGGCGTTCGAGCAGCGCCGCACCCACCACATCGCCGGTGACACCGACCTGGTGTGGACGCGGCTCACGTCGTGGCGGGCGCTGCTCGCCACGGCACTGGACGCCCCGCCGCACGAGGAGGTCACCGCCGCCACGGTGGTCGGCGAGGAGATCTCACCGTCCACCGACCTGCTGGCCGGCTGGCTCGCCGTCCGGCTCGGCGTCACCATCGAGCGCGCCACGGCGAAGACCTGCCACGGCCTGGTGTCCGTGCGGCTGGAACGACGTTCCGGTCCCGTGGAGCTGATCCGACCGGATGGCAAGACCGGCCGGCTGCGCCAGCCCGGACAGCCGGACCGCCTCGTGGCGCTCGCCCGCCGCGAGGTCCGCGACTGTCTCACCGAGGAGCTGCGCCGGCTCGACCCGGACGAGATCTACGAGGCCGCGCTGGGCGGCGTCGGGCAGATCGTCCGGGCCGACACGCCGGTCGCGGGACCGTCGCTGGCGAGGTCGTGATGGCGGCCCCGGACATCGCCATCCACAGCCGTCCGAACGTGCTGGCCGCGGCCGCGGCGGCGCGGCTCGTCACGCGGCTGGTCGACCTGCAGGCTGCCGGCAACACGCCGAAGGTCGTGCTGACCGGCGGGGGAGTCGGCATCGAGATGCTCGAACAGATCCGCGCCACGGTGGCGCGGGACGCCGTCGACTGGGGGCGTGTCGAGTTCTACTGGGGTGACGAGCGGTTCCTGCCTCCCGGCGACCCCGAGCGCAACGAGACGCAGGCCCGTGCCGCGTTGCTCGACCACGTGCGGGTGGATCCGGACAAGGTGTTCCCGATGGGTGCCGACACCGGGTCCGGGCCGGGCGGCGCGGACGCCGCGGCGGAGGAGTACGCGGCGCTGCTCGCGCGGGCGTCCCGCCCGGAGGACCACGGCCCCGTTCCGTCGTTCGACATCGTGCTGCTGGGCATGGGCCCCGAGGGCCACACGGCGTCGGTGTTCCCGCACTCCCCCGCGGTGTACGAAACCGAGCGGGCGGTCGTGGCCGTGCACGGCTGCCCGAAACCGCCGCCGACGCGGGTGTCGCTGACGCTGCCCTCGATCCGGCGGGCCGCCGAGGTGTGGATCATCGCGACGGGTGAGGGGAAGGCGGCCGCGGTCGCCATGGCGTTGGGTGGCGCCGGGGAGGTGGCCATGCCGGTCGCCGCAGCGCAGGGCCGGCGCCGTACGCGCTGGCTGCTCGACCGGGCGGCGGCGTCGAAACTCCCACGCGACCTGGTCCCGGCGATCGCCTGACGCCCGCGTCGACCGCGCGAGCGGCACTCTCAAACGATTGGTTCGCGCGAGAGTGCCGTTCACGCAGGCTCCGGAGCACGCGCAGGACCCTCGGCGCGCCGCCGTCACCTCTAGGATGTCGTCCGTGCAACCGCAGCGGGCACCACTCGTGCTGCACCTGATCGTCGATGGTGCGAACGTCGTCGGATCGCGACCTGACGGTTGGTGGCGCGACCGGGCCGGGGCCGCCCGGCGCCTGGCCGACCAACTGGTCGCGGCGCTGATCGCCGATCCGCGGGCGCTGGTCACAGCACTGGGCCGGGCACCTCGCCCCGGCCTCACCGTGCACCTGGTACTGGAGGGGGCGGCCGCCCAGGTCGTCGACCTGCCCACCCACCCCGCGCTGGTCGTCGTGAACGCCCGCGCCGACGGCGACTTCACCATCGCCGCCCTCACCGCGGACCTGGCCGACACCGACGTGCTGGTGGTGACCGCCGACCGGGCGCTTCGCGACCGCGTCCATGCCAACGGCGCCGGCGTGACCGGCCCGGGAACGCTCCTCCGCGCTCTCCCCGCCCCCTGACCGCCTGGCGGCCACTCCGCCGCGACGATCCGGGACCGCTGTCGGGGACCTCGACCGGTGCCCTCGCGCGTCCGGCCGGCCATCCCGTGCGGCTGCTCCGGGTCCAAGCCGCGCCCCGCGTAAGGTGCACCACCGTGACAGACGCCCGAGGTCGGACATGGGCCGCAGGCCTGCTCGCGCTCGCCGGCGCGCTGCTCCTCGGGGGCTGCACGGCGGCGCCGGGACCAGCACCGTCGCCGGCGCCGGCGCCATCACCGGCGACATCGACGTCGCAGGTTCCGTCGGGGCAGGCCGAGCCGCCGCCGCCCGCGGCGTGCCTGCTCGACGCCGCTGCTCTCGCTGCGGCCACCGGCATGACCTGGACACCGGACCGGACCACGGCGAGCGACACCCGCTGCGTCTACGACCCCGCGCGGGATCCAGCGGCCGCGACGGGAGGCGCGGACTTCGTCGCCGTCGACGTGGCGCCGTCCGGGACGGACGACCCCGCGGCGGAGCTCGACACGCTGGCGCAGGTGTGTGCCGACGGATCCCGAGCGGCCGCCGGTCCCGGCGACGCCGAGGTCGCGGGGTTCGTGTGCCGTTTCCGGAGCGGCAGCGTGTTCGCCGCCGCGGCCCGCGGCGGGCAGGTGGTGACCGTGGCCGCTTCGGCCGTGCCGTCGGGGACCACGGCGGCCCAGCTCGTCGTGGCGTTCACCGAACAGCTCGACCTGCTGGGATGAGCGGGGCCGCGTGAAAAGCGCGCCGGCTCAGGTGAGACGGACGACGACCTGCTCGTGGTCGAGGGTGTAGGCCTCGTACCGGAACGCCACGTCGTGCGCGGAGGCGTACTCCTGCCAGGCGCGGGCCTCGTGGTCCTCCCAGCCCGGATAGTTGAAGAACTCGTCGAACACCACGACACTGCCCGGACGCAGGCGGGGCCCGACGTGGCGGAGCACCGTGACCGCGGAGCCGTACAGATCGGCGTCGACATGGAGCAGGTCGACCGGGCCGGGATGGGCGTCCAGGAAACCAGGGAGCGTCTCGTCGAACAGGCCGACGACCAGCTCCGCCCCCGCCACGTCGGGGAGCGCGTCCAGGTCGAACGCCCCGGAGTCGAAACCGGCACGCCAGGTCTCGGGAAGCCCGGCGAAGGAGTCGAAACCGAACACCCCGCCGTCCCGGGCCGCGGCAATGATCTTCAGGGTGGTACCGGTGTAGACGCCGAACTCCAGCGCCATACCGCCGGCCGGGGCGATCGACAGGGCGTGGTCGAGGGTGGCGTGCGGATGCCCGAAGTGGCCGGCCTGACGCAACTCGGCCTGCACGAACCGTGCCGTGCTCGCGACCGCTGCCCGCTCGGCGGCGGCGAACGTGTCGCGCCGGTCCCGGACCTCCACGTCGTGAACCGCCGCGATCATGCGATCGGCCTGGGCGCGGACCTGCTCCGTCACCTCGGCCCGGATCTCGGCCGTGACGGCACGGATCTCGGTCTGCACCCTCTCGACGATCTCGGCCGTCTGCTCCGCCCGGTGGCGGGCGACGACCTCGTCGACGGCCCGTATCAGCTTCGACCGCAGCGCCGCGCGAACTCCCATCGCTACAGCTCCCGCGACGCCCGCAGCCTGCCCAGCGCCTCCTCGAGGATGGCGGCGCCGTCGGCGTCGCTGCGACGCTCCTTGACGTAGGCGAGGTGCGTCTTGTACGGCTCGGTACGCGGGGCCGCGGGAGGGTTCTCGTTGTCACGCCCACCGGGAAGCCCGCACCGGGGGCAGTCCCACGAGTCCGGGATCTCCGCGTCGGCGGCGAAGGACGGTGTGGTGACGTGCGCGTTCGCACAGAAGTAGGAGATGTGTGCCCGCGCCGCGGTCTCGCCACGCTCGGACTCGCCCATCGGACCGGCACCTACCCGGGTGCCGCGGATCGCGTTGCCGCCTGCCATGGCCATGCCTTCCCCTACTCAGATTCCGAGCTTCACGAGCAGGCCGATGCCGATGATGGCGATGACCCAGATGGCACCCACGAACACCGTGATCCGGTCGAGGTTCTTCTCGACGACACTCGAACCGGAGAGGCTGGACTGCACGCCACCGCCGAAGAGACTCGACAGACCACCACCACGACCCCGGTGGAGCAGGATCAGCAGCACCAGCAGGACACTGGAGATGATCAACACTATCTGCAGGGAGAGATGCATCCCGTCCTCATTCTCGTCGCGTCTCCGGACGACGGGGACGCCACCGCTCGGGGTCCCGAGCGTACCTGGGCGCGATGCCCCGCCTGTCGGGGGTCGTACCTGCTGCAGCGGGACCAGGCGACCCACAGCGATCTGACTGAACAAGGCCGCCTCAGCCATTCACCGGCTCACCCGAGCATCCCCATGGCGGAGTCGACCCCGGTGGAGGCCGGCCGGGTCCGAGTCCGACCGGCCCCACTGAGGTTGCGGGGGCTTCGAGCTGCCAGAACGATCACCAACCCGCAGACCCTCACATCTGTTGCAAGGATCTGGCAACAGTCTAGATGACGGGCGGCGCTGCGGGTAGATCTGGGCTACTGCAAGATAGCGGCGACAGCCTTGGGACATCATCTGAAGGAGAGCCGCAGTGGCCGAGTACACCCTGCCCGATCTGCCCTACGACCACGGCGCGCTCGCCCCGCACATCGCGGGCGAGATCATGGAGCTGCACCACACCAAGCACCACCAGACCTACGTCAACGGACTCAACGACACCCTCGACAAGCTCGCCGCCGCCCGCGACACCGGCGACTTCGGTGCGATCGTGGGGCTGGAGAAGGCCCTGGCGTTCAACCTGGGCGGGCACATCAACCACTCGCTGTTCTGGCGCAACCTCTCCCCCGACGGGGGCGGCAAGCCCACCGGTGAGCTGGCCGCCGCGATCGAGGGCACCTTCGGCTCGTTCGACGCTTTCCAAGGCCAGTTCACCGCCGCAGCCACCACCATCCAGGGCTCCGGCTGGGGCGTGCTGGCCTTCGACCCGCTGGGGCGCCGCCTGCACATCCTGCAACTGTGGGACCAGCAGGCAGGAGTGCCGATCGGCATGGTCCCGATCGTCATGCTCGACATGTGGGAGCACGCGTTCTACCTGCAGTACAAGAACGTGAAGCCGGACTACGTGAAGGCGTGGTGGAACGTCGTCAACTGGGCCGACGCTGCCGAGCGCTTCACCGCCGCACAGGTCTGAGACCTCCCGTGGAGGAGGGGGACCGCCCTGACCTCACGCCCGGTGGTGGTCTGCTCCGTCGTGGCGCGTCGCTACGGGAGGGGACCGCCGGCGGCGATCGCGCACAGCCGCGCGAACTCCTCGGCATCCAGGCTCGCGCCACCGACCAGCGCGCCGTCGACGTCGCGCTCCGCCACGATCTCGCCCACGTTCTTCGCCTTGACCGAGCCACCGTACAGCACGCGGACACCCGCGGCGACGGCCTCGCCGAACGTCGCGGCCACCGCGCCACGCAGTGCTGCGCAGACCTCCTGGGCGTCCGCGGCGCTCGCCACCCGGCCGGTACCGATCGCCCACACCGGCTCGTAGGCGATCACCAGCGACTGGACGTGCTGGCTCTGCACCTTCCCCAGCGCGGTGGCGAGCTGCCGCGTGGTGTAGGCCACGTGGTCGCCGGCCTCCCGGACGTCCAGGCCCTCCCCGACGCAGAGGATCGGCACGATCCCGTGCCTGACCGCCGCGTGGACCTTCCTGTTGACGACGGAGTCGTCCTCGCCGTGGATCTCGCGACGCTCGGAGTGCCCGACGACGACGTAGCGGCAGCCCAGCTTGGCGAGCATCGCACCGGAGACGTCACCGGTGTAGGCCCCCGAGTCGTGGGGCGACAGGTCCTGGGCGCCGTGCACCATCTTGAGCTTGTCGCCGTCGATCAGGGTCTGCACCGAGCGGATGTCGGTGAACGGCGGCAGCACCACCACCTCGACCTTGTCGTAGTACTTCTCCGGCAGCCCGAACGCCAGTTTCTGCACCAGCGCGATAGCCTCGAAGTGGTTGCAGTTCATCTTCCAGTTGCCCGCGATCAGGGGCATCCGCACGGCGGTGGAACGGTCATCGGCACGTCGGTCCATCGTCTACTGCTCCAGTATCGCGAGCCCGGGGAGGGACTTGCCCTCCAGGTACTCCAGCGACGCACCGCCGCCGGTCGAGATGTGGGAGAACCCGTCCTCGGGCAGACCCAGTGCCCGCACCGCAGCAGCCGAGTCGCCGCCGCCGACGACGGAGAACGCGCGCCTCCCGGGCGCGCCGGCTCCCGTGGCGTCGACGATCGCCTGTGCGACACCGCGGGTGCCCTCGGCGAACGGCGCCAGCTCGAACACGCCCATCGGGCCGTTCCAGAACACGGTGGCCGAGCCGGCCAGTACCTCGGCGAAGGCCCCGACGGACCCCGGGCCGATGTCGAGGCCCTTCCAGCCGTCCGGGATCGCGTCGACCGGGACCGTCCGGGTGCGGGCGTCGGCCGAGAAGTCGTCGGCCACCACGATGTCGGTGGGCAGCACGATCTTGCCCGACTCCAGCAACGTGCGGCACGTGTCGATCCGATCGGCCTCCAGGAGGGAGCCACCGACGCCGTAGCCCTGGGCAGCGAGGAACGTGAAGCACATCCCACCGCCGACGAGCAGCGCGTCGACCTTCGGCAGCAGCGCCTCGATGACCGCGAGCTTGTCGGACACCTTGGAGCCGCCGAGCACCACGGTGTAGGGCCGATCGGGCCCGGTCAGCCTGCGCAGCACCTCGACCTCGGCGAGCACCAGTCCGCCGGCGTACGCCGGGATGTCCCGCGCCACGTCGTAGACCGACGCCTGCTTGCGGTGCACGACGCCGAAACCGTCGGACACGAACGCACCGTCGGGGCCGGTGAGCGCGGCGAGCTCGCGAGCGAGTCCGGCCCGCTCGTCGGCGTTCTTACTGGTCTCGCGCGGGTCGAAACGGATGTTCTCCAGCAGGACGACGTCACCGGCGGCGAGGTCCGGCACGCCCTTCGCGAGCTCCGCCAGGCGCACGGGGGCGCCGAGGAGCTCGCCGAGGCGCGCCGCGACCGGCGCGAGGGACAGCGCGGGGTCCGGCACGCCCTTCGGCCTGCCCAGGTGCGCGACGACGATCACCTGCGCGCCGGCGCCGGACAGCTCGGAGATCGTCGGCACGGAGGCCCGGATGCGGCCGTCGTCGGTGATGCGGCGGTGTCCGCCGGCCTTCGCGTCGGGGGGGACGTCGGGGGGGGCGTCGAGCGGGACGTTCAGGTCCGAGCGGACGAGGACGGTCCGGCCCTCGACGCCCTCGGCGATCAGGTCGTCGAGAGTCCTCACAGCTTCGAGGCCACCAGCGCAGTGATGTCGACGAGGCGGTTGGAGTAGCCCCACTCGTTGTCGTACCAGCCGACGACCTTGACCTGGTTGCCGATGACCTTGGTCAGCGGTGCGTCGTAGATGCACGACGCGGGGTCGGTGACGATGTCGGAGGAGACGATCGGGTCGTCGTTGTACCGCAGGATGCCCCGCAGCGGGCCCTCGGCGGCCGCTGCCCGGTAGGCCTCGTTGATCTCCTCGACCGGCGCCTGGCGGCGTACCTGCACGGTGAGGTCGGTCGCCGACCCGGTGGGGATCGGCACCCGCACCGCGTAGCCGTCGAGCTTGCCCTTGAGGTGCGGCATCACCAGACCGATCGCCTGCGCCGCACCCGTCGAGGTCGGGACGAGGTTGAGCGCGGCGGCGCGCGCACGACGCAGGTCCTTGTGCGGGCCGTCCTGCAGGTTCTGGTCCTGGGTGTAGGCGTGGATCGTGGTCATCAGACCAGTCTCGATCCCCAGGAGGTCGTCGAGGACCTTGGCCAGCGGCGCGAGGCAGTTCGTGGTGCACGAGGCGTTGGAGACGATGTTCTGCGAGCCGTCGTACTCACCGTCGTTGACGCCCTTGACCACCGTCAGGTCCTCGCCGGTGGCCGGCGCGGAGATGACGACCTTCTTGGCGCCCGCGTCGAGGTGCTTGGTGGCGCCCTCCCGCTTGGTGAAGATGCCCGTGGACTCGACGACGACGTCGACTCCCAGGTCCTTCCACGGAAGTTCGGCGGGGTCACGGACGGCGAGACCCTTGAAGCCCTTGCCGTCGACGACGATCTCGTCGGCGGTGGACGACACGTCGAAGGGCAGCCGGCCCAGGATCGAGTCGTACTTGAGCAGGTGGGCCAACGTGGCGTTGTCGGTGATGTCGTTCACCGCCACGATCTCGATGTCGGTGGTCCCGGCCTCGCGCTGGGCCTCCACCGCTCGCCAGAAGTTCCGTCCGATTCGTCCGAACCCGTTCACGCCCACACGCACCGTCACGCCCGTGCCTCCTCGATGTTCACGACTGGAGCTGTCCTCTGACCGCGTCGCACACTAGCGTTCGACGCCGCACCGGTCCGGGTGAGGTTCGGAATCGATACACCTGCCCCGGCGGATCAGGTCTCGTCGAGCATGTCCGCGGTGACGAACGCCTCCGTGTCGGGGATGCCGAGGTCGGCGGCGCGCTTGTCGGCCATGTGCAGGAGTCGCCGGATCCGGCCCGCCACGGCGTCCTTGGTCATCGGCGGTTCGGCGAGCTGGCCGAGCTCCTCCAGCGACGCCTGCGTGTGCTCGGCCCGCAGCCGGCCGGCCGCGAGCAGGTGCTCCGGCACGTCCTCGCCGAGGATCTCCAGCGCGCGCGCGACACGGGCCGCCGCGGCCACCGCCGCGCGGGCGGAGCGGCGGAGGTTGGCGTCGTCGAAGTTGGCGAGCCGGTTGGCGGTGGCCCGCACCTCACGGCGCATGCGCCGCTCCTCCCAGGCCATGACGCTCTCGTGTGCGCCCATGCGCGTGAGCAGGGCACCGATCGCGTCGCCGTCGCGCACCACCACGCGGTCGGCACCGCGGACCTCGCGGGCCTTCGCCGTGACACCGAGCCTGCGGGCCGCCCCGACCAGAGCGAGCGCCGCCTCGGGCCCCGGGCACGTGATCTCCAGCGCGGAGCTGCGGCCGGGTTCGGTCAGCGAACCGTGCGCGAGGAACGCACCCCGCCACGCGGCCTCGGCGTCACACACCCCGCCGGACACGACGGGCGGCGGCAGGCCGCGGACCGGACGGCCCCGGGTGTCGAGCAGCCCGGTCTGCCGAGCCAACCGCTCCCCGTCGCTGACCACGCGAATGACGTAGCGGGCCCCGCGGCGCAGACCGCCCGCGGTGATCACGTGCGCCTCGCAGGTGTGGCCGTAGAGCTCGTGGATGTCGCGGCGCAACCGGCGCGCGACCGAGCCGGTGTCCACCTCGGCCTCGATCACGACCCGCCCGCCGACGATGTGCAGGCCGCCGGCGAAGCGCAGCAGTGATGCCACCTCGGCACGCCGGCAGCACGGCTTCGTGACGACGAGGCGGCTCAGCTCGTCCTTCACCGCAGCGGTCATCGCCATCGGTTCGACCTCCGGACAGGGTGGGACACGGGAACTGCCATGTGCACGTCCTCATCAGCGCGGACCTCGTCCGGGCCGACCTCGACCAGGCGGACCGCGGCGGCGGGGCCGTCACCCGCACCGGGTCGACCGGACGTCCCGGCCAGCACGGCACCGAGAGCGTCCGCCAGCGCCACGGGGTCGTGCCGGGGCACGGCCGGATCGGCAGCGACGGGAGCCAGCAGGACCCGGCCGCCCGGGGAGAGCATGTCCCGGGCCGCACGGCGCAACAGATCGGGCACCGGAACCGCGCCGACGTCCGCGATCACCGCGTCGACCCGCAGCTCCGGGGCGTGCCCGGAGAGCACGGCCAGATGCTGCTCGGGGGAGAACCCGGCGGTCTCCCCCGGCTCCGGAGCCAGGTTGAGCACCACGACACGACGGGCGTCGGTCGTGACCAGGGCGTCGCAGAGCTCGGGGACGAGCAGGTGGGGCAGCACGCTGGTGAACCACGAGCCGGGACCGAGCACCACGACGTCGGCCTCGCGTACCGCGCGCACCGCCTGCGGGCACGCCCGCGGCCGCTCCGGGCGCAGCCGGACCCTGCGGACCCGCCCCGGTGTGGACGCCACGGCGACCTGACCGCGGATCAGGTGGAGCTGCCCCGCCTCGTCGCCCAGGCCCGTGACCTCGGCCTCGATGTCCAGCGGCTCGCAGCACATCGGCAGCACCCGACCCCGCAACCCCAGCAGCGCCCCGACCTCGTCGAGTGCGGCGACCGGATCGCCCGTGGTGTCCAGCAGCCCGGCCAGCAGCAGGTTGCCGACCGCGTGCCCGGCGAGCGCCCCGGTGCCCCCGAACCGGTGCTGCACCAGCGTGCTCCACCGGCGGCCGGCGGCGTCGTCCGCCGCGAGGGCGGCGAGCGCCATCCGCAGGTCACCCGGGGGCAGCAGACCGAGCTCCCGGCGCAACCGCCCGGAGGAACCCCCGTCGTCGGCCACGGTGACGACCGCCGTGATGCGCTCGTCGACGAGTCCGCGGGCCGCCGCCAACCGCAGCGCCGACAGCGTGGCGTGCAGGCCGTGGCCGCCGCCGAGGGCGACGGCACGCAACGGCGGACCCGCGGGCGTCCTCATTCGCGCCCCAGGTCGCGGTGGACGACGTTGACCGTCACGGCGTCGGACCCCGCCAGCCGCCGCGCGATCTCCTCGCTGATCGCGACGCTGCGGTGCTTGCCGCCGGTGCAGCCCACCGAGACGGTGAGGTAGCGCTTGCCCTCGCGCCGATACCCGGCGCCGACGAGGCGCAGCAGGTCGAGGTAGCGGGTGATGAACTCCTCCGCACCCTCCTGGCTGAGCACGTAGTCGCGCACCGGCTCGTCGCGCCCGTCGTGCTCGCGCAGCTCGGGGATCCAGAACGGGTTCGGGAGGAACCGGACGTCGACGACGAGGTCGGAGTCCATCGGCAGCCCGTACTTGTAGCCGAACGACAGCATGGTGACGCGCGTGACCTGCTCGGACTCGACTCCGAAGGTGCGCTCCAGGGTGGCTCGCAGAGCGGGCACCGACACCGCCGAGGTGTCGACGACGAGGTCCGCGGTCTCCCGCAGTGGCCGCAGCAGCTCACGTTCCGCGGTGATGCCGTCGACGAGCCGGCCGTCGCCCTGCAACGGGTGGCTGCGCCGCACCTGCTCGAAACGGCGCACGAGTACGGCGTCGGTGGCCTCCAGGAACAGCAGCCGCGGCTTGTAGCCGCGGGCGTCGAGGTCCTTGATCACCGCGCCGAGATCGGCGGAGAACGCACGGCTGCGGACGTCCATCACGACCGCGATGCGCGCGATCTCACCGCGGGCACGCGCGCCGAGGTCGACCATGGTGGCGATCAGTTCGGGCGGCAGGTTGTCGACCACGAACCAACCGAGGTCCTCCAACACCTTGGCCGCCGTACTGCGGCCGGCCCCCGACAGGCCGCTGACGAGCGCGACCTCGATCCCGGCCCGGCCGCTCGAGCCGCTCGGCGGCACGGCCGTCCCCCCGGGCGTCACGATGCCGGCACCTCGTCGGGCACGGGACCGGGCACGCCGACGGGCGCCGTGTCGGACCTGTGGTCCGCATTCTGGTTCGCGGTCTGGTCCGCGCCGTGCAGGGCCGCCTGCACCGCGGCTGCCGTGCGCGGGCCGAACCCGGGCAGCGCGGCGATCTCGCCGACGTCGGCGGCCTTGAGCCTGCGCACCGATCCGAAGTGCTTGAGCAGGGCCGACCGGCGGGTGGGCCCCAGGCCGGGCACGGCGTCCAGCTCGGAGCTCGTCATGCCCTTGGATCGACGCTGGCGGTGGTAGGTGATGGCGAACCGGTGCGCCTCGTCGCGGATGCGCTGCAACAGGTACAGACCTTCGCTGGTGCGCGAGAAGATCACCGGGTCGGGCTCGGCGGAGAGCCAGACCTCCTCCAGGCGCTTGGCCAGCCCGCACACGGCCACGTCGGTGACGCCGAGGTCGGCCAGAACGTCCGCGGCCGCTTCGACCTGCGGCTGCCCGCCGTCGACGACGAGCAGGTTGGGCGGGTAGGCGAACCTGCGCGGCCGGCCGGTCTCCGGGTCGATACCGGGGCGGGGCGCGCGTGTGGGGAGAGGATCCGGAGAGGCGATATCCGAACCGTCGCCCCGACCGGCGTCGACGTTACCGAGGTCATCGCGCTGCGTTTCGTCCACCTCACCCTCCGTCTCGGCGACGTGTCGACGGAACCGGCGCCGGACGACCTCGGCGATCGACGCCACGTCACCGCCCGCGGCTCCCTCACGGATCTCGAAGCGCCGGTAGTCGGACTTCTTGGCCAGCCCGTCCTCGAACACCACCAACGACGCCACGACGTTCGTACCCTGCACGTGCGAGACGTCGACGCACTCGATGCGCAGCGGCGCGGAGTCGAGCCCGAGCCCGTCCTGGATCTCCTGGAGTGCGGCCGAGCGTGCCGTCAGGTCGCCGGCGCGGCGCAGCTTGTGCTGGGTGAACGCCTCCGCGGCGTTGCGGGCCACGGTCTCGGCGAGCGCGCGCTTGTCGCCGCGCTGCGGCACCCGGATCCCGACCCGGGAGCCGCGCAACGCGGAGAGCCACTCGGTCAGCCCCTCGACCTCGGCCGGCAGCTCCGGGACGAGGACCTCCCTGGGCACCGGCTGCTGGGCGTCGTCGGCGGACTCGGCCAGTGCGGCCTGCTCGCCATAGAACTGCGTGAGGAACCGCTCGACGAGCTGCGCGGTGTCGGTGGGCTCGACCTTGTCGATCACCCAGCCGCGCTGGCCGCGGACCCGGCCGCCGCGCACGTGGAAGACCTGCACGGCGGCCTCCAGCTCGTCCTGGGCGAACGCCACGACGTCGGCGTCGGTGCCGTCGCCGAGCACGACGGCCTGCTTCTCCATCGCCCGCCGCAGCGCCCCGATGTCGTCACGCAACCGGGCGGCCCGCTCGAACTCCAGCCCGTGGGACGCCTCGGCCATCCGCCGTTCGAGCTGGCGCACCAGGTGGTCGGTGCGGCCCGCGAGGAAGTCGCAGAAGTCCTGGACGATGTCGCGGTGTTGCGACTCGTCGACCCGCCCGACACACGGTGCTGAGCACTTGTCGATGTATCCGAGCAGGCAGGGCCGGCCGATCTGTCCGTGCCGCCGGAACACCCCGGCGCTGCACGTGCGCGCCGGGAACACGCGCAGCAGCATGTCGAGGGTCTCCCGGATGGCCCACGCGTGCGCGTACGGACCGAAGTACCGCACGCCCTTCCTGCGGGGCCCGCGGTAGACGTGCAGCCGCGGGAACTCCTCGTTCATGGTGACCGCGAGCACCGGGTAGGTCTTGTCGTCGCGGTAGCGGACGTTGAACCGGGGGTCGAACTCCTTGATCCAGTTGTACTCGAGCTGGAGCGCCTCGACCTCGGTGCCCACCACCGTCCACTCGACATGGGCGGCCGTCGTGACCATCTGACGGGTACGCGGGTGCAGGTTGGCGAGATCGGCGAAGTAGGAGCTGAGGCGCTGGCGCAGGCTCTTGGCCTTGCCGACGTAGATGACGCGCCGGTGCGTGTCGGAGAAGCGGTACACCCCGGGGGCCTCCGGGACGGACCCGGGTGCCGGACGGTACGTGGCAGGATCTGGCATGGCTCCTCCAGAGTAGAACCGCCCACCGACAACCGCGCCCGCACCGCCCGCCCGGACACGGACCGCGCTGGTGTAGACGGCGAGGCCCGGGACTGTCGGGGCGGGGTGGTACTACTTCGCTCGCCCGAACACCCGCTCGATCGGAGGGTTCCGATGGGGGCCGACAAGCTCGACACCGTCCGCAAGCTGCTGGCCAAGGCCGACGGCGCCGCCACCCCGGAGGAGGCGCAGACCTACACCGCCAAGGCCGTCGAGCTGATGGCCCGCCACGGGATCGACTCGGCGCTGCTCGCCGCGGCCGATCCGGGCCGCGACGAGATCGGTGCGCACCGCCTGGAGATGGATGGCCCCTACAGCGCGGGAAAGGCTCGCCTGGTCGTCTGGACGGCATCGGCGCTGCGCTGTCGCGGTGTCCTGCACGAGGCGGGCGGCGGGCGGATCGCGGCGGTCACCGTGTTCGGCTTCGCGTCCGATCGCGAGCGGGTCGAGATGCTCTACACCTCGCTGCTGATGCAGGCCACCGCCCAGCTGACCCGGCAGCGACCCCGCCGCGCCGGCGAGTCGGTGGCCGCCTACCGCAGGTCGTGGCTGCACGGATTCGCAGTCGAGGTGCACCGGCGGCTGGTGGCGGCGGAGACCCGCGCCGCGAGCACGTCGGTCCGGCCGGCACCCGCGGGGACCTCGGTCGCGCTGGTCCTCGCCGACCGCACGTCACAGGTCGACCGGGCCTACGTCGAGGCCTTCCCGGGGCTGGGGCAGGCCCGCCGGTCCACCCTGTCGGGGTCGGGCTTCGCGGCCGGGGCGGCCGCCGGTGAGCGGGCCGACCTCGGCCGCGACGCGATGGACCCGGCCCGTCAGCGGGCGCTCGGTGCGTGAGCCGCGCACGAGTCACGCCGCGAGGTGTGCCGAGGGCCGTGCACGGCACGGGCCGAGCGTACGGGCCACGCGTACCGCGAGCGGAGATCGTCGGTCACCGCCACGGGGCGGCGGTCCCGACCGGGAGCGGTTCGTAGCGCCGAACCGCCTTGAGGAGTCGGCGGACCTGCAGCGCGCGCAGGGGGGCGAGAGCGTAACCGGGATAGCTGGCGAGCCACGTCGCACTGCCCAGGCTCACGGCGTCGGCGCCGGCCCAGAAGTACTCCCGGCAGTCGTCCATCGTGCGGATACCGCCGGTCGCGATGATGGGCAACGTCACGCCCGACTCCCGGAGTTCGGACACCACGCGCAGCCCGATCGGCTTGATGGCCCGCCCGGAGAGCCCGCCGTACCGGTTGGCGAGCCACGGGGTTCCCGTCCGCGGGTCCAGGCGCAGGGCCTTCACCGTGTTGATCGCGGTCAGGGCCGACACGCCCGCCGCTGCCGCCTGCCGCGCATTGTGCAGGTAGTCGTAGTCCGGCGACAGCTTCAGGATCACCGGGTGGTTGCTGCGGTGCACGGCCTCGTCGAGCACGTCCTGCAGGATCGTCGTGAAGTCGAAGTTGACGTTGTGGCAGGACACGTTGAGCTCCACCGCGGCGATCTCCCCCGCGGGCACCGCGGCGTTCACGCGGTCCACGAGCGTCGCGAACTCCAGGGCGGAGAACCCACCGAGCGAGATGATCACCCGCTGGTCGCGCGTCCGCGGGTAGTAGTGCCGCAGGTAGGCGTCGATGCCGACGTTGCACCACCCGAAGGCGTTGAGCCACCCGCCGTCGGTGCCGCGCAGCACGGTGCCGTAGCGCTTGAGCAACCCCGGGAGCTCTCGCAGGACGTAGTCGTCCCGCGTGGTGAAGTGGCCCTCGCGGGGTTCCACCGTCAGGGTGCGGGTGGTCACCGCTCCGAACTCGGCCAACGGCACGAACGTCGAGATCGGGCTCATGCCGTAGGGCACGACCGCGGAGTTCGACACCCCGTACCCCAGCAGGCTCGACGAGGTCACCAACCGGTTGCGCAGCACGATGTCCCCGAGCCGCACACTGTCGTCGCTGCTGCGGAACCGGTCGTTCCCTCCACGGTGGCGCAGCACGGCGTCGATGCTACGCGGGTCTCGCGCGGCCGGGCCCGCCACGTCACGGGCGGGCGGCACCGGTACCCGGTCAGGCGGCCCGCGACGCGGCGTGCAGTGCCCGGATCTTCCGGATGCCGTCCACGGCCCGGGAGCCGTCCACCGCCTGGATGGCCAGGACGGCGATGTACTCGTCGTCGGGCAGGTCGAGCCGGGCCCACGACGCGCCGTCCGGGAACGCCACGCGCTCCACGACCGCCCACGGGAAGTGCCGGGTGCCGAGGACGTTGCGCACCTCGATGCCGTCGGTGTCGGCGCGCACCCGGGGCCGGGCGAGGAGCAGCGCGCCTCCGGCGACGAACAGACCCATCACGATCAGGGCCACCTGGTCGGCCAGGCGGAAGAACACGCCGGTCGGACTGTTGCGCAGCACCAGAGCGATCGCGGTGAAGAAGGTCACGGTCAGGACCGCGCCCGCCCAGGCGGCGATCAGGACCTTCCGCGGCCGCAGTACCACCACGGCCGCGGGGCCCCGTTCCTCCGACAGGTCCTGCTGCGCCGTCGGGTCGGTCGGCTCCGTCATCGGGTCACCCGGAGCCCACGCAGCACGATCGCCGTCTGCAGCGCCGCCAGGCACGCCTCCGCGCCCTTGTCCTCGACCGAGCTGGGCCCACCCGAGCGGTTCACCGCCTGCTCATGGGTGTCGCAGGTCAGCACCCCGTTGCCCACCGGGGTGCGTTCGTCCAGCGACACCCGGGTGAGACCGGCCGTCACGGCGTCACAGACGTACTCGAAGTGTGGGGTGCCGCCGCGGATCACCACGCCGAGTGCCACCACGGCGTCGTGGGTGCGCGCCAGTTCCTGGCAGACCACCGGGAGCTCGACGGTGCCGGGCACCCGAACCACGGTCGGGTCCGGGACACCCGCCTCCGCCGCGACGGCCCGCGCCCGGCCCAGGAGGGCGTCCACGATCTCGGCGTGCCAGGTGGCCGCGACCACCGCGACGGTCAGGCCCGACGCGTCGGGAACGACCACCTGCTCGGGCCGGCCGTCGCCGCTCACGACGGGCCGCCGTACGTCCGCACCGGGGATCCCACCTCGGTCACGGACCGGTCCCGACGGCGACGGCGGGGCCGGTACCGTCGCCGAGGTCGGGCAGGTCGTGGCCCATCCGGTCGCGCTTGGTCCGCAGGTAGCGCAGGTTCTCCGGGCCGGCGCGCACGGGCAGCGCCACGCGGCCGTTGATCGTCAGCCCGTATCCCTCCAGCCCGGCCCGCTTGTCCGGGTTGTTGCTGAGCAGCCGCATGGACTTCACACCGAGATCGACGAGGATCTGGGCGCCGATGCCGTAGTCGCGGGAGTCGGCGGGCAGGCCGAGCGCGAGGTTGGCGTCCACCGTGTCCGCTCCGGCCTCCTGCAACTGGTAGGCCTGCAGCTTGTGCAGCAGGCCGATTCCGCGGCCCTCGTGCCCACGCATGTACAGGACGATGCCGCGCCCCTCCTTCGCCACCGTCTCCAGTGCGGCGTCCAGCTGCGGTCCGCAGTCACAGCGCAGTGACCCGAGCACGTCGCCGGTGAGGCATTCGGAGTGCACCCTGACCAGGACGTCCTCGCCGTCGCACGTGGGCGTGCCGATGTCGCCGACCACCATCGCGATGTGCTCCATGCCGTCGAGCAGGGAGTCGAACCCGTACGCGATGAACTCACCGTGCCGGGTGGGGATGTGCGCCTGCGCGACCCGCACGACGTGCTTCTCGAACCGGCGCCGGTACGCGATGAGGTCCGCGATCGTGATCAGGGTCAGGTCGTGCTCGTCGGCGAACACCCGCAGCTCCTCGACGCGGGCCATGTCGCCCTCGTTCTTCTGCGAGACGATCTCGCACAGGGCCCCGGAGAGGGAGAGCCCGGCGAGACGGGCGAGATCCACCGCGGCCTCGGTGTGCCCGGGCCGGCGCAGCACCCCACCGGCGCGGGCGCGCAGCGGCAGCACGTGCCCGGGCCGCACCAGGTCGGCCGGCCCGGCCGCCGGGTCCGCCAGCAGCCTGATGGTCCGGGCGCGGTCCGACGCCGAGATCCCGGTCGTGACGCCGGTCGCCGCGTCGACGGTCACCGTGAACGCGGTCTGGAAGCTGTCGGTGTTGGTGTGGTGCATCGGTGGCAGGTCGAGACGGTTGCACTCCGACTCGGTGAGCGCCACGCACACGTAGCCGGACGTATAGCGCACCATGAAGGAGACCAGCTCCGGCGTCGCCATCTCGGCAGCGAAGATCAGGTCGCCCTCGTTCTCGCGGTCCTCGTCGTCGACCACGACCACGGCCCGGCCGGCCTTGAGGTCGACGATGGCGCGCTCGATCGCCTCGAACCCGCCGAGCCGGGCGGCTCCGTCCCTCGGTGTCCGATCCACCGGTTCCTCATTCACGTGACCTGGGCCTCCTCATCCACCTTGCCGACCTCGCCGACCCGGCCGTCCCACCGATTCCCGGGCAGGTACGGCGACATCAGCCGCTCGACGTACTTCGCCACGACGTCGACCTCGAGGTTGACGGTATCCCCCGGCTCACGGAATCCGAGCGTGGTGTGCGCCAACGTGGTCGGGATCAAGGCCACGGCGAAGGTGTCGTCGGTCACCGCGGCGACGGTCAAGGACACCCCGTCCACCGTGATCGAACCCTTCTCCACGACGTACCGCGCCAGGTCAGGGGCCAGGCTGAACACCAACTCGTCACTGCGCTCGCCCGGCGACCGCGACAGCAGCGTGGCGACGCCGTCCACGTGGCCCTGCACGATGTGACCACCGAGACGCCCGTGAGCCGGCATGGCGCGCTCCAGGTTCACCCGGGCGCCGGGCGTCACGGCCGACAGGCCGGAACGCTTGAGGGTCTCGGGCACCAACTCGACCGTGAACGTCCCGTCCGTGCTCCCGTCGGGGTCGGTCACCGTCAGGCAGACGCCGTTGACGGCGATAGAGTCGCCGTGGGCGGCGTCCGCGGTGACCTTGGGGCCCAGCACGGTGAACACGACGACCTCGGCGTCCTCGCGCACGCCGAGGACCTCGCCCATCTCCTCCACGATCCCCGTGAACATCGATCCCTCCCGGTGCGCGGCTGCCCGCGCGTCATCATGCACCTGCAACCACGGACCGAGGTTGAACGTTCCCCGCACCGGATCCCGGGTGTCCACCGGTCACGCCGTCCACGACCGGTGTGGTGACGCGCCGCGCACCCGCTCCCGCAGCGCCCGCACCGCACGCGCCGGGTCCGAGGCCCCGTACACGGCCGAGCCTGCGACGAAGCAGTCCACACCGGCCTCCGCGGCGGCCTCGATCGTGTCGGCATTGATCCCGCCGTCGATCTCCACCAGCAGCCGCAGGTGACCGGTGTCGACCATGCGACGCACCGAGCGCACCTTGTCCAGCACCTCCGGCATGAAGCTCTGCCCGCCGAAACCGGGCTCCACGCTCATCACCAGCAGCGTGTCGTAGTGCCGCAGGGTCTCCAGGTACGGCTCCAACGGCGTGCCCGGCTTGACCGACAACCCGGCCCGGGCACCGGCCGCGCGCAGGTCCTTCGCGAGACCCACCGGGTCGCGGGCGGCCTCGGCGTGCACGGTGACGTTGTACACGCCCGCCTCGGCGTACCCGACGGCCCAGCGGTCCGGGTCGTCGATCATCAGGTGGCAGTCCAGCGGCACGGAGGTGGCCTTGAGCAGCGCCTCGACGACGGGCAGCCCGAGGGTGAGGTTGGGCACGAAGTGCGCATCCATCACGTCGATGTGGAGCCAGTCCGCGCCCTCGCCCGGACTGCCGGCGACGGCGGCGGCCTCGTCTGCGAGCCGGGCGAAGTCGGCCGCCAGCATGCTCGGCGCGATCATCGGATGCACCACAGCAGATTACGCGCACGCCCCTGCAGCCCGCCCACCATCCGCCTCATGGACACCTGTGGTGGACGGTGGGCGCCCAGGACCGCCACAGGTGTCCATGTGGCGGTCCGGCGGGTTCACGGGGTCGTTCGAACTCGGGAGGTCGGGCGGCGCAGCAGGGCGAGGAACATCGCGTCGGTGCCGTGGCGGTGCGGCCACAGCTGCACGTCCGGGCCGTCGCCCAGGTCGGGCACCCCCGGGAGGAGCCCCCGCGCGTCGAGGCGCTCCAGGTCCGGGTGCTTGCGCACCACCCCGGTGAGGACGCCGACCGTCTCCGACAGGTGTGGCGAACAGGTGACATACGCCACCACTCCCCCGGGCCGTACGTGACGCACAGCCGCGGTCAGCAGCTCGCGTTGCAGCTTGGCCAGCGTCGCGACATCGTCCGGACGGCGACGCCAGCGGGCCTCCGGACGCCGGCGCAGGGCGCCCAGGCCGGTGCACGGGGCGTCGACGAGCACCCGGTCGTAGGCCCCTTGGGGCAGTGGCGCCTCGCGGCCGTCCGCGGTGTGGACCGTGACCGGGAGCCCGTCGGTGGCACGGCGCACGAGGTCGGCGCGGTGCTCGCTCGACTCCACGGCGTCCACGTGGCCGTCGTCGAACGCCGCGAGACCGCCGAGCAGGACCGCCTTCCCGCCGGGCCCGGCGCACAGGTCGAGCCACCGGCCGCCGTCGGGCCCGTGCAGTGGAGCCTTCGCGAAGGCGAGGGCCACCAGCTGGCTGCCCTCGTCCTGCACGACGGCGAGTCCCTCGGAGATCACTCCGAGGTCGCCGATGTCGCCGCCACCGGGCTCCAGGTGCACGCCGTACGGCGAGTACGGCGCCTCCGCGCCGCCGGTGGCCAGCGCCAGCTCCAGGGCGGTGATCTCCCCCGGCCGCGCCAGCAGGTGTACGGCGGGTCGGGCGTCGTCGGCCGCCAACGCGGCGTCCAGCTCCGATACGGCACCTGGCGCCGGGGGACCGAGGGCGTCGGCGAACGCCTGCGCGATCCACCGGGGGTGTGCGTGGGCGAACGCGGCGTTGCCCACCGGGTCCTCGTCGGCGGGTGGTGCGAGCCGCTGCACCCACCCGGCCTCGTCGTGCTCCCCGATCTTGCGCAGCACCGCGTTCACGAACCCCGCCGCCCGGCTGCCCGCCTCGACGCGCACCAGTTCGACGGTGGTGTCGACCGCGGCGTGGGCGGGAATCCGGGTGCGCAGGAGCTGGTAGGACCCCAACCGTAGGGCGTCGAGCAGGGTGGGCTCGACGCGGATCAGCGGGCGGTCGGTGCACGCCTCGATCACGGCGTCGAGCAGGCCGCGGGCGCGCAGCGTGCCGTAACCGAGCTCCGTGGCGAGCCCGGCGTCGCGATCGTGCAGGCGGTGGCGGCGCAGGATCGCGGGCAGCGCCAGGTTCGCGTACGCGTCGCGGACCCGCACGGCGGTGAGCAGCTCGAGCGCCGCCTGCCGGGGCGGGTCGAGCTCCGGCGGGCGGGTCGGGCCCTCGCGGCCACGTGGTGGGCCCGCACCGCGGGGTCCGGCCGGACGCCGCGGCCGGCCGCCGTCGCGGGCGCCGCTGCCCCGTGGGGCGGTCATCGGGCCCGTCCCGTGCCCGGCCGCGGGGTCGAGCTCCGGACAACCTTCATGTGCACAGCTCTCCCGTGTCGATGCGTGCCCCGCGCGCCCAGTCGGCCGCGGGCATCACCCGCCTGCCCACCGGGCCGACCTCCACCAGCTCCAGCGGCGGACCCGTCGTGCCGACGAGGACACGACGCTTCTCGACGTACAGCTCGCCGGGTTTCAGCGTGGGGAGTGAGGTCGGGCCGCCCGCGGTGGCGTCGGCCGCGCGCAGCGGCCCGAGTCCGAGACGCTCCTCGCGGAATGTCGTCCACGCCCCGGGATCCGGGGTGACCGACCGGACGAGCCGGTCCACGGCCGTCGCCGGCACGGTCCAGTCGACGCGGGCGTCGGCCACCCGCACCTTCGGGGCGTGCGACACGCCGTCAGCCGGTTGGGGCCGGGGGCGCAGCGAGCCGTCGGCGAGCCCGTCCACGGTCGCGACGAGCAGCGCCGCACCGGACACGGCGAGCCGGCCCAGCAGGTCACCGGCCGTGTCGGTGGCCCGCACGGTCTCGGTGACGATGCCGAGGGTGGGGCCGGTGTCGAGGCCCTCCTCGAGCAGGAACGTCGTGGCGCCGGTGATCTCGTCGCCGTGCCGCACGGCTGCCTGCACCGGCGCGGCTCCCCGCCAGGCGGGCAGCAGGGAGAAGTGCAGGTTCACCCACCCACGGATCGGCACGTCGAGCGCCACGCGGGGCACGAGGGCGCCGTAGGCGACGACAGGGCAGCAGTCGGGGGCGAGCTCGCGCAGCGCGTCGAGGAACTGCGGATCCCGCGGCCGGGCCGGGGTGAGCACCGGGATCGCGGCGTCGTCGGCGAGCGCGCCGACGGGCGAGCGGGTGAGCCGCCTGCCGCGACCCGCAGGCGCGTCGGGCCGCGTCATTACGGCCACAACGTCGTGGCGTGGGCTCTCCAGCAACGCCCGCAGCGACGGGACCGCGGCGTCGGGCGTTCCGGCGAAGACGAGCCGCATACCTACCTGACCTTCCCGAACAGGGGGTGTGGGCTGTCCCTCACCACGGGTGTGGGCGCTCCGAACCACGCCGCTGCGCGGATCTCGGCCATCGCCTGCTTGCGCGTGTCGGCGTCGAGCCGGTCGACGAACAGCACGCCGTCGAGGTGGTCGGTCTCGTGCTGGATGCACCGCGCGAGCATGTCGCTGCCCTCGACGCTGAGCGGCTCACCGCGGGAGTCCCACCCCTGCGCGACGACGTGCAGGTGGCGCCGGCAGTCCCACCGCAGACCCGGGATGGACAGGCACCCCTCGGGACCGACCTGCTCCTCGTCACCGAGCACGGCGAACGTCGGGTTGACGAGGTGCCCGGAGAATCCGTCGCAGTCGTAGACGAACACCCGCAGCCCGACGCCGAGCTGCGGCGCGGCCAGCCCGGCGCCGCCCTCCTCGTGCATCGTGTCGGTGAGATCGGCGACCAGCCTGCGCAGCTCCGCGTCGAAGGTGGTGACCGCGACGGCCGGCGTGCGCAGCACCGGGTCGCCGAAGAGCCGGACGGGCTGGACGGACACGGGACTCCTCACGGGTGGGACCGGATGCGGTCGGGGCGGGCGCGGTCGGGCCGGCGGGGCTGGCACGGTCGGTGCGGGCGCGCGGTCGGGACCGTGGCACCGGCGGCCGTCCATTCTGGCACGGCGGGCCCTGTCAGCCGATCGCCGCGGGGTCCAGCCGGACGCGCACGGGATCGGATGCCTTGCGGGCGGTGCGGACCGCCTGGGCCGCATGGAGCGCGGCCGCGAGAGCTCGGCCGTCGCCGCGCGGGACGCGCAGCAGCGCCCGTTCGCGAACGTCAGGCCCCCCGCCCGTCGCGGTGTCGGCAGTCTTGGTGTCGGCAGTCTTGGTGTCGGCAGTCTTGGTGTCGGCAGTCTTGGTGTCGGCAGTCTTGGTGTCGGCAGTCTTGGTGTCGGCAGTCTTGGTGTCGGGAGCGGGTTCCATCTCGACCGGGCCCAGGACCTCCACCGACTCCGGGAGACTCGCGAGGACGTCCGCCACCGCTGCGGGCGTGCCCTCGACAGCGGCCATCCGCACCGCCGGCGGGAACCCGACCTCGGTGCGCTCCGCCAGCTCGGCCGCGGCGTGCCCGGCGGGATCCCACCGCACCAGGGCCTGGACGACGGGCAGCGCGGCGTCGGCCATCACGACGACCCGGCCGCCGTCGGTGTGCGGGACGACGAGCGCGGCCGCACGGAGCCAACGGCGCAGCGTCTCCTCGGCCACGCGCAGGTCGGGCCGGGCGAGCAGGGCCCAGCCGTCGAGCAGCAGTGCGGCCCCGTACCCACCGGCGGCCGGCGGCTCGGCCCCGGGCGTGGCGACCACGATCGCCGGGGCACCCGCCACGGTGGCGAGCACGGACACGCCGCCCCCGGACACGCGGACCGGAGTGCCGGGGAACGCCCGGCCGAGCTCGTCGGCGGTGCGCCCGGAGCCGACGACGCCGGCGCGCAGGCGCCGTGACCCGCACGCCCCACAGCGGAACGCGCCCCCCACCCGGCCGCACCAGCGACAGTGCGGCAGCGCCGCGCCCTCGGCGGTCGGGCCACCGGCCGCCGCCTGAGCGGGCCGTCCCGCCAGCCCGAGCGGGCCGGCGCAGTGCCGGCAGCGCGCGGTCTCGCGGCAGGCGGCGCACGAGAGCCACGGCACGTAACCGGAGCGGGGCACCTGCACGAGCACCGGACGTCCGGCGGCCAGCGCGCCGCGTGCGGCCTCGAAGGCGACGGTAGGCAACCGGGCCGCCTTCGGGTCGGGATCGCGTGAGAACCGGCTGTCGGTCTCACCGAGTGCGGCGACGCGCGGCATCGCGGCGCGCACGGTGGCGCGCTCGGCCACCACCTCGCGCGCCCAACCCGACTCGACCAGCAGTTGCCCCTCGGCGGTGCGGGCGAACCCCGCGACGAGCAGCGCCGCACCCGCTGCATGGGCCCGGAGCACCAGCACGTCACGGACGTGCGGGTAGGGAGCGCGCGGCTCGGCGTGCAGGTCGTCACCGTCGTCCCAGACGGCCAGCAACCCCAGCCGCTCGACGGGCGCGAACGCGGCCGAACGGGTGCCGACCACCACGCGTACCCGGGCCCGCCGCACGGAAAGCCATCTGCGGTAGCGCTCGGCCGGGCCGAGCTCGGCGGTGAGCGCGACGACCGACCCGGCCCCGAGCCGGGCGACCAGTGCGGCGTGCAGCACGTCGACGTCGCGCTGGTCGGGCACGACGAGCAGCGCGCCCCGCCCGGCCGAGTGGGTGGCCGCCGCGGCCTCGGCCAACCGGTCGGCCCACGACTCCCCCGGCAACGCCTGCCACACCGCGTGGGCCGCCCGGTTGCACGCCAGCGCGTCGAGCAGGGCCCGGCCCCGCGGATAGCGCCCCCACGCGTTCGTGCGCGGCGACTCCGCCGCGAGCGGCGCAGGCTCGACGGGGGCGGGCTCGACGGGGGCCGGCTCGACGGGGGCCGGGACCGTCTCGGCCTCGACCCGGGCGTGCCTGGGCGGGATGGCGAGGCGCAGCACGTCGGCGAGCACCCCGGCGTACCGGTCGGCGACGGCCCGGCACAGCACCGCCACCTCCGCGGTGAGCGCAGGCTCCGCGGACACGACCTTCTCCACCCACGCGAGCGTGCCGGTGTGGTCCGACTCCGAGACCCGCTCCAGCAGGAACCCGTCGACGAGCCGCCCGGCGAACCGCACCCGCAGCCGCACACCGGGCACCGCCGCGGCATCGAGATGCTCGGGCACGCGGTAGTCGAACGGCCGGTCGAGGTGCGCGAGAGGCACATCGACGGCGACCCGCGCGACCGGCAGCGCAGCGGCGACACTCCACTCGCCGCGGGCGCGTGCGAACGCCGCGGACCCCGGCCGCCGCGGACCGGCGGCGGGCTCGGTCCGGATCGTCGACGCGGCACGGGAGGCGGTCATGCCCGCATGGTGCACCCTGGGCCCGACACTTCCGCTCGCCGCCGGTGCGGGGTCCGGACCCGCTCCCGCGGTGCCGGTCACGCTCCCGCTCCGCCGTTCACACGCCCGCGCCGCCCCTTACGGTCACGCTCCCGCGGCCGCCTTCAGCGCTTCCGCGCGCGCGGTGCTCTCCCACGGCAGCTCGACGTCGGTGCGGCCGAAGTGCCCGTACGCGGCGGTCCGGGCGTAGATGGGCCGCAGCAGGTCGAGGTCACGGATGATCGCGGCGGGACGCAGGTCGAACACCTCGGAGATGGCGGCCTGGATCCGCTGGGGGTCGACCCGCTCGGTGCCGAACGTCTCGACGAACAGGCCGACCGGGGCGGCCTTGCCGATGGCGTAGGCCACCTGGACCTCGATGCGGTCCGCGAGGCCCGCGGCGATCGCGGTCTTGGCGACCCAGCGCATCGCGTAGGCGGCGGAGCGGTCGACCTTCGACGGGTCCTTGCCCGAGAACGCGCCGCCGCCGTGGCGGGCGAAACCGCCGTAGGTGTCCACGATGATCTTGCGACCGGTCAGGCCGGCGTCGCCCATCGGACCGCCGATGACGAACCGCCCGGTGGGGTTGACCAGCAGCCGCACGTCGGAGGTGTCGAGCCCGAGCTCGGCGATCTCCGGACCCACGACGTGCTCGCGGATGTCGGGCGCGAGCATGGCGTCGAGGTCGATGTCCGCGGCGTGCTGGCTCGACACGACCACCGTGTCCAGCCGCAGCGCCTTGTCGCCGTCGTACTCGATGGTCACCTGGGTCTTGCCGTCCGGGCGCAGGTAGGGCAGCACACCGGACTTGCGCACCTCGCTCAGTCGCCGGGCGAACCGGTGGGCCAGTGCGATCGGCAGCGGCAGCAGCTCCGGGGTGTCGGTGTTGGCGTAGCCGAACATCAGGCCCTGGTCACCCGCGCCCTGGCGGGCGATCTCGTCCTCGGACAGCTCGACGCGGCTCTCGTAGGCCGTGTCGACACCCTGCGCGATGTCGGCCGACTGCGCGCCGATCGCGACGTTGACCCCGCACGAAGCCCCGTCGAAACCCTTGGCCGACGAGTCGTAGCCGATCTCGAGGATCTTGTCGCGGACCAGGGTGGGGATGTCCACGTAAGCGCTGGTGGTCACCTCGCCCGCGATGTGCACCTGCCCCGTCGTGACCATCGTCTCGACCGCGACGCGGCTGCGCGGGTCCTGCGCGAGCAGCGCGTCCAGGATCGTGTCGCTGATCGCGTCGCACATCTTGTCGGGGTGTCCCTCGGTCACCGACTCACTGGTGAACAACCGCTGGCCTGCGTTCGCCACGTAGCGCTCCGTCCGTTCTCGCCGCTGCGACTTCGACCGCTGCGAACATCCGACCATCTACCTTAGTCGACCCGATTCGGAGGGTCCTGGTCGCCATCCGACCCTCCGTGGTGACCCTCGGTCACACAGCACTCAGCATCCGGTCAACCGTTGTGGTGGTGTCACGCCCGACGGCGAATCGGGGCCGGAGGCGCTCGTTGGGCCTGGGGAACACCCGACCCTGATGGAGGAACGCTGCACATGACTTCCCGACTGACGATTCGACGCCCAGGCCGAGCGGCCACCGTGGTCGGTGCGGTGATCGCGGTCGGCGCGACCACCGCGCTGGCGCTGCTCGCCGGACCCGCGTCCGCGGACGAGCCCGGCCGATGCGTCGAGAACGTCAACGTCCGAGCCGAGCCGAACTCGATGTCACGGATCGTGGCGCTCTGCGAGGCCGGAACACGGGTGCAGCTCGGAGAGACCCGCGACGGGTTCGTTCGCCTGACCGACCTGGGCGGCTGGTCCGCAGCAGAGTTCGTGTCAGCGGACCGCCCCGGCGCCGGCGCCGTCGGGACCGCCGTGCCCACCGAGATCACCGCCTCCCGGCCCAGGCCGGTCGGCGTCAACCCGGATGCTCCAAGCCCTCAGCCGACTCCTGGCGCCCGCGGCACCGGGCGCACCACGGCGCCGACGTCCGCCCGCACCACGCCCCGGGCCACGCCCCGGGCCACGCCGGCACCGCTGCCACGACGGGTGCGCAGCCGGTGCCCGGTGCGCAGCCGGTGCCGTCCCCGCTGGGCGACCCGCTGGGAGGCCTGCTCGGCGGCTGATCGGCCGGTGATCGCCTGCACCGGCCGGGGTGTGCGGGTCTGGGTTCGCACCTCGCCCGTACGAGTGGCGCCGGCGTCCGACCACACTGGCGACCGGCTCAGCTCGCGAGGTCGCCATGCGTCGCGCCTGGTCGGCGATGCGGGTCGACGCGTCACAGTCGCCGTACCAGGGGCAGCGTCTCCTTCAGGATCAGCCGCTCATTCGGACTCCGCGCGGATGAGGACATGCACGACCGCAGGGACGTGACGTCCGCCGTCGGCCGGTGTGAGCCGAGTACCGATCTCGCGCGCACCGGCCCGGCGGGCAGTCGCGCACGATGCAACGTTGCGTTCATCAACGATGATCTCCACGCGACTGGCGTGCAGGTGGTCGAACGCAAACAGGGTGGCGAGCCGAACGGCACGCGAGGCGTAGCCCAGACAACGGTGCCCGGGAGCCGTCCAGTACCCCAGGGACACGACGTCTGATCCTTGGGGATGCACACCCACGGTCCCCACCAGCACGCCCCGATCGGCGCGACGGGCCGCGAAGATCCACTCAGTGTCTGTGGCCCAGGTCTCGTCCTGCCGCCTGATGAATGCCACGGCATCCTCAATGGTGTACGGGGTGGGGAGCGGCAACCACCGTTGGGTGTCCGGGTCGGAGCAGGCAACCGCAATGCTCGGGGCATCTCCCGGGATCAGCCGGCCGAGGGCGATCACCCCATCGGCCAGGAGCGGTCGAGTGGTGGGCCCGCGCGACCGCGCGGGCCCACCACCGGTGTCAGGCGCTGTTGCGTTCGAGGGCAACGAGGCCCAGCTCGTTGTTGTGAGCCGGTGCCGCCGGATCTGCGGCAGCGATGTCGTGAACGTTCACTCCGTCGAACTCGTTGGGTCCCGGATCGTAGGAGCGGAGTTCCTCCAGGAGCTTCGACTCGCGCCAGATCGTGCCCATCCCGAACTGAAGGACGTTGCCGATCGTCGCGAACCGGGGGTGCCACTGGCGGAGCTTGGCGGACACGTAGGCGTTGCCCAGCGGATCGATGCGCACCCCGCGGGTGCCGCGGCTCGTGAGGTGCAGTTGCTCGGCGACCGGGTTGACCCCCTCCTGGTAGCCGGCGGCAAGGTCGCGCCAGCGGACGTCCGCCGAATGCGATGACGCCCGACCTGATGGCGTGCGCGTACTGGGCGACGGCCGAGTGCCAGAGTTCGTCGGTCACGACGAGGTCGTTCAGCGCCGTGGCCCGACCTGCCGCATACATCGGACCGATGTAGAGGCGGCCGGCTCCCTTCTCAGCGGCCAGGTCGGCGATCGCGCTGACCTCTCCGGCATTGTGGCGGTGGATCGTCGCGCCGACGCTGATCGGGAGGCCTGCTCCGTGGAGGATGTCGAGCTGCCGCAGGAGAGTCTTGAAGCCACCCCGACCGCCTGTGAGGTCGCACGAGGCGGTCGTTGCGCCGTCCAGGCTCGTCTGCACCGCCACCAGGTTGTCGAGTGCGGCGAGCCCTTCGATGTGGCGCTCGTTGAGGATGCTGAGGTCCGAGTTGATCCAGAGCAGCAGCCCGAGCTTGGAGGCGTATTGCAGGAGCTCGATCGCGTCGTGGCGGACGAACGGGTCGCCACCGGTGAACTCCAGCGCCATCACGCCGTCGCGTTCGAGCTCCGACAGCACCTCCATCCACTGCTCGGTGGAGAGCTCGTGTTCCTGCCCGATCCGCGGCGACGGCCCGGACTCGTACGCGCAGTAGGAGCAGTGGCGGAAGCACTTGTTGGTGATCTCGATCTCGACGGAGGCCGGGCTGTGCATCCGCTGGTAGGCAGCGCCGCTGCGCTGCCCGTAGATGCGGGCCCTGCTACCGGCCGACCCTTCCGTGAGCACTCCGTGCGCGAGGCAGGCGGCGAGGAACTGCTCGTCGCGGTCGTCGATGACGAGTCGAGGTCGGTCCTTGATGCCCTCCAGCAGTTCGGCAGCACGGTGGTTGAGCAGGCGCGTGAACGTCCCGACCTGGACGATCGCGCCGAAGTCCTCCCGACGCAGCCGGACCCCGTCGGCCAACCGCAGCGGAATTCCGGCGCGCGGCGGCGCCGTCTGAGTCGTCAGGTCCTGGGACTCCACCGTGCAGTTGTCCCAACCGGCCCGCAGCGGGTTGACCCCGCCGATGACGTCGGGGTCGGCGAACGGGTCGCTCGCCGTTGTGCTCATGACGTTGTGCATCGGAACGTTCCTCTCCTTGGTGACGGATCCTTCATGGAGCATCGGTGATGACGTGGCGTGGTCGAGCTGAGTCGGCCGCTGGTGCAGGCCGAAGCGCGACGCAGCGTCGATATGGTGGGGCTTATGGCAAGAACGTTGTCCGGCATCAAGCCCACCGGCCCGCTGACGCTCGGTCGCTATCTGGGCGCCGTGCGCCACTGGGTGGACGAACAGTCCAGCGGTGAGGCGTTCTACTTCGTCGCCGACCTGCACGCCCTGACAACGGTCCAGGAACCCGGCGAGGTCGCCGCCCGAACCGTGGAGCTGGCCACCCTGCTGGTGGCCGCGGGTGTCGACCCGCAGAGGGGGTCCACCGTCTTCGTGCAGAGCCACGTCCGGCAGCACGCGGAGATGACATTCATGCTGGAATGTGTCACGTCGTTCGGCGAGCTGCGCCGGATGACCCAGTTCAAGGACAAGTCCGGCGAGCAGGACTTCGTGTCCGGCGGCCTGTTGACCTACCCGGTTCTCATGGCGGTGGATATCCTGCTCTACGGCATCGAGCGGGTTCCGGTCGGCGACGACCAGCGTCAGCACCTCGAACTCACGCGGACCATCGCCCAGCGCTTCAACTCCCGCTACGGCGACACGTTCGTCCTGCCGGAGGCGGTCGTGCCGCCGGTCGCCGCACGCATCAAGGACCTGCAGGACCCCACCCGCAAGATGTCCGCGTCGAGCACCGCCGGACCAGGGGTGATCGACATGCTCGACCCGGTGGACGACATCGTCAAGAAGATCCGCCGGGCCACCACCGACACGGTCGGCTCGGTCGCGTACGACGCCGAGAAGCAGCCCGGGGTCTCGAACCTCCTCGACATCCTCGGTGCCTGCACCGACGAGGACCCGGAGAAGCTGGCCGAGCGGTACGACGGGTACGGGCAGCTCAAGGCCGACTGCGCGGACGCCGTGCTCGACGTCGTGCGACCGATCCAGGACCGCTATCGGGAGCTGGAGCGGTCGGGTGCGATGAGTTCGCTGCTCGCGGACGGCGCGAAGCACGCAAGCGGGATCGCCGAGTTGGCGATCCGCCGTGCTCAGGCCAACCGGGGTCTGTGGACGGGGTGAGTCGTGCGACCAGATCATCGAAGTGCCACCTCCGTGACGGCGCGACCAACGGGCTGGGGATCCGGTAGCGGCGGGAAGAGCGCCCGCAGGCCCTGCGGTGCGGAGAACATGCCGTCACCGCAGTGGCCCACGCCCGGCACATGGATGCGCGTGTGCCCTCGAAGTACGTCCCGGCCGTAGTGGCGCCGGAGGTGGTCGACGTAGGCGTTGCCGCGTGCCAGGCGGTGGACGCCCTGGGCCCTCGCGGCGCAGCTCCGATCGAGTTCGGGGTGCTCGGGATCGTCGTCCTCCAGTCCCAGCAGGTACGTCACCCGCCGCTGCCCGTAGCGGTTCCTGATGGTGACCGGACCGATGGCGCTCATGTGCGCGTTGAGTTCGTCCAACCCGTACCTGTATCGGTTGTGGCCCTGGCAGGTCGGCTCCACCCCGTCGCAGCGGTTCCCGGCCAGGGCGCTCCACGGCCGTTCGTCGTCGAGGTATAGGTACGACGACGGGTTCGCCACGACGTAGCGGGTGGTGATCGGCTCGGGGTTCGCCGCCGCGTAGTGGTGCACGAACTGCCCTCAGGCAGAGTGACCGGCGACGACGGTCAGGCGCAGATCGGGGAACGTGCGCGTGTTGGCCAGGCTCGCCATGATGGCGTCGACGGCGGCGAAGGAGCTGACCGTCATGTACGCGACCCGACCCGGAGCGGGTAGCGAGTGATCGCCCTGCTTCCAGCCACCGGACCAGAACGCGACGTCCCTGCCGGGCGAGTGGGCCCGGACGTCGGGCTCTGCAAGGAACTGGGGCGCCAGTACGATCGTCTCTTCGTCCTTGCCGGCCGCGGCTGCCGCGGCGACAACGCAACTCGCGGCTCCTGCGGCGTCGCGGTGGTGGTCGTGCAGGACGACCACCGCGCGTCGGACTCCGATACAGGTGCTGGCGAGCGATTTGCTGGCTAGGTATGGGATGCCCAGGCCGGTTCTGCCGACGCGGATACGGCCTAGCGGCACGTTGGCGACCGGGTGTGGTCGCTGGGCCTGCATGCAGATCACATCTCCTCCCCGTGTCGGGAAGCTACAGAGCTGCGCGCGCGCTGGGAGGCGATTGACGAAGTTCGTCTGAGAACTCCTCACACCGGGTCGATCCGGGCGGTGTCGCCGACAGGGCCGCACTTGGTGGTGTGCAGCGCCGCGTCGGCCGAGCGGCTCGGTCGCTCCATGACCTCCGCGGTGGCCGAGGCCGGGATGCCGGGCCGCCAGTAGTGCACGATCGGGATCCCGGCGGCGGCGAGGCGGGGGAAGTTGTCGCGCAGCAGGTCGTCGCGTACGCCGCGCTCGATCGCGTCGTCCAGCCCCGGCAGGCTCAGGTCGTGCACCAGCGGCACGCCCCGCCGCCGCACGGCCACGAGTTCGGCGTGAGCGGACTCGCGCTGCGGCCACGGTTGGCACCTACCGGCTTTCCTCGCCGCCGGAGTGCGGCCCGCCGTCACCCCCGACGGTGGACCGACCAACCCACCCGACCAGCGGCCGCCCGCGTGACCGGTCCCGGCCGTCGGTTGTGGGGCGGCCCGGCGCCGGGCCCGCGGTGCCGTTCCAGCGCCACCAGCCCCTGGTTCAGGGTGTTCGCTCCGGTCGGGGGCGTGTCGGCGGCCATGGTCGATACGTCGAGGGCGACGACCTCGGCACGCTGCTCGGCCGGCCGGTGACTCCACTGGACGAGGCGATCCGCGACGCGCTGCCCCGGTGATCCGGCGGGCTGCGCCCGGAACGCGCCCCGACGGCCTGGGGTGGCGCCGGGGCGCACAAGCCCTCGAGAGCGAGCATCTCGCGGCCTCCGTCGATACGTGACCGGGACTCATGCGGACTCCATGAGACGAGCACGCCACGGCCGGGACCTCCGCGCCCACCATCCCGGGCCGCCGCTGGTGTTCCGCCGTCGTGGCCGGGTGGCCCCGGCCGCTACGGCATCGTGGGCGTCACCAGCGCGGAAGGCGCAGGCGCGACAGCGCCGACCGGGCGCGGCGGTCAGCGACGGCGCGACGACCCGGTGGTCACAGACGGCCGTGAAGACACCGTGACGCTGCTCGACGCCGTCCTCGTGGGCCCGTTCGGTCACCCAGTGGGAGGCACCGTCCACGGCGTCGGTCAGCTCGATGAGCCGGGGCCGGACCTCGTCGGGTGGGCTGGGTCGGCGCCGCACGAGAACCCCCGGACCGATCGGTAGCTGAACGGTGGACGCAGGTCCGGTGAGCGTGGGCTGACGCTCACCGGACCTGCTTGCGACCCACGCTGTCCTGGAACCCCCAGCGATGCAACAGTTCATTGTGGAACACTCACCGAGACTGATGCACGGTGCCGTGTGTCACCGAATCGAGACTCGATTCCCCTGTTCCAGGGTGAAACACTGCGGAGGTGACCATGACCGGAGGAGGCTCCGTCGTTGTCCGTCGACAACTGGGCTCCAAGCTCCGGGCACTGCGGTCGGCGGCCGGCAAGGACGTCGTCGACGTGACCGAGGCGGGCTTGGGCAGCAAGGCCAAGATCAGCCGGATCGAGACGGGCAAAGGACCCGTCCGGGTCGCCGACGTGCGCGCGCTGTGCTGGCTCTACGGCGTCGACGCCCCGACGACCGACGCGCTGGCCGCGCTGGCCCCCGGGACGCAGCAGGATGGCTGGCAGGAGGAGTACGGCCCCGCCGTCGTTCCCGACTGGTTCGGGTTGCGGGCCGGGCTGGAGGCCACGGCGTCACGCATCCGCTGCTTTGAGCCCGTCATCGTCCATGGCCTGGTGCAGACCCTGGACTACGCCACAGCGGTCATTCGCACCGACCCGCGGCTGGCGCCGAACGTCGTCGAGCAGCGCGCGCGGTTCCGCATGGAGCGGCAGCGGCGGCTCGCGGCGGGGGACCAGCCCGCGTCGGCGCTCGTGGTCGTCGGCGAGAGCGCACTGCGGATGGTGGCAGGGTCGCCGGCGATCATGGCGGCTCAGGTCGCCTACCTCCGGTCGCCGGACGCGCATCCGCACGTCGACGTCCGCGTGCTGCCGTTCGCGGCCGGGCCCTGGCCGCCTCGGGGCAGTTTCGACCTGCTGGACTTCGTTGACGACGAGGACCCGTCGGTCGCCTACGTCGAGCTGCCCTTCGGGGCGCGCTACTTCGACCGCCCGGAGGACCGGGCCGAGTACGAGTTCGTCTTCGACCTCGTCGCCGCCAAGGCGATCCCGATCAACGATTGGAGCCCAGCATGAACGACACCCCGTGGGTCACGGCGTCCCTCAGCGGCGATCAGGGAAACTGCGTGGAGCAGCGGCGCCACGACGGCATGGTCGAGGTCCGCGACACCAAGAACCGCACCGGGCCGACGCTCCGCTTCACCGACGCCGAGTTCGCAGCCTGGCTCGACGGGGCCAGGCGCGGCGAGTTCGACCACCTGGTGTCCGGTGACTGACCGGCCACTCGTGGCCTGACCGCCCACACCGCAGACGCCGAGGTCGTCCCGGAGCCGACCGAACAGCCGCCGGGCTCGCGCGACCGCGCCTTCGAGACCCGGGTCCCCGCCCACTCCCGGTCCGGCGGCGTAGCGGCGAGCGGGCCGTCAGGTCCGCCGGGATCGACGCTCCGCGGGCCCCGCCGCGTCCCGGATGACGTCGAGCAGTCGGTTGGCGGTGAGCTCGACGTCGGGGTCCTCCTACACCCGCCGGCGCGCGCGGGCGCCGAGCGCGCGCCGGCGCGCCGGATCGTCCAGCAGCCCGCCGACGGCGTCTCGCAGTGTCTCGAGCCCGGCGTCGGGTCGTGCAGGAGACCACCGCGCGTCGGATTCCGATACAGGTGCTGGCGAGCGATTTGCTGGCTAGGTATGGGATGCCCAGGCCGGTTCTGCCGACGCGGATACGGCCCGGCGGCACGTTGGCGGCCGGGTGTGGTTGCTGGGCCCGGCCCCTGGTTAAGGGGTGTTCGCGCTGCTCGGGGGCGTGTCGGCGGCCATGGGTAGATGTTACAAGAGCAGCCCCGGCCCAGGACCACACTGGACGACAGCGCCGCTCGGCGGCGACGGGGCGCGACAATGCCGACCGGCCGCGGCCGAACCGCAACGATCGGGCCTACGCGGAGGGCGGCTTCAGGCGAGTTGCGACCGCGTCCCAGACGTACGAGGCGAGCAGTGCCTTGGACCCGGTCGCCAGTTCGGTCTCACCGCCGCCGGCGCACAGGAGCCAGCCCGCGTTGTCGGGCACCTCGAAGGCCTTCCCGTCGCCGACGATGTTGACGACGAGCAGGTCACAGCCCTTTCGGGCCAGCTTCTCACGACCGTGGTGCAACGCGTCGCCCGTCTCGTCACCGGTCTCGGCGGCGAATCCGACGATGACCTGACCCGGACGCCGGGCCGCGACGAGCTCGACGAGGATGTCGGGGTTCGTCGTGAGCCGCAACGGGTCGGGCTCTGCCGCCCCTTTCTTGATCTTGTGAGGGGCGAGGGCGGCGGGCCGGAAGTCGGCCACGGCCGCGGCCATCACCACGGCGTCGGCGCCCTGCGCCGGCCCGAGCATCGCCTCTCGCAGCTCCGCCGCCGAACCGACGCGCACCACGTCCACCGCGGAGGGATCGCCCAGGTCCGCGGTGTGCGCGGCGACGAGGGTGACCGCCGCCCCGCGCTGGGCGGCGACCCGGGCGAGCGCGAACCCCTGCCGCCCCGACGAGCGGTTGCCGAGGAACCGCACCGGGTCCAACGCCTCGCGGGTGCCCCCGGCCGACACGACCACGCGCCGACCGGTGAGGTCCCCCGGCAGCGCGTCGGAGCGCTCCAGCAGCAGGCGGACGAGCTCGGCGATCTCGGCGGGATCGGGCAGCCGCCCGCGGCCGGTGTCCGTACCGGTCAGCCGCCCCGACGCCGGTTCCATCACGACGACGCCCCGGGACCGCAGCAGTGCCACGTTGTCGCGCGTGGCGGGATGCTCCCACATCTCGGTGTGCATCGCGGGCGCGAAGAGCACCGGGCACCGGGCGGTGAGCAGCGTCGCGGTCAACAGGTCGTCGGCACGCCCGTGTGCGGCCCGGGCCAGGAGGTCGGCCGTGGCCGGAGCGACCACGACCAGGTCGGCGCCCTTCCCGAGCGCGACGTGCGGGACGGACGGGACGTCGGCGAACACCCCGGTGTGCACCGGCTCCCCGGACAGGGCCTCGAACGTGGCGACGCCGACGAACTCGAGTGCCGCGGCGGTGGGCAGGACCCGGACCGAGTGCCCGGTCTCCGTGAGCAGGCGCAGGAGCTCGGCGCTCTTGTACGCGGCGATCCCCCCGGCGACCCCGAGCAGGACGCGAGGGGGCACCACGCCCTATTCGCCTTCGGTGTGCTCGAGCAGGCCGGCCTGGATCTCACGCATGGCGATCGACAGGGGCTTCTCGCGGGGACCCGGCTCGACCAGCGGGCCGACGTACTCCAGGAGGCCCTCGCCGAGCTGCGAGTAGTAGTCGTTGATCTGACGTGCGCGCTTGGCCGCGTAGATCACCAACGCGTATTTGGAGCTCACCTGGCTGAGTAGGTCGTCGATGGGCGGGTTGGTGATGCCCTCGGGAATGGTTCCGGCCGCGGGGGGGCCGGTCAGCGGCATACTCACTCAGTTACTCCTGTGGGGTTGCGTGGCCGCCACCTCATGCACGGCCGACCAACAACTCTACCAACCGGACCGCGACCGCCTCGACGTCGTCGTTGACCAGCGCGACGTCGAACTCCGTGCGGGACGCAAGCTCCTCACGCGCGCTCTGCAGCCGTCGTTCGAACTGCTCGGGGTTCTCGGTGCCCCGGGAGCGCAGGCGGCGGGCCAGCTCCTCGAACGACGGCGGCTCGACGAACACCGTGACGACGTCGGGCCGCGCGGCCTTGATCGCTCGCGCACCGTGGAGGTCGACCTCGACGAGTACCGGGCGGCCCGCGCACAGCGCCTGTTCGACCGGCTCGCGCGGGGTACCGGAGCGCTGGAGGCCGCCGTGGATCTCGGCCCACTCCAGCAGCTCTCCGCGTTCGACCAGCTGGTCGAAACCGGCACGACCGACGAACAGGTAGTCCCGGCCGTCGACCTCGCCCTGACGTGGGTCGCGGGTGGTGGCGGAGACGCTGAAGTACAGCTCCGGAAGATGCCTGCGGAGCGCGGAGACGATGCTGCTCTTGCCGACGCCGGACGGACCGGCCAGTACGACCAGCCGACCCCCCCGCCGTTCACCCGACGACGCCGGCGGGCGCGACGCACCCGACTCCGCAGGCCGGGCCGGCTCTGCCGGGTCTGCCGACCGAGCCGAGTGGGCCGACACCTTCGCTCCCGGCATCCGGCCCGGGGACTCAGGCCTCGAAGTCGGCCAGCAGCGCCTCGCGCTGCCGGACGCCGAGACCACGCAGCCGGCGCGTCGGGGCGATCTCGAGCCGCTCCATGATCTGGGCGGCACGCACCTTCCCCACGCCCGGCATGGCCTTGAGCAGTGCCGACACCCTCATCTTGCCCAGCACCTCGTCGGTGTCCGACTGCGTGAGAACCTCCGGGAGGGTGATTCCGCCGCGCTTGAGTCGGTCCTTCAGCTCGGCCCGAGCACGGCGCGCCGCTGCGGCCTTCTCCAGCGCTGCGGCAAGCTGTTCCTCGGTCTGCTGGGGAAGGGCCACGGTCTCCTCCGTCTTTCGTCGCACGCCCCGGACAGCTCCGGGCGCATTGCCACCACCCGCGCAGGACTCCCCGCTCGGGTCTGCGATCGAACGTACTCACGACCCGTCCGAGACGGGAGACGGGGGTGCCACCTGTGGGTTCTCGTTCTCGCACCACCCGATCGGGCGTTAGCACGGTCGGGTGCCGGGAGCGGCCCGCGACCCGCCCTTTCACCGCACGGCCGGGACCGTCCCCCGGATCACGACCGGACCTCGACGACCGTTCGGCGGTGGCCGGACGTGTGCCGCCGACCACCCGGCGTACGACCCGCCCGGCGCGGGTCCCGCCGCGCGGTGATCCTGGGGGCATGGACAGAACCAGAGCGGCGGTACCGGTGTGAACCGCGGTGGCGGGTCGGGCGGGTTCGACGCCGTCGTGGTCGGATCGGGACCGAACGGGCTCGTGGGCGCCGTCCGGCTCGCCGAGGCGGGACGCAGGGTGCTGCTCGTCGAGGCGCAGGACAGGATCGGCGGGGGCCTGCGGACCGAGGAGCTGACGTTGCCCGGCTTCCGGCACGACGTGTGTGCCACCGTCGTGCCGCTCGCACTGGCCTCCCCGGCGTTGCGGGCGATCGACCCGACCCGTGACGGTGTCGAGTTCCTGCACCCGCGGGTACCCGCGGCCCATCCTCTCGACGGTGGACGCGCCGCGCTCGTCCTGCGCGACGCCGCTGCCACGGCCGGCGGGTTCGGCCGTGACGCCCGACGGTGGCGCGCCACCGTCGGAGCCACGGCGCGGGCCGGGTTCCCGCTGGTCGACACGCTGCTGGCCCCGCTCGACCTCCCTCCGCACGCCCCGTTCTCGCTGGCGCGGTACGGCGTACTGGGCGCCCTGCCCGCCACCGTGACCGGGGCCCTGTTCCGGGACACCGCCGCGCGGGCCGCGTTCGCGGGCATGGCGGCGCACTCGATCCTCGACCTGGGCGCCCCGGTCACCGCGGGCTACGGGCTGCTGATCGCCGCGCTGGCGCACTCCGTCGGCTGGCCGGTGGTGCGCGGCGGGACGCAGTCCCTCGCGGACGGGCTCGCCGCGCGGCTGCGCGGGCTCGGGGCGGAGATCGTCACCGGTCGCCGTGTGCGCGACCTCGGCGAGCTGCCACCGGCGCCGGTGACGCTGCTCGACCTGACACCGCGACAGGTGCTGGAGATCGCGCGCGACCGGCTTCCCCTCGGCTACCGGCGGCGTCTGGAGCGGTACCGCTACGGGTCGGGGGTGTTCAAGGTCGACTACGCCCTGGACGGGCCGGTGCCGTGGTCGGATCCGGCCGTCGGTGAGGCCGGGACGGTGCATCTGGGCGGCACGTTCGAGGAGGTCGTGGCGGGCGAGCTGGCGGTGGCCCGGGGCGGGCACCCGGACCGGCCGTTCGTGCTGGGCGTGCAGGCGTGCGTCGCCGATCCGTCGCGTGCACCCGCGGGAAAGCACACCTTCTGGGCCTACTGCCACGTCCCCAACGGCTCGGACGTGGACATGACCGCCGCGATCGAGAGCCAGATCGAACGGTTCGCGCCGGGCTTCCGGGACCGCGTGCTCGCCCGTCACGTCATGGGACCGGCCGCGCTGGAGGCCCACAACGCCAACGAGGTGGGCGGTGACATCAACGGCGGCGCCGGGGACTGGCGACAGTTCGTCTCCCGGCCGACCCTGTCGGCCGCTCCCTGGCGGCTGCCGGTCGCGGGCCTGTACCTGTGCTCGTCCAGCACCCCGCCCGGTGGCGGTGTCCACGGCATGGGCGGCTGGCAGGCCGCCGGACTCGCCCTCCACGACACCCGGAGCTGACCCGCGAACACCAGCGACCGCTGGTCCGCCGACGGCACCGGCCGGGCGGCCCCGGTCCCCGTAGCGGCGCTCACCGGCGTTCTCCGTGACCGCCGCGCCGGATGTGCGGGTCGCGGTGGTCCGGTGTACGACAGTCGGCGCACCGGCCGCGCAGCGCCAGGTACAGGTGCGGGGCGAGCTCGCGGAGCGACCGGACCGGCGCCGGGAACGGGAGCCGGACCTCGCCGACCCCGTCGTCGTCGACGACGGTCAGGTCCAGGCCGTACCGGTCCAGCCCGGTCGGCTCGACCCAGCGCACCCCGGCGTGGCCCTGCGCGCGCAGGCAGTCGGCCAGCGCGGCGGCGTGCTCGCCGCGCAGGTGCGCGAGCACGCACGGGGCGTCGTCGCGCAGCGGATCCGGCTCCGCGGCCCGGTAGGCGTCGGCGTCCAGCACCCGATGGCACGTGCTGCCGACGCGGACGGCGCCGGCATCGAGCAGGAACCGGATCCGCTGATCGCCGTCCCGCCCCGGCAGCCGGCGCACCGCCCCCAGCACCGTCGTCACCTCGCAGTGCGGTGGCGCGACCCGGACGGTGGCCACGGGCCGAACCGCCAGGGTGCGGGCGGCCGCGCTGTCCGCCGGCAGCCGCAGCTCCATCCGGCCGGCGTCCTCGCTCACCAGCACGGTGGTCATCATCGGCCGGCGTTGCCGCGGGTAGGTCGTCAGCGCGCCGGCGCGGGCGCACGCCACCGCGGTGCGGGCCCGCTCCGCCCAGGTCGGCATCGTCTCCTGCTCCATGGCAGCTCAGGACCGGGCCTGCTGCGCGACGGCAGCGGACGGCGGCAGGTCATGGAGGTCGGCCGGCTGGGCCGTCTCCCTCGGGCAGGCCGGCTGCAGGGTCATGGCGCCGGTGAGGGCCGCCCGGGCTACGAAGGTCGATCGGGCACCTCGTCGCATGCATCTCTCCTCCGGGACGGCAACGCTGGTTAGCCTTACCTTACTTGCACGAGGGTCGACCGTCGACCCCGGAGCGGCCAACGGGACAGATCCCGTCAGACGGCGGCGGCGAGCTCGTCGCGCAGCCGTTCCGCCGCGGCCCGCAGGGCGGCGGTATCCGGACCGGCCCGGAGCACGGACCGGGCCGCCGACGGCAGCACGATCCCCCCGACCCCCGCGAAGCGCGCCACGAGGTCCGCGGGACCCGCGCCCTGCGCCCCGAGCCCCGGCGCCAGCACGGCGCCGTTCACCGCGCAGAGGTCCAGGTCGTGATCGTGCGTCGCGCCGACCACCACCCCGATGTCCCCGAGCGGCCGCGCACCCGCGTTGCGGGCGCCTGCGCCGTCCACCACGGACTGAGCCGTCGTGCGTCCCGTCCACTCGGCGAGCTGCACCTGCGCACCCTCCGGGTTGGACGTCCGCGCCAGCACGAACACACCCCGGCCCGCGTCGGCCGCGGCGTCGAACGCCGGGGTCAGCGACCTGAAACCGAGATAGGGCGACACGGTCACGGCGTCGGCGCCCAGCGGCGCCCCGATCGCGAGGTACGCGTCGGCGTAGCCGTCCATCGTGGACCCGACATCACCTCGCTTGACGTCGAGCAGGGACAGCGTCGGGGTCTGCGCGAGGGCCGCGAGCACCTGCTCGAGCACCGCGATCCCGCGCGAACCGTGGCGCTCGAAGAACGCCGACTGCGGTTTGAGCACCGCCACGTGCCCGGCCAGTGCGTCGACGCACGTGAGCGCGAACCGCTCGAGCCCGTCGGGGTCGTCGGTCAGCCCCCACTCGGCCAGCAGCCCCGGATGTGGATCGATGCCCACACACAGCGGCCCGTACAGCCCGACGGCGCCGGCCAGTCGCCCCCCGAAGGCCCCCACACCGCGGCCCGGCGCAGCTCCCCCGTGGCTCACGGGCGGGACTTCCGCAGAGCGGCGTGGGCGTCCTGGAGCGAGCGGACGCCGATGCGGCCCGCCTTCATCGCCTCGATCCCCTGCACGGCCGCGGCGGCGCCCTGCACCGTCGTGACGCACGGTATGCCGCGCGAGACGGCGGCCGCGCGGATCTCGTAGCCGTCCACCCGGGGTCCGGAGTTGCCGTACGGGGTGTTGATGATCAGGTCGACGTCACCGGCGAGCACGCGGTCCACGATCGTCCGCACGCCCGGCGCCGCCTCGGAGTGCTTGCGCACCACCGTGACGGCGAGCCCGTGGCGGCGCAGGACGTCGGCCGTGCCGTCGGTGGCCAGCACCTCGAAGCCGAGATCGGCCAGCCGCAGGACGGGGAACACCATGGCGCGCTTGTCGCGGTCGGCGATCGACACGAACACCCGGCCCGACGTGGGCAGCGACCCGTACGCCGCGGCCTGTGACTTCGCGAACGCCGCCCCGAACGAGGCGTCGAAGCCCATCACCTCACCGGTGGACTTCATCTCCGGGCCGAGCAGCGAGTCCACACCCTTGCCCTCGCGGGTCCGGAACCGGTGGAACGGGAGGACCGCCTCCTTCACCGCGATGGGCGCGTCGGTCGGCAGGTCACCACCGTCACCGGACGCCGGCAGCAGCCCCTCGAGGCGCAGCTCGGCGATCGTGGAGCCGACCATGATGCGGGCCGCCGCCTTCGCCAGCGGCACGGCCGTCGCCTTGGACACGAACGGCACCGTGCGCGACGCCCGCGGGTTGGCCTCCAGCACGTAGAGCGTCTCGCCGTGCAACGCGTACTGGACGTTGAGCAGCCCCCGCACGCCGATGCCGTGCGCGATGGCCTCGGTCGAGGACCGCACCGCCGTGAGCACCGACCGGCCCAGTGTGATGGGCGGCAGCGTGCACGAGGAGTCACCGGAGTGCACACCGGCCTCCTCGATGTGCTCCATGACGCCGCCGAGGAAGACCTCCACCCCGTCGCACAACGCGTCGACGTCGATCTCGATCGCGTCGTCGAGGAACCGGTCGACCAGCACCGGGCGCTCCGGGCTGATCGTCGTGGACCGCGAGATGTAGCCCGACAGGGTCGCCTCGTCGTAGACGATCTCCATCCCCCGCCCGCCCAGCACGTAGGAGGGCCGGACGAGCACCGGGTAGCCGATGCGGTCGGCGATGTCGCGGGCCTGCTCGAAGGACACCGCCGTGCCGAACGCCGGCGCCGGGAGACCGGCCCTGCGGAGCACCTCGCCGAACTCACCGCGGTGCTCGGCGAGGTCGATGGCGGCCGCGGACGTCCCGACGATGGGCACGCCGGCTGCGGTGAGCCGGGCCGCGAGGCCCAGCGGGGTCTGCCCGCCGAGCTGCACGATCACCCCGGCGACGGTGCCCGAGGCCTGCTCGGCGCGGACCACCTCCAGGACGTCCTCGAAGGTCAGCGGCTCGAAGTACAGGCGGTCCGCGGTGTCGTAGTCCGTCGAGACCGTCTCCGGGTTGCAGTTGACCATCACCGTCTCGAAGCCGGCCTCCCGCAGCGCCATCACCGCGTGCACGCAGGAGTAGTCGAACTCGATGCCCTGCCCGATCCGGTTGGGGCCCGAACCGAGGATGAGGACCTTGGGCTTCCCGGTCTGCGGCGCGATCTCGGACTCGGCTGCGGGATCGGTCTCGTACGCGCTGTAGTGGTACGGGGTGCGGGCCGCGAACTCCGCGGCGCAGCTGTCCACGGTCTTGTACACCGGCCGGATGCCCAGCCGGTGGCGCAGGGTGCGTACGCCGTCCTCGCCGGCGAGCTCCGGGCGCAGCGCCGCGACCTGCCGGTCCGAGAGCCCCGCCCGCTTCGCCCGGCGCAGCAGCGCGGCGTCGAGCACGGCGACGTCGAGGATCTCGCGGCGCAGGTCCACGAGGATCGCGATCTGGTCGAGGAACCAGGGGTCGACGCCCGAGCGCCGCGCCACCTCGGCCACCGGGGCACCGCCGCGCAGCACGCGCTCGATGCCGTAGATGCGGCCGTCGGTGGGCGTGGCGATGTCCGGCTCCTCGGCGGGGTCGGGGGTGGTCCAGAACCCGGCCGCGGTGGTCTCCATCGACCGCATCGCCTTGCCCAGCGCCTCGGGGAACGACCGCCCGAGCGCCATGGCCTCGCCCACGCTCTTCATCGTGGTCGTCAGCTCGGGGTCGGCGCCGGGGAACTTCTCGAAGTCGAACCGCGGGATCTTGACCACCACGTAGTCGAGCGTCGGCTCGAACGCGGCCGGGGTCTCCCCGGTGACGTCGTTGCGGATCTCGTCGAGTGTGTACCCCACGGCCAGCTTGGCGGCGATCTTCGCGATCGGGAAGCCGGTCGCCTTGGACGCCAGCGCGGAGGAACGGGACACGCGCGGGTTCATCTCGATCACGACCAGGCGCCCGGTGCCGGGGTGCACCGCGAACTGGATGTTGCAGCCCCCCGTGTCGACACCGACCGCCCGCAGCACCGCGATGCCGACGTCACGCATGTGCTGGTACTCGCGGTCGGTGAGCGTCATCGCCGGGGCGACGGTGATCGAGTCGCCGGTGTGCACGCCCATCGCGTCGAGGTTCTCGATGGAGCAGATCACGACGACGTTGTCGGCGCGGTCGCGCATCAGCTCCAGCTCGTACTCCTTCCAACCGAGCACCGACTCCTCGATGAGCACCTCGTGCACCGGGGAGGCGTCGAGCCCGCCGCCGGCGAGGCGTTCGAGGTCGGCGTCGTCGTGGGCCATGCCGGAGCCGAGGCCGCCCATCGTGAACGAGGGCCGGATGACGACCGGCAGCCCCAGGTCCGCGGCCGCGGCCCGCACCTGCTCCATCGACCGGCAGACGGCGCTGCGCGGCACGTCCGCCCCGACGGACCGCACGACGTCCTTGAACTTCAGCCGGTCCTCGCCGCGCTGGATGGCGTCGATGTCCGCGCCGATCAGCTCGACCCCGTAGCGCTCCAGCACCCCGTTCTCGTGCAGCGCCACGGCGGTGTTGAGCGCGGTCTGCCCGCCGAGGGTGGCGAGGACCGCGGTGACAGGGGTCCCGGCGGCCTGCTCCGCCGCGATCACCTGCTCCACGAACTCCGGTGTGATCGGCTCGATGTAGGTGGCGTCGGCGAACTCGGGGTCGGTCATGATCGTCGCCGGGTTGGAGTTGACGAGCGAGACGCGGACGCCCTCGGCCTGCAGCACGCGGCAGGCCTGGGTACCGGAGTAGTCGAACTCGCACGCCTGCCCGATCACGATCGGCCCGGAGCCGATCACCATGACGTGCCGGATGTCCTCGCGGCGCGGCATCAGGCGTCCCTCCCTGCGCGGGTGGGAGCCGCACCCTCGTCCATCAGCTCGACGAACCGGTCGAACAGGACGGCGGCGTCGTGGGGACCCGCGGCGGCCTCGGGGTGGAACTGCACGCTGAACGCCGGCACGTCGAGCGCCCGCAGACCCTCGACGGTGCCGTCGTTCGGGCACGTGTGGCTGACCTCGGCGCGGCCGAACGGGGTGTCGAACCGCTCCCCCGCCTCGCCCTCCACGGCGAACCCGTGGTTCTGCGAGGTGATCGCGACGCGGCCGGTGGAGTGCTCGACCACGGGGATGTTGATGCCGCGGTGGCCGTAACGCATCTTGAACGTGCCGCGGCCCAGTGCGCGTCCGAGGATCTGGTTGCCGAAGCAGATGCCGAACAGCGGGATGCGCCGCTCCAGCACCTGGCGGCTGAGCGCGACGGGTCCGTCGGCCGTGGCCGGGTCCCCGGGCCCGTTGGAGAGGAAGAAGCCGTCGGGGGCGAGCGCCTCGATCTGCTCGATCGGGGAGTCCGCGGGGAGCACGTGCGTCTCGACGCCCCGGGCCGCGAGCATCCGCGGCGTGCTCGTCTTGATCCCGAGGTCGAGGGCCACGACCCGGAACCGGGCGACGCCCACGGCGGGCACGACGTAGGGCTCCCGCGTCGTGACCGCGCCGTAGAGGTCCGCGCCCGCCATCGAGGGACTGTCGAGCACGCGTGTCACCAGCTCGTCGTCGGCTCCCACGGCGGCACCGGAGAAGACGCCGGCCCGCATGGCCCCCCGCTCGCGCAGGTGCCGCACGAGTGCGCGGGTGTCGATGCCGGCGATCCCGACGACGCCCTGCGCCGTCAGCTCCTCGCCCAGCGACCGGCGGGAACGCCAGCTCGACGGCGTGCGGGACGGGTCGCGCACGGCGTAGCCCGCGACCTGGATGCGCGCGGACTCGTCGTCCTCATCGTTCCAGCCGGTGTTGCCGATCTGCGGGGCGGTCTGCACGACGATCTGGCGGTGGTAGGACGGGTCGGTCAGCGTCTCCTGGTAGCCGGTCATGCCGGTGGCGAACACCGCCTCGCCCAGCCCTGTGCCGGTCGCGCCGTAGGCCTCGCCGCGAAAGACCCGGCCGTCCTCCAGAACCAGTAGGGCCGTCATGCCCGCACCTTCCCGTTGCGCGCCGTGACCCGGCCGCGCAACACCGTGGCGACCACCGTCGCGGGCAGCCGCATTCCCTCGTAGGGCGTGTTCGACGCCCGACTCGCCAGCGCCGCGCCCCGGACCGTCCAGGCCCCGTCGGGGTCGACGAGCGCGAACGTCGCCGGTTCCCCCACGGCGATCGGACGCCCCTGGTCGGGCAGTGTGCCTATCTCCGCCGGGCGCTCCGAGAGCACCCGGGCCACACCCCGCCAGTCCAGCAGCCCGGGCTCGACCATGGTGTGCACCACCACCGACAGCGCCGTCTGCAGCCCCAGCATCCCGGGCCTGGCCGCGGCCCACTCCGTGTCCTTGTACTGGACGGCGTGCGGGGCGTGGTCGGTGGCGACCACGTCGATCACGCCGTGGGCCAGCGCGGCCCGCACGGCCTTGGTGTCCTCCGCCGTGCGCAGCGGCGGGTTGACCTTGTTCACCGGGTCGTAGCCGGTCAACGTCGCGTCGGTGAGCAGCAGGTGGTGCGGGGTGACCTCGGCCGACACCCGCACCCCGGCGGCCTTCGCGGCACGCAGCACCTCGACCGTGCGCGCCGAGGAGACGTGGCAGACGTGCAGCGCAGCCCCGGCCTCGCGGGCGAGCGCGCAGTCGCGCGCGACGATCGTCTCCTCAGCGGTGGCGGGCCACCCGGCCAGCCCCAGGCGGGACGCGACGACGCCCTCGTGGGCCTGCGCGCCCGCCGTGAGCCGGTGGTCCTCCGCGTGCTGGGCGATCACGACGTCGAGCGCGGAGGCGTACTCCAGTGCCCGGCGCATGACCAGCGGGTCGTGGACGCACCGCCCGTCGTCGGAGAACATCCGCACCTGCGCGCGGGAGCGGGCCATCGTCCCGAGCTCGGCCATCCGCTCGCCCGCGAGCCCGACGGTGACCGCGCCGACCGGGTGGACGTCGACGAGCCCGATCTCCGCGCCGCGCCGCCACACGTGCTCGACCACGACCTCGGTGTCGGCCACCGGGTCGGTGTTCGGCATCGCGAACACCGCGGTGAAGCCGCCCAGCGAGGCTGCGGCCGAGCCCGTCGCGATGGTCTCGGACTCCTCACCGCCCGGTTCGCGCAGGTGGGTGTGCAGGTCGACGAAGCCGGGGAGCAGCACGAGCCCCCCGGCGTCGAGCACCTCGGCGTCCATGACCTCGGCGGGGGCGGACAGCCCGGCCCCCACCTCGACGACGACCCCGTCGCGGACAGCCACATCGACGGCCTCCTCGCCGTAGGGCCGGGCGTGGGTGATCAGCAGGTCGCCGGTCCGTCGGGTGGTCATTCGGGTGCTCCCGCGAGGAGGTGGTAGAGGACGGCCATGCGGACGTGCACGCCGTTGCGGACCTGGGCCAGGATCGCCGCGCCCGGGGAGTCCGCCACCGCCGGTGCGATCTCCATGCCGCGCATCATCGGCCCGGGATGCAGGACGACGGCGTGCTCGGGCAGCAGGGCGGCGCGCTCCTGCGACAGCCCGTAGCCGACGGCGTACTCCCGGGCCGAGGGGAAGAAGGAGCCGCGCATCCGTTCGGCCTGGACCCGCAGCATCATCACCGCATCCAGCGTGGGCAGCTCGGCGTCCAGCTCCGGGCCGACCCGGCACGGCCACTGCTCCACCCCGACGGGCAGCAGGGTCGGCGGGGCGACGAGCACGACCTCCGCGCCGAGTGTGGCGAGGAGGAAGACGTTGGAGCGGGCCACGCGGCTGTGCAGGACGTCGCCGACGATCCCGATCCGGCGCCCGGCCACCGAGCCGAGCCGGTCGCGCAGGGTCGCCGCATCCAGCAGGGCCTGGGTGGGGTGCTCGTGGGTGCCGTCCCCGGCGTTGACGACGGAGGTGTGCGTGCCGGTCGCGTCCCGGTCCCGGTCGGACCAGGCCGCGAGCCGGTGCGCGGCCCCGGACGCCGGGTGCCGGACGATCACACAGTCCGCGCCCATCGCCGAGAGGGTCAGCCCGGTGTCGCGCAGCGACTCGCCCTTGGAGACCGACGAACCCTTCGCGCTGACGTTGACGGTGTCGGCGCTCATCCACTTGCCGGCGACCTCGAAGGAGACACGCGTGCGGGTGGAGTCCTCGTAGAACAGGGTGATCACGGTACGGCCGCGCAGCGTCGGGAGCTTGCGGACCTCCCGGCCCAGCAGCGCCTGCTTGAGCCGGTCGGACGTGTCGAGCAGGCCGGTGGCCGCGGCGGCGTCGAGGTCGGTGACCGAGAGCAGGTGCTTCACGCGTCCTCCCCCGGGCCGGTGGAGGACGCGCCGGCGGGGGACGGGGCCGACCGGCGGAGCAGCACCGCGTCGCGGTCGTCGGTCTCGGTCAGCAGCACACGGATCTGCTCGTCACGGGAGGTGGGCACGTTCTTCCCGACGTAGTCGGCCCGGATCGGCAGCTCCCGGTGACCGCGGTCGACGAGCACGGCGAGCTGGACGGCGCGCGGTCGGCCGTGGTCGGACAGCGCGTCGAGCGCGGCCCGGACCGTGCGTCCCGACATCAGCACGTCGTCGACGAGGACGACCAGCTTGTCGTCGAACCCGCCCTCGGGCACCACCGTGTCCTCCAGCGGGCGTGCCGGGCGGCGGCGCAGGTCGTCGCGGTGGAGCGTGGGGTCGACCGAACCGACGGCCGGGGCCGTGCCGCCGAACTCCGCGACCGCGGCAGCGAGCCGGCGGGCCAGCGGCGTGCCGCGCGTCGGGATCCCGATCAACACGACACCGGCCTCGGGCGAGCCCGCGGTCTTCTCGATGATCTGGTGCGCGATGCGCGCGATGGTGCGGGTGACGTCGGCGGCGCTGAGCAGCTCCCGAGCGGGAGGGTGCGTGCCTGCCTCGTCCCCGCGGCGGTCGTCCGCCACGAGTCGCTCCTTCCCCGCCTCACCGGACGGGTCTTAAAGGAATTGGCCGGAGCCGACCGTACCAGCGCGGTGGACCCCTGCACGTCGACTGCGTCACATCCCGTGCGTGCGTCGGTCACACCCGATCCCACCCCTGTGGTCACGACATGGTCACCATCGGGCCACGACCTGGCTCGGGAAGCCCCGCGTTCTCCCTGGCACGACACTGTCGATCAGCCGATCGGGTGATCTCGACGTCAGGCACAGTCAGGAGGGGGTAGCTGGCTTGACCGGACGCCGGTGCGAGCGCATGATTACTCTCCGTATTGATTAATTGCTCCCGAGGTGCGGAAACGGGGGGCACCGTCAGTGGACCGGCGCACCCCGCGCGTCGACCACCGAGAACCACCCGTCATCAGCACCATGTCGGTCCCGCAGCCGACGGACCAGTAAGTGAGGAGGTCGCCATATGGGCGACTACGCCAAGGCGCTCGGCGGCAAGCTGCGCGCGATCCGGCAGCAGCAGGGGCTGTCGTTGCACGGGGTCGAGCAGAAGTCCGGAGGTCGCTGGAAGGCGGTTGTCGTCGGCTCCTACGAGCGGGGCGACCGCGCCGTGACCGTGCAGAAGCTGGCCGAACTGGCCGACTTCTACGGTGTGCCGGTGGCCGAGCTGCTTCCCGAGGGCCGCGTCCCGTCCGGCTCCGAGCCGGCCACGAAGATCGTCATCAACCTCGAACGGCTCCAGCAGCTCCCGGCCGACAAGGTCGGCCCGCTGGCCCGCTACGCGGCGGCGATCCAGAGCCAGCGGGGCGACTACAACGGCAAGGTCCTGAGCATCCGCGCCGAGGACCTGCGGTCGCTGTCGATCATCTACGACATGACGCCCGGCGAGCTGACCGACCAGCTCATCGACTGGGGTGTCCTACCCCCCGAAGCGCGCCCCGCCCCATAGGCCCGTGCGGGGGCGTCGCCGTGCGACGTCCCCGCGCACCGGGGCGAGATCACCTGACGGACGTGGATCGGTTCTCACACGCAGGTTCCCGTTCGCGCGCGCTTCCAGCCGACCGCCGGCGGTTCCCCATGGCGTCGCGCAGCACTCGGGCCGGTACAGGATCATTCGGACCAGCGCCCCTCGGCCGGTCGGTCCTGGTTCTCTGCGCGCACGATGACGCCCGTCCGGGCTGCCGAGCAACACGGATCCGTGCGCGCACTGTGCTGTCGACGGATGTTTCCGGCGGTTCGGGGCCGACCTCGTCGGGTCGCCGGACACACGGTGTGTAGCTCGTACTAGGCCGACTGCCGACTTCACCGCGGCCACACACTCCACCTCATGGCGCATTGTGTTCCTACCGACCCGTAGAGCAACGTCTGTAGGGACCGTCACCCGGTCGTGATCCATCGCCTATTCGGCGTCCATGATCTTGGAGGAGTAACCATGCGTTACCGTCCAGCGCTACGGGCTCTCGGAGTGACAGCGTTCGCGCTGCTACTCGGGGCCGCTTCCGCACTTCCCGCCGCGGCCGCACCATCGGGGTCCGCCGCCCTACCCTCCGAGATGGTCACCGCGATGCAGCGGGACCTGGGTCTGACCGCGAAGCAGGCCGTCGAACGCGTCGCGACGGAGACCTCTGCGGCCGGCACCGAGCAGGACCTCCGGGCCCGACTCGGTGCGTCGTTCGGCGGCTCGTGGATCGCCTCGTCGGGCACACTCGTCGTCGGCACCACCGATCCGGGCGCCGTAGGCGCGATCCGGGCCACCGGCGCACAGCCGGTCGTGACGAGCCGGAGCGAGCAGGACCTCGAGAAGGTCCGGTCCAAGCTGGACTCGGCGGCCGCGGCGGCGACCGACGCCGTCAGCAGCTGGTACGTCGACCCGGCCACCAGCTCCGTCGTGGTGACCGCCACCGACGCCCGCGCCGGAAAGCGCTTCGTCGCCGGCGCCGGCGCCGTGGGCGAGCCGGTGCGGGTCGAGGTCGTCGCCGACGCGGTGCGGCCCTTCGCCGACCTGGTGGGCGGCGAGGCCATCTACGCCGCTGCCGGCGGCCGGTGCTCGGTCGGGTTCAGTGCCCGGTCCGCCGGCGCCACCTACGTGATCACGGCGGGGCACTGCACCGAGATCGGCGGCAACTGGCAGGGCGTCAACCGGACGACGATCGGCCCCGTGGCCGCCACCGCGTTCCCCGGCGACGACTTCGGGGCGATCCGGGTGAACTCGACGGCGACGTGGAACCCGACGCCCCGGGTGGCCGGCACCAGATCGGTGCGCGGCTCGACCGCGGCCGCCGTCGGCGCCTCGATCTGCCGCTCCGGTTCCACCACCGGCTACCGATGCGGCACGCTGCAGGCCAAGAACGCCACGGTCAACTACGGCGGCGGTGACGTCGTCAACGGCCTGACCCGCACCTCCGCCTGTGCGGAACCGGGTGACTCCGGGGGCTCCTACGTCGCGGGCCGCCAGGCCCAGGGCGTGCTCTCCGGAGGCTCGGGCGACTGCAGGAGCGGCGGGACGACCTTCTACCAGCCCGTCAACGAGATCCTCAGCAGGTACGGCCTGACGCTGGTCGTCGGCTGAGTCACCGGCGCCGGTGCGGGCCGCTCCGGCGGCCCGTGCCGCGCCCATCAACGTCACGACGGCGCAACTACCGGGTGGCCCGCAGGTGCGGGGCGATGTCGGCCAGCCGGCCCAGCACGCCGTTGAGGAACCGGGGGCTGTTGTCCGTGGACAGGCTCCTGGCCAGCTCCACCGCCTCGCTGATGGCCACCGGGTCGTCGATCTCCTCGACCCACAGGAGCTCGAAGACCCCGATGCGCAGGAGCGCGCGGTCCACCGCGGGCATGCGTGCCACCGACCAGCCCTCGGCGTGCTCGGCGAGCAGCTGGTCGATCCGCTCCCGGTGCTCGACGACACCTCGGACGAGCATGGCCGCATAGTCCGGGACGGGCGGCGCGTCGTCGGTCTGCTGACGGTGCACGAGGACGGCCAGCGGGTCGTCGCCGCGCGCCTCGGACTCGAAGAGGATGTCCAGCGCACGTTTGCGCGCTTTCGTCCGGGCTCTCGACATGGCCGCCATCGGCGGATCAGCCTGATACGCGGCCGAGGTAGCGACCGTCGCGGGTGTCCACCTTGACCTTCTCGCCGGTGGTGACGAACAGCGGGACCGCGATCTCCGCGCCCGTCTCCAGGGTGGCGGGCTTGGTGCCGCCGGTGGAGCGGTCGCCCTGCAGGCCGGGGTCGGTGTGGGAGATGAGCAGCTCCACCGAGGTCGGCAGCTCGATGTAGAGCGGCACGGCCTCGTGCAGCGCCACCATCACCGTCTGGTTCTCCAGCAGGTAGCCCGCGTTGCTGCCGACCGTCGCGTCGGGGATGGAGATCTGGTCGAACGTGTCGCCGTCCATGAACACGAAGTCGGCACCGTCGCGGTAGAGGTAGGTCATGTCGCGACGGTCGACGGTGGCGGTGTCGACCTTGGTGCCCGCGTTGAAGGTCTTGTCCACGACCTTCCCGGTCATGACGTTCTTCAGCGTCGTGCGCACGAAGGCGCCACCCTTGCCGGGCTTGACGTGCTGGAACGCCGTCACGGCCCACAGCTGGCCGTCGAGGTTGAGGACCAGGCCGTTCTTCAGGTCGTTCGTGGTGGCCACGTGCGCGTATCTCCTGGATCTGTGCTGGGCTGCGTAGTCGACCGTCGGGCCGACGGGTGCCGTGGTCCGACACCGCCGGAACGCGCCGGGTGCCGATCGTCGCGGCGCGCGTGGCGCCGTCGTCCGGCGACCACGATACCGCTACACCTCGACGAGGTCCTTCGTGGTGCGCGTGAGCAGCTCCGGCCCGCCGACGCGCACCACGAGCGTGTCCTCGATGCGCACCCCGCCGCGCCCTTCGACGTACACCCCGGGTTCGACGGTGACGGCCATGCCCGCGGCGAGCTTCCCGGTGCCGGTCCTCCCGATCCAGGGCGCCTCGTGGATCTGCAGACCGACCCCGTGCCCGAGGCCGTGCACGAACTCGTCCCCACGTCCCGCCTCCTCGACCACCGCGCGGGCGGTGGCGTCGACCTCCACGACTCCCGCGCCAGGTGCCAGCGCGGCGCATCCGGCCCGCTGCGCGGCCGCCACCAGCTCGTAGGTCTCGCGCTGCCAGCCGGCGGCGGGCCCGAGCACGACGGTGCGGGTCATGTCGGAGTGGTAGCCGTCCACGAGCGCACCGAAGTCCATCTTCACGAGGTCGCCGCGGCGCAGCACGGCGTCGGTGGGGCGGTGGTGCGGTACGGCCGAGTGGGCACCCGACGCCACGATCGTCTCGAACGACGGTCCGACGGCGCCGTGGTGGCGCATCCGCGCCTCCAGGTCGAGCGCGACCGCACGCTCGCTGCGGCCCGCGGCGAGCCCACCCGCCGCGAACAGGTCCGCGAGCGCGGCGTCGGCGGCGTCGCACGCAGCTCGCAGTGCCGCGACCTCGCCGTCGTCCTTCACCAGCCGCAGCAACTGCACCAGTCCGGGCGTGCGGTGCAGGGTGACACCCTCCGCGGCCCCGACCAGCGCGCTGTGGGCGTCGACCGTCACGACGTCGGATTCGAACCCCAACCGGCGCACCCCCCACCCCCGGACCTCGCTCGCGAGCGCGAGCGCACTGGCGCGGTCGATGACGGTCTCCAGCTCGACCACCCGCGCCCCACTGCTGTAGCGCCCGTCGGTGCAGAAGCGGCTGGCCTGCTCGCCGTCGACATGCACCAGCAGGGCTGCGTTCGAGCCGGTGAAACCGGTGAGGTAGCAGATGTTCACCAGGTCGGTGACGAGCAGCGCGTCGATCCCGGCGCCGGTGACCAGGGCGCGCAGGGCAGAGCGGCGGGAACCGAACACCCGACCCACGGTACGGGGGTCGGCCCCGTCCTACGCGACCTCGCCGGACACCACCGCGTACGCCTGCTCCAGCAGTTCCGGTTCCGGCCCCTCGAGCCGTCCCGGTCGTGCGAGACCGTCGAGGACGACGAACCGGAGCATGCCGCCGCGCGACTTCTTGTCCCCCCGCATCGCCGTCACCAGTTCGGGAAGCGCGCCGGGCTCGTAGGACACCGGGAGCCCGAGCGCGCCCAGCACGGTGCGATGGCGCGACGCGGTGTCGTCGTCGAGGCGGCCCGCGGCCCGGGCGAGCTCCGCGGCGAACACCAGCCCGACGCTGACCGCGGCACCGTGGCGCCAGCGGTAGTCCTCGCGGCGCTCGATGGCGTGGCCGAGGGTGTGGCCGTAGTTCAGGATCTCGCGCAGGTCCGCCTCCAGCAGGTCGGCCGCCACGACGTCGGCCTTGACCTGCACGGAACGGCGCACCAGCTCCGGCAGCACGTCACCCGCCGGGTCCAGTGCCGCACGCGGGTCGGCCTCGATCAGCTCCAGGATGACCGGATCGGCGATGAAGCCGGCCTTGACGATCTCCGCGCTCCCGGCGGCGAGCTCGGCGACCGGCAGCGAGTCGAGGGTGGCGAGGTCCACGAGCACCGCCGACGGCTCGTGGAACGCGCCGACGAGGTTCTTGCCCGCGGCGGTGTTGATGCCGGTCTTGCCACCGACGGCGGCGTCGACCATGCCGAGCAGCGTGGTCGGCACGTGCACGACCCGCACGCCCCGCATCCAGGTGGCGGCCACGAAGCCCGCCAGGTCGGTGGCCGCGCCGCCGCCGATGGAGACGACCACGTCGCGACGGGTCAACCCGACCCGGCCGCACACCTCCCAGCAGAATCCGGCCACGGCCAGCGTCTTCCCGTCCTCGGCGTCGGGCACCTCGACCCGGTGAGCGGCGACGCCGACGGCGGCCAGCTCCGCGCGGACCTGCTCCGCGACGCCCGCCAGCGCCGGCTGGTGCACCAGCACCGCGCAGGACGCCCCCAGCTCGACGACGGTCGCGGGCAGGCGGTCGCGGACCCCACGCCCCACCAACACCGGGTAGGGGCGCGCGGTCGCGACCTCGATCCGCACCGGCTCGGCCATCTTCGGCACTCCCGTACTAGTCAGTGGTACTCCCGTGCTGGTCAGTGGTACTCCCGTGCTGGTCAGTGGTGCTCCCGTGCTGGTCAGTGGTGCTCCCGTGCTGGTCAGTGGTGCTCCCGTGCTGGTCAGCGGAATCACGCACGGTCGGGGTCGGCAGCATCGCCGGTTCGGCGGACGTGTGCCCGGGGGCGTCGAGCGGGTCGTCCGGGTCGATCGGATCCTCGGGGGCGTCGGGCGCCAGCTCACCGATCGCGATCAGGACCGCTCGTGCGACCTGGTTGGCACTGCACCGGACCGTGTCGACCTCGATCGACGCGACCTCGCGGTACAGGGGGAGCCGTTCGTCGAGCAGCGCCCGGAACGTGGAGCGGGGATTGACCCCGGCGAGCAGCGGTCGCGCCGTCGACATCCCCGTACGTCGCAGACCGTCGGCCAGCCCGACGTGCAGGTGCACGACGCGGTGCTCACGCAGCCGCGTCCTGATCTCCGCCGCGAGCACGGAGCCGCCACCCAGCGCGAGCACCCCTACCGTGCTGCTCAACGCCTGGACCACCACCTCCCGTTCGAGCGCACGGAAGGCGTCCTCGCCGTCCTGGACGAACATGTCGGCGATCGGCTTGCCGGCACGCTCCACGATCACCGCGTCGACATCGGTGAAGGCCACCTCGAGTCGGCGGGCGAGCACGCGGCCGACCGTGGTCTTGCCCGCGCCCGGCGGACCCACCAGGACCAGGACGGGACGGCTCTGCGCACTCATCCTCGACACCCTAGTGACGGCGACGGCCCCGCTACGGCCTCGACCCGCCGGGGGCCCACCACCGGGGGCTCCACATGATGATCCGTTACCCTCCGGCCACGGCCTCAGCGCCGGATGGGCGGAATCGGGTCCGGCCACCGCAGGATCGGAGTGCCACGTGAGCGACGGCGCGAGGCGGCAACACCGGGGGCACCCGGATCCGACGAGAGCTACCGACCGGCCGCCGCCGAACGGGGAGCCACGACTGCCGCGCCGCCCTGTGCCGCAGCCGGGCGGTGCGGACGACCCTCCGCCACCGCGACGCGAGCAGCTCCCCCTGCGCCAGCGCGCCCGGCAGGCCCACATCGAGCCCCAGCTCCGCGAGCCGGGCGGCAAGGGCGAAGGCACTCCGTTCGACGCGTTCACCGCCGACGGGCCCGCCGGGCGACCGGCCCCACCGGAGCAGGACGCGGCCGCCGCGTTCCGCGACGGCGCCCGGCAGGGTCGCCGCGGGCCGCGGCCGGCCGGGCGCCCCGGCGATCCCCGACGGCGCCTCCGAGGTGAGCCGCCGACCGGGCAGCCGCAGGCCCGCCCGGGACGGCCCCGCTCCGGGCCTCAGCTTCCCCCGGCGACGTAGGACCGCAGGTTGCGCCGGGTCTCGGCGACGGAGTCCCCACCGAACTTCTCCAACGCGGCGTCGGCGAGGACCAGCGCGACCATCGCCTCGGCGACGACACCGGCCGCCGGCACCGCGCACACGTCGGAACGCTGGTGGATCGCGGTCGCGGCCTCGCCGGTGGCGACATCGATCGTCCGCAGGGAGCGCGGCACCGTGGAGATCGGCTTCATGGCCACCCGCACCCGCACGGGCTCGCCGTTGGTCATACCGCCCTCGATACCGCCCGCTCGGTTGGACAGGCGCGTCACCGGCTCGCCCGGGACCATCTCGTCGTGCGCCACGCTGCCCCGTCGGCGCGCGGTGCGGAAACCGTCGCCGATCTCGACACCCTTCATGGCTTGGATGCCCATCAGTGCGCCGGCGAGTCGGGCGTCGAGCCTGCGGTCGGACTGCACGTAGGACCCGAGCCCGACCGGAAGGCCGTAGGCGATCACCTCCACCACACCGCCGAGGGTGTCGCCGTCCTTCTGGGCGGCGTCGACCTCGGCCACCATCGCGGCGGTGGTGGCCTCGGCGTAGGCCCGCACCGGGCTGGCGTCGACGCGCTCCAGGTCACCCGGGCCGGGGATCGCGTCGGCGGCGGCGTCGACCGCGCCGAGCGCGACCACGTGCGACACGACGTCGACGTCGAGCACCTGCTTCAGGAACGCCCTGGCCACTGTGCCGAGCACCACGCGCGAGGCCGTCTCGCGGGCGCTGGCCCGTTCGAGGACGGGGCGGGCGTCGTCGAAGCCGTACTTGGTCATGCCGGCGAGGTCCGCGTGACCCGGCCGGGGCCGGGTGAGTGGTGCGTTGCGGGCCCGCCCCGCGATCAGCTCGTCGTCGACGGGATCGGTGGCCATGACCGTCTCCCATTTGGGCCACTCGGTGTTGCCGATCCGCACGGCGACCGGGCCGCCCTGCGTGAGGCCGTGGCGGACGCCGCCGATCACCTCGATCTCGTCGGCCTCGAACGTCATCCGCGCGCCCCGACCGTGGCCCAGGCGGCGGCGGGCCAGCTCGGCGGCCAGCTCCTTGGTGGTGATCTCCACCCCGGCGACCATGCCTTCCAGCACGGCGACCAGGGCGGGACCGTGGGACTCCCCGGCGGTGATCCAACGCAGCACGCTTCCCATCCTCTCATCCCGCACCGGTCATCCCGCCGGCCCGGTTGCGGCCGCACCGACCGTGACCAGCCAGCCCGCCAGCAGCATGGACGGCCCGTGCGGAACGGGGGCCCCTCGGGCGAGCCGCCGCGACGCGAGGCCGGCCGCCGCGCCCAGGCCGGTGAACAGGGCGGCGAGCACGGCCGCGAGCGGGAGCGCCGCCCACGACGCGGCCGCCAGCACCGCCCCCAGCGGGGCCGCGATCTTGACGTCGCCGGCGCCCATCCACCGTGGCGCGATCAGGTGCACGACCGCGTGCGCGCCGACCGCGACCGCGGCGCCCGCCAGCGCCCGGCCGAGCGCCCCGGGCCCGAGCGGCAGGAGCAGGAGCAACGCCGCGGGCAGGGCGGGCAGGGTCAGCGCATCGGGCAACCGGTGGTGGCGCAGGTCGACCGCCCCCGCCGCGACGCCCAGCCACGCGAGCCCCAGCAGCACCGGCAGCCACCGCACGGGCAACCCTCCCCCGGCCCAGGCCCCGCCCAGCACGGCCCACGCGGCACCCACCGCGATCTCGCACCCCGGCGGCCGCACCCGTGCCCCCCGACGCAGCCTGCCGAGCACCCAGCGGGCCCCGCTCCCGGCCAGCACACCCAGGGCGGCCACGACCAGCACGCCCACCACCGGCTCGACGACGTCCATCACCCGATGCTGTGCGGTCGCGGCCGCGTGCACCAGTGCGATCTCCCCGGCTGTGGACGGACCGACCGTGGTGGGGACAACCGGGGCCAGGGCATGGTTCGGGCCACGGCAGCGTTGGTGTCGCGTGATAGCCGGCTTCCGAAGCGAGGAGGGCCCGTGGCACTCGATCCCGACCTGACCGCAATGTTCGCCGCGCAGCGCGGCGGCACGCTGATCACCCTCAAGCGCGACGGGCGCCCGCAGGCATCGGTGGTGACCCACGCCTTCGAGCCGCAGGAGCTCACGGTGCGTGCCTCGATCACGGAGCCGAGGGCGAAGACCCGCAACCTGCGCCGGGACCCCCGCGCGAGCTACCTGGTCACTGCGCCCGACCTGCGGTCCTACGCCGTCGGCGAGGGTCTGGCCGAGCTCACGGCCCCGGCGGCCGACCCGTCCGACGAGACGGTGGAGGCGCTGGTGGCGCTCTACCGCGACATCGGGGGCGAGCATCCGGACTGGGACGAGTACCGCGCCGCGATGGTGGCCGACCAGCGGGTCGTGCTGACCCTGCGACTCGAGCACGTCTACGGATGGCGGATGCCGGACGCCTGAGCCCGATCGGCGGCGACCCGATCCGCGGCAACCCGGTCCGCGGCAACCAGATCCGCGTCCACCCGATCCGCTGCGAGCCGATCCGCTGCGAGGTCGGCCGCCGCGGCGTCGAGCAGTGCGGTGACCGGGCCCGGCGCGCCGACCGCCATCAGCATCGCGCCCGGTCCCTCCAGCCCGGTCCACGCCCACCGGACACCGGGGCTCTCGCCGGAGCGGTCGCGGCCGGCCCCGGCGCCCACCACCACCATCGTCCCGACGGCCCGCGCGCCGGCGGAGCCGCCGGGACCGCTCAGGGCGGCGTCGTCGCCGTCGAGCAGCACCGCGTGGGCGAGCAACGTCTCGCAGCCGAGCGTCACCGTCAGCTCACTGCGGTACCGGCCACCGCGCCCGCCGAGCCGGCCGAGCACCACGATCTCCCGGACCGCGGCGCGGGCCCCGGTGGCGAGCTCCATACGCAGCGAGGTGTCGAACGCGGCGCCGTCGCTGACGATCACGGCCTGCGGCGCCCAGCCCAGCCAAGCGCCCGAGCCGACCGTCACCACCGTGTCCCACCGGGCCCGCTCGCCGGCGGGACCGGGCTGCACGAGGGTCGCCCCCGCGCTGCGCACCTCGAGTTCCGCGCCCGCGCCGACGTCCACCGCCAGGCTCAGGACGTCCCCGCCGAGCGGCCCCCCGGCCCCGTGCACGAGATGGACGCGGTCGTCCCCGGTCGGGCGCAGGACGATCGGCCATGCGTGCGTCCACCGGATGCGCTGCCGTCCGGCGCACCGGTCGACCGAGAGCGCGGCGGTGGCGGTCAGTCCACCGCTCACCCGCGCCGGGCCCGCACGCGCGCCGCGACCCATTCGGTGATCCCTGCGGCGTCGGGCTGCTCACGCAGCGAGACGAACAGGGTCGGGCGGCCGTCGCGAACGCCCTCCGCGTCGGCCGCCATGACCTGGAGATCGGCTCCGACCAGCGGCGCGAGGTCAGTCTTGTTGATCACGAGCAGGTCCGACCGGGTGACGCCGGGGCCCCCCTTGCGGGGCACCTTGTCCCCGCCGGCGACGTCGAGCACGAAGATCTGCGCATGGACGAGCCCGTAGCTGAACGTGGCGGTGAGGTTGTCACCACCGCTCTCCACGAGCACGAGGTCGGGATCGTGGCGCGCGACGAGATCCTCGACGGCGTCGAGGTTGGCGGTGATGTCGTCGCGGATCGCGGTGTGCGGGCAGCAACCGGTGCGGACCGCGCGGATCCGCTCCTCGGGCAGGACACCGTGGCGGCGCAGGAACTCGGCGTCCTCCTCGGTGTAGATGTCGTTGGTGACGACGACGAGGGAGAGTTCGTCGCGAAGGGCCCGGCACAGCGCTGCCACCAGAGCGGTCTTGCCGCTCCCCACCGGGCCGCCGATCCCGACACGCAGCGGACCCGCCGGACCGGCGGCGAGTGGGGGGTGGGCGGTCATCAGGTCGTCACGATGCAAAGAGAGTCGCCTCCGAGGTGTGGTGCAGCTGGGCCAGTACGTCGAACAGGGGGCTTCCGTCGGCGGGGAGCCCGGACGGATCGTCGGCGATGACGGCGAGCATCGCGATCCGGGTGGCCTCGACCGCGACCGGCTCGGCCAGCCGGCCCGCCGCGGCCGCCAGCGCGGCGACCGCGATCGGGTCGAGCCCGAGCAGGCGCACCGCCGCCGTGCACGCCCCGCCGACCAGGTGGTGCAACGCGAGGGCGGCGGCCTGCAGCGGGGTGGCCCCGGCCGCGGCCGCCGCGGCGCCGAGCACGAGCGGATGGTGCACCCGCGGCAGGGCACGGAGCGCGTCGACGGCCGGGGTGGGCCACGTCCGGCCGACCGTCCGGAGCAGCGCGCTGCCCTGGGCCCGCGACGCGGCCCGTGCCGCGGCGGAAGGCAGGCGCGCGGAGACCGCGGCGTCCCACCGACCCCAGTCCGGTCCAGGAGAGCCACCCCCCGAGCCGGCCCGGACGTGGCTCTCCTGAACCCCGGCGCGGGCGCACGCCGCGGCGGAGGCCGCGGCGGGCACCCGGCCCCCGGTCCGGACCCGACCGTCCAGGAACAGGGCCAGATCGCCCTCGGTCCGCAGCAGCCCACGATCGACCAGCGCCTCCACCCCGCCGGAGTGGCCGTGGCCCCCGGACGGCAGCCGGGAGTCGGCGAGCAGCAGCAGCCCCGAGAGTGTCACCGGCACCCGCCTCCGTCCCTTGACCCGCCGCACCGTCCTATGCGCCGGATGTTCCCGACACGTGGCGGTGGTGTCACCCCGGTGTGAACGCACTTACCAGCGGTGCGCCACGTCGAGGACGATCCGCGTGTCCCCACCCGGGCCGGCCAGCGCGAACACGCGGAACGGCAGCCGCGCCCGCGTGCCGACGCCGAGGGTGGTGTAGCCCTCGAAGGACCCGGCAGCGACCACCGAGCGCAGCGTCCGATACCCTCCCACGTCGGCGACGCGCCGCCCGACCCCGACTCCGAACGTCGGCACACCCTCCTCGTCGTAGGACGGGTGGTGCAGAACGACCTGCAGCCGCGCCCCTCCGGGCACTCCCACGACCTCGCCGGAACCATCGGCGCGGACCGCGTCGACGTAGCTCACATCCCACCCGGCGCCGGTGGAACCGGCGATCTGGAACACCACCCGGTCGTAGCACGTGTGGCGTCCGGTCCGGACAAGGAACAGCGGCGAGGGGTTCATCGCCGCCGCGGACTCCGGCGTGGACCCCCACCCCGTCGCGCAGGCCGCCACGCGTGCGGCGGCGGGTGCAGTGGCCGCGGCGGGTGCAGTGGCCGCGGCGGGTGCAGGGGCCGCGGCGGGTGCAGGGGCCGCGGCGGCCGGACCGGTGAGTGCGGCGCCGGCGAGCAGGGCCGCGCTGAGCAGTGCGGAACCGAACAGGGCGGGGCGTCGCAGGGTCGGGCGTCGCCGGGCCGGGTCGGGACCGGGGGCGATGGGTGTGCGGAACCGGGTCATGGCGGCCTCCTCGGGCCGAAAGAATGGGACAACCTGAGAGACGTCTCACCGGCTCTCAGGTTGTGTCACCGCTCAGAACAGGAAGTACCGCTGTGCCATCGGCAGCACCGCAGCGGGTGCGGCCTGCACCACCTCGCCGTCGATCCGGACGGTGAACGTGTCGGGCTCGACCTCGATCCGCGGCAGCGCGTCGTTGCCCGGCATGTCGGCCTTGGTCAGCGCCCGGGTGTCGCGCACCGCGACCAACCGCCGCCGGACGTCCAACCGCGAGGCCAGGCCGTCCGCCACCGCCGCGGGCGCCACGAAGTGCACCGACGTGGCCGCGGCGGTCACCGGGGACGCACCGAACATCGGGCGCGGCAGAACCGGCTGCGGTGTCGGGATCGACGCGTTCGCGTCGCCCATGGCGGCGTAGGCGATCACCCCGCCCTTGATCACGAGCGCGGGGCGGACCCCGAAGAACGCTGGGTGGTACAGCACCAGATCGGCGAGCTTGCCCACCTCCACCGACCCGACCTCGCCGTCGAGGCCGTGGGCGATCGCGGGACAGATCGTGTACTTCGCGACGTACCGCCGCGCGCGCATGTTGTCGGCGGGCCCGTCGCCGGGCAACGCCCCCCACCGCTTCTTCCCCACGTGCGCGGTCTGCCACGTCCGCAGCGCCACCTCCCCGACCCGGCCCATCGCCTGCGAGTCCGAGCCGATCATCGAGATCGCGCCGATGTCGTGCAGCAGGTCCTCCGCGGCGATGGTCGACGGCCGGATGCGGCTCTCGGCGAAGGCCAGGTCCTCGGGCACGGTCGGCTTGAGGTGGTGGCAGACCATGAGCATGTCGAGGTGCTCGTCGACGGTGTTGACCGTGTGGGGCCGCGTCGGGTTGGTCGACGACGGCAGCACGTGGGGCTGCCCCGCGACGGTGATGATGTCGGGCGCGTGACCGCCGCCTGCGCCCTCGGTGTGGTAGGCGTGGATGCCCCGGCCGGCGATCGCGGCGAGGGTGTCGGCGACGTAGCCGGCCTCGTTGAGCGTGTCGGTGTGGATCGCCACCTGCACGGCCGCCTCGTCGGCCACCCGCAGGCACGCGTCGATCGCGGCGGGTGTGGAGCCCCAGTCCTCGTGCAGCTTGAAGCCCGAGATCCCGGTGAGCACCTGCTCCCGCAGCGCGTCCACACCCACGGTGTTGCCCTTGCCGAGCAGGGCGATGTTGAGGGGGTACGGGTCGAGCGACTCCAGCATCCGCGCCACGTACCAGGACCCGGGCGTGACGGTGGTGGCCTTCGTACCGTCGGCCGGGCCGGTGCCGCCCGCGACCCACGTGGTGACGCCCGCGCCGAGCGCCTCGGGGATCTGAGTCGGGGAGATGAGGTGGACGTGGCAGTCCACCCCGCCCGCGGTCATGATCAGACCGTTACCCGCGATGATCTCCGTGGACGGGCCGATCACCAGGTCGGGGTGGACGCCGTCCATGATGTCGGGGTTGCCGGCCTTGCCCAGCGCGACGATCCGCCCGTCCCGCACGCCGACGTCGGCCTTGACGACTCCCCAGTGGTCCAGGATCAGCGCACCGGTGATGACGAGGTCGGGCGTGCCCGCGGCGCGCGGTGCGCGGGCCTGGCCCATCGACTCGCGGATGACCTTGCCGCCGCCGAACACGACCTCGTCGCCGCCGCGCGGGCCGCGGCAGCGGTCCTCGGTGACCTCGATCAGCAGGTCGGTGTCGGCGAGGCGGACACGGTCACCGGTGGTAGGGCCGTACAGCTCCGCGTACCGGGCCCGGTCGATGACCCACGGGCCGGTGCCCTCCGGCGTCACAGGCGCAGACCCGGCACGGTGGCCGTGCCACCCAACGCCACCAGCCACACCGTCACGTCGAGGCCGGGTTCGAACCGCACGGCCGTGCCGGCGGGCACCGCGAGCCGCTTGCCCGCGGCCAGGGACCGGTCGAACAGCAGCGCCGGGTTCGCGGCGGCGAAGTGGTAGTGCGACCCGACCTGGATCGGCCGGTCGCCGGAGTTGACGACCTCGAGCGTGGTGCGTGCCCGGTCCACGGGGACCGGGCCCTCCCCCAGCAGGTACTCGCCCGGGATCACTGCACCGGCCGGTGCACGGTGACGAGCTTGGTGCCGTCCGGGAAGGTGGCCTCCACCTGCACGGAGGTGACCATCTCGGCGATCCCGTCCATCACGTCGTCGCGGGTGAGCACGTGCTGGCCGCCCGTCATGAGCTCGGCGACGCTGCGGCCGTCGCGCGCCCCTTCCAGGACCCACGCGCTGACCGTCGCGACGGTCTCCGGATAGTTCAGCTTGAGCCCGCGGTCGCGGCGCTGCCGCGCCAGTCCGGCGGCGACGTGCAGCAGCAGCCGCTCCTGCTCGTGGGGGGACAGCAGCATCTGCGGACCTCCAGCGGTCGGTCGCCTACTCGGGTCGGGTCGCCCCAACCTAGTGCCGGGCGATGTCGCCGCGGTCACGCCGGGCAGGATGGGACCCCGTGTCCCGGGGAGATCGTCACGCACGTGCCGTCGTCCGCGCCGAGGTCGACCACGGCCACGCCGAGCTCGTCGGCGACCCGGACCGGCCCCAGGGCTGGACGCTGCTGGTGGACGGCACCGCGCAGTCCCACCTCGACCTCGACGACCCGACCCACCTCGAGTTCGAGTACATCCGGCGGCTCGGGCACGTGGTCGACCTGATCGCCCCGGCCGCGGCGCCGTTGCGGGTGCTGCACCTGGGCGGTGGGGCGTGGACGCTGGCTCGCTACGTCGCGGCGACCCGTCCGGGCTCCGCGCAGACCGTCGTCGAGATCGACGGCGGGCTGGCCGACCTCGTCGCCTCCCGGCTCCCGGCCGACGGCATGGACATCGAGGTCGTCGTCGCCGACGCCCGCGCCGCGCTCGCCGCCGTCCCGCCCGGCTCGGTCGACCTGCTGGTGCTCGACGTGTTCGCCGGCGCCCGCACCCCGTCGCACCTGACGTCGGCGGAGTTCGTGGCCGCCGCGGCGCTCGCCCTCGCACCCGACGGCATCTACGCCGCCAACGTCGCGGACGGCGGGCTGCTCGCGTTCGGCCGCACTCAGGTGGCGGCCGCCGCCGCGGAGTTCACCGGGATCGCGCTGGTCGCGGCGCCGGAGATCCTGCACGGGCGCCGCTTCGGCAACCTGGTGCTCGTCGGGTCCGGGCGCGCGCTGCCGGTGGCGGCGCTGACCCGGCGCGCCGCCGGGGACCCGTTCCCGGCCCGCGTCCTGGACGACTCCGACGCCCGCCGCTTCGCCGGAGCCGCGACGGCGCCGGCCGACAGGGTCGCGACCCCGTCACCCGAGCCGCCGCCCGGCTTCTTCGGCAGGCCACCCGAGTGAAGCGAGCAGGAGTCCGACGACCAGCTCCGCGATCTGGTCTGCTGCCCCGGGATGCGCGAGCGGCGAGCACGTGACCGCTGCTCATCGGTTCCACCAGCCGCCGGCCCGCAGCGTCGGCCGCGGTCAGTTCGGCAACCAGCTCCCGCAGGCTCCCGGCGACATCGGCCAGATCGCTCACCAGCGCCGGCCGGGACCGGGTCAGAAGGCGCCGTTGTCGCGCGCCTCCTGGACGTTGGCCCCGTGCTCGGCGAAGGTCTCCGCGAAGCAGGACGTGCCGTCGGTCTCGCAACGGACGAAGTAGAGCCATGGTCCGGCCTCGGGCGCGAGGGCCGCGGCGATGGCCTCGTTGCCCGGTGCGGCGATCGGGGTGGGCGGCAGTCCGACGTTGAGGTAGCTGTTGTAGGGCCCGGCGCGCCGCCGGTCGTCGTCGGTGGTGGCCAGGGCCTGCAGGTCGAGGGGATAGTTGACGGTGGAGTCCAGCTCCAGGCGCCGACCGAGGCCGAGGCGGTTGTAGATCGCGCGCGACACCTTCGGCATGTCCTTCGTGATCCCCTCCTTCTCCACGAGCGAGGAGATCACCAGCACCTCGTAGGGCGAGCTGCCCAGGCTCTCCGCGCCGGACACCAGCCCGGTCGCCTCCAGCCGGGCCGACGATGTGGTCAGCAACCCGCCGAGCACCTCGACGGCGGACTCCCCCGGCGGCACGTCGTAGCGGCCGGGGGCGAGCAGCCCCTCCAGGCGCCGGATCGGATCGGCGTTCGCGACGCCCTCGAGCGCCCACCCCGGGACGCCGAGCTCGGCCGGGTCGGTGTCGACCATCGCGGCGCGCAGCTCCTCGACCGACAGGCACTGCTCGGCGCCGTCGATCACCGCACAGGTGGCCTGCGAGATCAGGGTGAGCACGCCGGGCGCGACGGCACCATCGGGCCCGCTCGTGTCGTCGAGCTGCACGCCACCGCGGATCTCCAGCTGGCCCAGCCGCGACGCCGGTTCCAGCAACAGTTCCACGGCGGCCTCGGCGGACATCTGCTGCCGGAGCCGGTAGAAGCCCGGCTGGACCGAACGGATTCGTTCCTCCGCGTCGGCCGCGTCGATGAAGGCCTTCACACTGGCGACGACGCCCTTGTCCGCCAGTTCCCTGCCGATCAGCGTGCCGGTCGCACCCTGGGCGACCTGCACGACGACGTCGCCGGAACCGGGCCCGTCGTAGTCGGGCGTGGCCACCCTCGTCGTGTAGAGGTAGAACCCGCCGGCGCCGACGGCACCGAGCAGGAGCACGACCGCGGTGACCAGTACACCCAGCCGTCTGCGGCGTCGCCGGACCCGTTCCCGCTTCACAATGCGCTGTTCGCGACGGGCGGCGGTGGCGGGCGCGACGGAGGGCGCGGGGGGCACGGTGGTGACGGGCGCGGTCTCGTCGTCGATCATCGCCGCGAGGGGTTCCCGTCCGTCGGAGCATCGTCCGGCATGTCACGATTGGTCAGGTCCACAGTGCCGCAGAGTAGGCGAGCGCACCCGGACGGGTCGGGCGGGGGGCCGCTGGGTCACCCGGTGTTCATCGGGGCGAGTCGAGCCATCCCTGGAGGATGGTCACCGCTGCGGCCTGGTCCACGACGGCCCGCTGCCGGCGCCCCTTCACGCCGCGCTCGCGCAGCTGCCGGGTGGCGACGACGGTCGTGAGGCGCTCGTCGGTGAACACGACCGGCACGTCCAGGGAGTTCGCCAGCGCGCCGGCGAACTCCCGGGCCGCCTCCGTGGCCAGGCCTTCGCGCCCGGCCAGCGTGCGGGGCAGCCCGACGACGACCTGCACGACCTCGTGCTCGGCCACCAGCGCGGCGACGGCCCGCAGATCGCCGCCGGCGGTGTCACGTCGGACCGTCACCAGGGGGGTGGCGAGCAGCCCGTCCGGATCGGAGAGGGCGACCCCGACCCGGACGGAGCCGACGTCGATGCCGAGCCGCCGACCCCGCCCGGGAGCGGCGGGGACGGCCGGGTCGTTCATCGGAGTGCGGCGCGCAGCGCGTCGATCGCGGCAGGGACGCCGGAGGGATCCGTGCCCCCGCCCTGCGCGAGGTCGGGCTTGCCTCCCCCGCGCCCGCCGACGGCCGCGGCGAACGCGGGCACGAGCTTCCCGGCGGCGATGCCGCGGTCGCGCGCCGACGACGTCGTGGCGACGACGAACGCGAGCTTGCCCGCGCCCTCGGCGGAGAACAGTGCCACCACGCCCGGCCGCGACCCGAGCCGCGCGCGCACGTCGGAGGCCAGCGCGCGCAGGTCGTTGCCGCTCACCCCGTCCGGCGCGGCCACGGCGACCAGCGCGACACCGTTCACGTCCTGCGCGCCGGCGGCCAGCGTCCCGGCCGAGGACAGCACGGAGTCGGCGCGCACCTTCTCCAGGTCGCGCTCCGCGGTGCGCAGCCGCTCGACGAGCGAGTTGATCCGTTCCGGCAGGTCCTCGGGGCGGGCCTTGAGCTGCTCGGCGATCGAGGACACCAGGACGTGCTCGCGGGAGAGGAAGCGGAAGGCATCCAGGCCGACCAGCGCCTCCACCCGACGCACCCCGGAGCCGACCGATCCCTCGGAGAGCACCTTGACCATGCCGATCTCGCCGGTGCGCCCGACGTGGGTGCCCCCGCACAGCTCGCGGGAGTAGTCGCCCATGTCGACCACCCGGACCCGGTCGCCGTACTTCTCACCGAACAGCATCATGGCGCCGAGCCGGCGAGCCTCGTCCATCGACATCACCGACGTCTCGACGACGCGGTCCTCCTGGAGCACCGAGTTGACCTCGTCCTCGATCTCGGTGAGCGCGCCACGCGACACGGCCCCGGTCGGGGACGTGAAGTCGAACCGCATCCGGCCCGGGGCGTTGAGCGAGCCGGCCTGTGCCGCGGACGGCCCGAGCGCTCCTCGCACCCCGGCGTGCACGAGGTGGGTGGCGGTGTGGGCCCGTGAGATCGACGCCCGGCGGTCCCGGTCGACCTCGGCGACGACGACGGCGTCGAGAGCCACCTCGCCCGCGACGACGGTGCCGCGGTGCACCCGCAGCCCGGCGAGCGGGGTCTGGACGTCGTCGATGCGGACGGTGAACGAGGCGCCGCGCAGCTCACCGGTGTCGGCCTGCTGGCCACCGGCCTCGGCGTAGAACGGGGTGCGGTCGAGCACGATCTCGACCTCGTCGCCGTGGCCCGCCGCCGGCACCGGGGCCCCGCCGGCGAGCAGCCCGACAACCGTGGCGTCAGCGGTGAGCGAATTGTAGCCGAGGAACTCACCACGACCGTGGGCGTCGAGAACGGTGCGGTAGATCGTGCCGTCGCCGTGGCTCACCTTGTTCTTGACGGAGTCGGCCTTCGCGCGGGTCCGCTGCTCGTCCATCAGGGCGGCGAACCGGTCCCGGTCGACCTCCAAGCCGGCCTCGGCGGCCATCTCGAGGGTGAGGTCGATCGGGAAGCCGAACGTGTCGTGCAGCTGGAACGCACGGTCACCGGGCAGCACGGAGTGCCCGGCCTGCTTCGTCTGCGCCACGGCGGTGTCGAAGATGCGCGAACCCGCCGTGAGCGTCTGGAGGAACGCCTCCTCCTCCGCGCGCACCACGGCGGAGATGCGCTCGAAACCCGCGGCGAGGTCGGGGTAGGCCGGCGCCATGGCGTCGCGGACGACCTCGGCGAACGACTCAAGCACGGGCTCCTGCACCCCCAGCAGCCGCGACGACCGGACGATGCGGCGGAGCAGGCGGCGCAGGACGTAACCCCGCCCCTCGTTCGAGGGTGTGACCCCGTCCCCGATGATCATGACACTGGAGCGGGCGTGGTCCGCGATGACCCGGAAGCGGACGTCGTCCTCGGTGGACGCCCCGTAGCGCCGCCCGGCGAACTCCTCTGCACGCGCGATCACCGGGCGCACGAGGTCGGTCTCGTACACGTTCTCCACGCCCTGGAGCACCGCGGCGACCCGCTCGACGCCCATGCCCGTGTCGATGTTCTTCTGCGGCAGCACCCCGACCGGCGGGTGGCCCAGCTTCGGGCTCAGCTCACCGCGCACGTCCTGCATGAAGACCAGGTTCCAGATCTCCACGTAGCGGTCCTCGTCAACGACGGGGCCACCGTCCCTGCCGTGCTCGGGCCCCCGGTCGTAGAAGATCTCCGAGGACGGCCCGCTCGGACCGGGCACGCCCATGTCCCAGTAGTTGTCCTTGCCGTCGCGGCGCTGGATCCGCTCGGCGGGCAGATCAGCGACCGTGCGCCACAGGTCGACGGCCTCGTCGTCGTCCTGGTAGACGGTGACCCAGATGCGGTCGGGGTCCAGGCCGTAGCCGCCGGCGTCCTGGCTGCCGGCGACCAGGTCCCAGGCGTGGGAGATCGCGCCGGCCTTGTAGTAGTCCCCGAAGGAGAAGTTGCCTGCCATCTGGAAGAACGTGTTGTGTCGCGTGGTGCGCCCGACCTCGTCGATGTCGCCGGTGCGCACACACTTCTGGATGGAGGTGGCGCGAGCGTAGGGCGTGGGCACCTCGCCGAGGAGGTACGGCTTGAACTGCACCATGCCGGCGTTGACGAACAACAGGTTCGGGTCGTCGAGGATCAGCGACGCGCTGGGCACCGCGGTGTGCCCGGTGCCGGTGAAGTGGTCGGTGAAACGGCGGACTATCTCGTGGGTCTGCACGGGGAGGGCCTTCGGATTCGCGAGCGGGGATGAGACGCGGGACCGGCAGGGGCGAGCGGTCAGGCCCCTGCCCGGCGCGCTCGCGCGCGGGGACCCGACACCGGCCCGTCGGCCAGCGCGTCGCGGTAGGTGGGCAGGGCCGCACCGGTGCGGAGCTCGACGAGGTCGGTGAGCTCCCGCTCCCGCGCGCTCATCCCGGCGCGCACCTCGGCACCGAACGCGCCGAGCCCGGCCCCGAGCTCACGCAGGCCGTCGGCGATGTTCTCGCCGACACCGGCCGGGGTGAGGCGATGGGCGGCGTCGGAGGCGCGCCGCGTGGCGTACACCCCGGCCGCGACGCCCATCCCGAGCCAGAACAGGCGCTTCATGACCGGCCCCTTCGCCTGCCGCGGCCGGGACGGGTGCGCAGCGAGTGCTGGCCGGCGTCCTTCCCGGCCCTGCGGGCCCTGACCGCACGATTGAGCCCGTAGGAGAAGGCGGCGGCGCGCACCAGGGGGCCGCCGAGGGTGGCGGTGAACAGCGACGTGAGCACCGAGATGTTGCTGCTGACCGTGCGCGCGCTCGACGTGATGCCGTCGACCCGCTCCAGCTGCGTGTTGACCTGGTGCAGCGTCGTCTGTGCGTTGTCCAGCAGCGGCGCACTGCCCTCGTGGGCCTTGCGGATCGCGACGGTGGCCTCGTCGAGCGTCCGGCCGAGCTTGAGCAGGGGCACGGCCAGCAGTCCCACGAGGACCACGAACGCCCCCGCGGCGATCAGCGCAGCGATCTGACCAGCCGACACGTAGCCCTCCTCGGAATCGCCCTGAACGGGGGATGATCGCAGATCACGCTACTCCCCGGGGACTCCGACACGCTCCCGGGTTCAGGCGATCCCGGCGTACCCGTCCGGCCCGGAGATCGTCTCGGTCGACCCGGTGATCAGGTCGGCGTCGGCGTCGGCGTCGGCGTCGGCGTCGGCGTCGGCGTCGGCGTCGGCGTCGGCGTCGGCGTCGGCGGGGACGATGACGCCACGCAGCCGGTTGAGCGCGCGGTGCTGGGTGACCCGCACCGC
>Ga0209591_10000197_pt1 | contig 79425 bp, 72 predicted proteins | sample MAT01_FD_187207 | JGI IMG/M metagenome (GOLD analysis project Ga0209591, IMG submission 187207) | Freshwater microbial communities from Lake Fryxell liftoff mats and glacier meltwater in Antarctica - MAT-01 (SPAdes) (version 2) | ecosystem: Environmental > Aquatic > Freshwater > Ice > Liftoff...
TATATTCTTACTTATTTGGGCATAGAGAGCTTTATTCCCAGCAATGTCGAAGCTCAATTAACGCTGCACAATGACGGCAATTATTACAAAGTCCACAACGACAGTGGCAGCCCAGATACGGCTAATCGCGTTTTAACTTATGTCTATTACTTCTATCGCGAACCAAAACCTTTTTCTGGCGGTGAACTCCTAATCTATGACAGCAAGGTTGAAAACAACTTCTACGTCGCAGCTTCAACCTATAAAACGATTCAACCAAAAAATAACAGTATCGTCTTTTTCCTCAGTCGCTATATGCACGAAGTCCTCCCCGTCAGTTGCCCAACTAAAGCCTTCCTCGACAGCCGTTTCACGATCAACGGCTGGGTACGCAAGTAGAGTTACCTATTAGATTATTGTGTCAAAATCAAAATCTTTCTTAGGAGTTTGTAATCAGTTGTTAGAAATGTCATAATCATTGAATTCGGAGTAGTTTTTTCTCTAAATCCAACTAGTGAGAGAATCATATAAATGAGTGGTGAGCAACTAGATTTAGAATTAACATTTGGAGATAGTTTCCTTGAACACCATGCTGGGAATATTATCACCGATCCGCACTATGCTCTGGTTGAACTTGTAGCTAACTGTTGGGACGCGGGAGCGAGTAAGGTCATTATTGAGTGGCTAAATAACGGGAGTGATTTGCTTTCGATTGAGGATAACGGTACTGGTATGACGTATGAAGAGTTTACTCAAAGGTGGACTCATTTAAATTACAACCGATTGAAGCATCAAGGACCTAACGTAGAGTTTCCTCTTAAATCATCAAAGCTTAAAAGGACTGCTTTTGGACGTAACGGTATTGGAAGACATGCAATGTTTTGTTTCTCAGACCAGTATTTTGTGGAGACAAAAAAAAATGGCAAATACCATCTCATCAGAGTTGAAAGATGCTTCCAAGATAAACCATTCAAGTTAAGTCTTGAAGATAAAGGAGATACCGATGAGCATGGAACAAAAATTTATACTGAAGCAAAGAAAAATGCCTTTGAACTAAATTCCACACAGATATCAGAATTGATCGCATCACGCTTTGTAGCAGATCCAGAGTTCAATATATATGTAAATCAGAATCACATTTCTCTAGAAGATATCGAACATCTTTGTGAGCCTTACACTGTTAAAATCCCAGAATATGAAGAAATAAAAATACGTAGATTTGATAGTAAGAAAACAGGGCGAACTAGTAAACAAAGTGGTATAGCTTGGTGGGTTAATCGTCGTCTTGTTGGTGAACCTTCATGGGAAGGTTACGAGGGACCTCTATTAGATGCCCGAACTTCAACTGGCAAAAGATTTACATATGTTATTGAAGCCGATCAATTGATTGGAAACATCAAACCTGATTGGTCGGGGTTTTATGCATCACCAATTGTTAACTCATTCCGTAGAGAAGTATCTGATTTCGTGAGAAATGACTTACGCTCATTGCTGAGTGAGGTAAGGAGTGATCGCAAACGCGAAGCACTTCAAGCTAACAAAAGTAACATACAGAAGTTACCACTGTTATCTCAGAAGCAAATTGCAAAATTTCTTGATGATATCCAAGTCCTTTGTCCAACAATGCAACAAAGGGACTTAGATAATGCGACACAGGTTCTTGCAAATCTAGAAAAAACGAGATCTGGTTATGCTCTTTTACAAAAATTGTCTCGATTGGAAGCTTGTGATTTAGAGCAGCTAGAAATAATACTTCATGAGTGGAGCGTAACAGATGCAGAAAAAGTTCTTGATGAACTTCGATATCGTCTAGATTTGATTACACAACTTGAAAATTTAGTTGAGAGACGTTCTGCTGACGAGCTTCATGATCTTCAACCATTGTTCGAGCGTGGACTTTGGATATTTGGACCAGAGTTTGAAGCCATAAGTTTTACCTCAAATCGCTCACTAGCCACTGTGGTTAAAAAATTTTTTGGGAAAGCTAATTTGGAGCATCCAAGTAAACGCCCTGATTTCGTTGTTTTGACTGAAAGCTCTATTGGGATATACGCTTGTGATGATTTTGATGAAAAGCACGAGGTTAGCGGTTTTAAATCAATTGTTATAGTTGAGCTTAAAAAAGGAGGTTTTAAAATCACTGATGAGGAGAAAAACCAAGCGTCAAAATATGCAAAAGAGTTAAGAAAAAGTGGAAAAGTCAATAAAACAACAAAAATAATTTGTTATGTACTCGGAACATACATAGAACCTTTAGACGACGAAATCTTAACTGACGGAGAAACTGTAATATATCCAAGAACTTACAATACAGTTCTCCGTCAGGCGCATGCTAGGACTTTTAACCTGCTTAGAAAAATTGAGTTGGCTCAGGAGCCTGAGTTAGAACACGATAAAGAACTTGAGGAGGTTTTAGCGAATGATCAAGGGAACCTTTTTTCAAGTGATCTAAATCCTTACCAAAGTTCATGTAAAGAGCCAGATATTTCAAATATGTAGTTAAAATGCATCATATGTTAACCATCAGTACACAAGCCCAAATTGCGATAAGGTCGCTTCTGCCAAGCGATCAAGAACGAGTTAAGCATCTTGTCGCCATGCTTGAGAATCTTCCTCGTGAAGATTATGCAAAACAACAAGCGAGAAAGTTGAAAGGAAATGGGTTAGACAATCTTTACATCATGCGAGTAACCCATGACCTAAGACTACTTTTCCGATCCACCCAAAGTATGGTCGAAATACTGGATATTGTGACTCATGCCAGACTTGAAAATATACATGGATAAAGTCCGTGAAAGAATTTAAGAGCTTCAAATTTGATCCGATAATTTGCCGTATTGAACTTAATGAGCTGAAGATTCATCTTGACAAAAAATTTGAACTTAATGAGCGGAAAGATATATTACCGTTCTTCAAGCGTAGAGAGCATCTCTCATCATTTATTGGTTCTTATTTTCCATATATTTCAAGCTTTGATCGACTTGCCTATGAATATGATATTTTCGGTGACTTCAAAGCGGATTTAGCAATCGGTGATTCTGAATCAGGCTGGTACTGCTTTATCGAATTTGAAGGAGCCAGTGAGACAAGTATCTTTGAGAAAAAAGGAGATAAAGTGACTCCCGAATGGTCTGTTCGTTTTGAACATGGCTTTAGTCAGTTAGTGGATTGGTTCTGGAAGTTATCCTCACTGGAATATACGAGAGAATTTATCACTCGTTTTGGGCGAGAATTTACAGGATATGAAGGGATGCTAATTATTGGTAGATCGGAAGGACTCGAACAAAGAGAACGAGATCGTCTGCGATGGCGGCGAGATCGACTCATTGTTAATTCCAAACATATCCACTGTGTTACTTTCGATGAACTCTACCTTCATCTCGATACAAGACTCCGTAGTTATGAGGCAGCTTTTCTTGCAGATGAAGAGGAATAATTTTTTCTCCTAAAATATAATCAGTTATAGTTCAAGGAGATTATCGATCGATACCGATGAGCTAAACTCTACTCCTAAACGATCGATCGGGCTAAAAAAATAGACCCACCTATTCTCGTACATATAAAGGACGGAGATGCTGAGCAACTTCGAGCGCAGTTTGGATCTCTTGCCACTGCCCTTGCTCGATCATCGTAATCAAATCTTGTAAAGTCTGTTGATAGCTATATAAATGATCGAGCAAAGCGGTTTGGTTATACTCAGCCATCATTCTTCCTAACTCTGGGTTGCCCCCACCCACACGGCTAGTATCTCGAAAGCCAGAACTGGCAAGCTTCTGAGCAAGCTGACTAATCTCATTGTTTCCTTCTCTCTGAGCAGCAAGCAATAACCCTGCACTGACAATTACAGGTAAATGGCTGATCCAAGCAACAGCTCGATCGTGCGCTTCAGGACTGCTCTCATAGACCGTAGCCCCAACTGATTCCCAGATCGATCGAACCATCTCTAATGCAGCTCGATCGATCCCAGGCGTAAGCACACAAACACGTTGCTGAAATAAACTTCGTTCCGCCGCTTCAATGCCACTAAATGCTGTCCCCGCCATTGGATGTCCACCAACAAACCGTGACCACAACATTTGCCCCTGTAGCGAGATCGACGATTTTACCGAGCCGACATCGGTAATAATTGCGGTTTGAGAGATATGGGGAATCACAGAGGCAATCGCAGGTAGGATTGCTGAGATCGGTGTACAGATGAATACAACATCAGTTCGATCGATTTGGGGAATGCTAGCAAAGTTCTGGCTGGCAACGTCAACCGCACCCAAAGCCACAGCTCGATCGCAAGTTGTTTGATTGCGACTAATTCCCCAAACATAATGCAAATTAGGCTGAGATCTCAAATCCAAGCCTAACGAGCCACCAATCAGCCCTAAACCAACGATGCCAATATTCATCTCAAAAGAGTCCAAGACCAAAAGGCGATCGAAAGAGCGATCGAAGCTCTTGGCTCCTAGAAAATTACAGCTTATTCAAATTCAGTCCAGCTTCATTAGCAAAGGCCTGTAAGCCTTTTTTCTGAAGAGTTTTGATCGCTTTAGTAGAAATTTGTAATGTCACAAAACGTTTGCCTTCTGCCCACCAAACGCGCTTTGACTGTAAATTTACGTGCTGTAATCGCTTATTCCGCTTATGCGAAAACGAAATCGTCACGGAATTATTAGCTTTCTTACCTGTTAACTGACATTGGCGACCCATGATAGACCTCTAAGTTTTTGTCCAGTTAATCATTGTACAGTCCAATCTTTAATTTATATCGATCGAAAACTCAGAAATTCCTAAAAATTTCTACAAGTTGCTTAAAAAATAACAGGCTCACGGAAAACTTCTGTGAGCCTGCTATTCAGGAACATTCGATTCGTCTATTTCTTTGCCGCCGCAATGCACTCAGCAATCAGATTATTCACGGCATAGAGCCCTTCCCAGCCATTGATCTCTGTTACCTTTTTTTCGAGATTCTTGTAGGTGCGGAAAAATTCGGCAATTTCTTCTAAACGATGGGCAGGAACATCCTCTAGAGACTTGACATTGGCATAACGCGGATCTTTTTCAGGCACACAAAGGATTTTTTCATCTCGATCGCCACCATCAATCATCAACAACATCCCAATCGGACGAGCAGGAATAATGCAGCCTGGAAAAGTTGGCTCATCCATCATCACCAGACCATCAAGTGGGTCGCCATCATCAGCGAGAGTATTCGGCACAAAACCATACTCAAAAGGATAAACCACCGAAGAACTCAACACCCGATTTAGGACTAAGGCATTGAGATCCTTGTCAAATTCGTATTTATTCTTGCTACCCGCCACGATCTCCACGATTATATTGAGGATTCCTGGCTTCGGTTGGGCGGGGATACGAGATAAATCCATATACTTGTCTAGCTTCCTATTGCAATATCTAGTTACTTAAGCAAGTATAGGTTGCGAGGGTACGCTTACCCAAGTAGTGATTTTTTAAATCTCCCGAAATCTAAAAACTACTGTTACCCTCTGGCAATCGTTTTTAGATTTATGTTTTACTTGTGCAGTGATGTGTGAGGCAGTGAATGTTCTTAAAGGAAAAATCGCATTACCCAATCGGTGTGTTTGATAGTGGTGTGGGTGGACTAACCGTTTTACAGGAAATCAGACGGCAGTTGCCACAAGAGTCAGTTATTTATTTCGGCGATACGGCTAGAGTTCCATGGGGTTCGAGGTCGCCTGCCGAAATTATCGAATTTGTGCGGCAGATCCTGATCTGGATGCAATCTCAAGAAGTCAAGATGGTAGTAATGGCGTGTAATACCAGCTCGGCTCTGGCGTTAGACGTTTTGCGTGACAGCTTTGATTTACCGATCTTAGGCTTAATTTTGCCGGGAGCAAGAGCGGCAGTGCGTAATGGTAGACGGATTGGCGTAATTGCCACATCTGCCACCATAAAAAGTAATGCCTATGCTCAGGCGATCGAAGAGAGTCTAGCGGAAAGTCAAGAGCAAGCTCAAGTTTGGCAAGTCGCCTGCCCAGAATTTGTGCCTCTAGTCGAAGCAGGACGAATTAAAGATAGCTACACACTCGAAGTTGCTATAGAGTATCTGACACCTTTAATTGAAGCAGATATCGATACACTAGTATTCGGCTGCACTCACTATCCGCACCTAGCTAGTTTGTTTCGCCAAATTTTGCCCGACCATGTCCAGTTTATCGATCCCGCAGAGCACATAGTCAGTGCTGCTGCCCGTGAGCTAGAACTTCTGGGGCTGCATGTTGGACTGCGACATAATAGTAAGAATAGTAAGAACAGTAAAAAATCTATCGATCGCGCTCACACGAGATTTTGTGTTAGTGGTGATCCAGAACAATTTGCCCAACTTTCTAGTCGTTGGCTAAATAAAACACCTTCGGTGGAAAAAGTAACGCTGTCTCCTGTAGAATTGCTTTCTTAATTCACCACCATGACGTGATGTTGGGGTAACCGGCTTGAAACCAAAGCATCTAAAGTTTGGAATGTCTCTCTGTGTCTGGAGTTGTCTCTGGAGTTACGGCTTTAGTAACACAGCTCAAGCGCAAGAACAGGCAAAATTAATCTCTGCGCCCGATCGGGTTCTAGAGTTTCGATCGACGACTAATCCTGCACCTCTAATTGCTCAGAGCTTTGCCAGTGCGTCCATGCTCCGAAACGTGATGGCGACATCGGATGGCATTTTGCTGGTAGTCAATGGCAACCCTCAAGTAGGCGTGCAACGGATTGTCAACCCCGATCGAATTGTGATGGATTTGCAAGGCACTGCGGTGATGCCAGGACTGCATAATTCTGTGATTCCGATTAACCGCTACGGCGTTAGGCAGATCAGGGTGGCACAGTTTCAGAAAAATCCAGCAATCACACGAGTGGTGCTGGACTTCGATCCGAACGACGAAAATAGTCGGCTCGACTGGCGTAGTACTTTCAATCCAATTAAGGGCGGCATATTACTTGCTCCAATCGGCAGTAGCAATGTTTCGGCTCCAGCGCCCAGCCTGCCCCAGCCCGTGCCAGATCCATCAGGGTCAAATCCAGTGACAGCAGTGCCAACATCTGGGGGAAATGTCACGGGTACGACGGTGATTCAGACGATCGCTCTGACTAATTCGGGTCAGCTTTTGATCCAAGCAAATCAAGGGCTTTCCTATCGTGGTAGTGCCGATCCTTCTAGCAATACTTACAATCTCAGTATTAGCTCTGCCCAAATCTCACCCCAGCTTCAACGTCCTGTCTTGCCTGCCAATAGCCCAGTTGAGCGCGTACGTCTCACTCAAATTGGCAGTACAGTTGTGGTCGGACTCAAGGTGGCACCTGGTTGGCAGATCCGTGAAAACAATAGTGGGAATCCACAGCAGATTGCTTTTCAGCTAGTTAGGTCTGGGACTAACCCAACCACTCAGGTTCCCGCCTATCCAAATTCTGGGAACAATCCCATCCCGATTAATCCCCAGATTCCTTTACCTTCCTATCCAATCAGAGGGGGCAGACCAACACCAGTTCCTTCACCATCCTTTCCGCCATCGAGGGCACCTTCTTTCCCCAACAATCCAATTCCCAATCGTGGGCGTGGCATCGTTGTAGTCGACCCAGGTCACGGCGGGCCTGATGTCGGCGCAGTTGGCAATGGGATTTACGAGAAAAATGTAGTTTTACAGATCTCGCTGCAACTTGGGCGTTATCTTCAGCAGATGGGTTATGCCGTTGTCTATACCCGCACCGAGGATAGGAATGTGGAATTGCAACCGCGTGTCGATCTAGCAGAGCAGGTGAGGGCGAATGTGTTTGTCAGCGTCCATGCTAATTCTCTAGAATCTCGCCTTAGTAGTGTCAGCGGGGTCGAAACCTACTTTGCGCCAGGAGCCAGTCGCGGTCAACAATTAGCCGCAGCGGTTCATCAGCAGATTATTTCTCTGACTGGGGCTAGAGATCGCACTGTAAAATCGGCAAGGTTTTTCGTGATTCGCAAGACTTCAATGCCTAGCATTCTGGTAGAAACTGGCTTTGTCACCAATCCCCAAGAAGCCGCGAATTTGAACAACAGAGCCTATCAAGATCGAATGGCTTTAGCGATCGCCAGAGGAGTTGACCAGTTCATGCGCTACTACAATCGTTAATTCGGATTAATTAGCTATGGTCTTATCTCTTTGCGACCGTTCTGGACGATTTTGATCATTTCGATCAGTTGTCCTTCTAGGCTGCCAAGGATTCGATCGCTATACTCATCAGCTCCACGTTGCATATCTTCGGCTTCGGTGTTGACTTGGTGGCGAATCGTGTCCCATTCTTTTTGAGCTTGGCGGCGCATCTGGTTAATTTCGTTCAGCGTTTGCATTCTCATCTCATCACATTCTTCTTGAACACGACGACGCAGTTGACTGGCTTCGAGTTCAGCTTGGCGCACGATCGTCGATTCTTCCAGCATCTTGACAGCCCGCATTTGGGTAGCAGCTTCAACTTCTTCAGCGTATTGGTCAGCTTCCCCAATAATTTCTTGTTTGTATTGCAGGATTTCTTCGGCTCTAGCGATCGACTCTGGGATCGAGATCCGTACTTGGTCGATTTGCCGACAAATCTTTTCTTCGTTGATCATCGTGCGTCCAGCCACACGAGGCCCGCTTTCGAGCAGCATTTCCTCTAGTTTATCGAGTTCCCTATGAAGGTTCATATTAAAATCAGCCCTTTCGGTCATGCGGTTAGGACTGGTAAGCATACCGTCCTGTCTAAATTGTGATTCGATCGATATGTTATCAGTTAGCATATTTTGCGGATCTACCTTGTGCCATAGGTATTACGGTGATTGAGCAAAAGCCTTAAGCCGAATTAGCTAACTAATTAAGCACAAAACCATCAAAGCATCGTATAGCTTTGAGGGAAGAGTGTCAAAAAGTTATTTTATGATGTTTGGGTTTGAAGTTGTGAGTAAAATCCTTTTAAGCAATTTTTCGATCTAGGCAATCAGAGGCCGAAAGCCATGTTTGATCGAAACAAGTCCAATTTTTTCCATGTTTTCGACTGTAATCTGGTTACGTCCCCAAGAAAAATTGGTATGCCAGCCTTCAAACTCCAACAGCATCGACTCTGCAAAGCAGGCAAATAACTGACGAGCAGGCGCGCTCATATTCACAATTTTCATAATCTTCCAGTCGATGTCGAGACTATGTTCGACGATACCGCCGTTAATCACATGCACATCTGGCTGTTGAATCATCGTCGCCATGTTTTTGGGATAACCGCCATCGATCAACACACAGGGGCGTTTCAGCACAGATGGATCGATTTCCATACCCTTTGCCATACTTGCTACCCACACCACAACATCTGCCAGTGGCAGAGCCGAGTCAATATCCATAATTTTGCCTCGCCCCAGTTGAGCTTGGAGATCTTGCAGACGTTCTTGGTTTCGCGCCACCAAAATTAAATCTTGGACATCAGAGCGTTTGTCTAGCCAGCGACAAACAGCACTACCAATATCGCCAGTAGCCCCACATACTGCGACTGTAGACTTAGATAAATCAATCCCAAATTTACGAGTCGCCTCTTCAATTTGCCGACAGATAATATAAGCGGTATGGGTATTACCTGTGGTGAATCGCTCGATCTCAAGTTGAATATTGCGAACTTGGCGGATTTGGGCGAGGTTAAAGGTCTCGAAAATAATCGATGAGAAGCCGCCCAAAGCCGTGATATCGATGCCGTTTTTTTGGGCATGTACCATAGCATTAACAATTTTACGGGTGGCAGCTTTGAATTTCTTGGCTGCCAGCATTTCAGGCAAAAAACAAGACTCGACATACTTCCCCTGAATGGTTTGACCTGTAATGCTAGTAACGGTGATGTCATCCACAATCTGAGGTGGAGCCATACACCAAAACTCTAATCCTTGGTCAGCATATTCTTCGTAGCCGAGATCCCTAGCAACAGCCTGTGCATGAGCCAGACTGGTCAGATGTCCGATCAAACCAAACATTAAGTCTTAAATAATAAAAAATGTAAACCTATAAGCAAAATCTTACACGCCTATTAGCAAAATCTTACATAACTTATTGACTCGATCGATGAATATTGAGTTCCTATTCTTGCTCGACCCGTGATTTGTTAGCATTAACGGCATGAAATAATTTTGCAGCCTCGATCGAAAATCCATGATGATCCAAACTCAAGATCGAATTGAAAACGACATCGAAACCGAGCTAATTACGCTCGATCGGTTTTTTGAATGGTATCCCGACAGTGGTGGTCGCTATGAACTCAGAGACGGAGTAATTCGAGCAATGCAGCCAACAGGGACACATGAACAAGTCAGTGGTTTTTTGGCGATCGAATTTTCATTTCAGATCAGGCAGCAAACTTTGCCGCTCACAATTCCGCGCCAGTGCATTATTAAAAAACTGAGCGATCGTAAATCTGGATTCAATCCTGATATCACCGTCCTGAATATCGAAGCATTAACCACAGAACCGCTCTGGCAGAAACGATCGACGATTATGCGTGGCGAGTCGGTACACTTAGCGGTCGAAGTCGTCAGTACGAACTGGCAAGATGATTACCTCACAAAGCTGGGCGAATACGAACAACTGGGTATTCCCGAATATTGGATTGTCGATTACCTAGGATTAGGTGGACGCAGATATATCGATTACCCCAAACAACCCACGATTACGATTTGTACGCTGGTCGATCGAGAATATCAAATGCAATTGTTTCGAGGTAGTCAGCAGCTAGTTTCGATCGCTTTTCCCCATCTGGAATTAACCGCCGATCGAGTTTTTCAAGCTGGTCTAGTTTAGGGATTCGATCTCCAATAAACCTTCGCAGGCATCAAATAGCAGATCGATCGCGTAGTTAAAGCCATCTGGGCCGCCATAGTAAGGATCGGGGACTTCTTTGTCGGGATGATCGCGGGCATAATCGCACATCATTTTGACTTTGTGGGCAAATTTATGACTGGAATCAAGCGCCAAAATATCTTGATAATTCGATCGATCCATCGCCAAAATCAAGTCGAATTCTTCTAAATCAGCCTTGATAAACTTGCGGGCTGAGCCTTTGAGCACAATGCCGCGCTTGAATGCTGCCGCCGACATCCGCCGATCTGGATCTGCGCCGACGTGATAACCTGCTGTACCTGCTGAGTCGCAAGAGATTCGATCGACTAAACCACGGGTTTCGATCAAATGATTCATGATGTTCTCGGCAGAAGGCGATCGACAAATATTCCCCAAGCAAACAAACAGTAGTTTTTTCATAGTTTTTTATAGCTTCTCCCTATCCCACATCCTCCAAAGGTGAGCCAGAAGAGACATGCCCTTTTTGGAAGTCCACGGTTAAGGGTTCGCCATCACGGATATTACTAGTTGCATTTTTAACGCCGATAATCACGGGGATCCCCAACCTTCTACCAATCACCACAGTGTGCGACTCTAAGCTGGGATCTTCGGTGACAACTGCCGAGGCTTTGCGAATAATATCGATAAAATCGACATCAGTATGTTTGACCACGAGAATTTCGCCTGGATGAAAATCTTTGACATCAAGGTAGCGATGCGCCACTCTGGCTCTACCAGTAGCAACACCTTGACCGACCCCCAAACCTCGACCAACAACGGATGAGACAAACTCAACTTTGATCAAATCGGTCGAACCTGCTACCCCAGGCAATGTTCCAGCAGTCATCACCACTAAATCGCCAGCTTTGACGATATTTTGCTCTTGGGCGAGATTTAAGGCGGCTTCAAAGTTCTGCCTTGAGGTCGGTAAAGATAGAACCGTCAACGGATGCACCCCCCAGACTAGTTGCAACTGGCGGGCGACATCAACTTGAGATGTGATCGCGAGAATTGGCACTGGTGGGCGGAACTTGCTGACATTACGGGCTGTGGCACCAGTTTTGGTCAACGTCAGAATTGCCGCCGCTTCGAGTTGAGTGGCGATCCGACTGACAGCCTGACTGATCGCGTTAGAGACTTGCTTGCCTCTACTTTCAACTGGGTGGGTAATGCTTTCGGCTTCAATCCGACAGGCGATTCTTGCCATCGTCTCTACGGCTTTAATCGGGAATTTCCCCACTGCGGTTTCGTTCGAGAGCATCACGGCATCGGTGCCGTCAATAATTGCGTTGGCAACGTCTGAGATCTCGGCACGGCTGGGACGGGGGCTATTGACCATACTTTCGAGCATTTGGGTAGCTGTAATTACAGGAATGCCAAGTTGGTTCGCCGTTTTAATTAATTTCTTTTGCAGCAATGGCACATCTTCGGCAGGGACTTCGACTCCCAGATCACCACGAGCTACCATCACACCATCGCAGACCGCCAGAATTTCATCCATCCGCGCGATTGCTTCATGTTTCTCGATCTTGGCAATTACGCCAACGTGCTTGCCAGCCGCCGCAATTAAATCCTTGACTTCGAGAATATCTTCGGGATTGCAGACAAAACTCAGGGCTACCCAATCTACGCCCTCTGACAGTCCAAATCGTAGATCTTCTTTGTCTTTATCGGTTAAAGCTTTGACTGACAGGTGCACGTTGGGAAAGTTAACGCCTTTGCAGTCAGACAATACGCCAGGGATCACAACACTACAGTAGAGATCACCTTTAGTTCGATCGATCGCTTCCACCTTCATTTCGACTTTGCCATCATCGAGCATGATTACCGACCCAAGTGGCACTTCATCGGCAAGGCTATCGTAACTAATCGAGCTAATTTCGTTGGTACACTCAACATTCCGACTGGTCAAGGTGAATCGATCGCCTTTGTTGAGCATGATTGGACCACACGCAAACCGTCCTAGTCTGATTTTCGGCCCCTGTAGATCTTGCAGAATCGCCACAGGCTGGTTTAGTTCGACCGAAACCTGACGAATGGTGCAGATATTGCGATGATGATCGGTATGAGTCCCGTGAGAAAAATTCAACCTTAGAGTGGTTGCCCCAGCTTCGATCAATTCTCGAATTATCTCTGGACTGCTGGTAGCGGGACCAATGGTAGCAACAATTTTAGTGCGGCGAAAAGATTGTCTGAATGACATTGTTTAATCAGCGAAAGTTAATCAATGACCAATTATTTAGCGGAACAAATAGCAACGAATAGTCAAGACTGGATCGAAGTTATTGCATACTGGCTTACACATACGATAGCAAGAATTGTACTAATTTATACTCAAATGCCCGTTTGAGCGAATTTATACCGAATGTGTCAAAATGTAAAGCGTGTTAGTTACTTCAACTTGTTCCCAACTTATTCCGCCAACCGCGATCGCTCTGGGCAATTTTGACGGAGTGCATCGAGGGCATCAGTGTGTGATCCAACCTGTGTTAGCTGGTTCGGATCTTGTGCCTACTGTTGTCACTTTCGATCCGCATCCACAAGAGTTTTTTAGCCAGACTGCCAGATTGCTACTCACACCTGAGGCAGAGAAAATCGATCGACTTGCCCAGATGGGAGTCAAGCAACTAGTCTTGTTACCTTTTGCGGCAACACTGGCAAATTTGACGGCAGCAGAGTTTATGCAGCAGATTTTGATCGAACAGCTCCAAGCCAAATTTATTAGCGTTGGGTTTGACTTTCGGTTTGGTCGTCAACGACTGGGATCGGTAGAAGATTTGCAACGGGTGTGGGGCGATCGAATCTGCATCGTGCCAGAACAACTCATGCCAGATCGCGATCTCAGAATCAGTAGCTCCGCGATTCGTGAGGCTTTATCCCAAGGAGAAGTCGAACTAGCTAACACTTTGCTCGGCTATCCGTACAGACTGGCGGGGAAAGTCGTGACGGGTAATCAGATCGGGCGAGAGTTGGGCTTCCCGACCGCGAATCTGCAATTACATGTCCAGAAATTTTTACCGAGAGATGGCGTTTATGCGGTCAAGGTTCTGGGGATCGATCCTGAGCCTTTACTCGGTGTAATGAATATTGGGGTGCGACCAACTGTAACTGGTGGGCAGCAACGCACAGTAGAAGTGCATCTGTTAAATTGGCATGGCGATCTTTATGGCAAGGAGATCGCGGTCGATTTGCTCAAATTTATCCGCCCAGAGCAAAAATTTGCAGATTTAGATCGGTTAAAACAACAGATCCAGATAGATTGTGCCGCGACTTTAAACCTAAACTAGACATTAGCGACTAAACGTGAGGACTTTATGGACGATCGACAAAAGATTCGGCAGCTAGTAGACAATCTGGGTAAAGCGATCGTGGGGAAAGATGAGGCAATTCAGCTAGTTCTAGTCGCCATGCTGTCAGGGGGACATGCCCTGCTAGAAGATGTGCCAGGTGTGGGCAAAACCTTGTTAGCTAAGTCTCTGGCAAAATCGATCGACGGCAAATTTCAGCGCGTTCAATGTACACCAGATCTTCTACCGACAGATATTACAGGAACAAATATTTGGAATCCACAGAAGGGTGAATTTCAGTTTTTGCCTGGGCCAGTTTTTGCTCATATTCTGCTGGCAGATGAAATTAATCGGGCGACACCCCGCACCCAATCGGCTTTGCTAGAGGTGATGGAAGAAGCTCAAGTTACGGTCGATGGAGTTTCGCGTCAAGTCCCCACGCCATTTTTTGCGATCGCCACCCAAAACCCGATCGAATATCAAGGCACATTTCCTTTACCTGAAGCTCAACTCGATCGATTCGCTTTGGCTTTTAGCCTCGGCTATCCCAGCGCATCTGAAGAAATCCAGATGTTGCAGAGAATGCAAGCGGGTAAGACAGGTTCCTCTAGCCCCCTAGAGCCATGCATCACCCCCGATGAAGTGCTGAGCCTCCGCCAAACTTGTAGCCAAATTCCCGTTAACGATCGGACAAGTCAGTACATAGTGAATTTGGTACGGGCAACCCGCGAAGATAGCGAAATCACTCTAGGAGCGAGTCCTAGAGGTACTGTAGCCTTGCAAAAAGCCGCTCAGAGCTATGCCTTTCTCAAGCTCATGCTCGATCTCGATCGTAAATCTGACTATGTGATTCCCGATGATGTCAAGTTCCTCGCTCCCTATGTGTTGGGGCATCGGATCATTCCTGCGGGTAGACGATCGACTAAAGGGATTATCCAACGCCTGCTCGATACCGTACCTGTGCCTTAGACTTTGCTCGGTGGGAACTGTGATAAAAATTCGATTGTTTCAAACGCAAGATGCCGATCGCATAGCGCAGTTATTTCACGACACTGTGCGTGAAGTTAATATTCGTGATTACTCGATCGATCGAGTTCGAGCTTGGGCTCCCGATCATATCTATTTTAGAAATTGGGCAGAAGCTTGTGGCGATCGACATACCTACATTGCCGAGGATAAAGGCGAGATTATCGGTTTTGGCGAACTGGAATCGGATGGTCGGATCGATTGCTTTTACTGTCACAAAGACTATCAACGTTGTGGGGTTGGAACTCGGATTTATCGAGCGATCGAAGCCAAAGCCCTAGAGTTGGGAATCGCCCATCTGCGAACTGAGTCAAGTATTACAGCCAAAGCATTTTTTAAGAGTCGAGGATTTTCGATCGTCAAACAGCAGCAAGTTTGTTGTCGAGGTGAGATGTTCACGAATTATGTGATGGAGAAGCATCTCAAACAACTTCCCAAACATTCAGAGTCTCTCGCCGAAAAGCAGCTTATTGTCGCGACTTTCTATCATTTTGCTAACTTATTCGATCGACAAGAAATCCGTTCATCATTGATATCTTTTTGCGATCGACACGAGATTAAAGGCAAGATTCTACTGGCTGAAGAGGGGCTTAACGCCACGGTCGCTGGTAGCCGAACTGGAATAGATGCTTTACTCGCATATCTCCGCTCCGATCATCGCTTGGCAAAACTAGAGCATAAAGAATCCGTTTGTGATGTCATGCCTTTTCTTAAGATCAAGGTGAAACTGACCAAAGAGCTTGTGAGTTTTGGTGTGTCTGGCATCGATCCTGCGCGTGAAGTAGGAACTTATGTGGAGCCAAAAGATTGGAATGCGCTAATCTCTGACCCGACTGTAATCGTGATCGATACCCGCAACACTTATGAAGTTGAGTTTGGTACTTTTAACGGTTCGATCGACCCTAACTTAGAGACTTTTGGCGATTTCCCTAAGTATGTAGAAGAAAATTTGGATTCCCATAAACAGCAAAAGATCGCGATGTTTTGTACAGGTGGGATTCGCTGCGAAAAAGCGAGTGCCTATATGCTGTCCAAAGGTTTCGCCGAGGTCTATCATCTCAAAGGTGGCATCCTCAAATATTTAGCTGAAATTCCTACCGAAGAGAGCCTGTGGCAAGGGGAATGTTTCGTGTTTGACGATCGAATTGCTGTGACTTAAATATTGCTATTTTGGCTTTTTCTTAAGGTGTTGCAGCAAGAATTTAGCTTCCGCAACTCGATCGCCATTGGGATATCGCTCCAAAATCTGCTTGAGATAACGTGGCTGTTCGGTGATATAGAAGCTAGAAAACAGCAAATCATCAGTGTAGTTACTATTGGGGAATTTCACCTGTAACTCTGTAACGATCGCATCAATGCGGCGTTGATAATCGGTTTGGATTCGCTTTTCAATCTCTTCGTAATCAGGATAGTCCCCATACTTGCTTTTTGGAATTGGTTTATTACTGGTGGTTATACCTGCGGGAGGATGAATGATTTCAGTCTCACCCAAACTATGGTTCTCCCATTGCCCCGCTAAAGTTGATGCCACCATAAATAGAGTCTTCTCTCGTAAAGCAGGAGAGATGTTTGGATCGTCAAGCAGGGTTTGATAGAGCGATAGAGCCACGGCATTTTGGCTGCTAGCTTGATAATTGTTGCGTACTACATTCGCTGAGCGTTGTTTTTGGCTGCACGTCCACCAGACTTCACATCCATCTCCACCCCAATCTCCAGTTGGGAGGGAGTAGATCCGATATCCATTCCAAAATGGTAGATATCCATTCTTCCATCCACCTCCACCTGCCCAGTCACTGGCGATCTGATAACGAGATTCAGGCGTATTTGTCTGTTGCAGTTCCAATAGTTTTTGCCATCGCTGTTTTTGGGCGGTTAGGACTGACTGCATCTCCGTTTGCACTGTTTTGAGTCGGTCTGATTCTCCATACCAAGACCGAGAATTGTAGTAAGTAGCAAGAATTTCTGACGGCATTGAGCCTAAATTAATCTCCTTAGAAATTTCTAAGGCTTTGGCATAGTCTTGGGTGCGAGCAAATCTCACCGCCAGAGCGTATTGGAGTAATGGCGCAATCGGTTCGATTTCTGGCTGCTGAAGCATTTTCTCAATCTCAGCCGTAGTTAACCCGACATCCAATAAGACGCGAACGTGCGGCCAAGCTAGATACAGGGCATCTCGATCGCCCATTGGCTGCACCATCAGTTTAAGCCACTGCCGCATTGCTCCTACGACATCATTTTGGTCTTGCAATCTGCGTGCGAGGAAATAGGTGGCATCATCCGCGCCAGGGTGATCGGGATAGCGACTCAACCATTCCTGCCATGCCTGAATCCGTGCTTGAGGGGTTTGCTGCGCGTTTCGATCGAGCATGGCCTTATTACGCGGCTCACCGTTGAAATAGGATTTGCCGATGATGTCGCCATATTCTCGACAACCCCGCACAAACCTAGAATCGGGATACTTCTCAGCTACGCCCAACAGCAAATAGTAAGCATAAGCTCCACGCACCGAGTAGCTTTCATAGCTAACTTCTTTTGATAATTGGTAAAGCTGGGTCAGATCGCCGTCGATCGTGCGCTGCAACATCTTTGTGCCCTGCGGATCGTTATGTCGATCGAGTTCCAAAATCGCCCAAACTCCGTCCTCAGACGCAGCATCGGTCGCTAATGCCATAAAAAATTGCCGACCAAAAGGCGTAATCTCGCCTGCTTTAAGTTTGCCTAGACGCTCTACCAAAATATAATCTTGGGCAGCGGTGGCAAGACCACGATAGAAACTAACTGCCTCCTGAATTTGGCTGGAACTGGGTTGATTTAATTTTTCGTATTCCAGCCATTTTGGTAAGCCTGCAAAAGATTTCGGGTCGGGCGGTGCGGTATAAGCCTTATAGCCTGGGACTTTTTCATAACCTAATAATCTCTCTAAAAATTGCCGATTAAATCGATCGTAATAATTAGGATCATTCTGGTCTCGATCGAAATTATCAGTAGCAATCCGAATCAGTCGATCGCGGGTCTTTGGATCATCTAAGCCAAAATCTTTTTCCCATTGCTTCGAGGTGTAATCAGTGGATTTCTCGGATTTGCCTAAAAGATAATCAGGGTTTTGCGTAATCAATTCAAACCCAGGTCTATTCAGTCGCCGTTTGAGTTGGTTTGCCAGCCAGAGAGTTGTGTAAGGTTTACCTAAACTATGAATCCCTGCCATGCCATAGGTTTGTCTTGCTAGATCTCTTGAACGGCTGTAATAGTCGAGTAATGGATACACTTTTGCGCCGTAGCGTTCCCAGATCGGCTTTTGGATCTTGCCGTCGCCAAACTTTAGCACCATGATGTCTTGCCGCACTTCATTGGCAATTTTGCGCCATTCTGGATCGAAGCGGAGTCGATCGCGGATCGTATCATCCACTTCTAACTGCGATAACTGTTCGGGATTGAGTTTTTCGGCTTGCTCTAAAGCTTCAGTTGGACTGGGGATCTTTACCGATGCAGACTTCGGATCGGGCGGAGGTGACGCACTCGAACTATTCGCTAACTGAGCTTCCGAGCCAGATTTTGGTTGAAATGTCGAACCAGTAACCTGTGCCGCCCAAATCGCCAGCCCCGAAGACAGCACAGCCAGCGAACCAAACAAAGCATACTGATATTTTTTTTCCATCTCTCACCCAACCCACACAAGTCGCTAAAACAAAGCCCCAAAATCATAGACTAATTTGCTTGAGTCTATGTTTCATCTTTAAGCTAGGCGTAAGTTTTCATAAAGTCTTGAACCTGAAGTAGTTGCTGTTCCAGTTGGACTAGGATGGCATCAGTCTGTTCGATCGATTGCTGCTTGGCGAGGTCTTCGAGGTCATGCGCTAGAGCCTGCATGGCATTGGAGCCAACGTTACCACTCGATCCTTTCATATGATGGGCTTCTCTGGCTATGAGTTGATAGTCTTGTAGACCGATCGCTAGCCGTGCTTTAGCAATATGTTCTTGAGTATCTTCGACAAAGACCTGCAATAACTCCAGTTCAAATTCAGTATCCCCCTCTGATATTTGATGCAGGTGTTCTAAGTCGATCGGTAAATTCGTACTCATATTACTTTTTTCACAAACTTGCACAGCCAGATCTTAGCTTAGATAGATCGGCATTAGATGCTTAATCTCGGTTTGGAAATTCTGTCAAAAATTTCGATCGAAATTAAAAAACAGTGCTAAAGTTTCGACTACAGTATTTGCGACCACAAGCAAAACCCCACACAAAAGCCTTGCTGCTCAAGTGTGATGTCTCTTGTTAAGCCTCTAAAATTTGTCTCTAAAGTTAACTCTAAAGTTTTCTCTGCCATCCAAACTATGCAATCTAACTCCACGGCGCAATCATCACAGGCTAGTAATTATCAACCTTCTGTGCCTATTTCTCTGTACCGAGAATTGTCATCAGAACTGCAATCAACTCAGGCAAAGCTTGCCGCGATTCAGGCTCAAAACGAACAGCTCACGGCTCAAAACCAAGTCCTAATCCAAGAATTTACGTCGATCGCCAAGTCCACCCAAAAGATCCAGCAGTCGATCGCCAAATCAAACATAGGACAACAGGCTCAGACTGTATCCCAAAGAATGCATGAAGTGGCTAGAGCTAGTGTTGCCGCACCATCATTATCTGCGCCGTCGGCTCAACCAGCAAAGCTCCCAGAAATGTTGTCGGAGTGGGCAAATGACTCATCAGCACAGCCAGAATTTAGCTCGGAAAATGGGTCAGGAAAAAATCCCGATCGGAATCCTGATAAAACAGCAGTCAGATTTTCGACTCAAGAAGTTGCTCGGACTGGAGCCGCCCAACTTTCAGCCCAGTCTGGCAAATTAAGTGGTTGGTGGTTAGCTGTAACCATAATTTTGATCGTATTTACCTCGTTTGGTGCGGGTTATTTACTGATGCGTCCCTTTATTAGCAAGTAATCATCAAGTAGATACATTCGCCGTCACCCAGTCACGGATCAGGGCGTTTACCTGAGCTGGCACTTCATCGTGGGGGCAATGTCCTGCGTTGAGGTAATGCACGATCGCGGTGGGATAGAATTGCAAGAATTTTGCGGATCTTGCCCGACCGTTCATCCATGGATCGCCTTCACCCCAAATTGTCATCAGCGGACAGGTCATTGTGCTGAGTAACTCATCGACTTTTTTACCCTGTGGCGTAGAGAACACCGAAGCAAAAACTTTAGGTGCGCCTGGATCGCAAGAAGGTTGATAGATTTCATCCACCAGTCGATCTGTAACTGCCGATCGATCGACATAGACTTTGAGTAAGGTTTTGCGAATCAGAGATTTTTGCCTAACGTACTGAAATAACAAAAAGCTTGCCCATGGTTGGCGAATCCCCGACTGGGCAAGCTGGGCAAAGGCTTTCTGGATCGGATTGATTGGCTTTGCGCCGAGCGGATTGGTATCGGTAAATGGGCCAGCACTGTTAAGCAAAATCACCCCTGCGGCTGACGTAGGATAATCGGCTGCGACACATAGACAGGCATAGCCACCGAGCGAGTTTCCCGCCAGCACCGTCGGACGTTGAATCACATCACGCACAAACTCATGCAACTGGTCGCGCCATAGATCGCCACTGTACTGCCAGTCGGGTTTTGCCGATCGACCAAATCCCAACAAGTCGATCGCCCATACTTCAAACTCTTGACTGAGTTCGGTAATATTTTTGCGCCAGTGATCGGTTGAAGCCCCAAAGCCATGTACTAATAACAAAGGGGGACGCTGAAGATTTTCGCCAGAGCGCACATAGTAGATTGGCTGGTCGCGCCATTGCCAATGTTGTCCAGAGATAGAAGTTTCGATCGCTACAGTCATGGCAAAAAATAAGATAACCTGTTACATATCTTTACACATATCCCGACAACGATGATTGAGATATGATGTCGTTACCATTGCTAAAATCAGCATTCTGACCGTAAACGTAAGCTAAATATGAATCTGGGAAAAAGAAATCACGCCAATAGTATTGCAGTCAACCTATTACGTGAGGGAATTATTGAGTCTGTGCATAAGTGCCAAGCGGTGGTTTCGGATGCACGCGGGCGGGTTTTGTCGGCGGCGGGTGATCCTCAAGCTGAAACCTTTGCACGTTCGGCTCTGAAACCGATTCAAGCGATTGCGGTGTCGGTGAGCGGTGTTCTGGAGCGATATAACCTCTCAGATGTCGATCTCGCCGTGATTTGTGGATCGCATCAAGGTTCGATCGAACAAGCTCGACAGGTGTTTAACATCCTCTGGCATTGTGATATTGAACCAAATATGTTGCGCTGCCCCATGCCTGAACATGCCAAAAGCCCTCTGCAACACAACTGCTCTGGCAAACATGCGGGGATGCTGGCGATTTGCCAACTCCAAGGCTGGTCATTGGGTGCATATATGAATCGTAACCATCCTGTGCAAGAGCTGATTTTGGCAAAAATGGCAGAGTTGTTACAGATGCCTGCGGCTGAATTTATTGGTGTGCATGATGATTGCGGCGTGCCAACTTATCTGATGGAAATTAGGCAACTAGCGCATTTGTACGCACAGCTTGCTTCCCACAGTCAACTCCACTTAGAACGAATTACACGGGCGATGGTGTCTCACCCTGAAATGGTGGCAGGAAAAGGCGAGTTTGACACAGAACTAATGCGTTTGACAGAAGGACAACTTGTGAGCAAGTCGGGCGCGGAAGGTTTACAATGCGTCGGGCGGATTGGGGAAGGTTTAGGGCTGGCGATTAAGGTGATAGATGGGGCAAAACGTGCTAAACATGCCGCAGCGATCCATTTGCTCCGACAATTAGGTTGGATTTCGCCTTCGATCGCCGAAACTTTAGCCGAATCTTTTACGATTTTAGGCGAGTTCAAGCGTTTGGAAGTCGTGGGTGAACTCTCATTTATTTAATCCAGCAAAAACCAGAAATTTTTAATCGACTCATGATTACGCTACAAGTTAATGGAAGTGCTCAAACTTGCGGGTCACACCTGAATATGCCTCAGCTATTGGTGCATTTGGGCTTAAATCCCAAGTTACTCGCAGTGGAGTACAACGGTGAGATTTTGCACCGTCAGTTTTGGGATGAGACAATTTTGCAAAATGGCGATCGACTAGAAATCGTGACGATCGTCGGTGGTGGATAGAGAGCCAATTACCAACTGATTACCAACTGCGCCCATTCAGTTGTCGATCGATTCGGTGAGGTGACGATGAATTTGCAGATGAATTTGCAGATGGATTAGGATTAACAGCTCCGACTGGAATTCGCTGAGTAGTTTGAGCTAATTCGATCGAATTATCATTAAAAGATCGTCGATCGAACGTCACAGTTTTTAGGGGCTGAGAAGACTTCAACTTGTTGTCTTTAGGTTTATTATCTTTTCGATCGTCTTTGAGAGCTAGTTCGCGGATGAATCTGGCGATGGCCCGTTGAGCTAATTGTCCGACAACCCGACGACCGAGCTGCTGAGTTTCGGGTTTCAGCAACAGCCGCCCAGCCACAGGCAAAATTTCCATCGGCTGAATTGGCCGATCGTCATTCAAAATCGACACAACTTCAGTTAAATGTTCAAGGCTAGACTTCGGCGTGTCATCATCACTGCCACCACTGCCATTACTATTCACAACATCAGGTTTAGAGGCAAATGGATTAGGAATGCGAGTGCGAGATACATTGAGGGCAGCTTCTTCGATGCCTTTGACTAACTCATCTGCTAATCGATCGCGGATAAATTCGCCTCTTTCGGATAACAGAAAATCAGTTACCTGATCGACAGTTGTTTTGAGATCGAAGTCTTGATTGGTTTTAGCATTACGCAGTAAGTTTTCTAGACGATTCCAGCGAAAAGAGCCATCCCGAAATAGTAAGTCTTTGAGCGCATTACGTAACTCGGCTGATTGGTCGGTCAGCAGCCGATTGGCGACATAGGGATAAGCGACACTTAGCACCTTGAAGTTAGGATCGACGGATAGAGCAATCCCTTCTAACGTCACTAGCGATCGAATGATCAGAGCATAGTAGGCAGGCACCTCAAATGGATAGTCATACATGACTTGGGAAAGCTGATCGGTGATGTTCTTAAAGTTCAACTCCGCCACACTTGCTCCTAGGGCTTGATTAAATACTTTGGCAAGTGCGGGTGTAATCGCCTCAAAATCTACAGTCGGACTCAAAAATCCCAACTCGACATAATCCCGCGAAAGCGCATCAAAATCTCGATTCACCAGATGTACGATCGCCTCAATCAATCCATATCTTTGCTCTGAACCCACCTGTGACATCATGCCAAAGTCGAGGTAAGCCAGTTTGCCATCGAGTTTTACTAACAAATTACCAGGATGTGGATCGGCATGAAAAAAGCCATAATCGAGCAACTGTCGTAGCGAACACTGTACGCCTACCTCGATAATGTGACGACTATCGAAGCCCATCGCTTTGACTTTTTCAATTTCAGTTAGCTTGATTCCCTCAATCCACTCCATCGTCAGGACGCGCTTAGCGGTGTACTTCCAGTAGATTTTGGGAATATAGATATCATCGAGCTGACCGTAACATTCGGCAAACCGCTCGGCATTCGCACCCTCAAAGGTGTAATCCATTTCCTCAAAAATTCGCCCCGCAAACTCATCTAAAATCGCATTTAGATCGCTGTGAATAAATTTGAACGATCGCATCGCCCAGCCCGCAATTCCCCGCAGAATATACATATCCAGCGCGATTCCTTCTTTGATGTCAGGGCGTTGAACTTTAATCGCCACCTGTTCGCCTGAGTGCAGCCTGCCCTTGTAGACCTGTCCAAGAGATGCGGCGGCGATCGGATCGGCAGAGATTTCGGCGTAAACTTCATTAGGGTTCGCCCCCAGTTCTTCGCGAATAAACTGGAATGCTTTCTCGTTACTAAAAGCAGGAAGCTGATCTTGAAGCTGAGACAGTTCCTCCAGATACAGTGGCGGCACGATATCGGGACGAGTCGATAATGCTTGACCAATTTTAATGAAGGCAGGTCCTAGATTAGTCAGTAGTTTACGGACTTGCACAGCCCTAAGCCGAGACTCTTTTGGATCATTACCAGTTGTGCCATCCCACCAAAACTGAAAACACAGCCAGAGCGTGGGTAAGAAGATGGACAGACAACGCCCCCAAACTTTAAAGGGCAGACGGCGGTAGTGACGAGCGATCGCTTCAAAATCGTACCGATCCAACTCAAACCCAGTCTTTTTTGATGCAGGCATAGATTTCCGTGAAGTACCACACAACATCTTAACAATTGTGAAGCGACTTCAGGACTTGAAAGTTAAGCCGATATAGCTTTACTTTGGCGAAATTTGCGTCGCACAAACCGTAGGTACTTTAACCATGCTTGAGCGGGTCGATCGTAGAACGTAAAGATGTCGCCGTATGCCACCATCGCGTTTTGATGGTGCTGCCAATGGATTTCTGGCGTAGTAATCCAGCAGAAATGACAGATTCGCTGCACAATCTCTGGTGTTTTCCACTCTAAAATCGAAATATGTCGCCAGACAACATGAAACTCGCCAAAAAGAAGCCCAAAAATGGTTCCAGTCGGTGATATTTGCCATAACAAGGGGATAAACATAAAATATGGAACGGCTCCAAGGATGCCATCTAGCATGACCAAAGGATTTTTAGTTAGAACGGCGTAATGGAGAAAGCTGCGATTTTTGCTGTGATGCACAAGTGTATGAAACTTGCCAAATACATGTTCGGGGACGTGATAGATGAATGTTGAGAATAGATCGCCGAGCAATAGAAGTAACAATGTTGCGGTAATTGCGCTAATAAGTTGATTAGCTAAAGCATCTGCAATTACGCTAGTGACTAAATCAATGAATTCCACAGTAAGTCCTCACTACCAATCTGTATTGTAGGAAACTTATGAGATATGCAAGTTAAAATCTTGGTTATGGGAAAGTTAATTTTTGGGGTTCCATTCCCATCTGCAAAAAAAATGATCGACTCCATACTGTTTGCATAAGAGTCGATCGATTTTTTATTAGTTCAAGCCAACACTTAGACGTAGGCAAAAGTAGAGGAGTTGAGAATCAGGCTAGCAGGTGAGATACCTGACAAGATTCCGATTAGCTCATCGTTAGCACTCAGTCCTGCCGTACCATCATCATCCAAGGAAGAAATGCTTGGAGCGATCTCAGCTATGCCGAAATTGCTGAAAGTTCCAATTACGATGACGAGTATATTAAGTACGCTGGCTCTAAGCTGTGGCAATTATTATCGCAGGCATTCGATCGAAGAGTGTCTAAAAGCAACTTCAGGTCAATTTTCTGGTATTACAGCCAAGAGCTATGTCGCACAAGTCAATAGCAAGAATTGGTCAAAGCCTAAAGTTTTGCTGACATAGTTGTTACGCCAGAAGGACGAGTAGGGCAAGTCAATTCACTGATTCAACAGGCACAAGATCGGTTCAGAGTCCTTCGCATTAAGTTGATTGATGCATAGTTGCGGACATTTTCTGTGCTGCTGCGTAAATTCTTAGAGCAGCAGCCATATGTTGCTCAGCTTCTTCTCCTTTTGATTGGAACCAAGATAACGTTTCAGGATCGACACGAATAGCCACAGTCGCTAACGAAGAAGAGGGCATTCGCAATTTTGCCTTTGAGAAAAACTCATTGGTAAGAGGCGGAATATCCGATGTGTCAATCTCATCATCTGACATTGCATCGATTCTAGCCCAATCCGTTCTTGAGGTATTGTTCATAATTTTTCCTTTCGTATGAGAGAGCTTTTCTAAGTGAAATAATACGAATTGTTTCTTCGTCAGGCTCGGTGTAAACCACTACGACCACTCGTCCATCTAGCATTCCAGTACCAATCCATCGATCTTCACCATAGTCTTCGCGCCGATCGATCTCAACTGTCATTGGCAGATCAAAGATGCGATAAGCGTCGGCAAAATCGAAGCCGTGCTTACCAATATTAACCTCGTTTTTACTCTCGTCCCACTTAAAACTCATGAACTAAACTCATCACATCCACAATGCATCAAATCGCTACACAGTATAGTGCTATCTTACCGTTTTTGGATTCGGCAATGCAAATCAATCAACTGTCGCCTCTTGAGACCGTAGCTCTGGCAATTATTATCGCAGGCATTCGATCGAAGAGTTTCTAAAAGCAATTTCAGGTCAGTTTTCTGGTATTACAACCAAGAGCTATGCCGCACAAGTCAATAGCAAGAATTGGTCAAAGCCTAAAGTTTTGCTCACATAGGTTGAGATGTTAAGATCGATATGCAATATTTCGATCTTATCCAGCACTGAAGTTTCGATCGAAGCTGACAAGATTTAGGAATAAAGAAAATGATTATGACTCCAGAAGAAGTAGAGGCAAGATTTCAACGGATAGAAGCATTACTTGCTCAGACATCGGAACAAAATATCGAGCGAGATCGACAAAGTTCAGATCTCGTTCAGCAGATGGAACTGATGACAATGGGAATTAACCGATTGCTTGAGTCTGCTACCGAATATCGACTGTGGAAAGTAGAAACCGATCGACGTTTTAATGTTCTCTTAGAATCTAAAGAACAATACCAACAAGAGCTTTGAGAAGATCGGAGAATCTTTGGCAAATGATTGCGCCGAGAACACAAATCACTTATGGGGACACGATCTGCTCAAGCATAATAAAACTGAGTTAGATCGGATGATTGCATCTGTCAAACCATTTCTGTTTGTCGGGTAGTTACTAAAGATTCAGATCGATTATGCGTTTACTTCTGGAATTCTCCCAATTAATCAGCAACCTGAGCTTCTATCTCTTCGATCGAATTACTACCGTTCCCATTTAAAATAGGATTGATTAAAGGGATGAGACAGGCAATATCAGGACGGAAATCGGCGTAGCGACTGCGACGGACTTCGGTAATTTCAGATTGGACTGCTAGCTTGCCTTCACCCAGACTCAATAGTAAGTGAGTTGAGAGTTCTAAACTCGCTTCAAATTCTGGATGCACGACTTCCCTTGCGCCAAGTTGATACAGTGAATCGATATCACTATCTTTAAATGCCCTTGCCACGATATCTAATTCGGGTGAGAGTTTGATTGCCCGCTTCACACATAGTCTTGTGTTCATCGCATCACCAGTCACAATTACCATCGATCGAGCCCTTGTGACTTCAGCTTTTTCCAATACAGCTTCACTAGCACAGTTGCCATAGAGATATGGGATGCCTCGATCGCGTAACATTTGGGCTTTGCGTTCTGACTGCTCGATCACGAGGACAGGATATCCCTTTGATTGCAGCAATTGCACGATATTTTGTCCCACCCGCCCAAACCCACAAACAATCACATGATCGTGGAGAATTGCCAGCTCCGAAATCTCTTGAGGGATATCTAATTGATTCAGCCAATTTTTAAATGTGGGAACTCGCTCCACGAGGTTAAAAATTTGCGGTGTGGCTTTGAGTAAAAATGGAGTCACCATTAACGTGACGGCAGTTGTGCCAAGAATCAGCGAATAAACTTGACTCGATACCAATCCCATCGTCTGCCCAGAGCTAGCCAGTACAAACGAAAATTCACCAATCTGTGCCAGCCCCAAACCTGCGGTAATCGCGACGCGCAAGGGATAACGGAAGATTCGCACCAACGGTACGACGATCGCAAATTTACCTAAGATCACGATCGACACCAAAGCCACGATCAATTCCAGATGCTGCCATAGAAATACTGGATCGATCAACATCCCGATCGAAGCAAAAAACAGGGTGGCAAACACATCGCGTAAAGGTTCGACATAAGACAGGGTTTGATCGGCATATTCGACTTCGGAGATCATTAATCCCGCGACGAATGCGCCCATTTCGATCGATAAACCCAAAGACTCGGTGAGCAGCGCAATTCCCAAACACAACACGATCACAGTGAGCAGGAATAATTCGCGGCTTTCGGTACGAGCAACGGCTCGGAGTAGAGGCGGAATCACCCAAATCCCTGCGGCGATCGCCCCACCCGCAAATAATGCCGTCAACAGTAAGGCCTTCAGCACCGCCAAGCCAATCACATCCGCAGGTCGATCCAAGGCAGGTAGCACCGCCAGCATCAGCCCTAAAGCTAGATCCTGCACGATCAATATGCCCAGCATTACTTGACCATGATCGGTATCAGCTTCGTTACTCTCCATCAAACTTCGCAGCACGACAGCGGTGGAGGACAGCGACAAAATCGCACCTAAAAACACGCCCTGCACAGGCGTTGACACCCAACCGACACCAACCGATAGAGCCGTGGTCAGCGCGATCGTCAACACAATCTGTAATGCCCCACCACCGAGCGCGATCGACTGAACTTTTTTGAGCTGACCGAGCGAAAACTCCACACCCAGAGCAAATAGCAAAAATGCCACGCCAAACTGCGCCAACGTCTCGACCTGCACAAGTTCTTTGATTAGACCTAATCCAGTCGGCCCAACGATAATGCCACCGACTAGATAGCCCAAAATTACAGGCAGTCGCAGCACCGCCGCTAATAATCCACCAACCGAAGCCGCCGCCAACACCGTGATTAAATCAACGATTAGCCTAAAGTCTTCTTGCACAAATTTTCTTTACTGTTTGATTAAAATTATTCGATCTATATACTTAAGAATACTTAATATTTGCCCGTATATTTGTCTGTATTGGCGATCGCTGGGTAGCAACCTCAGTAGAAACCCAAGTAGCAAAGCGCACTGATCTCAGTTCAAAGTTTGCATAATGTAAATATATATTTCAAAAATACTTCAATTATGTTAGAGCCTTCCACAGTCACGGAAAGTGTTGATGCTTCAGTAGAGTTTTCGGTCACATCCAACCGATCAGAGGTTCTAGCTAATTTTTCACTCTCATCCATACTCGATCGAACTTCGCCTCAATCTTCCTCAGATCCAGATCTACTTGCACCCACAGACACATTTGTGCGCCGACACATTGGCTCGAATGCATCTGAAGTCCAAGCCATGCTCGACAGTCTCGGTTTTGCCGATCTCGAAGCCCTGATCGCTGAAACTGTGCCGCAGTCAATCCGCTATCCCCAACTTTTAAATTTGGGTGAGCCAAGGGGGGAGTATGAACTGTTAGAAGAATTGAAATCGATCGCCTCAAAGAACAAAGTGTTTCGCTCTTTTATTGGCATGGGCTACCACAACTGCATCACGCCGCCAGTAATCCAACGCAATATCCTCGAAAATCCTGGCTGGTATACCCAGTACACACCTTACCAAGCCGAGATCGCCCAAGGACGGTTAGAAGCTCTGCTCAACTTCCAGACGATGATTATCGATCTTACAGGGTTGGAAATCGCCAATGCTTCTCTGCTGGATGAAGGCACGGCGGCGGCGGAAGCGATGCACATGATTTATGGAATCAAGGGTGAATCGATCGAGCATCCCAGATTTTTTGTGTCCGAGGCTTGCCATCCTCAAACGATCTCAGTGGTCAAAACCCGTGCCCAGCCTTTGGATATTGAGGTGGTGGTGGGCGATCATGCTACGTTTGAGTTCGATCGAACCGTGTTTGGGGCGTTGCTGCAATATCCTGCAAGTGATGGCGCAATTTACGACTACAGCGAGTGTTGCGATCGAATTCATGCGGCGGGTGGGCTGTCGATCGTGGCGGCGGATCTGCTGAGTTTGACTTTACTCAAACCTCCTGGCGAATTTGGCGCGGATGTTGCCGTGGGGAATACGCAACGATTTGGCGTGCCACTGGGTTATGGGGGGCCTCATGCTGCTTATTTTGCGACGCGAGCGGCTTACAAACGTCAGATTCCTGGGCGGGTGGTCGGCGTATCTAAAGATGTTCACGGTCAACCCGCTTTACGCCTAGCTTTGCAAACTCGCGAACAACATATCCGTCGTGATAAGGCTACCAGTAATATTTGTACGGCGCAGGTGCTGTTGGCGGTGATGGCGAGTATGTATGCCGTCTATCACGGTGCTGAAGGGTTGAAGCAGATTGGCGATCGAGTGCATCGGATCACAGCGATCTTGGCGACGGGGTTAAAGCAACTCGGCTATCAGCTTGGCTCTGACCCATTCTTTGATACTTTGCGGCTCGATGTCGGCGAAGATCTGGCGGAAATTCTCGTCGATCGATCGATCGAACTGGGCGTGAATCTGCGTCGTCTTAGTTCCAGCAGCATTAGCATTTCATTGGATGAGACAACTTCGAGGCAAGATCTGAATCTACTCTTTCACATTTTCGCCAATGGTCAAACCTGCTCATTTACATATGAGGATTTGAATTCGATCGCTATTGCCAATCCTCCAATCCCACCAGAATTTGTCCGCACTAGTACTTATCTATCTCATCCAGTCTTCAATCTCTATCACACCGAAACCGAGCTTCTGCGTTACATCCATCGTTTGCAAGCCAAGGATTTATCACTGACGACATCGATGATTCCGCTCGGTTCCTGCACAATGAAACTCAACGCCACCTCCGAAATGTTGCCAGTAACTTGGGCGGAGTTTGGACAGATTCATCCATTTGCACCATTAGATCAAGCTCAAGGATATCAAATCCTATTCGCGCAATTGGAGCAGTGGCTGGCAGAAATTACAGGGTTTGCGGGGGTATCACTCCAACCTAATGCTGGCTCTCAGGGTGAATATGCAGGTTTATTAGTGATTCGGCAGTATCATCTCGATCGAGGTGAAGCAGATCGCCGTGTTTGCCTAATTCCCCAGTCGGCTCATGGTACAAATCCTGCTAGTGCGGTGATGGCAGGGATGAAAGTTGTGGCGATCGACTGCGATCGGATGGGCAATATTGATGTCGCCGATCTACGGGCAAAAGCCGAATTGCATCACCGTGAACTTGCTGCCTTGATGGTGACATATCCCTCAACCCACGGTGTATTTGAAGAGTCGATCCGCGAGATTTGCGATATCGTGCATTACTTCGGTGGTCAGGTCTACATGGATGGCGCAAATATGAATGCTCAAGTCGGGCTATGTCGCCCTGGTGACTTTGGAGCAGATGTTTGTCATCTCAACTTGCACAAAACTTTCTGTATTCCTCACGGTGGTGGTGGGCCAGGTATGGGGCCGATTGGCGTGATGTCTCATCTTATCCCATTTTTACCGACCACAGATACACAAACGACTTCCCATTCATCTCAAGTTGGAGCTGTCTCTGCCGCACCTTGGGGGAGTGCTAGCATTCTCACGATCTCTTGGGTATACATTGCCCTGATGGGAGCGCGAGGTTTGAAATTAGCCACTGAGGTCGCGATTCTCAATGCCAATTACATCGCCAATCGTTTAGAACCTTACTATCCAATTTTGTATAAAGGCAAGAGCGGTTTAGTCGCGCATGAATGTATTTTGGATCTTCGATCGATCAAACAAAGTGCTGGTATTGAAGTTGATGACATCGCCAAACGCTTAATGGACTACGGCTATCACGCTCCGACCGTGAGTTGGCCAGTGGCGGGAACGATGATGGTGGAACCGACTGAAAGCGAATCGAAGCCAGAATTAGACCGCTTCTGTGAGGCCATGATTGCGATCCGTGCCGAGATTACGTCGATCGAAACAGGACAGATCGATCGAGTCAACAATGTACTTAAAAACGCACCACATACCGCCGCCACTCTGCTTAGCGATCATTGGGATCGTCCATATTCCCGCCAAACTGCGGCCTATCCTGCTCCGTGGACAAAGGAACACAAGTTCTGGCCGACAGTGGGAAGAATTGATAATGCCTATGGAGATCGTAATTTTGTTTGTTCTTGCTTACCAATGGAAGCGTATAGCTAATCGCTACTTTTACAGATCGCGGTAAACTTCGCGGCGATGCCGCACGTAATGAATCAAAATGCTTTTATCGTGGACATCTATTTCATAAATTATGCGGTAATCTCCTACACGATTTCGATAAAGGTCTTCTGTGCCTTTCAGCTTAAGAGATTGGCTAGGTAGAGGCTCATTTGCTAATTCTTGAATACGAGCGAGAATACGATCGCAATTTTCGGAAGAAAATTTACGCAGATCTTTCTCTACTGATGGCTGAAAGTTGATTTTATAGGGTTCCATTTGTATTTAGCCTTTTTTTGATCTCAGCTAAATCGATTGCCTGTTCCGATCTCCTCTCTGCCACGATTGCTAAGTCATGAATGTCTTCTAACATTTGCTCGTATTGTTCAATACTTAGGATCGCTGCTGTTTTATTGCCGTTGGTATCTATAATATATTGCACTTGTGTGGTGGACATAAAGCTTACTCTACTGGCTTCGGGAGCGATTATGGATTGTACTTATGTTAACGCATGGATGTTGTGAGAAGAGGCATCGTTAGGAGAGATCTGAAAATTATGAAGAAAGCAATTAAAATGCTTTTTATAGTTGGAGGTCTAAGTTCTGTCGCATATCCTGAATATTGGATTATCGATGGTTTTTCATTAAGTTCAGATGAGACAGCAAAATAAACTTCTCGACTGAGACTTGCAAGAAGTTAGCTATTGGAATGTTGTTATCAGATCCAGCACCTCTGAGCATATTCTGGCAGCCATTACCAGCTAGCGCATGAAGTTAATGATTGATGAAACCGACCTGATTTAAATCGATCGAGCTATCCACAGAGATATTAAGCTTAAGATAGATCGACTTTGTTTAAGATCTGGAGCTTAATTAATGCCTTACTTTTGGTTTAAATCCTTTCATATTATTGGCGTAGTCGTTTGGTTTGCAGGACTGTTTTATCTGGTGCGGCTATTTATCTACCATACCGAAGCAAACGAACAGCCAGAGCCAGCCCGCACAATTTTGCAAAATCAATACAAGATCATGGAAACGCGACTTTACCATATCATCACCACACCTGGGATGTTAGTCGCCGTGGCAATGGCGGTTTGTTTATTGACTACAGAGCCAGAAGTCCTGAAAGACTTTTGGATGCAGACTAAACTCTCGTTGGTAGCTGTGTTGTTGGGGTATCACTATTACTGCGGTCGCTTACTCAAGCAACTTCATACAGGGAAATTTACTTGGAGTGGACAGCAGTTGCGTGTGCTGAATGAAGCCCCAACTGTGCTTTTACTGATAATTGTGTTGCTAGCAGTATTTAAAAATAGCTTACCTCTAGACATCACAACAGCAGGGATTTTAGGGGCGATCGTGGCGATGGCGGCGGCAATCCAACTCTATGCCAAGAAACGTCGTCAGGATAAAGAAAGATTATCGATCGAAACACTGGGAGAGAAAGTCGCCTAGATTAATTTTTGCCTTTTGATATCTTGGCGGATTTAAACAGCGCGATCGACTAGCAACGTCAGGATATCTTGGTCAAATTTCGATCGCTAGAACGAATGCTGGAACAGCGTATTTAGGTATACCTTGGCTGCACTGCGGTAGCTGCGGGATGACGTAGCGGTTTCACAGTTGCCATTTTGCAGCAAAAACAAAGATAAAGCTGCGGCAAACACTCGATCTTGATCCCAGTCAGGATGTGATTCTAGATAGCCTTTCAAAGTTTCGTGCAGTTCTTCTGGAATTTCAGCCAATATGCTAACAGTTGCATTCATGATGTTGCTCACTCTTTCGTAAATTCCGTCATGTAGTGTCGTGGGTTCTCATTTTGTGGCTAAAGAAATGCCTTGTCAACGCGATCGAAGCGGTCTAACTTTCGATTTTAAGGGGGACTTGACACTCAATAATCATGTTTTTAGTAAGATTTGGTTTACATTTCTTCATAAACCATAATTTTGAACCAGTTTCCCCAGCTTTTCGATCGTAATTCGCTTAACCCTATATCCCATCAGACAGGAGACATTTTTAGATCGACAGTAGCCTGTGGAAAACTTTTTAAAACCTGTGGAAAACCCCACCTTATCTGTGGAAATCGCTGTGGAAAAAATTTATGAGCTGTTCGTCAAAAAAACTTTTTAAATTAGTTCTATTATTAAGTTTTGTAAATTATCTTGATCGAAGAATCTTGGCATAATTAGGTTGTATTCATTACTCCATATAGCTTTGATGCTTTGCCCTCCTCAATCCGATTAGCTGGGGCAGAATTGCGATAATTTTGCGTGAAAATTAAGCTCTAAATTGATAAACTAAACCTAAAAATCACTGCCTGAGAGGAGTCTCGGACAGCTTAGCTAATTAAATAATTAGATTAATCACCAGACAAGCTAGTAATTAAATTATTAACTGGGGTGCAAGGATTCGAACCTCGGAATGGCTGGACCAAAACCAGCTGCCTTACCACTTGGCGACACCCCAACATTTGACCTCTGTTAATATAGCAAAAAACTTCCTTACTTTGACAATTTCTTGAGAATCGATCGAAAAAAAAGTTGATACTTCTCTGAGACGCACTTCAAGCAACACTTTTGCACCAACAATGAAACACCTGAAGAACAAGCTTAAGCTTTTGCTATTCAGCAGTATATCGATCGCTCTACCTTTTTTGCTCGTAGAGTTTGGCATGGTCGTACTCGAACCTTGGCTGCCAATGGGCATGTTCCAGTACGACGCCGATCTGGGATTTCGGGTGAGATCGCACACAAATGTCTGGGGCAAAGAAACCAATAATTTCGGCTTTAACGATCGAGACTATGAATTAGTTAGAAAAGCTGGCACATATCGCATCCTTGTGATTGGCGATTCGTATAACTGGGCAGGCGGTAGACCAAAAAATTACGTCACCATGCTGCGCCGCAAATTCAATCACCATTACGGTGTCGGTAAAGTTGAAGTGATCAATGCTGGTTATCCCAATACCCAAACAGCGCAACAGCTAGCACTGTTAAAAAAATATGCCCTGCAATATAATCCCGACATGGTGGTGCTGGGCTTTTACACTGGCAATGATTATCTTGAAGGCGATCCACACATTAAGCGGATCGTGGTCAATGACTCGTACATCAACTTGGCACGCGATCGAGAAACCACCTTTTTCGGATATCCCGTGATTCCGCAGTCTCGTCTGATTACTTTTGTGCAGCAGAAATATAAAGCCCTGACTGAGGCTTATCTGCGCGGTAGCGATGGCATCTTAACCGAAACTGCGTATCAGCAAGTTATATTCGATCGAATGGATGTGACGAGCCTGAAATCATCCCAAGCTGGTAAATACAACCAGAACTTTAGCTATATTCTCGATAGCCTAGCTGAAATGTCTCAGCTCTTGCAGTCCCAAAATATCAAGTTTATGACTGTAGTTATTCCCGATGAATATCAAGTGAATGAACCGTTGAGAAATAGGGTTTTGGCAAGATTCGATCGACACCCCCAAGATTACGATCTAGAATTGCCCCAAAAGCTCGTGCTCGATCGACTGAATGTCCTCAATGTCGCATACCTAGATTTGCTGGATAAATTTAGGGCTAACGGCAAATATCAGTCTCTGTATAAGTTGCGTGACACACACTGGAATGAAGATGGCAATAAGTTAGCAGCAGATTTATTGTTTAGCTATTTACTACCTAAAATCGATCGAGCCGTTACAAAATTAAGCCATCCTAAAACTTAAGCAGGATCGACGCGCTATATTTGATAGGCTGACGAAACATGAAATCTGACAATATTTTAGTTTGCGATAAGGACATTAAGGAATGCTATCTCTCCCTTCCGACAAAGCATGGCATACAATCCAGCCAGCAGAAGCGATCGAGCTTTTGCAAACAGATTTAACTAGAGGATTAAGCTCTCAGCAAGTCGAAGAACGTCAAGCAGCCTATGGGCGAAATGAGCTGGTCAGTAAAGAAGGTCGGGGCAATCTCAGGATTTTCATCGACCAGTTCACCAATATCATGCTGGTGATGCTGATGGCGGTAGCGCTGGTATCTGGGGTGCTGGCGGTGCAGCAGAACGAGTTCCCTAAAGATGCAATCGCGATTATGGTGATCGTGATGCTCAACGGTGTTTTGGGCTATGTCCAAGAAAGCCGCGCCGAAAAAGCCCTAGCAGCATTAAAAGAACTTTCTTCCCCCAACGTGCGCGTAGTTCGTAATGGCAAAATTGAAGAAATCCCATCAGGCGAGCTTGTTCCAGGTGATATCGCTTTTATCGAAGCAGGGGTACAGATTTCCGCCGATGGTCGCTTGCTCGAAACCGCAAATCTCAAGATCCGAGAAGCAGCACTCACAGGCGAGGCTCAGGCAGTAGATAAAGCTGCTAACGTTGTCGTGGCCCAAGAAGAATCGATCGCCGATCGAGAAAACATGGCATTTCAAGGCACAGAAGTAATCCAAGGGCGCGGCACCCTGTTGATCACCTCGACTGCGATGACAACAGAGCTAGGGCGAATTGCCTCGATGCTAGAGAATGTCGAAACCGAACCAACACCTCTCCAGCAACGCATGAGTCATTTAGGAAATGTCTTGGTCGGCGGGGCATTGGTATTAGTGGCAATCGTCGTGGGGATTGGCTTACTGCGCGGTGGCGAGATCACCAAGTTACTCAATACATCGCTCAGTATGGCTGTGGCAGTAGTACCTGAAGGTTTACCCGCTGTGATCACCGTTACCTTAGCACTAGGTACGCAACGCATGGTGAAGCGTCATGCCCTAATTCGCAAGCTACCAGCAGTCGAGACTTTGGGTTCAGTCACGACAATTTGTTCCGACAAGACAGGAACTCTGACTCAAAACAAGATGATCGTCGAAACGGTCTATACATCGCAGTATGTCACCCAAATTAGTGGCAAAGGCTATGAACCGAAAGGCGAGTTTACGATCAGCCGCAATACAACCGATCAGATGCGAACCGATCTAAAGGTGAGTGAGGCCCCAGAAGTAAATTCTTTGCTAACTGCCTGTATTGTCTGTAACGATTCCCATCTCCAACAAAATGATGCGGGTGAATGGATGATCATTGGCGATCCCACCGAAGGGGCGTTGCTCACGGCGGCGGAAAAAGCAGGATTAGAAACAGCCGTCCTGAATGTTAATTTACTGCGTGTGGCTGAGGTGCCTTTTACTTCGGAGCGTAAACGCATGAGTGTGGTGTGTCAGTCGTCAGAACTTAATTCCCACACCATATTCACCAAAGGTTCGCCCGAATTAGTTTTAGCTTGTTGCGATCGAATTCAAATTGACGATCGGGCTGTGCCAATTACCGAAGATCATCGTCATGCGGTACTGGCTCAAAATGACAAGCTAGCGGTGAATGGGATTCGCGTCCTCGGTTTTGCCACCAGTCAGATCGAAACTTTGCCCGAACTAAATGCCATCGAATCACTTGAAACCAATCTTGTCTGGCTCGGTCTCGTGGGGATGCGTGATGCGCCGCGTGCCGAAGTTGCCGATGCTGTAGAAGTTTGTCGTCGAGCAGGTATTCGTCCTGTAATGATTACTGGCGACCATCAACTCACTGCCAAAGCGATCGCCCTAGATTTGGGCATTACCAAAGAGCAAGATCGGGTGGTGACGGGGCAAGAACTCGAAAGAATGACCGATAGCGATCTTGATGATATTTCTGGTAGCACCAGTGTCTATGCTAGGGTCGCACCCGAACACAAATTACGCATTGTCCAGTCACTCCAACGTAAGGGTGAGTTTGTGGCGATGACTGGTGATGGCGTGAACGATGCCCCCGCGCTCAAGCAAGCCAATATTGGCATCGCCATGGGAATTACTGGGACAGATGTATCGAAAGAAGCCAGTGATATGGTGTTGCTCGATGACAACTTTGCCACAATCGTTGCCGCAACCGAAGAAGGACGAGTGGTTTATACCAATATTCGCCGCTTCATCAAATACATCCTCGGTAGTAACATCGGTGAGGTGATCACGATCGCCGCTGCCCCGTTGCTTGGTCTGCCCGATGTCCCGCTCACGCCACTCCAAATTTTGTGGATGAACTTGGTGACTGATGGTTTACCTGCTCTAGCCTTGGCAGTCGAGCCACCCGAACCAGATATTATGGAGCGTCCGCCCTACAATCCGAAAGAAAGCATCTTTGCCAGAGGCTTAGGTTCTTACATGATCAGAATTGGCATCGTGTTTGGGGCTTTGACGATTGTGCTGATGCAACTATCCTACAATTCCCCTGATGCCACATGGAATGAACATTGGAAGACGATCGTCTTCACGACGCTCTGCCTCGCTCAGATGGGACATGCTTTAGCTGTACGCTCTGATCACAGGTTGCTAGTCGAAATCAATCCTTTCTCAAATCCTTTTCTGCTGGGTGCTGTCGTAATGACGACTTTTCTCCAAATGGTACTGTTGTATGTCGAACCAATCAGTAAATTCTTTGGTACAGTTCCACTGACAATGCCAGAATTATCTGTTTGCTTTGGGTTTAGTGCCTTGATGTTGATCTGGATTGAGGGCGAAAAGCTAGTAATTCGTTGGTATATGGCTAGACAGCAATCTAAGTAATCTCTGCTCCCAGCCCCCTGCCCCCAATTCTGGGGGTTCTGAAATCAAAGTCCCCAGAATTGGGGATTTAGGGGCTTCGGAATGGGTATTTTTTTTACCAGAACCGCCTAAGTTCTACATGATTAGATACTTTTTCCATTCCTGATGTCCACCGCCACGTAGGTATTTTGTCACCTCAAAATAAAGCCCGCTGTGAGGACGACGCGGGGCTTTGCGGAGGGGCATAGAAGCTTCTTTTGGGGTGCGATTGCCTTTTTTGACATTACATCGCACGCAAGCAGTGACAATGTTATCCCAACTATCCCCGCCTCGGCGTGACTTAGGGATGACATGATCGAGGGTTAAGTCATCACCTGTATAGCTACAGTATTGACACGAGTGATTGTCTCGGTGCAAGATATTGCGCCGAGTCAGGGGCACTTCCTTATATGGAAGCGTAATGTAATGAAGAAGACGGATTACAGTCGGCAGGGGAAAGCCGTGATAAAGCATTTTGCCATTATGCTCAACTTGTTCTGCTTTGCCCTTGATCAGTAAGACTACGGCGCGCTGCCAACTAGTAATGTTTAGTGGCTCATATGATGCGTTGAGGACAAGGACTTTAGCCATTAGTTCATCTCAATGTAGCTTTCACAGATGTTAGCATAGCCAGACCCACATAGCATAAAAAAAGACTTTTTACCGCAGGCTTTATAGATATGCTGACTTTCTTCTGTCATGCATCCAATTCAGCCACGACTAGAATTTGCAACTCTGTTACCCGTTTAATGACGATCGGTATCTTCTTGACGATTACGAGATACCCAGATCTGAGCATCTTCTCCAACCAAGGGATAAGAAGCTAAACCTTTAAACTCAGTTAATTTGCGTCGTGGTCTATCAGATTGGACGCTGCTATGCCCTGACTTCGCTTTTAAATTGTTGGTAAGATGGTTAGTGAGATGTAGTAGCTCATCGGCAGTCAGTTGATCTGACTGCTCGATTAAATTCTGTAATAATTCCTGGCTCATAGATCGCAGTTATTTACTTCTAAGCCTATACTACATCGCAAATTCGCAGTTGTAGTTTGGAGCAATATAAAGATGCGATCGAAGCGGCAAAAAATCTCTATACCAACTAGAATTTCTAAAGGTGCTAAAACTTAGAGAAGCTGAACTCATGACTACCGCAGACTTATTGGCGAACAATCGATCGATCCAGCAAAGAGATTGGCTTTGGCGGGGCTGGCAAACTCGCTATACTTTTTTACGTCCAGTTCCTCAGGCTAATCAAACTAACCAACCTGTAAACCTACCAATCATATTGCTGCACGGTTTTGGTGCAGCTAGCGGTCACTGGCGACAAAATATACCCGCGTTGTCTGAACAACATACAGTTTACGCTTTAGATTTATTGGGTTTCGGTGCATCAGAAAAACCACCAACACTTTACCAAGTCAACTTGTGGGTGGAGCAAGTATTTGACTTTTGGCGCACCTTTATCGATCGACCAGCCGTGATTGTCGGTAATTCGATCGGTTCTTTGATCGGGTTGATTGCAGCCCAAAAGCATCCAGAAATGGCTAGGGGCATTGTCGCGATTAGCTTACCCGATCTAGCAGAACTAGAGGCACTCGTTCCACCAGTAATTCGCCCCGTAAAGCAATGGATGGAATCAGTTATTGGCTCACTTTTAGCCAAGCCGTTATTTCATCTAGTGCGGCAACCCAAAGTGATTGAGTTTGTGCTGAAAAATCTGGTGTATATCGATCGACAGTTTGTGGATGCCGAATTAGTTGAGATCATCACCGCTCCTGCTCAAGAGCGTCAGGCTGCTGAGGCTTTTTTATGGATTAATCGTGGCGCAACTAGTCCTGGATCTGCCCCAAATGTTAAGCAGGCGATCGACCAATTACGAGTGCCGATGCTAATTCTTTGGGGTACAAAAGATCGGCTAATTCCGATTAGGGTTGGACGTAAACTCGCCAATCGCCCCTCTGTTCGCATGGTCGAGCTTCCAGAATTAGGTCATTGCGCTCATGATGAAAATCCCGCCATGATCAATCAAGCAATCATGAGTTGGATTAGTGAGAACCTCTGAGTAACTTAAGCCTTTGTCCAAACTGCTTTGTGGAGATTTGCATCCTGCATCTTTGCGCCTTCCAAACTCGCCCCCTGCAAGTTTGCCCAACTCAGGTCTGCTCCCCTTAGATCGGCATCTCGTAAATCAGCATTACGCAAGTCGGCTCCCTTAAGATTTGCTTTGCGTAAATTGGCTTTGTGCAAATCTGCCCCCTTTAGAACAGCCGCACTCAGATCTGCCCAGCCCAAATTAGCTCGACACAGCTTCGCTTCGCTGAGGTTAGCTTTAGTAAGTACAGCCCAACTCAAATCAATTTTATGTAGTTCGGCTGCCTCCAAGTTTGCCCCGCTTAAATCAGCACGGGAGAAATCTTTTCTCCCGACCCTATACTGAGATATAAAATCACTAGCTTCCATTGACGTACCAGATCCCGATTAAATATCAAAGATATCTAGATCCATAGCAGCAGAGCCGCCCTTTTCTAACTCTACCAACAACCGACTTAGCTGTCTCCAGACAAAATACGCACTGCCGATTGTCAAAATGATCGCCGTAGGGTAAGCCAAGCTAGGCGGAAAACCAAAAATCTCTAATCCTGATGACAAAAAGATCGCAACACTGATGCTGATGCCCACATATGGTAACTGGATCGAAATCCCCTTCAAGTTTAGCAAGTTGCGTGAAGACCGATTTGCTTGCCATTTCTGAGCCAACTCTACAAGTGTGGCATAAAACGACATCCCACATGCCAAACCCGCAACTAGAGCCGCACAACAGAGAAAATAGGGCGGACTAAATAAAAAATAGTAGTTAATATCAGATTGCATTTTGACGCTGTAAGTATTTTGTAACAGAAAGATAGCCTAATCAGTATATGTCAGTCTCTCTGATTGCTTAACAAGTGTTTGAGTTGAGGCTGGCTACAGCAACATGCCGCCTAAAATGTTGGCAAATATTGATAAAACAAAAAATAAGTGTCAGTTTAGTAAGCAACTGTTACAATCGATTGCATACCGCTAGAAGCCGCATCAAATGGAGCTACAAGCATCAAAGGGCGTTCAAGAGCTGATCGAGCGTCTTAAAATTGAAGGAATCAAGTCTGGTGAGATCCAAGCGCAGCAGATCGCGGACAAAGCCCAACAACGAGCAAAGCAGATTATTGCTGATGCTAAGAAGGAAGCCGAGTCGATCGAAAACGCTGCGCGACTGAATGCCGAGCGCACCAAAACCTCAGCAGAGGATGCGATTCGGATTGCCGCAAGGGATGCTTTACTAGCGTTAAAAGGACAGATGACCCAGCTATTTCGCCATGAACTAGCAAATCAGGTCAGTACCGAGTTTAATCGTGAAGAATTTTTGCGTCAGTTGCTGCTAGAAGTCTGCCGCAAAAAAATTCCAGAACTGGAAGCCGATCAGAATATCACTGTATTGCTGCCATCACAGCTAGTCAGCTTAGAAGAGATTAAGTCATCATCAGAAACCTCTGAAAGTAAGGCTCTTACCCAATTTGTCATGGCTGTTTACCGCGATCGACTCGGTCAAGGCGTAGAATTTGCTCAAAGTCCCGACAAAGAGGGGATCAAGGTTCGCTTGGATGGACAAGAAATCTTAGTAGATCTGAGTGACAAAGCTGTAGGCGATCTGCTGATGCAATACTTATTACCTCGATTTCGCGCTCTACTAGAAGGATATGTCCAGTAAGTATTGGTGAATAAGTAAATGAGCGATCGCTATTACGGACTAACCTCTAGCCTTCCCCATCTCAGCATTGGTGAGGGCATAGATTTTCGACTGGTGCGAATGCCAATCAGCCGCGACAGCCTCAAATCTAGACTAAAATCCCTTTCACCTAGAGATCTTGAGCAGATCAAAGCGATTATTGATTTCCAGCAAGGATTGTATGCAATCACTGACATTACCGATCGGCAAGTATGTGACATGTTGATGCAGACAATTAGCAAACTAACTACGCCTGGAGTTTTGCAGTTGTTCATGGCAACAACCGAAATCTGGGTAATTATGGAGGCACTGCATCAACGTCATCAGGGAATGCAATATGTATTACCACCGATTCCTTTAGCTGCTCATATTCGCCGCAATTGGGCGCATCCAGATTTTACTTTAGCTAGCAGATTTTCTTGGCTCCCGACTGCCCGTGAACTGTTGGAAAATCAAAAAATCTTGGATCTAGAAAGATATATCGACCAAATCCGTTGGCAAATCCCCGACAAACTTGGCATTACTGACCCATTTAGTTTTGAGGCTGTAGTTGCCTATGTGGGCAAATGGGAAATTCTCTATCGTTGGAACCAAGTTAGCCAGCAAAGAGGTCAACAACGCTTCGACGAACTCGTAGAGAGCGTCCTCCAAGGAGCTTTGTAACTCAATATTTCAACTATTCAGGTATTGCTTAACCCACTGCCGAAATTCTTTTCTGGCATCGCTCATCAATAGATCCCGACCTAAAAACATAGATATACCATCAATCACTGGAATTTGGGGAAAAGCAAGACTGGTGGCAGATTCCACATATTCCCCCGCCGTAAGTATGAAAATTACTAACTTACCTTTGCGATATTGCCAGATTTCAGGAACTCCTAAAGCTTGATAGGCACTGATTTGGGTGCGAGAGGTTAAATCAACTTCGATCGACAAATCTGGTGGTGGATCGACGGACATATCCAGTCGTTTAATCCCAACCATGGCCCGACAGTTTTTGAGGTAAAAGCAATCATCAGGCTCAATTCCAGCTTTCATACTTTGCTTTTTAAATGTAGACGAACCCAAGGATTCCCAATCTAGGTCAAGTTCTTCGAGCAAAATTACCAATAAGTTACTAATTAAGACTTTGGCTCGTTCGTGTTCTGGTAACGGCATCCGAATCTCTAAATCTCCTTCATAATAAGCAATGCGGGTGGCTCGTTTTTCCCCCAATTCACTTAAAATTTGTTCAAACTCTTGCCAATCAAGATCGTGCAAGTGGACTCTTTGCCCAGCCTGAACTTCTAAACGATCGATGAAGATTGATGCAACCATGATTTTAAGACTAGATTTTCATGAATTATACCAAAGGGCAATTTGAGTCGATCGAGCTATTTCCTTCTTGCCATTTACTTTTATTGCTTTTTAACTAACTCTAAGACTGGGCGGCTGAGCCAGTTAAAACCGACCTTAAGTTGATGTTGGAACGTAGGCATCCGTAAAAGGTAGGCAAAGCGGCGAAAAAAGATCGCAGGCAGTCCTTCTAAGCCAAACTTGTTGAGAAAAGCTAATGACGCATTATCTGTGCCTAAGCTCATAAACTCTCCCAAAGCCAGATATCGAAAGGGCACTAGAGGATAAGATTGGGTGAGACTGATCCAGATATTGCGGGCGCAATATTGAGATTGCTGGTAAGCAACTTGCGCCGTGGCAGGAACTAGCACACCATCAGCGTCATAGCATTCGGCAATGTCTCCGATTGCATAAATCTCAGGATAGCCTTTCACCTGCAAAGTTGATTCGACAATCACCCGACCGTTGCGCTGATTATGGGGTAAGTCGAGGCTGTGAGCTAGTTTGGAGATACTATTCCCCACCATCCACATCATCATGTCCACAGGTAATGTATCGCTACCACTGCTATAGTCCAGCGTGATTTCCGACTCCATCACTTGCGAAACACTAGTAGAGAGATCTGTCCATATACCTCTGGTGATTAAAGCTCGTTCCGCCGCCACCCGATTCGCAGGGGGAGAATTGGCTAAAATTACGGAGTCGCGTTCGATCAACCTGACTCTACCCCTAGATTTGAGTCGATCGGCAATTTTACAGGCTAGTTCCACGCCACTCGCACCTGCACCTGCAATTGCTACCCGAATTTTTTCGCGATCGGATTTTTCTAATTGCTGCAATCTCGATTCTAGCCGCGCCACATCAGCCAGAGTCCGAAATGGAATCGCGTATTCCGCCGCACCAGGCACAAGATTCATCGAGGTTTCACCACCGATCGACAAGACCAATCGATCGAAATTAAGGCTAGCAGGGGAATCTGAGACGGTGAGGTGAATACAACGAGTCGCGATATCTACACCCGTGACATTGCCTTGCAGAAATTGAATATTTGTTCCAGCCAACAACTCTAGAAATGGCGGCGCAATTTCCCAAGTCTGGAGTTCGCCTGTGACTAACTCGTAAAGTAACGGCGTAAATAAGAATCGATCGCTTCGATCGATCAACACAATTTCAGGCTGCTCTGTCCAAGGCAGTCGAGCCAATTCTAGGGCGGTGTAGAGACCACCAAATCCACCACCGAGAATACAGATCCGAGTCATCTAGGGCATTACGCTAAGGTTATGCTTCAATCTTATCTCAAGCCCAGATTCAGTTGGCTTTGATTACAATGCTCCAGCCGCCGTTGTGTCAAGAATACTGCCGCCTGATAGATGCGTGGTGATATTGATCGCTTGCAAAAGTGGTGGTCGATCGAAACCGCGTTGGTAATCGATCACGCAAACCCCGCCATTACCTTGTTTAAATGCCCAGAAACTAGCAGGACTGAGATCGAATAACTGACAGAGCAAAGCCTTATTCACGGCATCATGAGCGACGACCAAAATTGTCTGGTCAGGCGGTGTACGGCGAATAATTTCTTGCCAAGCCACAGCGACTCTTTGCCAAACTCGATCGAGGTTTTCACCCTCTGGCATTTGCACGACTTCAGGTGTTTTTTGCCACTTTTGCAGTTCGCCAGGAAACTCAGCTTCAATCTCTGATTCCAGTTTGCCTTCCCACAAACCATGCGAGATTTCTTTGAGATCGTCAAGCAACTCTAAAGGTGTGTTGTCATGGGCGGCAAGAATGGCGATCGCCGTTTGCTTCGGACGTAACATCGGGCTACTAATAGCTAGCTGGATCGGGATATGACGAAGAAACTCGGCTGCCGTTGCGGCTTGAACTTCACCCGTAGGATTTAGCGGTACGTCAATTTGACCTTGAAAGCGTTTCTGGCGATTCCACTCGGTTTCACCATGACGGACTAAAAGCAGTCGCGGCCCCAGATGATTTTGACGAACTGGGGGAAGTGGGCTGCCAGTCAGAGGTTCGAGATGGCTGGTGAGGTTGAGCGATTCTAATTGGACGCTGCTGTCACCAAAACTAGTTCCAGCAAAATTGAGTACGCTAATGCCACAGTTAGACTGTTGGAGACGGTGATAATAAGCTGGAGCGATGCCCAGAGCCGTGCAAACCAAGCAGCGATTGATGCCGCTATGCCCAACTACCAGAATGGTTTGATCTTGATGGCGTTGTAAGATTTCTTGCCAAAATGCTTTTGCTTGAGCAAATAAATCTAAAACAGGATATCGATCGCCCAGCAAAAAACGATCGGGGGTCTCTTTCCAAGCTTTGCGTTCTTCAGGAAAATCAACTCCTACCTGCTCGATCTTCATGCCCTCCCACTCTGAGAGGTCAATTTCATACAGACCCTTATGCGTCTGCAAGTCAGGGACGCTAGGGGTTGTCGCTAAATTTGCCGTTAAGATGGCCTTGGCGGTGTGCTTTGCTCGCACCAACGGACTACTATAAGCCGCATCGATCGACAAGCCAGACAAAGCCGCACCAGTTAACTGCGCTTGCTGACTACCCTGCTCGGTCAAGGTGGACTGGAGGTCAGGTCGATCGCTATTGCCCCTGCCTTGAATTATGCCTGAAGCATTAAAATTAGTTTCGCCATGACGAACTAAAACAACTCGAGTAACCAGATTATTGCCCTCAACTATGACGTACTACTAATTTAATCTTTTAAGCTGCGTTATGATACTATACAGGGCAGATGTAGCTAAGCAAAAGCTCAAGATGTTGCTTAACTATGTGTCAGTTAAAATGTCAGTTGAAATTAGCCTGCTAGTTCAATCTAAGAATTACACTCGTTTTAGTTCAAGTCTGATTCGAGTTCAATCTTTGAAACTAAGTTTAGACTTAACTCTAAATTTTGGGCTTGTTAATTAAGCTTACCAATTGGGCTTAATTGCGCGGTTTAAATTTTGTAGGTACTTGCATCCAAGCTGGAGATCCAAGCTGGAAATCCAAGCTTTATCGCAGATCTTTATCACAGCCTCGATCGCGTGTACAGTTTACGGCATTTAAATTTTAACTGGCCCTAGTTTGGTTAGTTTGGCTTGGTTATTGAGTGAATTGGCTAGATTTTAGCTATTTTAGACACTTAAAATCAAACTAAATACCGAACAAAATTTCTTGTAAGTCCGATCCGTTTTTGTGAATTCGATCTAGTTATTGTTACCCGTAGAACCCAAAGTTTTCCCGATTAGAAAGCTCTCTGGCATACCTGTTAACGATCTCCAAAATAATGTCAAACCCTGACAAAAACGAATCCTTAGACTGATTTTTAGGCAAATTCTTGGACGAATTCTTGGATGAATTCTTGGAATTATTAGATTACATATGCATAGACCGCAAATTTTTTGAGGAAATTGAATGCCCAAGCAAATCATTATTGCTGAGCAGTATCGCACTGCTGCCGTATTCAGCGAAGACCAAATTGAAGAAATTATCGTAGCGACTGGAACCCATCAGGTGGGGGATGTGTACATGGGTGTGGTCGAAAACATCCTTACCAGTATTGATGCCGCTTTTGTAAATATCGGAGACAACGAACGTAACGGTTTTATCCACGTTACAGACTTAGGCCCCCTGAAATTACGCCGCTCTGGTGGCTCGATCAGTGATTTACTCTCACCGCAGCAGAGAGTGCTGGTACAGGTGATGAAAGAACCAACGGGGAATAAAGGACCCCGACTAACTGGCAATATTTCCTTGCCTGGTCGTTATGTCGTGTTAATGCCTTTTGGGCGTGGCGTTAACCTATCTCGGCGAATCAAAACTGAAAATGAACGTAGCCGCCTCCGCGCTTTAGCAGTTTTGATCAAACCTTCAGGTATGGGATTACTGGTAAGGACAGAAGCCGAAGGTGTATCGGAAGATTCGATCATCGAAGATCTTGATGGCTTGCAACGCCAATGGGAAGCAATTCAGCAAGAGTCCAGCAGCATTAGGAATCCCAGTCTGCTCGATCGAGAAAATGACTTTGTGCAACGAGTATTGCGCGATCTCTACGCTGATGACGTTAATCGTATTGTCACCGACACCAGTGATGGGCTGCGACGGGTGAAACAACACCTACTTAATTGGGGTGAAGGCAAAATCCCACCGAACCTATCGATCGATCATCACCGTGAACGTACACCAATTCTGGAATATTTTCGGGTAAATGCGGCAATTCGTGAAGCCCTCAGACCGCGTGTAGATTTACCTTCGGGTGGCTACATCGTGATCGAACCGACTGAAGCCCTAACCGTGGTTGATGTCAACTCTGGCTCTAATATCAAAGCCCGCACTTCCCGCGAAACCGTGCTGTGGACTAACTGCGAAGCTGCGGTGGAAGTCGCACGTCAAATCCGCTTGCGGAATATCGCTGGTGTGATCGTGGTGGACTTCATCGATATGGATACCCGTCGCGACCAGTTGCACTTACTAGAGCATTTTGAAAAAGCTTTGCGCTCTGACAAGTCTCGTCCCCAAATCGCTCAGCTTACCGAGTTAGGTCTGGTAGAAATGACGCGCAAACGTCAGGGTCAGAGTATTTATGAGTTGTTTGGTCGCCCTTGTGCCGCTTGTAATGGTCTGGGTATTTTGGTGCAACTTCCAGGCGAACTCGCGCCTCAAGTCGCAGAATCGAACACAAGTCACTGGGAATCACGGTTTGCGCCCAAGTCAGATTTTGGTGATGATGAAGCTGATGGCTCTCTGAGCGGTGGACTCGAAGCAAACTTGGCTTACCATCCTAACTATCACGAGCGCAGTAATGGTTCGAGAAGAAGGAAGCGGAATGTCCCGCCTGGACGTTCTTCCCGCGATCAAGAAAGTAGTAGCCGTGATAGTGAAAGATCCGATCGAACCGATCGGACTGAGCGCACCGATCGAACGGAAAGGTCTGAAAAGCCCGATCGTACTGACAAAAGCGTTACTCCAAGTCCAGAAGCTCGATCGAGGATTGAACTGCGATCTGACTCGCGCTCAGATTCTGGGAAGGCTGAGAGTCGCGCTGAAGTCAAAGAATCGCGTGAATTACCGACTCGGTTAACGATTGCACCAATCGAGAAACCAGCCGTAGAACCAGAACCAACGGAATCGATCGTCAAAGTAGTAGAGACTTCAGAACGTCGTGCCAAAAGAGATGTGCCGCGTCCTAAGATCGAAGCTCCAGAAGTGATCACCGTAGAAATGACCGCAGAAGAGCAAGAAGTCTACGCTCACATGGGGATTTCGCCATTGGTTTTTGTCAATCGCGAAATTAAAGATCTACGGAATGTGATCGTATCTGTAGCTCTGCCAGGACAAGCTCCCAGCTTGCCACCGAGTTTACTCGCGCCGATCTCAACTGTGGTTGAGTCAGACGAACAACTATCTGACGAGCTTAATGGTTATGCGAATGGAGCTTCAGATCTGCCATTTAGCGAACCGATCGAGACACTAAGACAACCAGTAAGTGTAGAATCTGCAAGGGGTTTAGCTAGTAATTTAATCGATCGGACATCACAGATTATTTCTGTGACTAATCCTCCGATCGAACCGATGCAAGAAGTGAAAGAAGAAGTGAAAGAAGAAGTGGTTGAGTCACCTGCGGCTTCACGTCGCCGCCGCCGAACTTCAGCTTCAGAGCCGTCTCCAGAGTAGGTTGTGGCAAAACCAGAACAAGTTGTGATTATTGGTTGTGGCGCGATCGGGGCATCGATCGCCTACAAACTTAGTCAGTCGGCATCACTTCAAGTCACCGTCTTGGAAGCAAATTCTCAAGCGGGTCAAGGTGCGACAGGTGCATCATTGGGTGTACTGATGGCGGCTTGCAGCCAAAAAGCTACAGGCGATCTGGTGACTTTACGACTAGCGAGTTTGCGGCTTTATGAACAGTTGATTCCGCAGTTAGAGCGCCAAACTGGGCTGAGCATTCCCAACTGTGCGGGCATTCTCTGCCTCAGTCAAAAAATCGGATCTGAGTCGAAATGGCAATCCTTGATTGGGAAGCGGCAGCAACAGGGATTTGACTTACAGTTTTTCGATCGAGATCATGTTCGATCGAAGTATCCTTTTCTCTCAGCTCAATCAGCTCTATACAGTCCATCAGATCGAGCCTTGCATCCCAGTATGTTGGTTCAGTCCCTAGTCAAAGCGGCAACTTTAAATGGAGCTAAGTTTATTTACGATCGCAAAGTCGATCGATTAGCGGATATTCCTGACGCAGACAAGATCGTGATTACGGCAGGACTAGGTTCAGATCGGTTACGGCAATCTCTCGATCTGGATCTGGATCGACCCTCAAACCTTCTTGCACCCGTTGGCGGTCAGGCGATTTTGGTTGAACTCCCAGACTTATCACTCAATGCTGTGATTCACGCCGAAGCTGCGAATGGTGAAGATATCAATATTGTGCCTTTGGGGTTCGATCGATACTGGATCGGCGCAACCGTAGAATTTGAGCCTGACACCTTACCCAGAACCAGTAATATTTCTTTACTGCTAGACAAAGCGATCGAATTTTGTCCTGCCTTTGCCAAGGCTGAAATCATTGAAACTTGGGCAGGTTATCGTCCTCGTCCTGTAAGTCAGAGATCGCCCATTTTAGGCTTCTTACCCTCGCATCCAAATGTTTCGATCGCCACAGGACACTACCGCAATGGTGTCCTCATGGCTCCGATCACCGCCGAAATCATCAACGACCTCATCCTTAAAGGTGAGAGCGATCGACCTTGGCAAGGTTTTGCACTTAAATCCTGAGTTGCGTAATCAAACAAAAAAAATGAAACCTTCACCCACTTCTACTATTTCGTTCTTATACTCTGCAATCGATCAGTTGCCAGGATTGAGTGCCAAGGACTGTCAAAACCTCAAAGATCACAGCATTACGACAACTCTAGCCTTATTGCAAAAGGCAGGTAGCAGTCGCCCGCAAAAAGAAGCCCTAGCGATCGATTTAGGCATAAAGTTTCAACTTTTGAATAAATGGTTAGTTTTCGCAGATTTAGCACGGATTCCTGCGGTGGGTTGTCAGCACTGTGGCTTGATTGTGCATAGCGGAATTTGTTCGATCGAGCAGCTCGCCCAGACTCCACTTGGTCAACTCCACAAGCAGATCATGAAGTTTCAGGTGCAAAATTTACGCCGAGCTGATTTGTGTCCCAGTCTTGAGGAGATGTCGATCTGGATCGAGCAGGCTCAACTATTACAGCCCAAAATTAAAGCTAAGATCGATGCTGAGTCAGCAAAACTTCGCAATCAAATGAAATAATTTAATCTTCTCGCAAACCCGCTGACACTGAAATGGCGTGATACGATGAAGACATTTAAATCGCTGATACAATTTGTATACGGCTGCACAAATGATTTTGCTCTTATTGAATTGAAGGAACAACTAAGGTTATGGGATTACTAGATCGCATCGGCATGGTTGCCAAATCTAACTTGAACGCCCTAGTCACAGCGGCAGAAGATCCAGAAAAAATTCTGGAGCAAACGATCATAGACATGCAAGAAGACTTGGTGCAGTTGCGCCAGGCAGTAGCTCAGTCTATGGCAGCCCTGAAAAGACAAGAGCAACAATATAACCAAGCCCAAACCCAGGCATCGGAATGGGAACGTCGCGCCATGCTAGCTCTGCAAAAGGGTGACGAAAATTTGGCGCGTGAAGCCCTCAGCCGCAAAAAGACTCATGCTGAAACCGCCGCATCCCTGAAAGCTGGTGTCGATCAGCAAGGTGGTCAGGTAGATAGCCTCAAGCGTAACTTGGTGACGATCGAAGGCAAGATCTCTGAGGCTAAAACCAAGAAAGAGATGCTGAAGGCTCGGATTCAGTCGGCAAAAGCCCAAGAAAATCTCAACAATATGTTGGGTAAGGTGAATACCAATTCGGCTTCTGCGGTGTTCGATCGGATGGAAGAGCGGGTATTAATGGCTGAAGCTAAAGCTGGAGCCAGTGCTGAGTTGGGTATGGACAATCTAGAGAATCAGTTTGCTCAGCTAGAATCTGGCAGCGGTGTCGATGATGAGCTAGCTGCACTCAAAGCCAAGATGATTACTTCTTCTTCTCCCCAGCCTGCTCTCAGTCCTTCTGACTCTAGCAAGCCTTCAGTTGGAAACATGATCGATGCTGAACTGGAAGAACTTCGCAATCAAATGAAATAAATTTTAAAGAGTCTGAAATCTATTTTTTAGAAGCCTTTCCAGATTATGGTTAGGCTTTTTTAGTTTGTTTTCGATCGTTAATATCTTGTTGCTAGGCGTTCTATTGTCTCGGTGTTTTAGTGACGCACCTGATCTGCCCAGGGTGTAAGGATGTGAGATATCCACTTCAAACCGTAGTCTATGGTCAGTCCAATCGCTCCAATCAAGACAATAATGAATAATACCTTTTCAGTTTGAAGGAAGCGTTGAGCCTGAATAATTTTAAATCCCAAACCATTTTGGGCAGCAAGTAATTCGGCAATCACTAAAAAGTTCCAAGCACCAGAGATATTGACGCGCAGGGTATCGAGCACACTTGGGAAAGTAGCGGGAAGAATCACCTTCGTCACCACATCCCACCGAGTTGCACCCATTGTATAAGCGACATTGATCATCTCATTCGGGATAAACTTGACCGCATCAGCCACCATAATCGCGTTATAAAGCACCACGCCCAACATAATGATTAGAATCTTAGAAGATTCTCCTAATCCCACCCAAATAATAATCAAAGGTACAAATCCTGTAACTGGCATATATCTTACCGTGCCAACGATCGGGGCAAACAAGCTATCCATGCTGTAAAAAGTCCCCATCGCCAGTCCAATCGGCACACCAATCAACGCCGCTACGACAAAACCTGCTAAAACGCGACCGCTACTGGAGATCACATCTGCTAATAAGTTGGCTTCTGTGAACATTTTGTACCCTGCCTCAACTACCGCCAAAGGTGTAGGCAGGAAAATTGGTGGGAGGATCTGGAGTGAGCTGACGATCGACCATATAGTTAAAGGAACTAAAAGCGATAGGCTAATCAGCAGCAACGATAACCACTTGGGGAAACCTTGGCGGATACTCCAGAATGTCGAAGGTGATAGATATCGATATTCGCGGGGTTTCACTATGGGGTTAAGACTGGATTCGACCATGCGATTAGCTCCTATAAGATAAAGGTTTGTAAATCAAGCTGGGACTAGAAAAATTTGAGATATCGCTGAATCTCCCAATCGGAGACGTGAGTGTGATATTCCTCCCATTCCTGAGATTTATAATTGATATAACCGTTGTACATCAATGAACCCATCACCTTCTCACTGAGAGGATCGCTGGCAAATGCAGTCACAGCTTCGCCGAGTGTGCGCGGCAAGAACTTAATTCCCATATCAGCTAATTCCTCTAGCGATCGCTTGTACATATTTTCCGTATGCGGTTCGCCAGGATCGAGACCTTCGCGGATGCCCTCTAGACCAGCCGCCAGAAGCATTGCTGCCCCCAGATAGGGATTGGAGGCGATATCGGCAGCACGACATTCTACTCTTCCACCTGCTAGGGGAATTCGCAGCATGTTGGTGCGGTTATTGTTGCCATAACAAACGTAAACTGGGGCCCACGTAAAGCCAGACATACTGCCTCTAGCGACTAGCCGCTTGTAACTGTTGACCGTGGGAGCGATCACGGCGCAGATTGCCGATGCATGTCTCAGCACTCCCGCAATGAACTGATATCCCAAGGTGGAGAGCTTACAACCACGCCGATCGTCTGGATCGTAAAACAGGTTTTCCCCAGTTTTGATGTCAGCTAGAGACATATTAAAGTGAGCGCCGCTCCCAGTTCGATCGACAAAAGGCTTGGGCATAAACGTAGCAAAAAAGCCATGCTTGCGGGCGATCTCTTTGACCATGAGGCGAAAGAAGGTAAAGCGGTCAGCCATTTTCAGGGCATCACAGTAGGCGAAATCAGTCTCGAATTGACCATTCCCATCTTCATGATCGAAGGAATAGACATCCCATCCCATCTGATTCATCGCTTCGACAATTTCGGTCACCCAAGAGAAGTTATCTAGTAATCCCTGAAGGTCATAGCAGGGTTTGGCTAAGGTGTCTCGATCGCTGACTGGAACGGCTTTCCCATCTTCAGTTTCTTTGAGCAGAAAAAATTCGGTTTCAATCCCAAGGTTGAAGGTAAAACCCATCTGCGCGGCTTCTGCCAACACCCGCTTAAGAATGCCTCGACTACATGCTTCAAATGGCTTACCCTCTAGATACAGATCGCTGGCAAACCAAGCAATTTCTGAATTCCAAGGTAAGACTGTAGCAGAATTCGGATCGGGATAGGTGGCAACTTCCTCGTCGCTAACATCTTGAGGTACGCCATCTAGCGCCGCGCCCGTAAACAGTTCTGACCCAGCCATCATTTGACCGAAATGGGAGAGTGGTACTGACTTGGCCTTACACATGCCATGAATATCGACAAAGCTGGCAAGGGCATACTTTACGCCCTGCGATTCTAGAGAGGTTTTCAGGGCTTGAAGTTCAGGTGTTAAAATCTCGGACATTAGTTCTTCCTAATTAGTTTTTCGATCGTAATTGTGGGCATCAGCAGGACATCCCGATTGTCGTCTTAGATCGAGATATTCTTGGATAATTTGGTGATATCGTTCCTGACCAAACATCCTGTAGTGACCAGGATAAACCATGTCAATTGGCAACTTTTGTAGACGCTCATAGGTGGAAATGTAAGTCGGGATATGGCTGCAATGGAGTCGATCTAGGAGTTCGCCATCGTAGATCGCATCGCCAGAAAATAGAGCGTTCGATCGATCATCATACAGCCCAATACATCCAGCCGAGTGTCCAGGTAGGTGCAGAACTTCTAAGCCTCGATCGCCTAAGTCCAACACATCTCCTTCTTGCAAAACTTGTGTCGGTTCAGTCGCCCGTAGATTGTACTGTTCGATCGTAAATCCTGCGTGAGGCAGCAGCTCAAAATGCTCGGGATGAACCCAACCTTGCTCTGGCGTGCACAGAGCCTCGTAGTTATCCCCCCGTTGTAGGGCTTCAGCTTCAGCAGCATGAATAGCGCGTCGATCGAATTCATACATCCCACCCGCATGATCGAAGTGGATATGCGATGCGATTGCCAGCAACGGTTTATCAATCAGCGAGGCAATATACTGGCGGAGGCTAGAAACCCCCAGACCAGTATCAATTAGCACGTCTTGGGTGCGTCCCTTAATCAACCAGAGGTTAGCGCGGTTATACCAGTGATAGTGCGGTTCTGTAATCAGATACAGATCGTCCCGAATTCGCTGAGTAGAAAACCAACTTTCACAGACTGCTTTAGTCGCCATACTGACCAACTTACGAGGATTTCATGATCGAATCATCGTACATTGATTCCAGTGGGATCGGTTTGGCGATAATTTTAAACTCCAAAGCCGCCTTTGCTGTCAGATCGAGGTTTCCGATCAAACTGTTAGGGTCATCCTTATTGAATCCGATCGTTTTATTCCCTTCGATATCGAAAATTTTGACACCTTCGAGCTGGGACTTAATTTCATCGGCTGTCACACCTAACTTTACCCCAGCGATCTTAAGTGCTTCTGGATCGTTAGCCTTCAAAAGTTTTGCCGCCTTATCCACAGCCTTAAAATAAGCCAGCAGATCTTGTTTGCGCGATTGAATCAGTTTGTCACGCACGACGACGACATCGGCAATTAAGTTGGTATCTTTGGTCGAAAAGATCACTTCCCCGCCGCCTTGGGCAGCGGCTTTTGCCATAAAAGGTTCGTAGGTAACGGCAAGATCGACTTGCTTAGTAGCAAATGCAGTTGCAGCCTCAGCCGATGCCATATCTCTAACCTTAGCATCGCTCTCAGTTAGACCTCCTTTCTTCAAATAAGCTTGCAAGAGAACGCGCGTGAACAGGACATTTTCGCGGGCGATCGTTTTACCTTTGGCATCCTGCGGTGAATTGATATTGCGTCCGATGATGCCATCAGAACCATTGGAGTAATCCACTAGATAAATAATTTTGATCGAAGGATCTTTATCGATCATCTGGATCGCATCGCCCGAGGTCAGCCACGCGAGATCCATTTTACCAGCGAGAAATGCTGTGATTTCCTCGCTGTTACTTTGAAAGAATAGGTCTTCAATCTTTAAACCTTCTTGGGTGAAAAAATCCTTGCCAACAGCGACATGGTGACTTGAGTACCCAACCCAGTTATTGGTTGCCGACACTAAAGGCTGAGATTGGGCTGGCGCTGATGGCGACATGCTGGCATCAGGAGCAGTGGTAGTCGGTTGCTGCGTACAGGCAACGGTTAAAGCAAGTGAGATAAATCCTAAGAAAACCCAGCGAATCCAACCAGATAATTTGATCATAAACACATCTACAACTAAATTTGATAACTAACTTGACAGCTAATTTGACATGAGGCTAATGAACAGAATCACCGCTTGAAATGTCATCTGAACTGCCATCTGAACTGCCATTACAACGCAACATATGAATCACCTGCCGCTTAATCTCGACAAACTCTGGTGAGAGTTTAATATCGAGTTCGCGATGCTCTGGTAAAGAAATGTCTACTTCTGCCTCGATCTGTCCTGGATGAGAACTCATCACATAAATTCGTTGAGATAGATAAATCGCCTCTTCGACATCATGAGTAATCATCAGAACAGTTACATGATTTTGTTCCCAAAGTTCTAGCAAGAATTGCTGCATCTGCTCTTTGGTTTGAGCATCCAATGCCCCAAATGGTTCATCCATTAACAACACGGCTGGCTCATTGGCAAGGGCCCGGGCGATCGCCACCCGTTGCTTCATCCCACCAGATAGCTGCTTGGGATAGCTATTTGCAAACTTTAACAATCCCACCATATTTAAGAAATAACTGACTCGATCGCGTGTTTCAGCTTTAGGCATCTTTTGGAATTGCAATCCAAACGCGACATTCTGCGCTACGGTCAGCCACGGATACAGCGTATACCCTTGGAAAATCATGCCTCGATCGGAACCAGGTCGTCCAGTAACCGATTGACTATCCACCAGAACCTGCCCAGAACTAGGGGGCAACAGTCCAGCAATAATATTCAGTAGTGTTGACTTCCCGCAGCCAGATGTACCGACAAGACAAATTAACTCTCTGGGGAAAATTTGGAAGTTGATATCTTGGAGAACTGTCAGCTTTTGCTTACCCTGTCCAACATATGATTTAAACAGGTTTTTCACTTCCAGTTTGGCAACTGTGGTGAGAGGTGATTGAGTAGAATTATTTAGTTTGACAGCAGATTCTTGCATATTCTGAGATTCTGGACGAATACCAAGCATTTAGATCGGCTCCTGCGGCTTGAGAGAAAATATACCAGAGTAGATTTTGAGAATAAGTTTGCGTATTGTGCGAATTGTATTAATTAATACTTATAGCTGCTCAGCAAATAGCTAACTGTATCGAAAGCAACTAAACACGGTTCTGACCGATCTTACCTGCGTAAAATCTCAGTCAATTGTCCGAAACTCTGGGTCTACCAACGCTCGAATATCTTCAATCAAGTGAGACAGTTTCGCTTCTACTCGTTTGCGACCACTCCGTTGATATCCATCCTCTATTGCTTGTCCACTAATCAATTCCGTCATGCCTTTGCGAATTGTGCGACGGTTCCAACCCAATTTTCGTTCAGATGGAGTCGAGCTACTCTTTCAAAGTTATTGTCTGAGAATGGTTTCAGAGTTGTTGGCTTTTCTGGCGTTGGGCGAATTCCATATCTCTGGGGCAGTATGGTAATCGTCGCGCAAAAAGTATAGTTGCACCGTAGTTCACACTGTAGTTTACACTTGCAATTGGGTCAGAATTATTACGAGTTGAGCCTTTTTCTACTATGTCACTGCGCGATCGATTCAATGTTTCAAGGTTAGCAATCAAATATTCTTGGCTGACTGTGGGCTTTTGGCTAGCTGTTTCAGTAGCGGGGATTTTTGCGTTCAGTTCGCTCAAATATGCCCTGTTTCCTGATATTGCCTTTCCCGTTGTTGTTGTCAATGCTTCGACTCCATTCTCAGCCGATCTGACTAACGCACTGGACACCGAGAAAAAACTTACCCAACCGATCGAACAGGAACTGAAAGATTTAGAAGGTTTAGACAAACTGCGCTCAACGACTTATCCAGGTCAGAGTGTGATCAGTATGGCGTTTATGGTGGGCACAGATCTAGACACCTCTAGACGCAATGTTGAGGCTGTGCTTAAAAATCTCACTCTGCCCAAAGATTCCACTTATAAGGTGATTCCACTCAATCTCAACGAATCTGCGGCGGTGAGCTATGCCATTCAGAGTAAATCACAAGATTTGACGAAACTAGCACAAATTGCCAAAACCCAGATTTTACCTGCGATCGATCGATTGCCTGGGGTACTTAAGGTGAATTTATTGGGAGTTAGCGAACCGCCAAAGCAAATCCCCCCAAATCTTGCTCGGTTATCCCAATCAGGAAAGCTTAATCCTGCTCAAATAACCACTCAAATTCGATCGAGCTTATCTCTGCCTCAGGGTGGTTCAGCCGTGCGGTTTAACGCTCAAGAAGCTCTGTCATTCCAAGTGATCAAACGTGGTGATGCGAATACCTTGGATGTCGTCAGTGAGGTCGAGCAAGAAGTGGCATTGCTACGGGCCAAGTTCCCCAATCTCCAAATTAGTCTGGCAGCAACTCAGGCAGATTACATCAAAGAAGCCTCTCACGCCACGATCGATTCGCTATTATTGGCGATCGCGCTTTCAGTTCTGATTATCTATCCATTTCTCTGGGATTGGCGAGCCACCCTAATTACAGCGATCGCGATTCCGATCTCACTGTCAGGCACATTTATTGTGATGGCTCTGTTTGGGCTGAACCTAGAAACGATCACCCTGCTGGCCTTGGCATTGGTAGTTGGGATTATTGTTGATGATGCGATCGTCGATGTCGAGAATATCAGTCGTCACATCGATCGAGGTGAATCTCCTTATCAGGCGGCGGTCAATGCAACGAGCGAAATTGGGCTGAATGTAACGGCGGCGACGTTTACGATTGTGGCGGTATTTCTGCCTGTGGCGTTTATGGGTGGTGGGATTGGGCAGTTTTTTAGACCATTCGGTTTGACTGTTTCGGCGGCTGTGGTCATCTCTCTGCTGGTGGCGAGAACTCTATCGCCATTGTTAGCCGCAGGTTGGCTAAAACCTCATCCCAATCGTACAGAATCGACCGATCATCCTCAGAATACTCGGTATTACAATTTACTCAAGTGGTCGCTAGGGCATCGATGGCTAGTTGTCGGTTTAGCCGTACTCAGTCTTGTTGCAGGTCTTGCGCTGATCCCTCTGATCCCACAAGGCTTTATCCCAAAGCTCGATCGAGGTGAATTTAACATTACCTATGCGGCTCCAGCGACGACATCTCTAACTGAGTCACGTCAAATTGCCGAGAAATTAGAAACTGTGGCAAGTCGATCGACTATGGTTGAGTCCGTATTTACCACAATCGGATCGCGGCAAGGAGAGCAGAATAAAGGGAATCTCTATATCAAGCTCAAGCGCGATCGACAAGGCCTTCACACTTCAGAAGTGCAGGATCGAATTCGTCAGGAATTGCCCTCGATCGCCAATACGATCGTTAGTGTTGAAGATATTCAGTTTGTCGATACAGGTGGCGAAAAGCCTTTGCAGATTGCGTTATTGGGTGACGATCAGGCTTTGTTGAGCAGTACAGCAAAAACACTCAAAACTCGCGCTCAGGCTGTAACAGGTTTAGTCGATGTCACGGCAACGGGTGAGCTCAATACCAAGGATTCGATCCTAGAAATCCAACACCTCAACACTCGTCGGGTGGCATATGTCAACGCCAATCTCGATCGATCCACGGCGCTTGGGGATGCTACTAATCAAGTCGTATCGATCGCCAAATCAATCTTACCAACTGGAATCTCGATCGATTTAGGTGGAGACTCGGAGCGCATCGGTCAGATCTTGGGCAGTTTTGGCGCAACGCTGGGACTATCAGTATTGTGCATTCTCGCTGTCCTGATTGTGCTATTCAGAAGCCTGATCGACCCGTTAGTGATCGTGTTTGCACTGCCCTTATCAGTAGTTGGAGCATTGTTAGCACTTTTAATCACTAGGAGCGACTTCGGCATGATTGCAGTGATCGGGATGGTGTTTCTGTTTGGCTTGATCAACAAAAGTGCGATCTTGATTGTCGATTACATCAACCAACTGCGGCAGTCAGGATTATCTCGGACTGAGGCGATTCTCACGGCTTGCCCGATCCGCTTGCGCCCAATTTTGATGACTACAGCTTCGACCATTCTTGGCATGTTGCCGATTGCCCTAGGTATTGGTGCAGGTTCAGAATTACGCGCCCCGATGGCGATCTCGATTATCGGCGGACTGACGACAGCGACTCTGCTCAGCTTGATTGTGATTCCTGTGATCTATGCCTTGCTTGATGACCTCCAGCCAAGGTTTACCCAAAAACCTAAAATATAAAATCATTGACGTACAATAAAACGTACGTTTAACTCGATGTTCAAGTTTTTTAAGTCTATGCTATGAGCATATAGTAAGCGATGAAGAAATAGTTTAGGTGCGATCGATCGCCGATCGATCGACAATCATCAAAAAGCGATGATCCAGCCCAAACCTCACCACTCTCACTGGTCGAAGCTCAAACTTGGATAAAAATGCTAACGGGGAGGTGCTCCTACTAGCTTCGTCTTCTGGTTCTAATCTTCATCCTCAAATACCGAGGTACAATCTTCGTTAGTTAACTTACCAAAATCGAGAGTTCGAGATTTCTGTCTACGAAGAGTCACAAAACCAGCTCGACTCTTAAGTGAATATCGACCGCCTGAGCGACATAATCTTCCTTATTTTCCTCACAAATTTCGTCGAATAAATGCTAGGCTGAGCAGAAAATTACCTTTGTAGCTTTGCCATGCCACGTTACCAAGAAGTCCCTCTCACCAGTCTCGCTCAAGCCCTAGAGCGTGAGAATGTCGATTATATAAAAAAACTCGTTGCACTTTTAAATTCGGAAACCAAGCCAACTCGCAAAGCCGATCTGATCGCCTTAATATGTGATGCCATGCAGGCTAAAAAATTGTCAAGTCTTTGGTCGCGACTCGACAAACTGCAACAGACGGCGATCTCGGAAGTCGTCCATGCCTCAAGTCCTTTTTATCAACATGAGGCTTTTGTTGCCAAATATGGGGAATCCCCCAACTGGGGTTCGCGTAGTGGTACCTATGGATGGAATCACGAGCCTTCCTTGTTGAGTATATTCTTTTATGAGAATGAGATGCCTCCTGAGCTTAAGCGCGATCTGCTCAAGATTGCGCCTAAGCCAAAATCTTCAGTCATGAAACAGACGGAAGATCCTCTACCTAAGATGATGATGATACGGCATGAATCTCGTTACTATGAACAAGGTAGAAGTAGTCCAAAAATAACCACCAAAGAAGCTCCGTTAACGATATGCGAGATGGAGCGATTTGCCCCTCATGATTTGAGTGGAATTTTGCGATTGATTCAGATTGGAAAGATTAGCGTTAGCGACAAAACCTTCTTACCAGGTGTTGCATCGATCAAAACGATCACAGCAATACTACAAAACAGCGACTTTTATGATGACGAGCAACGCAAACAGAGAGTTGATGCCAAGAGTTATTTCGAGGAAATCGGGGCAATCAAAGCGTTTGCTTGGCCAATGCTCCTACAGGCGGCAAATCTAGTTGAAGTGTCGAATAAGAAGTTAGTGCTCTCAAAGGCAGGACTGAAAGCATTACAAGACCCTCCAGCCAACACCATCCAAACAATTTGGAAACGCTGGCTTAAAACCACATTGCTCGATGAATTTCGTCGGATTGATAATATCAAAGGGCAAACTGGCAAGGGGGCGCGAAGCATGACTGCTGTGGCAGGGCGACGGGCATCGATCGCTTTAGTAATGGCAGAATGTCCAGTTGGAACGTGGATCGCTTTTGAGGACTTCTCTCGCTATATGCTTGCCACGAATCGTAGATTTGAGATCGCTCGATCGTTCGAGCATCTCTACATCAGCGAATCTGGTTATGGCAGTTTGCATGATTCCGCCGATTGGAAAATCTTGCAAGAACGCTATATCCGTTGCTTGTTGTTTGAGTATGCGGCAACACTCGGCATCATTGATGTTGCCTATATCGAGCCAGGTCAAGCGGAACGAGGATATAGCGATCTCTGTGGTGCTGAGGATTTCACCTTTCTCAGTCGCTATGATGGCTTAATGTACTTCCGCCTAAATTCGTTGGGTGCTTATTGCTTGGGACTGCAAAAGAATTACGTCCCCTCGACGATTCCCTCTCGTCCAATTTTACAGGTGCTGCCTAATTTAGAGATTGTGGCAAATGGTAAGGATTTGGCATCCGTGGATACGCTCATTCTCGATCTGTACTTGCAAAAAGTCTCGGATGTTGTCTGGAAGCTCGATCGACAAAAACTATTTACCGCCCAAGAGAATGGTCATCAAATCGACGAATTACTAGATTTTTTAACCGCCAAGAGCAGTACAGCCCTACCTGAGACAGCCACACAGTTTTTCAAGGATGCGAAGGAACGCACAAATAGTCTGAAAGATTTAGGCTCAGCCAAACTGATCGAATGCAGTCAAGCAAATTTGGCAGTCCTGATTGCCAATGATTCCCGTACGAAAAAATTCTGTCAGCTAGCAGGCGATCGCTACTTGGTCGTTCTCACCGAAAACGAAACCAAATTTCGTAGTGCCCTCCGTCAAATGGGATATGTGCTTCCAAGGTAGAAAATTATGACCTATGTTGCCGAGAATGCCTTGATCGTGCAAAGCGATCGCTCCATTTTATTGGAAGTTCACGCACCGACTGCCGAAAAAGCTAGAAGCGCGATCGCACCCTTTGCGGAGCTGATCAAAAGCCCTGAACACATTCATACCTATCAGATTACACCTCTGAGTATTTGGAATGCACGGGCGACAGGCATGGCGATCGCTGAAATGCTCTCCGCACTGCAAACCTATGCCAAATATCCCGCACCTGAAGTTGTTCTCCAAGAAATCCAAATTTTAGGTGAGCGCTATGGGCTGACTGTGATTGAGCGATTAGAAACGACAGAACCTGCACTTTTAACATCGCTTCCTCTGTTGCAATTGCGGGTAGCAAGCTTACCACTAGCGGAACTGCTCGTGCGGGACGATCGCGTCAAGTCCTTTTTAGAAGTTCGGTTAGAGCCGTTGCGCTTCCAAATTAACCCTGCCGATCGAGGCTTGATTAAACAGGCTCTGGTTGCCGTGGGCTATCCTGCTGAGGATATGGCTGGGTACATCGCAGGGGATGATTTAGCGATCGCACTACGACCACAAACCTTGGCTGGTCAAGCATTTAACCTTCGCACCTATCAAACAAAAGCCGCCGAGGCCTTTTATCAGTCGGGAAGGGTTCAAGGAGGGAGTGGTGTGATTGTGCTTCCTTGTGGTGCGGGTAAAACCATTGTCGGCATGATTGCGATCTCGCTTGTGCAACAAAACACGCTGATTCTTACGAGCAGTCTCACATCTGTGCATCAGTGGCGCAGAGAAATTTTGGATAAGACCGATCTGCCTGAATCCGCGATTGCCGAGTATAGCAGTGAATCAAAACAAACCGCGCCCGTGACGCTCTCCACCTATCAAATGTTGACCTATCGTTCTCAAAAAGATGGCGATTTCCCCCACTATGAGCTGTTTAACGCCCAATCTTGGGGATTGATTATCTACGACGAAGTTCATCTATTGCCAGCACCCGTATTTCGGATTACAGCGGAATTGCAAGCACGGCGAAGGCTAGGACTGACTGCTACATTAATTCGCGAGGATGGGAAGGAAGGAGATGTATTCGCGTTAATTGGGCCGAAACGCTATGATGTGCCTTGGCGGGAATTAGAAGGTCAGGGATTTATCGCGATCGCTGAATGCACAGAGATTCGGGTTCCACAGACAGAGGAGCGTGAAATGGAATACGCGCTAGCCCCCCGCAGGATGCAGTTTCGGATTGCGGCTGAAAATCCCTCTAAGTTTGAAGTGGTGCAGACGTTGCTAACCAAAGAAGCAGGGCATCGCATTCTAATCATCGGCGAATATATCGATCAATTGGAATCGATCGCTCAGATCACTCAGTTGCCTTTAATTACTGGGAAAACCAAACAGATCGAACGAGATCGCCTCTATGAAGCGTTTCGGCACAAACAAATCGCTGGGCTGATTTTATCGCGGGTCGGTAACTTTGCCGTGGATTTACCCGATGCCGATGTGCTGATTCAAATATCGGGGAAATATGGGTCGCGCCAAGAGGAAGCTCAACGTTTGGGACGAATTTTGCGCCCCAAAGCCGATCGCCGTCACGCCCATTTCTATAGCCTCGTTACACTTCAAACCTGCGAAGAGGAGTTTGCCCGTCACCGCCAGCTTTTTTTGACCGAGCAAGGCTACACATATCACATTGAGATCGTAAAAAAGACGCAATAAGTTGATAGTTTTGGCAGTTGGGTTAAGTAACCTCTCTATAGTTCAAAATAGATAGTCTTTGGTTTATTTTAATTCAACAATGAGGTCTGAGTTCTGGTTCTCTTTTGGATATAGCAAGAATTTATCTAGATTGGAAAGGTGACAAATGTGAAGAGGCTAGAGAGATTGCCAAGACCCATTAGTTAAATCACTTCCCCAAGTCTAGTTTTGATCGATCGACAGAATTACAAAATCAAATCCACCCTTAAAACAGTCTCAGGAAATCGATCGAGGTCGAGAAAATTGCCTTCAACCTGCTCACCGTTAACAGACATCGATCGAACGCCTGAGTTTTTGTGATTAGGGTTTGTGACATGTAGATCGATGGTTTTGCCTCTAAATTTACGTTGGGCTGAGAACTGCTGCCAAGTCGATGGAATATGCGGGTCGATCATCATCCCTTTGAGATTGGGTTGAAATCCCAAGATCCGATCGAGACCAATTCGTAACATCCAGACCGCCGTTCCCGTTAACCAAGAGTGACTGGCTTGTCCATCCGTGGCATGATCGGGACTGGTGACATATTCAGCGTAGACATAGGGTTCAACCTCGTATCGATCGATGTTTTGGGCGGAATTTAACGGCATCATGCGTTGATAGATATCATAGCCAAAATCAACATCGCCATTCATAAGGGAAGCTAACACAAACCAAGAGGAAGCATGATTGAAGATCGCACCATTCTCTTTTTTGCCTGGAACGCAGCGACTGATTAAACCGACATCATCTTCAACTTCTGTATATGAGGGAAAGACAATTTGCATCCCATTTGGCTTGGCGAGATATTTTTGACAAGATGCCAAAGCTCGATCTCCTCTATCTTTAGAAGCCAGTCCAGAGATTACCGCCCAAGATTGAGCATTGAGAAATATTTTGCCTTGGCTGTGCGCCGATATGCCAATTGGTTCGCCATCATCTTTAAAGGCGCGGAGATACCATTCGCCATCCCAACAGTTCTCGTCGATCGTTTTGCCCAAGTTCTCATAAACTGTTTGGAATTTAGCAAGATTGACTCGATCGTTTTTGATCTCAAATAATGGCAGTGTCTTTTTTAGGACATAACCTAGAAAGAAAGCACCCCAAGTAGTTTCCCCTTTGCCCTGTGGCCCCACATAATCGAGCGTGTCGTTCCAATCACCCGTCATGATCTTGGGCATTCCATGTTCGCCTAAATTCGCGATCGAATAATCTAATGCTCTGATGAGATGCTCGTAAACCGTTCCTTCTGACCGATCGTGATAGGCAACCTCCTCGTCAAGAATGGAGAAATCACCTGTCTCGTTGAGATATTCCACCAACCCAAACGGAATCCATAGAGGCGTATCAGAGTGATTCGTGCGCTCGCCTGTGTTTGTCAACACAAAGAAGTTATGCAGGGTGGAACCATCTTGGAATTGGAACTTGAGTGCATTGAGTAATCTGGTGCGGACTCGATCTGGCTCTACGATCACGACTCCGAGAATATCTTGAAATCGATCGCGCATCCCTGTGCCAAATAGCAGGCCACCGTGATAATAGCCCGCATTTCTCGCCATATCGAAAGTGACGGCAGCTTGATACTGGTTCCACACATTTAGCATCAAATTAAAATTGCGGTCGGGTGTATCCACTTGGACGGCAGAGAGATATTTATCCCATTTTTGGTTTAACTCGGCAAACTTGAGATCGATCGAGGCAACATCAATTGCTGGAACCGTTGACATCTCTCCTTTAGCAACAATTCCCATCACCACGGCAAAATCTTTGCTCCCATTTGCAGACAACTCAATTTTTGATTGGAGTGCGGCGACTGGATCGCCTGCGGTAATCTCGGTGTTGTGCATGACTCCAGTTTCAACTGATTCGGGATTAGTTTCCGATCTCCATCTACCAATAAATCTATCTAAACTGCTATCAAAACCAGTAACAGGTAATGTTTGGGTGAAATAAACCTGATATTTCCAATCGATATTCGGTTGCTTGACCGAAACTCCTTTATTCAAAACCCAATAGCGACGTGTAGCAATTAACGATCGAAGTTCTGGATCGAAATGGATATCGGTGAAATGCTTGTCATTCGGTTGATTGATTAAGTCATTTAAGGCATTACCCATCAATAACTCAGTAAAAGCATAGATCTCTAACTTGCGATCGAGACCGCTCAGATCGGTCAAAGCAACTCGCCAAATTTCGGCATTCCGATCGGTAGGAACGAAGTAAGTAATCTCGCCGCGAATCTGATTGATTTCCGTAATAATTTTGGTGTAGCCCTGCCCGTGATGACATTCGTATTTGTCATAGCTCAGATCGATCGTCGGGGCCCAACTCAGTGACCAGTATTTACCCGTCTCGACATCTTTAACCATGACATAACGCCCTGGTCGATCGCATGGCAAAGAGTTGTATCTCATCCGCGTAATCCGATTGTCACGCGGCGAATCTAAGAAGCTAAAACCACCACCTGTATGCGAAATCAGTCCTGTATAGCGACCGTTCCACATATAGTTAAACCAAGGGCGCGGCGTTCTGGGATTAGTAATGATAAATTCCCTGTAGTCGTCGGAGTAGTAGCCGTACTTATTTTCGATTCTGGTAGTCATACATACATCAATTGGGCAGTCCTAAATTTACACGATTTTTTGGACAGCAAATGAGATAAATTAGACTTTTTTCGTAATTTTGGTGCTGGTTTCACTTAACAGCGCGATGTCGGCATCACTCAGTGACCAGCCTAATGCTCCTGCATTTTGCTCCGCTTGCTTAGCTGACTTCGCACCAGGAATGGGAATAACTTGAATGTTTCGATCGCTTTGAGCAATCAGCCAGTTAAGTGCAATTTGAGCGGGAGTTCGATCGAATTTAGTGGCAATTTGCTGAAGTAATTGCAGCAGAGGATCGATTGTCGCTAAACCTTGCGGACTAAAACGTCGATCCATACTCCGTGCACCTGTGGGTCGATCGCTCGTTTGGGTATATTTACCTGAGAGTAATCCCTGCGCGAGTGGGCTGTAGGCAAGGATCGTCACGCCTAATTCTCTAGCTGTAGCAAGAATACCATTGGTTTCAATTCCCCGATCCAACAGTGAGTAACGCACCTGATTTACGGCAAGCTTTACGCCTTTCTCTGCCAAATAGCCATGGGCTTCCCGCATCTGAGCCGCAGAATAATTACTAATTCCAACTGCTTCGATTCTGCCTTTCCTCACCTCATCGGCTAAGGTATACATCAAATCTTTTTGGCTGGTCAAGAAGCTGACAGGCTGGTGGACTTGATAAAGCGCGACTTTTTTAACCTGCAAGCGATCTAAACTTGCGGTAATCGCATCTCTCACAACTTCAGTGCCAAATCGCCACGGCAAAGGCATATATTTCGTCGCAATTTGGATTTTGGCAGCGCGATCGCCCGCTTCTTTCAAGAACTTGCCAATCAATCTTTCAGATTCACCCAAACCATAAACTTCAGCCGTATCAAAAAACGTCACGCCTGCATCTAGGGCAGCGAAAAAAGCGGCTCTGACCTGTTCGGCATCATCGGGTGTGCCATAGTTCCAAAATAGCTTGTCGCCCCAAGCCCAAGCACCGATACCTAAGGATGGGAATTCAGTTTTAGTGGTTGTAAAAGTTGTCATGGGTACTTCTATGAGCAGCGATCGCATTCTAGCTCAATATCAAATCTCGTCAGGGTTAATTCCCAGAGCTTTTAAACGTGCAGCCAAGCGTTGAGATTTTTGCTCGGCAATCAGCCTTGCTTGTTCTGATTCTTGAAGCGATCGCAAGATCTCGTTCGATCGAGGATCGTAAAACCGAAACCCTCGATCTGGATATAGTCGTAGATCTAAGCCAAGTACTGTGCTAGACAGAGATAACACATCATTATCCAAAATCTTGGCAGGAATATTTACGTATTTCTCTCCTTCTAGTCTCACCCCTTGGATCGATCGAGGCTTCAAATATTCTCCTGTTGGGTCGTATTGAAAATACTCTTTCACACCCAATTGACGATAAATTTTGGGGTTATCATTCCGATCTTTACTCACAGTGCCTTTAGAAGTAATTTCTAAGATAAAATCGGGAGTCTTACCATCTTCTTCCCATACTTTATAACTACCTCGATCTGCCTGATTTACGCCAAAAACTACAAATGTGTCAGGTGCAACGACCTTCTCTTTTTGCCCTTTTTCGTAATAGATAAATAGATTGCCCGAAACGTAAACATCATGCCGATGCTCAAACCACAACCGTAGAGCTTCAGTGGCATAGCTCAGGTTTCGTCTTTGTCGATCGCCTTCAGGCATCGGCTGGTTATCCTCTTCAGGGTATTCAATTAGAGGAGTCGGCTGGCTAAGAGAAATAGTCATGAATTCACTCCTTCTAGCACGGTTCTAAAACAATCTAACACAGATGAATTGATATACTTTCCCTATATTCTGAATCTTAACTTTCCCGAACCTTAACTTTTTATGGCTGACATTCTGATTATCGGTGGTGGTGTGATTGGCTTGGCTACGGCGGTGGAATTAGCATTGCACGGCGCAAAGGTTAAAGTCCTAGAGCGTGGGATATGTGCTCAAGCTGCGACTTGGGCAGCCGCAGGGATGCTAGCACCCGAAGCAGAGCAGTTAGATGGAGAATTATTGGAACTAGGATTACGTAGTCGCGCCCTCTATCCTGAATGGGTCAGCAAACTCAATCACATCACTGGTGAGGATTGTGGATATCGACAATGTGGAATTTTCGCTCCCATGATCGGGATGAGTGAATGGGAAAGTCATTCTAAATATATCGATCGACAGCAAGCTAATTCTATTCAAACGGGGTTGAGCCATGATATCGCAGGTGGTTTATGGTTTCCCGAAGATGGGCAGGTAGACAATCGCCGTCTCGCTAGAGTTTTACTACTGGCAGCTCGATCGATCGGGGTCGAAATTCTTGAAGGAGTGACAGTCTCCCAAATCGCCCACAGTGCAGGTAAAGTCACGCACTTAGCAACCAGTCATGGCGATCTAAAGAGCGATCGATATCTTTTAGCTACAGGAGCATGGTCGAAAGAATTGATGTCTCTACCTGTAACACCGCGTAAAGGGCAAATGCTTGCAGTTTTCGATCCCAATCATAGTTTGGAGCGCGTGCTATTTGCTCCCAATGTTTATATTGTGCCGCGTCAGGATGGCTCGATCATTATCGGCGCAACCGTTGAAGATGTCGGTTTTACAGATGGAAATACAACGGCAGAGATCGATCGATTACTAACTGAGGCAATCTCTATTTACCCTTCGATCGCGAATATGAGCATTCAATCAACTTGGTGGGGATTTCGTCCCTATGCTCCGAATGAAATGCCAATCATCGGTATGAGTGACTATGCCAACCTGTTTCTAGCTACAGGACATTACCGCAATGGGATTCTGCTTGCTCCGATCACTGCACATCTGATCGCAAACTCGATGGGATTAGAAAGCTCAGGAAAAAATGGGGACTTACAGCACTTTGCTCGACTATTCAGCACAGTAACCGCAGTGGGCAAAATAGTTCCGTAATTTGCGTAACAACAGCGATTTCTGACGGGGGGAGAGTTGCAGTTAGCTCTTTTTGGCAATATACTACCTTTGTGGTTAATTCCCTGATTTTCTTGTTGATGGGAATGCAAGAAGTACATCATGATTTTATGACTGTTTTAGTCCCCATTGCGATCGAGATCGCTTTTGTCACCATCGGTCGCGCTGTTTCAACTTATCTCTGCTGTGCGGCTTTTATTGGTTCCTCACTTAAGGTTGAAACCAATTATCAGCATGTTCTATTTTGGGGCGGATTGCGTGGTGCATTAGCGTTAGCTCTAGGACTACCTCTCGAACTTCCTCATCGCAACGATATTGTAGCGGTATCTTTTGCGGTTGTTGCCTTCTCAATTTTTGTTCAAGGTTTAACGATTACACCACTTTTGCAACGTTTAGGAGAAATCACACCCATTGAGCATCAATAACTTTCGTTCCAATAGTACTCAATTGCACCATCAAAAGCTATGACAGAAGAAATTAATGAACTCGCTCCCATCGTTGTAGTCGCTTTAGACTATGGCGATCGCTTACAAGAAATTGCCTTGATTCTTTTAGCAGGAGGATTGGCGGTTCTGGCAGGATTAGGAATTATTTCTGCTTTGCGATTAGTTTTGACATGGTTAGCGCCAGAGTCAATGGTTAAGGCTTATATGCGGGTAGTGCTTGCTTCTAAGGGCATAGTGCTGATGCTATTTACCTTTGCGGCAATGGAAGTGATGTTATTTTTACTGCCTGATACCGAATGGTTAGGATTATTAGAATTTTTCTTGAGTGTCGGTATTGCTGTATGCGGTGGGTGGGGCTTATCGCGGTTATTTCAAGAATTTTTTAATACTGCGATTGTTGGCGCAGCTTTTGAGTCAAACCCTAAAGTTAGGGGTGAATCGATCTTTTTACTGCGTTATCTCGGCGACTTTGCGATCGCGATCGTGGTACTGCTGATTTTTTGTATTGACCACAATATTAATGTTTTGGGCATTGTGGCTAGCCTCGGAATTGGGGGACTAGCAGTGGCTTTTGCTGCTCAAAAGACTTTAGAGCAGTTTTTAGGCGGCATTGTGTTGACGCTCGATCGCCCCTTTACAGTTGGCGATTACATTGGCTTGTCGGATGGTTGGCAAGGAAAGCAAGGGACGTTTGGTAGAGTGGAAAGTATTGGTTTGCGATCGACGAAAATCCGTACCTCTGGCAAAGGCACGCTCACCATTATTCCTAATAATTCTCTGACTCAAGCCACGATTGAGAACTTTTCAGGGGCGAAGAAGGAAATGTCAGTAATGACGCTCGAATTTCCAAAAACATTATCCGCAAACGATCAGGCGATTGTCCGCCAAACGGTTATGGATAGTACAGTGGATATTTTTGGGCTAGATTGGCGAAGTACGGAGGTATCTTTTGGAGATAATAATGCTCAGATTTCGTTCTTTATTCTTGGCTCAAATGAATTGTCAATGGAGTTAAGACGACAATTACTAGATCTTGCTACTCAAAAAATCACGAAGCAGCTCCAAGAACACGATATTGCTTTTGTCCTCAATCAACCAACAATCTATGTGGATTCTCCGATCTCCCTTTAAATTAAACTTTAAATTAACTTCTAAGTTGATAAATCTTATTGCTCTATTTCTGGCAGGTTGCTTGTGGGCGATCGCGTCTAATTTTATTTTTATTCCTCCTCACGCGATCGCTCAGACCCCTCAAAACACTTCAGTTAGCGATCGCGCCCCCATCGTTGTGGATGGGATTCCGCTTTTTAATCTCCAATCTACTGATCGATTTGGCGTAATAGAACGAACTCAATTTGCTAATAAAATTCTTGCTGAGGCGATCGCCAACGACCAAATCATTAAATTGAATGTCCGTAATGATGAGATTAGATTAGCAACTTCAATTACTCTCAACAACAATTACCTACTTACAGTTACAGCACTTGATATTCTGCCCGATTTTTCGGCATCAAAGCAGGCTGAGCAATGGCAAGTTCTTCTAGAAGAAGCGATCGCCAAGGCAAAGAGCGAGCGAACTGCCCCATACCTATGGCAGCATGGATTATGGATTTTGATTGCTTGTGCAATTGTTGCTGGAATCCAGTTTTTGACCGTCATCCTCACTCACCTATTGAAGTTAAAGCTGCAACTTTTTGGAACGTTATTTTTTAGTTTAGCTTGGGGTTCGATCGTTGCCATTAGTTCGGAGTGGTTTCCGATATTGAGAAGCATTCGTTATCACTTTCTATCACCTTTTTCACAACCGCAATGGCTCATCTTCTTTGGAGCTTTTGGATTCTCTTTTGTATTAAGTTACTACGCTACAAGCTTAATAAGATTATTAATCAAAAAAGCCGTACCGCAAACCGCTGAAACTATCTGTAGAGAAATTATTCAACCTATCGATCGCCTTGTACAAGTAGCTGTTCTCAGCATTTGCCTGAACTGGTCATTCAGCTTATTGGAACCATTAGTACCAGTCATTTATAACTTAATTAAACCGATCGCCAGTTTATTTTTGGTAGTAAGTCTATATTGGCTATTGACAAACTTAACTAGCCGCTATTTGCGTACCTTCGGCTTTAAGATCGGAGGCAAGTTTAGTACTAATAGCGATGATGCGATTTTGGTATTTGAAACTGTATTTAATGTCTTAATTTTTATTGTGGCGCTGGTTGCCTTTGCTCGTAGCCTCAACTTTGATTTGATTGGCTTGGTAGCAAGTTTAGGGTTAGTTGGTTTAGCAGTTGCCTTTGCTGCCCAGAAGATTTTAGAACAGCTAATTGCAACTTTGGTTTTGTATCTCGATCGCCCATTTGTGACTGGTGACTATATTCGATTGCCAGCAGGTGAGTTAGGGAAAGTGGAAAGTATTGGTTTGCGATCGACAAAAATTCGTTCTCTCGGTACTGGCACGATTATTATCATGCCCAATTCGATTCTCGTCAGTGTAGAAATCGAGAATGTTTCGCTCGCTAAGAAAATCATGGTCTTACTCTATATGGATTTTGTCACTGAGTTAGGCGAAAGAGAACAGGCTTTAGTGCAACAAGTAATCACTGAAAAAACTGCTTCTCTATCAGGAATTGATGCGAACAGTACCAGCATTGCCGACGCTGATGGATCTGGAAAAAGATTGAGGGTGAGTTTTGCGATTTTAGGTTCTCAAGAAAATGCGATCGAGGTGCGTAAACGCTTGCTAGAACTGGCAAGTGTAGAAATAGTCAAAGCATTAGCCATGCATGGAATTGTATTCACGATGGAAGAACCGACAATTTACGTGCAGTCACCTGTAACGATTTAGACAGCAACAGCATATTGAGGTTCATCGCTATTCGATCGCCTTCACAGCAGCCAAATAGCGCTCTTTGATATCGTTGCGGTCTAGCTCTTCTGAAATTCCTTCGTGACTGCCACGCTCAATCATGTTGGCATGGCGCAATAGAGCATCTTGGTCTTCTTGGGTATGGGTAAAAGTGGCAATAACCGCGATCGCCTCCAGTAGACGCATTGTGACTGCTACACTCGTTTGTCCATACTGCCGAATTTGATTAAAAGCCGCATCGAGTACATCGACAAAAGATACAGGTTCAGCAATCACGCGCAGTTTATCTTCGTCATCATAGCGGTAAGCAGAAGGAATTTCTTTTTGGGCAAGATGACAAAGTGCAGCACTCAATTGATCAACACAGCGAACAGCAGTGAACGGATCATTGATTCCCGGTGACAAAGCACGTGCAGCAATTTCAACCAGTTGATTGATTGAGAACTCGATATCTTGCTGTTCAGTCCGCTGAGAACCCAACACAAAAGCGCTGTTAATTTGCTCAGCTAGCTTTTTGCGAACAGCTTCTGCGGGATGAACCATCGCCAGTGGGCTGCCTTTGACCACAAAATCTCCAGGACGCTTCTGAATCTGAAGTAAAAGATTTCCTTCAGTCGCAAGATCCATTAACCGATTAGTGTCAATCGCTTGAACGTAGTTGCTACGATTTGCTTGAATTGGGCGAGCCTCGCGATTAAAATCGGCTGGAATATCGTCTGTCGAAGGTTCATTCCGATGCTTTGATGCGCCGCGTCCGATCTGTTTAGGAAAGAGGCGATCGATCACATCATCTAGCTCACGTCCTACTTTAGAAATGACGTGATCGACTTGAATCGATGAGGCTGAATGGTGAATGAAGTAGATCAGAACGCCGATGCTGGCGATCGCAAGGATAATCCCGCAGGTGACAGCAAGATGTGGCACAAACTCGTTTTCCTCTACACCATTGACGGTTCGCAGCACTAGCAAGCTATAGACAAAGGTAGAGATAAAAGTTCCTAAAACAATTTGATTGCCCGTATCTTGCATGAAGTTCCGCAGCAGACGCGGACCAAACTGTGAGGACGCTAGCTGAAGGGCAACGATTGTAATCGAAAAAGCCGTTGTCGCAACGCTCACCATTGAACCTGCGATCGCTGAAAGAATAGCACGTGAACCGCTTGGACCTAGCGCATAAGTCCAACCTAAGTTGCCAATAATTTCTGTGTTTGAGCTTTGGTCAATGTGAATGGTTAAAAACGATAGCCCGATCGCTAGCACTACCATCAGGGTTGGGACAAACCAGAAGCTAGAGTGCAGTGAATCTAATAGCTTACTGAGCTTAGTTCTCATTTGTTGGTTTCTCCTCTAAAGAATGCTTTGCGTTATCTCCTTCAGAGCCATTTCGCTGCGCTTTGATTTCAGCAAGTCGTTTAAGTGAACTGCTGATACTACGGGATTGTGGTACTTTGCCTTTGCCAGCAGGCCAGCCTTCACGTTGATGGGCTCGATCGCCATCCGTTGCTTCAGTCTGATCGTGAAACAAAATTTGCTGGGTCGGGAAGGGCAGATCGATGCCGTTTGCCGTTAGCTTATTTTTGATATTTGTCAACACTCGGTCTTGAAGGTCTAGCGCATCGGCACGACGGGGTGGATCGATCCACCAACGGGCGCGAAGATTGACCGAGCTACCCGCAAGTTCTACCACAATCGCATCAGGGGCAGGCGTTTCTAGCACCCCATCCGTTTCATGCATGGCTTCTAGAATTAGCCGTCTCGCTTCATCAATATTATCGCCATAGCCAATGCCGATATCATACTGAAGGCGGCGATGCTCAAAGGCAGTATTGACCGTCACAGCGTTGATAAACAGCTCAGAGTTGGGAACGACAACCCGTCGCCCATCATAGGTTCTAATGGTGGTTGCTCGTGTTTGAATATTTTCGACCGTACCTTCAAAATCTTTAAAGACAATTTGATCATCAATTTGAAAGGGTTCATTCAATAAAATTAAGATACCTGCTAGGAAATTTTGTAAGATATCTCGAAATGCAAAACCGATCGCCACACCACTAATTCCAAGTAGCTGTACGAGATCATTGGCATTGAGAGAAGGAATCACGATCGACAAGGCAATAAATAAACCGACCAAAATGGTTGTACCTTGCGCTAATCGCCCTAGCACCATCCCTAAATTACGAGCTTGGCGATGTTCCCGCGTCAGATTTCTAACGACTTTCTTGATAGTTCTAGCAACGAAGAAAAAGATCGCAAAGACAATTAACGCCAATATCAGATTAGGCAGTAAGGCAATAAAGCTATTTAGCATTGCCTGCATCTTGCCTACAAAAGTCTCTATTTCATTATTCATGACAAGATTACTTCAGTTCACGTCAGCAGTATACAGAGAAGAAATAGGATTAACTTCTATCTAGTGGTTTTGTTTTAAGCTTTGAATCTCAGTTCGCAAGGCGATAATTTCGTCTCGCAGGGCATCGATCGATTTTGCTCCGACAATTGCTGCTTCTTCATCGTCGGCATCTTGTCCAATAAAGAAACTGGCTAAAGTTGCTGTTACATAGCCAAACACGGCAAACGCATACAGAGCCAGCAAAAAGCAGAGAATGCGACCTTCTGGAGTTTGAGGAAAGTAGTCCGATCCCATTGTGGTCATCAGCATCGCCGTCCACCAAAGCGCCGTGCCGTAGCTGTCAAATCCAGATAAATTGGGAGCGTCTTGTTCAAAGGCATACATCCCCGCAGCACCAACCAGTGTGATGATCGCGGTCGTCATGACAACGTAGCCAAATCCGCGTCGGGCAAAGTTGGCGGTGAGCGATCGCATACTGCGATTGGTTCGAGTGAGAACACGCAGCAATCGTAAGCCTCGGACTGCGCGGGTCGTTTGCAAAACTCGCAGGAGGCGCACAAACCGTAACACTCGTAAGGCAGGTAAAAGCAAAGAGATTGCCGTAAGCCAGTTCGTTTTGAGGTAAGAAACTTTGTGGGGGGCAAGAAATAATCTGAGGACAAACTCTAAAATAAACACACCCCAAATGCCGAGGCTAATCGCATCGAGCAGTGGCGTAAGTTCCCAAGTGAGTTCCACCACAAATAGACCAAGCCAAACCAAGCTCAACAACAGCATTGGTAGCTCTAGCCAGTTTTCAAGCTGTTGCAGAATTTGCTGCTGCTCATGTTCGATTGCTTGCTTCTCAGGTCGATCGAATTGCGGCATTGGGGTTCAATCCTATGATTTAGCGTCAGGAGCTTCTAGCACAATGACATCAACGAAGGGTTTGCCGTTAAAGTCTTGCGATAGGCGACTCTGAATGGCTTGAGTCAGATCAGCCCGAATTTGTTCAGCCGATCGCGTCGCTTGGGACTGCTGCTGCATATACACGACACGGAGCAATATATTCTGTCCCTGAGCGATCGCTCTTGCCGAAAAAGACTCAAAAAAACTAAAAAGTAGTTCCCATTTTTCGTAGCCAACGATAATGGGATGATAATCCTGACCAAAAAGAACTATGTTGGTTATATCTCACTCCATATTCTCGACAAGTCTGCTCCACGACTTTAGATAGTTCAGGATAGTTAATATGGCAGATATTGGGGAATAAATGATGCTCGACTTGGAAATTCAATCCACCCAGTAGCCATGTCATCACATGGTTATTCCGAGAGAAGTTTACCGTTGTTTCGATCTGATGCACCGCCCAATCTTTCTCAATGAGACTCACCTCGGCAATTGGTAATGGAAAATCGGCTTCTTCGACCAAATGTGCTAGTTGAAATACTACGCTCAACACTACTCCCAAGGTGACAGCTACTAATCCATAGCTCGCTAAAACTTGCGATAGCGCATGAAATTGTAACGGAATCGCAAAGGCAAGTACGAAAAATACTATTTTGCCACCAAAAAATATCACTAGATCACTGGACTTAGGGCGTGGATAGCGGCGATCGCCAATTTTGCCAGCGATCAGATAATAAAAATCATCATAAAAATGCCACTTAATCGCTAGCAATCCATACAACAACCACAAATAATAATGTTGCCAACGATGGAAGGCTAAGTGTGGATGAGAAGGAGAAAGTCGCCCAAAAATTCCCACATCCAAATCCATGTCATGCCCAGCAATATTGGTATAGGTATGATGATGAACATTGTGCTTCCAATGCCAAAGATAAGAACTGCCGCCGATCAAACCTAAACTCATCGCCATGAGCTTATTAATCCATAGCGAATCGGAATATGCGTGATGTGCGCCGTCATGTTGAATGCCAAAACCAATGCCTGCGGTAACAACACCGAGCATAATGCCCAAGGGAATTACCTGCCACCATGTCTGAGCTACTAAAACTAATAGAGAATATAATCCGAAAAAGCTAAACAACAAGATAATGGTTTTCGCATACATTTGCGGACAATCACGAGCCTTGCGATCTGGATTTTGAAAAAGTTCGTCAACCCTTCGTCGTAGTTCCGTCTTGAACCCACTATTCTTGCCAAACTTCAATTTTTTTGCTGCCTCTTTTTCAAGAACCACAGACTGATCGGATTTATTAACTTGCATCTTGTACTGTATTTAACTCTCAAATATTAATATCTTGGGTAAGCGATCGAGAATCTCTTCTACACCTAATCATAAAAGCGCACTCGCCGTAACAGCATGGCGTTAATTGAGACAAAAACTGTAGAAATTGTCTTAAATAATGCGCCTACGGCTGGAGAAAGGACAATAAATTAACGATGCAGCCATTCAAACACGCTGAGCGAAGCAACAGTGCCAACAAAATGGGCGGCAATTCCACTCATGTTTGCCATTGCCACTATGATATCGATCGACCGAATCGCGCGAGTCGGGTCATAAATCGCCACACCTTGGGATTGAGCAATAGCTTTCGAGAACAAAACTGCTAGCGTCGCACCGCCACCCAGAATCGTTAGCAGCATACCAACTAAACCCACGATCGCACCCAGACGCAACACAGTCATCACCTGTGCTTTGGTTGGATGTTTCATCGTGTCTGCATGACGCAAGCGCTTTGCCAATCGCGTTTGCCGAAAGGCAATGTAAATTCCAGCTAGCAGCGCTAAAATGCCGCAAACTGCCCAAAAAATCCCGACCCCAATTCCTGGAGTTACGCCTTGGTTCACTGGCACTGCAACACCAGGAGTTATGCCACTGGGAAGTGCTGTTGACTGACTAAAATTTCGACCCGCGATCGCAAACAGGATCATCAATAGAGAAACCGCGCCAAAGACTATCTGGGCAGAGAGACCAATCCACCCCGTTAGGCGCAAAACATTACCGACTTTTTCAAGCTTTGCCTCTAGTGTTATTTTTTCAACTTCTTGCATAAAACCTTCCATCGGTTGAAATGACTTTGACTCTTGCGGCTAGAGAGGCGAACTAAGATCGGTTTGAACATATCTCACTTGATTGAGTTAATGCTCACCGACAATGTATTGAGATGTCGTTTGATCCACGATCGTCACGGTTCAGAAATATCTTCACCATCTTGAATTACTATTTGCCGCAGTTTTTGCAATGTTTCTAGCAATACTTAGGGATTAGATAGGTCTAATTTGGAGGAATCAAAAGTATCATTTTTTTGAACATATTGAGCCCAAAATTTTTATGGAACAAAATGCGATCGATTATTCTGCGATTGAAACATCATTTGTCAAAGATAGGTCTTCATCTTCACTGAGATGTTCAGAGTTTAAGGGATGGTTTCCATTAGTTGTAAACTGCTTTCCCTCTGTTGATTTATTTGTGGCTTGACTACTAGCAATTTTTGTTTCAGTAATCCCATTGATTACAGGATTATCAATTTCTGCTCTTACCTTTGCTTCAGCAGCTAATAGTGCATTACCTCCAGCATAATGAATTCCCTCAGTAATTGTTTGTAAAGCTTCGGCGGCGGCTTGATCTGAGATTGTTCCTTGAGCTACCATTAGTTCGTCATTCATGTTTGAAACCTTTTAAATAAAATACGATCGATTTTGTGTTTTCTTATTCTGCACTTTGCCCAAAGACTAACAAGGAATCTGATTCGAGTCATGTACACTTTGAAGGAGATTGAACAATAGCTGTCCGCTAATCTGTATACCTACCTTGAGTTGTCAACTATCATGAGATAGATATTCTGCAACAGCGGCGAGATGCAGGGTCAATCGAAAAACTGATGAGTGTTTTACATGGTCAAGTCCGCGAGCAAGTAAAAAAAAGCCTAAATGGACAACGCTAATCATTATTGACTCCCAGGCTGTGAAAAACACCTGCAATGCCAGTGTGGAATCGAAAGGCTTTTGTTTTTACAAATCGACAAATGGGATCAAAAGACACTTAGCCGTTGATATTCTGGGGTTTCCTTTCTTTACGCACTGTACTCCTGCGAATATTTCAGATG
>Ga0209591_10000198_pt1 | contig 79274 bp, 81 predicted proteins | sample MAT01_FD_187207 | JGI IMG/M metagenome (GOLD analysis project Ga0209591, IMG submission 187207) | Freshwater microbial communities from Lake Fryxell liftoff mats and glacier meltwater in Antarctica - MAT-01 (SPAdes) (version 2) | ecosystem: Environmental > Aquatic > Freshwater > Ice > Liftoff...
GGACTCGGAAAGTATGCGCGAATGAGAACGAAAGTTCTTTGAGTGAGTAGAGGGATACTTGAATGTCCCGTTATCACCTTTTTCAGGTGGGTAAGAATCCCCCGTCTTTAGACGTGGGGAGGTTCAATGGCTTTTCTGACTTTTCACGTTATGTGGAAAAGCTAACGATTGACCTAACCCCCTAGCCCCCTTCCCGACACGGGAAGGGGGAAAATTCAAAGTCTCTCTCCTTGTAGGAGAGAGATTTAGAGAGAGGTTTTCCAGATCCCGTGAAAAGTCAGACTGGCTTTTGGAGAGATAATATGTTGCTTCATCCTTGTAATTCTCTCGCTTTACGCGTTGATTCAGTCATAGTATTACCCCGATTTTTTAATGCTGTCTTAACTTTATTTTATGGAAACCAATTAGTTCCTGTGTCCTTCAATTACGAATTACGAATTATACAGTGAAGCATCCTAGACGGAAGATATATCTTCTATCTAGGATGCTTCACAATAAATAATTGTTGCTGATACAACAATTATGGACAAAAGTGTGATGTTTAAACTAGAGCTATCAGCTAGCAGAAACGGTTAAACTGCCGGGTTTCTGAAGATCACCTTGCAAAACCACACCTCGCTGATTGGCATGGATATGACGCAAAATCTTGTAAATTGCCTCAACTTGCTCTGATGCGCCTGCTTTAGAAGCGAGTTCGTCAAGAGAAATGGGAGCTTTTTCTTTTTGCAGCACTGCTAACACTCGTGTTTGCAAATCGAGAATGGAGGCGGCAGCTTTTTTACCAGCTTCTACCCCTGGTTGATGGTAGGCGTTGACGTTGACTAAACTAGCGTATAAACCAACAGCACGCTCATACAAAGCAATTAATGCCCCTACAATTCGGGGGTTAACTTGGGGAATCGTGACTGTAATCGAATCGCGGTGATTTTCATAAAGCGCTTGTCGGGTTCCTTGGAGAAAACCGGAAAGATAATCGCCTGATGTAACTCCTGGATCTATTTCAGTGGATGGCCCTTGACGATCTTCCAACACTTCGATGAAGGTAGCAAAGAAATTCGCTACACCCTCGCGCAACTGTTGGACGTAAGCATGTTGATCTGTTGAGCCTTTGTTGCCATAAACGGCGATGCCTTGATGGACAACATTGCCGTCTAAGTCTTTTTCCTTACCCAAGGATTCCATTACCAGTTGTTGCAAATAGCGGCTGAATAAAGATAAGCTGTCCTTGTAAGGTAGAACAACCATATCTTTTTCGCCCTTTCCGTTACCAGCAAAGTACCAAGACAAAGCGAGTAAGGCGGCTGGGTTATTTTTCACATCTGGGACGCGGGTAGCGTCATCCATCTCTTTTGCACCCTCTAGGATGGCGTGAACATCAATGCCCTGCAATGCGGCTGGTACTAGCCCCACAGCAGACATTTCTGAGGTGCGTCCTCCTACCCAGTCATACATAGGGAATCTGGCCAGCCAACCTTCGTCTTTGGCCAGTTTATCGAGGTTGCTATCAACGCTGGTAATTGCTACCGCATATTGAGCAAACTCCAAATTGTGTCCGGCGTAAGCTTTTTTAACTTCAATCATGCCGTTACGAGGTTCCGGTGTTCCCCCAGATTTGGAGATCACCAAAACCAAAGTGCTGGCGAGGCTATTTCGCAGATGATTGAGAACGCGATCGATACCTGCCGGATCGTTGTTATCGATAAAGTGAAGTTTCAGGGGCGGGAAATCAGGAGCAAGGGCTTCCGCGACGAATTGGGGGCCGAGCGCGGAACCACCAATGCCAATGGAGATAATATCCGTGAAGCGGCTTGCTCTGGGAGGATGAATAGCACCTGTTTGGACTTTTTCCGCAAAAGCTTCGATTTGTTCTAGGGTTTGGACAATTTCTTGTGTAAGTTCTGGAGTTGGCGCTAAATCAGGATTTCGCAGCCAGTAGTGTCCAACCATGCGATTCTCGTCAGGATTTGCGATCGCACCCTTCTCCAGTTGAGCCATATCCGCAAACGCCTTGTCAAACTTCGGCTGCAACGATTCCACAAAGGCATCATCGAACTGTATCCGACTTATGTCTAAGTACAGTCCCAATCCCTCGTGGAAATATAACCAGTTTTGGTATCGTTGCCAAAGTGCCCTAGCATCCATAGGGAAATCTCAAATAAAGTGTTTTTCAAAAACCAGTTTAATGGAAGGTTATAGCGATCCCTGCCTAGCGTTATACAGTTTACAGTTTTAAGTGTTCCCTTAACTCTTCACTTCACACATCTGGCATAGGGATGACACGCAGAAATTTCACAATCTCACCTCTAATTTCTATACCAATGAGATAGTTATCCAGGGTAAATCGGTGAAAAATGCCTTCACTATCAAGCTGTCGCAGTTCTTTTAAATCGCTCAACTGCCACTTTTGGGCTAACTCAATAAATACAAAATCATACACCCGCTCGTAGGCGGCAGGTTCTAAATTCTTCAGGTCTAGCAAAAAAGACCTGGCATAGCGCATTTCCAGAGTCACTAGGCGTTACCTTAACCAAAACTTGAGGGGCCAGAAAAGAAAGCGCTGCTGAATCAGAAAAACATCAACAATCTTACCGCTTCTTCATGGGTTAAGATATCCCACGGTTGCTGCGATCGCTTGACTTGTTGTATCGCTTTGAGCATATAAAAGTCACAATGTAAAGCTTCGAGAACATCCCAAATGTCTTGCAAATCGTCATCGGCTAACTGCTCGATTAAGTGATGCATTCTCAGTCTCAGCAAATTCATACGTCAACTATTCCCTACAACCCAACACCAACAATAAATAGTATTCCCATAAAATTAGCTCCGCTCAAGCTACGCTAAAATTTATTCGCCAAGCGTTGAGGAAGAGGGGCAGGACTGACTTTTCTCCGTATCTGAAAAACCTCTCTCTAAATCTCTCTCCTAAAAGGAGAGAGACTTTGAATTTTTCCCCCTTCCCGCGTCGGGAAGGGGGGTTAGGTTTTTTGTGGGCTTCAGGGCAGCAGGAAGAGACAAAGGAGACAAGGAAAATAACCATACTCAATGCCCAATTCCCAGTTCCAAATTCCCAAATAATTTAATATGGTTGACTATCTCATTTTCTTAGCAATTTCTACAGCACTTTTTGCTCTATTCGCACTAGGACTCAATTTACAGTGGGGCTTTACGGGGTTAATTAACTTTGGTCATATTGCCTTCATGACCCTTGGAGCATATACAACCGTATTGTTAAGCTTAAAGGGCGTACCCCTACTGATATCGGCAGTAGCTGGGGCAATTGTCGCCGCCTTGTTAGGTTTGGTAATTGGTTTTGCAACTCTCCGCTTGCGGGAAGATTATCTGTCAATTGTCACTATTGGTACAGGAGAATTAATTCGTTTGGTGGTGAATAACCAAGAATTACCTGTGGGTGACACCTGGATTTCTGGGGCGTTTGGTGTGCAAAGTTATCCTATACCCCTATCTACAGAGCCAAATTTGTTTGTCAGATTAGTGATGATTGGGCTTTTGACACTGCTGGCTGCTGTAACTTTCTTTACGTTATGGCGATGGATTAGTACCACCCAAATATCTCGGACTACTGATTTAGGTAAAAGGACAACTAGCAAACAAGAATTTGCGTCGCGTTTGGCTGTGGGAATTGTGTTAGCCGTTTTGGCGGCAGCAATTTATATTTCTGGGGTGATTAGACTGTATAATTACAACCCAAAAGCGGGTTTAATGCTGGTGTTGCTGTTGGTTTTAGCATTTGTATACTGGCGCTTAGAAATTTTGGTGCGATCGCCTTGGGGTAGAATTCTTAAAGCCATCCGTGAAGATGAAGAAATTCCCAAGGCGCTGGGAAAAAATGTCTTTTGGTATAAATTACAATCTCTCATGTTAGGGGGTGCGATCGCAGGTATCGCTGGTGCTTTCTTTGCTTGGCAACTGGGCGCTATTTACCCTGATAATTTCCAACCCCAGATCACCTTTGACACTTGGATTATGGTGATTTTAGGTGGCTCTGGGAATAATGTTGGCACAATCTTAGGTGCGGTAATTTTCTTTGCTTACGATGCGCTGACGCGGGAAGTCTTACCCAGAATCGTCCCCCTTGATGAAGCCCGTTTGGGTGCATTTCGGATCATGGTAATCGGACTAATCTTGATGGTACTGATGATTTGGCGTCCTCAAGGTATTCTAGGGAAAAAGGAGGAACTTACTCTTGGTAAATAACCAGTCATCGCCACTTCCCCTTTTGGTAGCCACTGGACTTTCTAAAAGCTTTGGTGGTATCAAAGCAGTTAATGAAGCAAAAATCGAAGTTGCTAAAGGCAGCATTACGGGTTTGATTGGCCCCAACGGTGCTGGTAAAACTACTTTATTTAACTTACTTTCAAACTTCATTCGCCCAGATAAAGGACGAGTAATTTTTGACGGCGAACCGATTCACAGCTTGCAACCATATCAAATCGCCCAGCAGGGAGTAATCCGCACTTTTCAGGTTGCACGGACTCTCTCGCGGTTGTCGGTGTTAGAAAATATGCTACTGGCGGCGCAAAAACAAACGGGTGAAAATTTTTGGCAGGTACAGTTGCAGCCGCACCTTGTCGCTAAGGAAGAAAAGCAACTCGAAGAGCGAGCAATGTTCCTATTAGAATCAGTGGGTTTGGCAAAAAAAGCACAGGATTATGCTGGTGGCTTGTCTGGTGGACAACGCAAGCTGCTAGAAATGGGACGGGCGTTGATGACTAATCCCAAGTTAATTTTGTTGGATGAACCGGCTGCTGGTGTGAATCCAAGACTGATTGATGATATTTGCGATCGCATTATCACTTGGAACCGCCAAGATGGGATGACCTTTCTGATTATTGAACACAATATGGATGTAATTATGTCATTGTGCGATCGCGTTTGGGTACTTGCCGAAGGACAGAATTTAGCTGACGGTACACCCGCAGAAATTCAAACTAATCCCAAAGTTCTAGAAGCTTATTTGGGAAAATAGAATGCGATTGGCTTTGTGTTCCAGAGCTTCTCCCACACAGGGAGAGAGGCTTTTATTCTTGCTCTGATTCGCTAGTAGAGAACGGTTATACCAATTTGAAAAAAGAATGCGACAGATGGGTAGGGGCACGGCAGTGCCCCTACGTGTCAACTTAAGAAAAAATCTGCTTTGAGAAGACGTTTTGCCCTCATCCCCTAACCCCTTCTCCCAACTTGGGAGAAGGGGAACTGGAGAATTTGCTCCCCTCTACCAAAATTGGGAGAGGGGTTGGGGGTGAGGGTCAAGCCTAGAAAGCTTGCCAATGCTAGCTTTTGCTTTAAGTTGACACGTATGAACATTGTTGTGCCCTTACAAATAATTGATGTGTCGCAAACATTATTTGAATTGGTATTATAAGGCTTAGGTTTGAGAGACAATCTTACACAGCATCAAATCTTCGGAAATTTGGCTCTTGTTAAAATCGAGTTATATATCTCAGTAGAAAAAGCTTTTTATGTCAATTATGACAGTCAGAGATTTAGAGCAAGTTCAAACAGCTTTTACCGAAGCAGGTTTAGATTACCAGCTGGAACTGGAAAATGGGATAATTTCAATTATGGGCCCGTCAGATATTGTATCCAGCGAAATCAGTAGTCGTCTCATCGCCTTTCTCTTTGCTTGGATAAATCCTCGTCGCTGGGGAAGAGTATTTGATTCTGCTGGCGGTTTCATCATGCCAGATACAAACCTCAAAGCACCCGATGTTTCCTTTGTTCGCGCTTCCCGACTTCTCCAAAGTCCTCGTTACTTTGGAGAACTTGTCCCTGACTTGGTAGTAGAAATTAAATCTCAAAGCGATAAAATTAAACTTATAGTAACCAAAATTCTGAAATTTATAGAACTAGGAGCGATCGTCGCCATTCTGATTGATCCTGATGAAGAGACGGTTACAATTTATCGCTCTACAGGCGAACCGACAGTTTTAGAAAATGGCGATATTTTAACGATACCAGAACTTTTTCCCGGTTGGGAATTGCCCGTTACTGAATTGTGGCCTCCTATCTTTACCGAGGAAGAAACGCAAATTCAGTGAATAACTTTGGTAGCAACTGAACCAATACACTTGGGTTAAGGATAGTTGTAGGTTGGGTTGAACGAAGTGAAACCCAACAAACCAGGAAAAATGTTGGGTTTCGTTCCTCAACCCAACCTACGCAGGTTAAGGTTTTTGGCTTTAACTGAACCGCATTATCACTTGGAACCGTCAAGATTGGATAGACTTTTGTAGGCAAATTACGAATTACGAATTATTTTAATCTTCGTTATTTTCTGCGAAATTAACTTGTTCGTAAAGGTCGCGCAATTCAATTTGAAAATCAATCGTTTGCAGTGATAAAATTGCAGATTCATCTTGAAGTTCAGTAAATAACCATTGACTTTCCGCAGTTTTTACATACTGCATCACATGATATTGATATTGGTCAATTAAAATGTATTCCTTGAATTCTGGAATAGAGCGATAATAAAGAAACTTATCACCTTGGTCATAATTTTTAGTCGATTTAGATAAAACTTCAGCAATTAATATCGGGTTCATAACCGTTGTTGTGCTGGTTCCTGTATAAATAGGTTGTCCCTCAATCACCATCACATCGGGATACGTATGCTGCCGATAACGGGGTATCCACAAACGTACATCACCAATATAAACATCATAATTTTTACGCCTTAAAGCAATTTTTAAAGATGCAGCTAAATTCAGAGTAATTTTATTATGATTTGTAGTACCACCTGTCATCGCTATAATTTCTCCATCACGGTATTCGCTTTTATATTCTGCCTTTTCTTCAATTTCTAAATACTCTTCAGGTGTGTAATAGAATTTTTGTGTCTCTAACTGCATAAAGATACAACCTATGATTGTGGGGCTAAAATTTTTTGATTACATTACCATTTTAATGTCCTATCTGAAGTTAGTCGGCTACAAGTTTTATGTTTGGTGGGGAACGGCTTGGGGCTTAAGTTTGAGAGACAGTCGCACACAGCGTCAAATCTTCGGAAATTTAGCTGGTGTTAAAATCGAATTTAATATTGTAGTTGATTGATGATATTTGCGATCGCATTATCACTTAGAATCGTCCTAAACTATGAGAAAGCCCAAGAGTGGAGGCATAGCACTATGGTAATCACTCCTAATACCGCATCTGAGGTCATCTACCCCGAAAGCGACGGACAACCAATGGCGGATAATACCAAGCAATTTCGCTGGATAGTAACTATTAAAGAAAATTTAGAAATTTTATTTGCATCGCAATCAGATGTATTCATCGCTGGAGATTTACTTTGGTATCCAGTTGAAGGCAATCCTAACATCAAAAAAGCACCTGATGCTTTGGTAGTGTTTGGTAGACCCAAGGGAGATAGAGGTTCTTACAAGCAATGGCAAGAAGAAAACATTCCGCCACAGGTGGTATTTGAAATATTATCTCCTGGTAATACAACTAAAGAGATGGCGCATAAACTCCTGTTTTATCAACGCTATGGAGTTGAAGAATATTACATTTACGACCCTGATGAAAATGAATTAACAGGGTTTGTACGCTCAGAAGATTGGTTGCAAGGAATTAACCAGATTCATGGGTGGATAAGTCCTCGTTTGCAAATTCGCTTTGAACTTACCCCACAAACTTTAGAAATATATCGCCTTGATGGATATAAATTTCTTACATCCGTTGAGCTTGACCAAATACGTATACAAGAACGTCAAGCCAAAGAAATAGCTCTCCAACAACTAGAGGAAGAACGCCAACGATATCAAGATTTATTGACACGATTACAAGAACGGGGAATTGACCCAGAACAACTTTTGTAAGCGAACCCCAGCCCTAAAGGCTTGTCATTTCCCAGATTTTTGTCACAGTCAAATTGTCGTGCTTACCGACATCCCGCCCTGCACTGAAGTGCAAGGCTGATAGCCCAAGTCCACTCAAGTGGACTAAAATCAATTACTCAGTCCGCTTTAGAGGACTTTCGCTATTAGCCTTGGAATTCTATTCCGAGGCGGGATAGCAACGAAGCGGAGATTGTCAGATATCGGTAACTACAAGGTCTGAAGCCAGGGATTTTAGACCACCGAAAATCGGTGAAAATCGAAAAACTCAGATCCCCGACAACTTTTACGAAGTCGGGGATCTTGCTTGTTGTTAAATTTAACTAAACTGCTCCTCTGCATCTAGGTTGAACAGCATTTGCAGAGTTTGCATACAACGCCGTCTAGCTTCAACATCTTGCTGCGATCGCAACTGTACCATCGGGTCATGTAAAATTTTATTGACAATTCCCCGCGTTAATGCTTCAATTACCTCTTGATGTTTTTCAGCGAATTCTGAACCCAATCTCGACAAAGCTTTTTCTAACTCTTGTTCGCGGATAGTTTCGACTTTGTTTCGCAGACAGCTAATAGTAGTCACAGTTTCCAGACTGCGCCACCAAATATCAAAAGCTTCCACTTCTTCCTCTAACAGTTTTTCGGCTTCCTGTGCAATCTTCCGACGGCTTTCGTAGTTTTGCGCTACTACTGCCTTCAAATCATCCACATTAAACGCCTGCACATTTTCTAATTCATTTACATCCGCATGAACATTACGCGGTACAGAAATATCAAATAACATCAGAGAGCGCTGAACTTCTAACACCAGTTCCAACTTGGCACGATCAAGTATTGGCTCTGTTGCCGAAGTACTGGTAAATACCAAATCACTATCGGCAATCACTGCCATCATTTCCGATAGCGGATGAATATTGATCGGTTGTTGAGGGAACTGCTTTGCTAATTCTTGGGCGCGATCGCGTGAGCGATTTACAATACTAATTTGCACAGCACCTTTAGAAATTAAGTGTTGCACCAGCAGGCGCGACATTTTACCAGCGCCCAAAATTACTACTCGACAAGCAGCTAAATTTGCTACTTTTATCTGCGCTAACTCTACAGCTGCCGAACTAATAGAGACAGCACCAGTACCAATACTAGTTTCAGTACGAACCCGCTTACCAGCTGTCAGCGCTTGTTTAAATAATCGATTCAAAATGGTTTTTATACCGTTATATTGCTGTCCCAGTTTGTGAGTAGTCTTCACCTGAGCCAGAATTTGACCTTCTCCGAGTACCAGACTATCTAAACCACCTGCTACCCGCATGATATGCATCACTGCATCATCATGTAGCAACATAAATAGGTGTTGTCGCAGAGAAAGCACGGGTAATTTACTGTATTCCGCAAGAAACTGCGTTATTTCCCGGATACCTTGGTCTGCTTCACTGGTAACAATGTAAATTTCCAGGCGGTTACAAGTGCTAAGAATTGCAACTTCATCAATATGGGGATAGCTGGCCAGTTGAGCGATCGCACTTTCAATTAGTGGTTCTGGAATGCTCAGTTTTTCCCGGACTTCTACAGGGGCTGTTTTATGACTTAACCCCACCACTGCTATATTCATTTGCTAAATCGTAGTTACTAATTGGTAGTTGGCAATCGGGCATTGAGTGAGAATAGGGAATGGGGAATTTTCATTTATTGGTTGATAGTTTTTTCAACCAATAAATAACAACTAATCACTAAATACTAACTACTAACTAGTGTAACGATGAAGCATTTGGGTGACTATTTTTCCATTTTATAGAAAGATTTATTTCCAAATGCTTTACCTTTACTTTTGCCATTCCCCATTCCCTAAAAATTAGTTCAATTGGAGAGTCTTGGGTTCACCAAACATGTGAATCGTATCAACAAATCGGGCAGTTTTCGATTGGTTAGAAATTACCAAGCTTTGAGTTCTAGCTCCGCCGCTAAAGAAACGTACACCTTCCATCAGATTACCACTGGTAATGCCGCAAGCAGCGAACAGAACAGTTTTACCAGATGCCAGTTCATGAGCATCATAGACCTTATCGGGGTCATTGATATTCATAGAGGTTAAGCGATCGATATTGGCTTCTCTGCTTTCTCCAATCAGACCTGTTTTTACTACAGCTGGATCGTAAATCAGTTGACCTTGGAAGTGTCCACCCAAAGCACGCATTGCAGCTGCCGAGATTACACCTTCAGGAGCCGCACCGATACCCATCAGAGCGTGGATATTAGTTCCAGCAAAACCGCAGCTGATGGCTGCACCCACATCACCATCTGAAATTAGGGCGACTCTCGCTCCAGCCTCACGGATTTCTTTAATTAAATCGTTGTGGCGTTCGCGCTTCATGACCACGATCACGAGTTCTTCAATAGAGCGCTCTAGACACTCAGCAAGAATCTTGAGGTTTTCTGTTGCTGACTTGTTGATGTCTACCTTACCCTTAGCTGCGGGAGGTGCTGCTAACTTCTTCATGTAAAAGTCAGGAGCAGCAAATAATCCACCCTTTTCAGAAATTGCCAACACAGCCATCGAACCAGGTTGTCCATAAGCTACCAAGTTCGTACCTTCACAGGGGTCAACGGCGATGTCAATTTCGATTAATTCATCAGGGTTACAGAGAGCTTCGGCATTTGGTTGGGTACAGATACCAACTTCTTCCCCGATGTATAACATAGGCGCGTCGTCGCGTTCGCCTTCCCCAATCACAATGCGACCACGCATGTGGATTTTATTCATCCGCTCCCGCATAGCTTCCACTGCTACCTGGTCGGCAATGTTTTTTTCGCCTTTACCCATCCACTTCGAGGAAGCGATCGCAGCTTGCTCTACTACTTCAATAATCTCTAACCCAAGTGTATTTTCCACAGAGTCCACCCTCTCAACTGCTTGAATTTCCGCCGTTTTATCTGGCTATTTCAGTCTTCAAGTCTACCAAAGGGCGGATACACCTGGAAGAAAGTTAAGTTTTACTGCTAACTGGTTAGAAAAGTGCCAGTTAATACATCTCTATTTTTTACTCTATAACTACTCCAGTATAAAGCGTGTTCAAAAGGAACTAAGTTTTGAACTAGCACAAATAGGTAGCAGTGTATATCTAGAACATTGCTTTTATTCAGTGTTTATCTTTATGTATAAAATAATAAATAAAAAAGCTCGTGAATTCACTAAAAACTCAAAAACGAGGCGCAGAGTAAAAAGCTAGTCAAATTAAGAGGTTAATCGTGTTTATCGACTACATCACACTCATGTTAATCAATATGGTAGCTGGGCTATTTCTACTGGCTGACTATGTGTATCGTGGTATAGATAGTTCTAATCAAAGACAGTGGATTCCCGGTTTTGGAATTACAGGTGCGATCGCCTTAACAACTGGTTTACACATGAGCTTCACCTGGCCAGTTATTGGTAGCTTTAACATTGCCTTCGGTGAGACAAGTGTCTTATTTGGAATCTTATTTGTGGCGGCTGCGATCGCACTTGCTCAAGGCTGGGATTTATTGACAATAGCAATTTATGGCTTCTTTGCTGGTGTAGTTGCGATCGTGGTAGGTATCCGCATCATTAACTTGAATTTGACAAAACAACCACTTTTGTCAGGAATCGGCTTTATTTTAACTGGCTTAAGTGGTATTTTTGCAGCGCCAACTCTCTATTGGAAAACTAACCGAACTTGGCGGCTAATTGGCGTAGCAGTGCTGATAGTAGCCGCTTTAATCTGGGCATTGACTGGATATTTGTCTTACTGGAATCATTTAGAGGGTTTTCAAAAATGGGTTCCAGCCCCAATGCGGTAAGCAATTAGGACTTACGCAAAATATCTCTCAAACTCTTATTTCTCCGTGTCCGGTTATTGAGCGACTTGTACTGAGCGTAGTCGAAGTAAGTCGAAATACTGCGCCTCTGTGGTAGCCTGCGGCAAGCCGTACCCCTCCGGGGAAGCAAGCTACGCGTAGCGTCTCGTAGAGAAGCGTCTACGTTATTCTGTAACTTTTGCCTAAGTCCTAGCAATGATCTAGGCTAGAGACATAGTTAAAATCTTGCTTAAGAAAATATGCTGGACTTTCTTAATCCCCTATTAAATCGCCATCCAGAGCGAGTCAAAGCCAACGTCGAACTTTACACCTGGCAAACTTGTCCATACTGCATTCGTGCCAAAATGCTGCTGTGGTGGAAAGGTGTAAATTTTACCGAATATAAAATCGACGGCGACGAAGCAGCCAGAGCTAAAATGGCAGAACGCGCTAACGGACGCCGTACTGTACCGCAAATTTTTGTCAATAACCAGCACATTGGCGGCTGCGATGAGCTTTATCAACTAGACACACAAAGTCAACTCGATCCCCTTTTAGCCCAAGCCGCTATTTAACTTCAGATTTTTAGTCATTGTCATTACCCCAATTTTTGTAACAGTTAAGGTATTGCAATGACGCACATCCCGCCTAGAACTTAAGTTCTTTGGCTTTTAGCTAAAGTTCACTCAAAGCCTACGGTGTACACACAAGTTATTTGATTGCCCAAAAGTCCTTCAAAACCTCAAATAGTCCTATCGGACATCCCTCTCCTTACTAAGGAGAGGGAAAGGTTTTACGTAGTAAAACCAGGGTGAGGTATCTCAGGGGTTATGATATTGATAAGTATATGCTAACTAAATACACACAATATCTTATACATCAACAATGGATGAATTCTGCCTTAGAATTAGCAAAAGTAGCAGGTGATGCAGGTGAAGTCCCTGTAGGTGCTGTTATCATTGATTCAACAGGCAAATTGCTAGCACAAGGAGAAAACAGAAAAGAGCGCGATAAAGACCCTACCGCTCATGCGGAAATTCTCGCTCTAAAAAGAGCTGCAACAACTTTACAAAATTGGCATCTTAATGAATGCACCCTCTACGTAACTCTTGAACCTTGCCCGATGTGTGCAGGTGCGATCGTCCAAGCGCGTCTAGGACTACTCGTATATGGAGTAGACGATACCAAAACTGGCGCAATTCGTACAGTTATTAACATACCCGATAGTGCTGCTTCTAATCACCGCTTACAGGTAATTGGAGGCGTTCTAGAGTCAGCTTGTCGTGAACAATTACAGGCTTGGTTTGCTACTAGGCGGCGTAGTGTAAACTAACGGACAAAGGTAAAACTGTCCATCTAGTACCAGACAAGTCACGCAAGAGAATCTACGGTGTAACTAATCAGACTTTTCGTTAAATTTTACCCGTCAATCAGCTGCATTCGTCATGATGAAATTTTACTCTTCATCCGATACCTGCCAGCAGACACCAGCAAATCATCAGGTGACTGGTACTACCTCAAGGGTTTCTCCTTGGTTAAGTCCTCTGGCATATTTATTAGGGCGTCACTGCCTATTACCATTCTTCTTTGGGCAAATTAGCATAACCGGACAAAAAAATATCCCTACAACTGGGCCTGTGATCTTCGCGCCTACTCATCGGGCGCGTTGGGATGCATTGCTCGTACCCTACGCTACCGTTGATTGTCGGAGAGAACAAGACCTGCGGTTTATGGTGACTATCGACGAATGCCAAGGTTTGCAAGGCTGGTTTGTCCGACGTTTGGGCGGGTTTCCTGTAAATTCTAAGCATCCGTCAATCCGCACGCTGCGACATGGAGTTGAGCTACTTCAGCAGCAAAAAACCCTGGTTATCTTTCCAGAAGGTAATATTTTTCGTGATGGACAAGTTCACCAGTTGAAGCCGGGAATTGCTCGTCTTGCTTTGAGTGCTGAATCTAGTCATTCGGGGCTGGGAGTGAAAATTATACCTATAGGCATCAATTACAGCCAACCTCACCCAAATTGGGGTACAGATGTGAGTATTGACATTGGCTCCCCAATTAGAGTAACGGATTACATGAGTGGCTGTATAAAACAAGATGCTAAAAGCATCACAGTTGATTTAGCAAAGGCACTGCAACAGTTAAGCCATCAAGAAACAAAAATTACTAATCGTGCATTTGCAGAAATTACTAATTCTTGATATCGTCAAACGTCAAATGTCCCAATACAGGATCTTACCCATTGAGTATTAACCGTGCATGATTAAGAAGCTGGACGTTTTCAAGGTTTGACATTGATTGCTTGCTATATTCATCCTGAGTAAGTCACAAAAGATTAGGGCTTGTTTGCAACCTTTGAGGATGTATACATATAGAGTACCCGCTTTTAATGGGGTATTTAGCCAAATTGGCATTTTTTTGAGCGAATAGCTAATAATTGTCTCGAAAAAACTGAATTGGTTGATGATAAAAATTCTTACTATTTGGTCAAATAGTTAAATGAAAGTCTTGAGATTTGCCATGATTTTGTAACCATGACTGGTAAAAACAAAATTTTGGGAAGCGCAGTCTGGGGACATCGCCATGTTTAAATGGTTTGGTGCGATCGCGTTTCACGCCCGATGGAAGCGATCGCAAATACTTCAAGCAGCGTGGGAAGATTCTCGTGCCGAATATCTCACTTAACCTGAGATAATTATTGCACAGGAAAGTCGGTAGCGGGACGGATGGTGAAGCAGTCTAAAACTTTTTCTCAAATCAACTCTTCATCACGGCGTTGTCAAACTACTCCCAAGCTGCTTGCTGGTAAACCGATGATTAAAAGATCAGAGGAATTAACGCGATCGCTCATAACGACGATTTTAGTTAATTAGTATACAGCGCCAATGGGAACTCTATTAAACCGATTTTCAGTCTAAATCACAGATACTTAGGATGTAGCTTTGCTTTGTCGAAGACCAAAACAGAGTTAAGATACCCGAAGTTTCCATAACTTTTCTGTATAGTCATTGCACTACTTGACCCCATGAACACTGCTGTCGCTGTTACCTTGATGCGCCGTACCTTTTTATCAGTCATAGCAGTCCTCAGCCTGCTATCACCTGTGAATGCTCAGGTATCGCAGTTACCAGGCACTACTAGCCCACAACCCATTGACCCCAACGATCCTAATAACCTGCGCCCCATAACCCAAAGTAACAGCCTTTTGAGCATTGAAGGTGGCGATCGCTTACTGAAAGAGGCAGAACAAGCCGTTTCTGCTCAAAACTACCCTTTAGCTGCCAAGAAACTGCAAGAAGCGCGTCAGGTTTATAATCAGCTATCTAATTTTTATCAAGAGTTAAATTCTAGCTTTTCGGGAATTGACAATAGAGTTTCTGATTCTCAGCGTCAAAAAGCTCTATTAACAGCGCAAAAGCGAGATGAAGCCACCTTTCAGCTAGCATTGGTACATCGCGCACAAAATCAGCCAGAATTAGCCGTGCCATTGTTAATTCAAATAATTAAGAGTCAAAACCCGACGCGGGATTTAGGTAAGAAAGCCTATAAACAGTTGTTTGAATTGGGTTTTGTTGATTCTCCCTATCCTAGAGAAGGTGGTGCTTCATCTTCCTCATCCCCAAAAAAATAAGTTTTCCCCTCCTCCCGCATTTCCACCTCTCCCTGAGCAGCAGCTTAAAACGTCCCAGTGCTAGGATAGGATTATCTGCCGTACCATTGAGCCAGCGTCCTCAAAAATCCATCTCAGAGGTGCGTTTATTTCTAGCCTTGCCAAAACCTGAACTTGGCACAGGCATTGCTCCATATCTGTTAATAATAGAAAAGTAAGTTTTTTCAGGAATAGCGATGATTAGTCCGCAGCAGGTTGAGGCAATGATCAAGGCGGAACTGCCAGACGCCCAGGTTCAGGTGCAAGACTTGACTGGTGGCGGTGACCACTATCAGGTGACAGTAGTTTCATCACACTTTGCAGGTAAGGGGCTGGTGCAGCAGCATCAGTTAATTTATGGTGCGTTGAAGCAAGCTGTGTCATCGGAAGCGATTCATGCCTTGGCATTAAAAACATATACTCCCGAAGCTTGGCAAGCAATAGCAAGTTCCTAAAGTTATGAGTTAAGAGTTATGAATTTTTAACTCCTCACTCCTGACCGGAGGCGGAGCATCCCCGGCTCCGCTCCTCACTCTATTAATACAACGTAGGAAACACAAACACCATGACACCAGAACTCAAAGATCAAATTGATAACTTGGTACAACAGAACAAGATTTTGGTTTTCATTAAGGGAACCAAGTTAATGCCCCAATGTGGTTTCTCCAACAACGTTGTGCAGATTCTCAATACTTTGGGAGTTCCCTTTGAGGCGGTTGACGTTTTATCAGACAGTGAAATCCGCCAAGGAATTAAAGAATACTCTGACTGGCCGACAATTCCCCAAGTCTATTTAGATGGTCAATTTCTTGGTGGTTCCGATATCTTGATTGAATTGTACCAGAAAGGTGAATTGCAGCAAAAGGTAGAAGTAGCACTAGCTTCGTAACGTCCTTTTTACAACAAATTAGAGGCTATGCTGCTGAATTTGTGTTTGGCAATAAAGGCAATCTGCCGTTTTTAATGTCCTTGAAAAGGGAAATACTATTTATTTCCCCTTTCAAGGTTTTTTAATAGTTTTCTGACAAAAATACTTGAGCTGTCTTGGAATTGATTTCAGGTAGGTCAAAAATCCCCTCAGTCGCATCGATAAAACTAATATAGGGCTGAGGAGATATTGTTTTGATAAAAAATATCTCCAAAATCTCACACCACGGCAACCTGTTGACCAATACAGATAATATGCTATAATTATTAACGGTAATTAACCGTTACATTCAATGACCGACTAAATGGTATTAGTAGTAATCTGGTTGGGGCTGTGGCTGCGGCACTGCAAAATTTGATCCATCATACAAATAGCGGCTGGCTTCCTCTTCTAAACGATGAATCAGGAAAGGTTCAATGATGTTGCTGTGTCGCAGTGCGGCTAGATATCCATCCAAATACATCCGCATATCATCTGTGCGATAACCGCGATTCCATAACTCTACGAAGGCATCGGTGAGTCTTTGGTAATAGCGGATAGTTTGTGTGTCTTGGAGCATAACTGCTGTATTAATCTCTTTGGAATGAGAATTATAAATGATTCACGCCCAAATGAGAAGTGTAATTTCCCTTTGGCATTAACAAGAAGTCAAGATATCGACTTTTGGCAGTACTCTCCTAGTAGCTACAAACTACTTCAATCCTATTCCAGAAAACATAGATTTTAGTTATCTGCTAAACTATTTTTATGATTTTCCCCATCAACAGCCCGATTGTTTTGGTCGTATATTTGTGGGTGTGGGTGGCACATTACACCCATCTAAAACCAGAATGTTAAGTTAAAAGAACTTTTAATAAGTCTAACAACTATTTTTGTAAGTTTAACAAAAATTTAAGAATATTTCTAATCGCTTTTCGGTAAGGCACAAATTAAAGATATTCCCACTATTTTTATAAGGAAATGTAAAGCTAATAGTAATTGAAGTAACAAAGGCTACAAAACCTTAGACATAGGCTTGTTACTTTGAAAGTCATCAACGCTAAGGGGTCTTGCCGCCGTGGGTTCGGTTTGTATAGAAATCATTGAAGGGAATCCCCATTTGAGGTCGTTGCTAGGTTGGCACTTACAACAACTGGAATACCGGGTACATCAAGCTGCCAGTATTTATCAAGCAAGGGAAGTATTTTTAAGCCATCAACCAACGCTGGTTATTTTGGATGCAGATTTGCCTGATGGTGATGGCATTGAATTTTGTCGTTGGTTGCATCGTCAGGAGCAGCCTCTTATCTTAATGCTATCCGCCCGTAATAGTGAAGCTGATATCGTTGCAGGTTTGAAGGCGGGTGCAGATGATTATCTGAGCAAACCCTTTGGAATGCAAGAGTTTTTGGCACGGGTAGAGTCACTGATTCGCCGTAAGCGTACACCTACTGCACCAGCTTATCTGGATTATGGCACTTTGCAAATCGATTTAGTTCAGCGCCGTGTCCGCTTCCAGGGGGAGTTCATCGATTTAACGCCCCAGGAATTCAGTTTGCTGTACGTTTTGGCACAAGCTGGAGGAGTGCCTTTGAGTAGGTCGGAATTGCTGCGTCGTGCTTGGCCTGACGCTATCGATAACCCTCGTACCATTGATACTCACGTTTTGTCACTGCGGAAAAAGGTTGAACTTGATCCCCGGCAACCTAACTTGATTCAAACTATCCGCAATGTAGGATACCGCTTTAACATGGAAATTTTGAATACCAATATTTCACACTCACAAACAACAAAGTTAGCTAGAGAGAGATTTAGTAATCAACGTTCAACACTTAGTCAAGTGTAATGAAAGTGGGAGTGGGGAGTAGGGAGTAGGGAATGGGGGACAAGAAAGATGAGGAGAATAACTCATGCTCAATGACGATTGACTAATTCAAATTTTAAAATCCAAAATCGTCTTGAGCTTCTGCTTGAATTAAGCTTTCTCGTAATTTAGCCCAGTCTATCTCTGAGACTATTTTATTTTCCAATACATGACCTTGTTGTAGGTGTAATAATCGAGTGCAAAACATCTGGGCTAGTTCCAGTTGATGATTTACCATCAGAATTGTAGTTTGATGGGTTTGACTTAACCGGATTAAGACTTGTATTAGATGAGAAGCTGTACCAGCATCAAGGGCAGAGGTTGGCTCGTCTAATAATAATATTTTAGGCTGGATGACTAGGGCGCGAGCGATCGCTACTAATTCTCGCTGTCCAGCAGAAAGTTGCACCTCTGTTCGCCCTAACCATTCACTGGGAATATGCAGTTGTTCTGTCCAGTAATTGACTCGTTGCTGAATTGTCTCTTTGGGCAAACCACGCAAAAATAAAGGATAAGCCAAGGCTTGCCCAACTGTCATCCCTAAGAGCTTTGACTCTTGTAATACAAGTGTCACAATCTGGCGTAGCTGGATGACAGGAATTTGGCGATATTCTTGATTTTCTAGATAGATTTGGCCACTCGTGGGTTCAATTAGGCGGTTGATGAGGCGTAACAGCGAAGTTTTACCAGCACCTACTGAGCCGACAATGGCAATGCGATCGCCCTGGAATACCTCGAAGGAAATATCCTGCAATATGGGGTATCCCTTGTGATTGCCGGGAAGTTGGGTTTTCAGCTTTGTAAATAGATTAACTTGCTCTAGCCTGAGTGTGGCTTTTGCTGTATTCAAGGGGAGTGGGGGAGAAATAATTAATGCCCAATTTTAAGTTAATTGTGCAGTAGTTAAGGCTGTAGCGATCGCCCAGCCATCGACTAATAATAGCAGCAGGGTGAATCCCAGTAAAATCAGGTACATCCACGGTTGGGCTAAAGGGCGAACATCTGTGGTGTCAATGCCTGTTTTTGCTTGCACAATTTGCACGAAACGGGCAAATCCGGCTACACGCATTGGTAGTAAATAAGCTTTCCCATCCTGGCTAAGGAAGTAATAAACTAGCCCTCCTTGACCAGTGGTGCGGGGTTTTAACTCTTTCACTTCTGACCAAGGTAAAAACCAGCCTTTAAGAAAAAAGCGAGGCACCCAGGCGGGGTAAGTAACCTGAATTCCCTCGTCATCTACCATTACTTGTTCAGTCAATACAGCATACAAGGCAACTAAGCCGATGCTAATCCCTATCCACAATAATGCTGGGGGTACGGGTGCAGCTGTTACCTGCGATAAGAAGGGTAATGGGACTGTGAGTGCTATGTATAGACTCAGCAGCGTTATCCGAATCAAAGGAGACAGACGAAAAATAGAAGCTGAGATATTGGCTGAGTTTGCTGTCACGGCTCAATTACAATACTTTTCTTCATTGTAGGGTAGTTCACGGTAAGTACTTCTGCACTACAATCCAACCAGTAAGGGATACCCAGGCAAATCCGATAAATAGAATAATATTTACGCCGATGTGTAAGGGTCTAGCCCAAGGTCTTCCGGCACTAATTTGCGTGGCACTGAAAGCGGACAGTAAAACTAATGCTACAACTATCAATCCAGCGATTAGGTGTGACGAGTGACCCAATGAACCAAAATGTCCGAAAGTGCCAACAATGCCGACCGCTAGCAGCAATAAGACTAAACTTACCATGCTGATGCCCATTGTATAGTGGAGCGACCGCACCTCCTTATTTCCGCCTATAAATGGGGTCTGCGAAGTTCTCGCCCGAAACATCCAAACGCCGGTGACTGCTAACATCAGATATGCCAGCAAGGACAACCCCATAGACCAGGCGGCTATTTTCCACAACCAAATAAATGAAGGAAGATTCATAAGAATGATTGTAGGTGAGAGTTGGGGAGATGAGGGAGACAAATGACCAACAAATAAAAAGGGTTGCCGAATTCAGCAACCCTTAAATTGAGCTAAATTGTTTTTTTTAATCAATAGCTGCTAAACCAGCCACTTGTAAAGGTTTTGTAGTATCTCCGATTTTTGGATTAATTTGCTGCACTATTGGTTTGGTATTAATAAGGTCTTTTCCAGCTAGGGAGTCTGTATCAAACTCATAAATGCTGGGTTCATCGAGCATCAGGCGATCGCAGGATATTATATCCGATAAAATTGCACTTGCCATTATCCCTGTATGAATCTCCATTTTACCTTTTCGCGGAGCTTCAAACACTAAACGTTGTCCAGGGAAAACAACCCTTTCAAAGTACCAATTAGGAATATTGCAGATGCGAGCTATCTGTATTTTGCTCGTGGCATTAATGTAGCAGCAGAGAATTTTCCCCGATTGCTCAGGTGGTAGAGGATCTAATATTTGAGCCATAACTGCTGAGGAGCTTTACGCACAATTTTACATTACACTAGCCAAGCCTAGCAGCATTGATCCCCAGTTGCTGTAACTGCGACTACCAACTCAACTCTTTTTATATTTTTTCTACCTCAAGATATATCGGAGGTTAGAAAAATCTTGTAAAAATTTATGCCCTGTTTGCAATCTTATATTATGTAAACATCTTTGAGTTTTTAATCTCTGGCAAAAAAGCTTTAACTTCTTTGAAGATCCCCTCAGCTTAACCCTAGTTAGCAGTGTAATTTTATGTTTCATCTATCCTACGATTAAAAGTCTGGGATCATCGCTTTATGAATGAACTCAATGTTATCGTAAAGCTATATGAAAAATATCTTCATAAAACCTGTCTTGATAACCTGCATTTGGTACGTAAAGCAATTTTATTGATTCCTGCATCTGTGAATAAAAGTTTTACGCATATCAATAATTGGCTTTAATGTCAAGTAAAATTGCAAGAAATTAAGAGCAGCCAAAACAGAAACACACCTTAAAACTGGAATTTATCTCGCTTTCCCCGAAGATTGGCAAGATGGAAGTCAAAATACCTATGATGGAAAATCGAATTCTTTACGTTCGCCTTCCTTGTAACCCTATCTTTCCCATTGGGGTTGTCTACCTAAGCGATCACGTCCACAAACAGTTTCCGAATATCGAACAGCGGATCTTTGATTTAGGAACAGTGCCACCTTTAGATTACACTTCTGCCTTAGATCAGTCTATCGATGAATTTAAACCGACACTGCTAGTATTTTCTTGGCGGGATATTCAAATTTATGCTCCAGTTGGCGGACGTGGTGGCAACCCACTACAAAACGCTTTTGAATTTTACTACGCTAAGAATCCTCTATTGAAACTACGCGGGGGATTGGGCGGTTTACGAATCTTCATCGCTTATTATGCAGAGCTATGGCAAAATCTGGGCTTAATCAAACGCGGTTTAAAGCGTGCCCAAAAATATAATTCTAATGCCCGTGTAGTTGTGGGTGGTGGCGCAGTTAGTGTATTTTATGAACAGTTGGGTAAAAGCTTGCCTCAAGGAGCAATTATTTCTGTGGGTGAAGGGGAAACCCTGCTGGAAAAACTTTTAAGTGGTAGAGATTTTCAAGATGAACGCTGTTACGTTGTGGGAGAAAATCAACCACGGAAACAGCTAATTCACGAACAACCCACCCCAATAGAAAAAACAGCTTGTAACTACGACTATATCGAAACCATCTGGCCGGAATTTAACTATTACCTGCAAGAGCAAGATTTTTATATAGGTGTACAAACTAAGCGTGGTTGTCCTCATAACTGCTGCTATTGCGTCTATACCGTCGTTGAAGGCAAACAAGTACGCATCAACCCCGCAGATGAAGTTGTTGCTGAGATGCGCCAATTGTATAATCGCGGCATTCGCAACTTCTGGTTTACTGATGCTCAATTCATCCCGGCGAAAAAATTTATCGACGATGCCATAGAACTATTGCAAAAAATCGTCGATTCTGGTATGACAGACATCCACTGGGCAGCTTACATTAGAGCCGACAATTTAACACCAGAGTTGTGCGACTTAATGGCAAAAACCGGGATGAACTATTTTGAAATCGGGATTACCAGTGGTTCTCAAGAACTCGTGCGGAAAATGCGGATGGGGTACAATCTGCGAACCGTCTTGCAAAACTGCCGGGACTTGAAAGCCGCTGGTTTTAACGACTTAGTTTCCGTCAACTACTCATTTAACGTCATTGACGAACGCCCCGAAACCATCCGCCAAACCATCGCCTACCACCGCGAATTAGAACGGATTTTTGGTGCTGATAAAGTCGAACCTGCAATTTTCTTTATTGGACTACAACCCCATACCCATTTAGAAGAATACGCTTTTAAAGAAGGCATCCTCAAACCAGGGTATGATCCAATGAGTTTGATGCCTTGGACAGCCAAAAAACTCCTCTGGAATCCCGAACCCCTTGGTTCCTTCTTTGGTGAAGTCTGCTTACAAGCTTGGCAACAAAACCCCAACGATTTCGGGCGCGAAGTCATGAAAATCTTAGAAGAAAAGCTGGGTTGTGCCGACTTAGAAGCAGCACTTTCTGCACCAATAGAGACGAAAGAGAAACAGTTAGCAGCCATATCCTAATTTCTCCCCCTCTCTTCCTCTACGCCCTCTGCGCCTCTGCGGTTCGTTTTCACAAAATCCAAAGCCATGCTACAAGGTTCAATCCTACAACAGCTAGAAACAGCCCATCGCCACACCACCAGACCAATTCGATTTGGGGTTTACTACAAAAACACCCTAGTTGCACTGTGCCATGCTCTAGAAGACCACATCTTAGCAGACGACGGTACACCCCTAGTAATCACAGCCTTCCAACAGGGTAAATGGTATCTACAAGAAGCTGAACGATATGCAGATATCGCCCAGCACAGCGGCCAAATTGTAATTATGGCTGCCGTTGAATCTGGTTTTGCTGAACATCCCACAAGCCAGCTACCAAATGTAGACTTAGTGGCATTAGATTCAGCCGATGTAGTGGCGCAGGAGTGGCACTTAATTATTTTGTCATCCAACTACACAGCAATGGTAATTTGTCAAGAATTATCAGAGGCTGATTATGGCAGCACTGGAGTACCGACATCAGATTTAGAGCGCAAATTCTATGGTTTGTGGACATTTGAGCCAGAGTTAGTGCAAGAGACAGCAGAATTAGCGATCGCTCACATCAAAAAATACAACCCAGAACTGGCAAATAAACTCACAGCCGATAAGCGGCAAATTGTACCATCTGCTGCCAGATTAGAAAATCTGGGTGCAGTTGTCTCCCGTGTAGTAGATTATCTTCAGACTGGGCAAGATAATTTATCCATACCAACAGCGCTTCAGCAACAAACGCTAGATCGTAACTTGGTTTCTAACGAAATCCAAGCCTTTTTGCGAATGGCACAACTGATGGATATAGCAGATGTCAACAATCCAATGGCAGCTGCGGAAGTAGTAGTACTTGCTGAGGCGATCGCGCAACTTTTGGATCTTCCCGCATGGCAGATTAAAAGGTTGCGCCTTGCAAGCTTGTTACATCGCATAGATCCATTACAAAATGCAGAAAGCGTTCTGACTGGTGGTATATCCACACGCTACCAAGAAGATGCCCCTAGTTGCCCCTTAACTTGTCCCTTAATACCAGGGGCGCAAGTATTGCGAACCATGCCACGACTGCGAGCAGTTGCCCAAATTATTACGCACCAAACCGAGTGGTGGAATGGCACAGGGGAACCAGCAGGTTTAGCTGGAGATGAAATTCCCCTAGAGTCGAGAATTTTGGCATTATTGGCAGACTTTCAGTGGCGGTTAAATCAACGAAAATTGTCAAATCAAAGCCGGGAACAGATATTTACTCAAGCTTTAAATGAGTGCAGACAGCAACAATCTACCCGCTTTGATCCTAAACTTGTAGATACCCTAGCTTTGTTAGTTATGGGTTTACAACAGGGACTCGACTTACCCTTGATGACACCAAAATTCAGCGCCGGCATCTGGATACTTGATTCCCAATGGGATAGCCACAGCAAGATAAGTGAGGAGATTGGTAGTTACTTTACATGAATATTGAAGCGATTAGATTAGGAAAACTCAAACAACTTCCAGGGGCAAATTTAGAAGACGAGGAACTCTCCCGGCTAGATTTAAGCCGCATTAATCTTGCTGGTGCTACCCTTGTCGGCACTAATTTCGCTGGTTCTAAACTCGAAGGGGGGCATTTGGAGGGGGCAAATTTGATGGGAGCCAACCTCCAAGAAACTGACTTGCGAGCAAACCTCATGGGAGCAAACCTGATGCAAGCAGATTTAACAGGTGCTGACTTGCGGGGTAGTAACTTGCGCGGCGCTAACTTGATGGGAGCAAGACTCAGCGATGTGTCTTTAGCAGGTGCTTTCGTGAGTGGTGCCAATTTAATGAATGTGAACTTGCAAGGTGTTGACTTGCGCGGTGCTGACTTGCGCGGTGCAAACCTGACTGGAGCAAATCTCAAAGGTGCAGATTTGAGTCGTGCCGATTTGCAAGGGGCTTTGTTGAGTGAAGCAAACCTCGAAGAAGCTGACTTGCGGGGGGCGAATTTGGCAGGGGCGAATTTGACGGGAGCGAATTTACTTTGTGCAGAGTTAGAAGGTGCAAATTTGAGCGGCGTTAATTTGGCTAAAGCTTGTTTGGTAGGTACAGTGGTTGAGACGAGTTTATCAGAATCGCAAAAAGTGCTGTAGTGCTAAATTTAAAACTTGCGGCTTGAGCAGGATGGACAAACGCTAAACTGCTCAAACTTAGCAAGTTCGGTATCTCAACGCAAGTTAGCAGAGCGTTTCCGAGTTGCCCCTTTTATACATAAACTGCTCAAACAATTAAACATTTATTAAACAGAATTCAGGAGTCAGGAGTCAGAATTCAGAATGAATTCTGTACGAGTGGCGGATAGCGTAGCGCTATCAGTGGCGGATCTGAATCCCCCACTGACTTGTACTGAGCCTGTCGTTGGCGCAGCCTCTCGTAGAGAAGTATTGATTCTGACTCCTGAATTCTTCTTCAAGTTCTCAGTTAAAAAATATAACTTAACAAAAAGTTTAACTTGACAAAATCGACGTAAATACCTCATAGAGATAGGTTTGGGGCATTTTGAAATTGTCAGCAAAACATCAATATAGAAATTTCTGCATAATTTTAGTGAATTAAGACGTAATAAAAGTGGAATCACTTAGATGTTTTCATGAGACTCATGAAATCCGGGGAAGTGGCCAGTTAAACAATTAGGTGGGACGGATGGAGGTTGTGATGCAAACTTCAAAATTGAGTTTAGAGGAGCGCAATCTCGCTATGACAAAGGATGTAGAAAAACTAGCTCTAGATTGGCGAAAGCGCTTGGCTGCCGAATGTCCAGAACAAAGTGAAGTTGCTAGGCAAAGTATTATTCTTTGGCTATTTGGATCTGACTCAAAACGGTTTGATCTATTTAACCCTAAGGAATTGGATATCGCCAAACAAGCGATGGAATATCGCTGGAGGATTTTACGTCAACGCTATTTGGGGCTAGGGCGAGAACGTGCTTATCGTCACCTACTCACTCGATTAGGGAGTTTAGTAACATTACGGAATAAAATTCAGACTTGGGTTGCTCTGAGCCGCGATCGCCAGCGCAGTGTGATGGATGTGTTGCAAGAAGTACTGCAAGAATTACTGCAAAACGACACCTATATGCAGCAGCAAATGGCTGATATTGTCAAATATACAACCGATAGACGATTAGGGGATGCTCTCCTATTTGCCAGTGTAGAAGAATATTGTCTGCGGCCAGTACGGAATCAACCGCTTTTAGCTTATCGGTTTGTGAATTATTTGCGTCACACTCAACGTGGTGGCTTAACCCAAGTGCCAGGCCGTGACTTGATTAGACTAGTGTCAGAAGAAATTCTCACAAATGACAGTGACAATAAAGTTAATTTAGTGGATAGTCAAGCGATCGCCGAATATCAAGAAGCACAACAACTCGAAGAACAACAGGCGCTGCGTCACTCAGTTCAAAAAGAATTTGAAAATTATTTACAAGAAAATCTGGGGACAGAGGCAGTAGAGTGGCTACGACTGTATTTACAAGGTAAGCCCCAAGAAGAGATCGCCCACAGATTAAATAAGCAGATTAAAGAAATATACCGTCTGCGAGAAAAAATTAGTTACCACGCCGTGCGCGTCTTTGCCCTCAAAGGTAAACCAGAGCTAGTAGACACTTGGCTCTCAATTTCCTTGCAAGAACATAACTTAGGATTAACACAAAATCAATGGCAGCAACTTTATGAAAAATTGACTCCTCTGGGGCGGCAAATCCTAGATTTGCGGAGAGCGGGGAACTCAATAGAAGTAACAGCCCAACATTTAAAACTCAAAACCCATCAAGTGCTGGGCGAATGGACAAAAGTCTATCTTGCTGCTCAAGCTTTAAGAACCCAGGAGTAGGCTGTGAGGTTTTTAACAATCCAACAAACTATCTTTATTAACTATTTACTAATTTAGAGGCAAAGTATTATATAATCAGACACCAAACAATCAAATCTATGTTGTCTCCAAAAGATGAACTAAATGATACCGCAGCAAGTGGACAGCAAATGCTAACCGCCAATCAACTTAGGTGGGAGCAAGGAGACGTTCGCCAGCAAATATTCCAGATGATTGATAGTTTTTTGTCCTTTGAAGCTTGTCTCTACCACCAGATTTTGCCCTTTGGATTAGAAGATAACAACCTCTCGCTAGGTATGGTTCATCCCCAAGACAGTGAGGCATTAGATTATGTTGGTCGCATTTTGTCTTATATCAACTGTACAGTGGTGATTGAGGCGATCGCAGCCGACGCTCACCGCCGAGTACTTTCAGCCTACCTCAGTCACAAAAATACATCTCAACTAGATGTTAAACAAGAGGATCAGCCAACAGCGGACTTTGCCCAAAAAAATAGCGCAACTACCATTGCTGACAAACCTATTCCCTTTATAGATGCCGATGAATCAAGTCAGCAACCAATATTAACTGTGTTTCAGACACAAAAGCGTCAACATTCTGGGCAGCGAGTAGACTTGCCTCCGATGCCAGAGCTAGATAAATCGCCTCAAACTACGACGTTCTTAACCTCTATCTTCAAAGATCAAGAGGGAGAGACTTCCGAAGCATTACTACGAGATAATTTACCTATTTTGCCCACGCAAGTTCCCGAACTATTTAGTCCTATTGAGGTGCTGCCAACACTACCACCCAAGAAATTACTAGAAGAATTACTAGGGCGAATCCTGGCTGGGGGGATTGGTCGGCTGTACTTAGAAAGACAAGCTTACGAAGGCAGGATACTGTGGAGTGACAATGGAATCTTACAGTCTGTATTAGACAAACTGCCGCTCTCGGTTTTCCAAGGAGTACTGAATGAATTAAAGCGGTTTGCTTCTCTGCCTATCATTACGGTTGCAGAACCAAAACAGGTAGAGAAGGAGTATGTACATCAAAAAGATCGCTTGTTATTACGCTTGCGAGTCATGCCGGGAATCTACGGCGAAGAAGCGACACTCCAAGTATTGCGGGGAACAGCATTAAAGTTCTATCAACAACAACAGTTGATGCGTCTAAGCCGCGATGCCTTAGGAATTTCTCAGCAACTAAGCTTCAAGCTGCATGAGCTTCAAAAACGGCTTTTAATAAATCCCATCCTTGACTCTCAGCAATTAGAGGCTTTGGTTGTCTTGAATCAACTATTGAAAAATTTAGACCAACAGATCAAAATACTAGCACTAGATAGCAATCCACTAACAAACAGAAAATCATAGTTCTGTCAGTGAAACCGCTGATCTCGATCGCATACATAATTGTTATCTTGTAATGGAACTCTAGAACAATCAACTTTAGAGGTTCATTTCAAATAAATACACATTTTGTCATCGTATTCTGAGTAAGATTACGGTTTAAACAAACTTATAGTAGCAAAGTTAGTTTCCCGCTCTTGAATCCATTTTTTGCAAATATTTCATGCTAACAGAGGTTTTTAGTGAACTTTTCCCCTTGATGAGTACAGCCAATCCACAAACTTTGGAATGGCTACTCAACGTTGCAATTGAACATGAATATCCATCTGGACGAGCCGTTGTGATGGAAGATGCCTGGGGTAACGCCGTTTACTTCGTAGTTTCTGGTTGGGTGAAAGTCCGGCGTACCGTCGGGGAAGATCCGGTAGCTCTGGCCATTTTTGGCCGTGGCGACTTTTTTGGAGAAATGGCAATTTTGGATGAATCTCCACGTTCAACCGATGTCATTGCCCTTTCACCCGTGAAGTTACTGAGCATCTCCAGAGAGCGTTTTATTCAAATATTATTTAAAGACCCGCAGTTACATCACCGGATGTTGCAACTGATGGTGCGACGATTACGGCAAATTAACATCCGCTTACAAATGCGGTCTTCACCACCAGCAGTCAAACTCGCCCATACCTTAGTGACTTTAGGCGAAAGCTATGGTCAGGAATCTAACCTGGGGAAAGAAATTTTTAATATTCCCTTTAAAGATTTAGCAGAGGTGACAGAAATCGGCGTTGAAGAAACCACCAAAATCATGGGAAAGCTAGATGAAAAAGGGTGGATTAACATTGATAGTGCCAACAACATCATTTATCTTATAAACTTCAAACAGTTGATGAACTTGGCTGGTAAAGTGTAATTGCTTTATCCTCTTGAACGACAATCGCCAGAAGCTTAAAAAGCTCTTTAAGCCACATCTTTCGTAAGGGTTTAGCATTGGTCATAGGTGTCAACTTAACGTGAAAGCTTACTCTGATAAGAAGAGTGAAAATTTTTCCATGTACCGCCTAGCTTTTCGATCCCCCCTAACCCACGCCAGTCACTCATGGGGGAAACCCCCAAGACCGCGCTGGCTCCCCTTAAAAAAGGGGGAACTAGAATCTTGTGCCCCCTTTTTAAGGGGGTTGGGGGATATAAAACGACGATAAATTCTAGTGTTTGAGCTTAAGTTGACACCAATGAGCATTGCTAAACCCCTATAGCGTGGTCTATTTACGATCATAAGGATAATTAATAAAAGCCTGAAACGACCTATTTTCGTTAATTCACCTCACGGTTAATTTGTACAGTGCGTAAGTCCTAAATAGTATGACTATTCCTGTGCCCCAGCTTGCAAGAGACTCCGCACCACATCTTTATAACCATTAAATTCTGCAATCATTAAAGCAGTATAACCGCCCCGGTTTTTCAAATTCACATCTGCCCCAGCTTGGAGTAACACCTGCACAATCTCACCATAACCTGATGAGGCAGACCACATCAATGCTGTTGCCTTCGCTGAGTCTTGAAAATTCACCTCTGCCCCCTTTGCCAGCAGCAAGTGGATTATTTTTGTGTGGTTGCGTTCGGTTGCTTTGATTAAAGCAGTTTTGCCATCATCGCCTGGAGTGTTAACATCAGCACCATAATCTAACAATAGTTTCACTGTTGGGGTATGTCCCTGTGATGCAGCCAAGGTCAAAGGTACTTCACCGAGGTTTTTCTCAGTCATATCTCCCCCAGAATGCAGCAGTGCCTCGACAATTTGGCTGTGTCCCTGCAATGCTGCTACAAGTATTGGTGTATCGCCCAGGTGGTTCCTAATTTGCACATCTGCACCCCGGTTAAGTAACACTTGCACGACATCAATGTAGCCTTCTACAACGGCAAGATGCAGGGCAGTTTCACCATCTTGGTCTTGGAGATTAATCTCAGCGCCTCGCTCCAGTAAAGCAGATGCGATCGCACTGTGTCCAACAGCAGCAGCAGCCAAAAGCGCAGTTCCACTATTAGCCCCCGATGCCAGCAGTGTTTTCACAACCTCCAAATATCCCAAGTCTGCTGCTAACATTAAGGGTGTCTCACCTGCCTCATCTGAGATGTTGACATCGACACCAGCTTGAATAATTGCTTCCAGAACTTCTATGTGCCCCTGCTTGACTGCCAATTTCAAAGCAGTATCATCATCTTTATCGGCGATATTTACCTTCGCATCAGCAGCCAACAAGACTCGTACCACATCTACATGACCTTTGAGTACTGCTGCCATCAAAGCTGTGCTGCCATCTTCATTAATAGCATTTACATTAGCACCCCTGGACAATAAAAGCTGCACAATATCAAGCTGTTTGGCACTAGCTGCCAACATCAAAGCCGTCAAACCATAAAGTTTTCTGGGCAAGTTGATATTTGCCCCAGCATCTAGGAGCGATCGCACAATTTCAGTGTAGCCTAAATTAGCTGCAAACATTAAGGGCGTTGTGCCTTGGCGATCGCACACGTCCACCCTCGCACCAGCAGCCAGTAGCGCACACAGCCGCTTGATATCACCACTTTTAGCAGCTTTCAGCAGCAAAGTATCGTTGTTTTCAGTCATGGATGAGATCCCACACAGGGCGTTTTATTCGACTATCCTCAAAATTTAGTCTGAGATTGTTTATCCACTTTGGCAAGAGGGCGAAGCAAAATCTTCAATCAGTGGCGGGTCTGAATCCCCCACTGACTTGTACTGAGCCTGTCGTTGGCGCAGCCTCTCGTAGAGAAGTATTGATTCTGACTCCTGTTAGCGATAGCGGGGCGATTAGCCCATTCTGACTTCTGAATTCTTCTTCAAGCAACTTTAAGCACAGAAAATAGAGTTATGCTAATTTTTGTGAAGACTTAATAATTGGGCAAGAATACGATGAGTCTGGAACTTACTCCATCAATTAAATATTGGCTGAACTTCTTTCATCCAGTGACCATGTGGGGGCTATTAGTGCTGTCAATTTATGCTGCCTACTTGGGGCTGCAAGTACAGCGTACCAGAAATGCTGAGGGGGAAGAAAAGAAAGAACTGATTAAAGGTAGATATAACGTCAGACACAACCAAATTGGGTCTATACTTCTAGCTTTCCTAGTGACAGGTGCGATCGGAGGTATGGCTGTCACTTACATTAATAATGGCAAGTTATTTGTCGGGCCTCACCTGTTAGCAGGACTGGGTATGACAAGTCTAATTGCATTTTCTGCTGCTTTATCTCCTTATATGCAGAAAGGGGCAAATTGGGCGCGTGCAACTCACATTTTGCTAAATTTCACGCTTTTGGGACTTTTTGCTTGGCAAGCTGTTACTGGTGTGCAAATTGTTCAAAAAATTCTCACTAAAGCGTAGGCATTAACCAAGAATCAAAAGGAGCCAGTCGTGTAGGCGTTGGCTCCTCTTGAATCACCGCTTTTGCTTAGAATTAGCAGGAGAAGGAATTTCCAAAGATTTCTGAAAATCTTCCTGAACCTTGCGAGTTAGGCGTTGGGCAATTTGACGGACAATTTGGTTAAGTAAGCGATCGCCTGTAGACTGAATTATAGATTGGGGTAATCGCTGGATAAACCTGGGAAAGTGCAAATAAACTATTAAATCCAATTCCCATTCAACTCTCGTAACCTCACCAATGCCAGTGGAAACACCATTTTCTATTAACTTTAATGATGCCCGATAGTCTACGTCATAACCAGGCGCTTGGTAATCAGGAATGGGAATTGTACGGATGCAGTAAATACCCTCCTCTGGGGGCAACAATTCCAAACCAATTTTCGGTTCTACTTCATAACCAAAAGCACCAAAACGACCAATTACTAAAGCATAGCCATTTTCTCCCAATGGTTGTACCTTCATGGGTTCGGCGCAACCAGAAAACCATGAAGCGTGAGCATTAAAATACTCAGCAACCTTCTCTACTGGGGCAGGCATTTCCATACAATCTTGATAACGACCGGAAAATTTTGTGAGTGTCGCTAAATTTGCTTGTGTTAATGCGTCCTCGGATTCTTCTTGGCTGGACGCTACAGGTAAAACTGCTTCTGTTATTTCCCAGGATTTATATTCGCCGTTTGTTGAAAGCATAAATGTATTACAGTATATCTTTTGGCGTTCGTCTATATTTATAATTCCCCAAATGCTTGGCTCATTTCGTATCAGTATCCCATTTTTACCAAAACTTCATTAATCTGCCATCAACTCCATAGAATTACTAAAATAAAGAACTGAATAAACACACAATAGTTTACCAGGATAACATTTCTTATGAAAGCATTTGTAGCAGGGGCAACGGGTGAAACAGGTCGCCGGATTGTGCAAGAGTTGATAGCGCGGAATGTTCCCGTCCGAGCCTTGGTACGAGATATAGAGAAAGCTAGGGGTATTTTGTCTCCTGAAGCCGAATTGGTGGTAGGCGACGTTTTACAACCAGAAAGTCTGACTGCTGCGTTGGGAGATAGCACAGTTTTATTGGTTGCTACTGGTGCAAAACCTAGCTTTGACCCTACTGGCCCCTATAAGGTGGATTTTGAAGGCACTAAAAATTTAGTAGATGCTGCTAAGGCAAAGGGAATTGAGCATTTTGTCTTGGTTTCTTCTTTATGTACTTCCCGATTGTTCCATCCATTGAACTTGTTTTGGCTGATTTTGGTGTGGAAAAAACAAGCTGAAGAGTACATCCAGAAAAGTGGTCTTACCTACACGATTGTGCGACCTGGTGGGTTGAAAAATGAAGATAATCTCGACCCCATCGTGATGCAAAGCGCTGATACACTTTTTGACGGTAGCATTCCCAGACAAAAAGTTGCCCAAGTTAGCGTCGAAGCTCTGTTTGAACCAGCCTCACGCAATAAAATTGTTGAGATTGTAGCCAAATCTGAAGCAGCCTCGAAAACCTTTGGGGAGTTATTTGCCAACGTCGCATAATCAGCAAGACGCGATTCATCGCGTCTAACAAGAGACGCGATTCATCGCGTCTCTACAGGAGTCAGGAGTAACTAGTGAACTTTGTCAGAATGAGTTCGTCAATTTTTATTGTTAGCTAAGAGAGCGAATTTGAAGGAGTCGGACTCTGAAAGGCTTTAAATTCAAAGGCGTTGAAAAATTTATTGGGCCAATAGCCGCGCTTCTCGCCTTTGTGTATTTGTTGCAATGGTATATTGGAGACTTGCGATCGCCTTCTGATCCCATATTTGAAAATAAACAGCCACCTTTGGTGATGAAACAGGGCGATCCCTATATCCGCGCTTTGATGCGAACCATCTCAGCGAGTGAGGCAAGTGGCAATCGTCCCTATTCTCTGTTGTATGGTGGACAGCAAATCAACGACCTGAGCCGACATCCTGAGATATGCGTCACAATTCTCACAGGCCCCAATACAGGTAATTGTTCTACGGCTGCTGGCAGATATCAAATTATCAACATTACTTGGTATCGTTTAGCTCCCCGTTATCACCCAAACCCAATGCAGATGATGTTTTGGACTAATTATAGTTTTGAAGCAGAGTATCAAGACGTGCTAGTTTATCGTTGGTTGAATGATTCTAAAGTTTGGGGAACTAATATATCTCAACTGTTGCGTCAGCAGAAGTTAAATGATGTTTTGCGACGACTCTCTCCCACCTGGACGAGTCTAGGATATGGCATAGAAACTAATTCTGTTAGTAGCTCTTTGCCTAAAGTTTACCAACAAATGTTGCAAGAAGAATTAACCGCAGTTAAGCAACTAGCAGCCCCAACTTCTTCCAGTAAGCCAGTAAATAAGCCACCAAAGAAGCCATGAGACTATCCTAGTTTTTCAATTGCTGCGGAAAAAAATATTTGATATTTTCCACAAATTCCAAGGTATTTTCAAAGTGAATATTATGTCCAGCATTACTAATTATTTTTAGCTGGGAAAATTTACATATTTTAGACATATTTGTATTAATAGTTATAAACTTTTGATCATATTCACCAACTAATAAAAGTATAGGAATTTTATTGTCTTCTAGCTTATCCCATAAAGAAGGTTGACATCCAGTACCCATAAAACGTAGTGATTTATCTAATTCTAGTGGATTATTCTGCAATCGAATTTTTATCATGCGATCGTATTCTGGACGATTTTTTACATAACCAAAAATTGGCTGATTATACCAATTTGAGAGAAAAGCAGCGAAATCGCTTTTTTCAAGGCTTCTTGTTAATTTACTACCTATTTGAGTGTCAAATTTAATTCGTTCTAATTGTTCTGCTTCTGTTGGCAAACCCGGAGAAGCTGACTCTAACACAACTTTAAAAAAACGTTCTGGGAAATGCAGGGCGAGGTATAAAGCTAATCTCCCACCCATCGAATAACCAATTAAGAAGCATTTGGTAATTTTTAATTCATCCAGTAAGTTGATTAAAGCATAGGCAGTATTTGCCATTGTATAGTATTCATCTCTACCTAACAATTGAGTTTTGCCGTGTCCGGGAAGGTCAATTTTCAAATAAGAAAAATCGTCAGAGAGTAATTTTATAGCTTCATCAAATTCTTCAATGTTACCCATAAAGCCGTGCAGAAAAAGAATCAGCGGTTTATCTAGTTTGCCAATTAAAGAATAGTTAAATTTGTAATTTTTTATAAGCATAATGTTGATAAAAACATTGCCCTTAGCTAAAATCCAAATATTTGCTTTTCACAATCTGGGTTGTAATAATAGCTAATTTTTAATTTTCTTCTGTTTAAAACTAAGGCAAAAATCTATCTAAAGCAGCTTTTAACTGCTTAATTTCAACATCAATATTACCCTCTTGGGCGGCTCTACCAATACACTCAGTTAAATGTTCATCCAAAACAATTCGCGCTACCTTATCCAATGCGCCGCGCACTGCGGCGATTTGCAACAACACATCAGGACAAGGGCTGTTTTGCTGCACCATTGTTTTAATACCACGAATATGTCCTTCTAGACGCGATAACCGATTGACAATTCGTCGTAAAGACTCTTCGCTATGCATATGCGGATGAGCCAATTCTCCAGTCCCATGAGTATGATCTGGATGCTCGTTGTCTGCATCGTGACTATGGGAATGTTCTGCTTGCTGGGATGTTGGCAAGGATTCCTTCGCTAATCGGTTTGTTCCATTCATGGGTTATCAAAGGACTTGTATTACTAAGATCCTAGCCTAGAGGGTAATTCGTAACAGGGATTTAGATCCACGGAATTAGTTAATAAGTAATGAGTTGTGACTATGCGTAAGTCTTATCTAGTTATGTAGTTTGTTCTGGTTCAGTCGTTAAATTTTGCCCAATTTTTGATTCAGTACCAGCAAGCAGTCGTTCAATATTACTGCGATGACGAAAAATTACATATAAGCTACCGACAATCCCAAACAGAATATATGGTAACGGTTGATGCAAAAGTACCATGAAAATGGGAACAGCGATCGCACCTGAAATTGAACTCAAAGAAACAATCCGCGATATTGCCACGACAACGCCAAACACACCCGCTGTTGCTAAACCTACCTGCCAACTCATTGCCAGTAAAATCCCCAAGCTAATAGCAACAGATTTACCACCACTAAAGCCCAAAAAAATCGATTTACTATGTCCCAGGATGGCAGCTAACCCAGCTAAAGTAGCTAACCACGGTTGCCACAGTTTTGCATCTACCGTTGGGGGGATATAATTTTGAATTGGCTCAAAACTGAATAACCAGTAAACTAGAGCGATCGCTAATACTCCTTTTAAGGAATCAAGTCTAAAACAAATGCTCCTGGCCCTTTCCCCAAAGTTCTGAGCACATTAGTTGCGCCAGTAGAGCCTGAACCAACTTCCCGAATATCAATACCTTTTAACTGTTTCACAGCAATGTACCCAGTGGGAAAAGAACCCAGCAGGTAAGCTATGACAACAATTGCCCCGCACAGAGTTAACCAAATAGCCATAATAAACAATTCAAAATTCAAATATTTAAAAAAGTCAAGAGTAATACCTCTTGACTAATGACCAATGACCAATGACCAATGACTAATGACTAATGACCAATGACCAATGACCAATGACCAATGACTAATGACCAATGACTAATGACTAATTAAAAGTCATCATCATAGTTTCTCACTGTTTTGGGGTCGGGAGCAAAGGCTAGCCACAGAGGAAATTGCAGCAGTGATAAACTGATTTGCTCCTCGGAATCGTCAATGATAATTAAAGGCAGCTGATTGGCTTTGGTCAATCGGTCTGCTTTTTGAGCGACAGCATCAGATGCCTCAAATAATACCACGCCTCGGTCTGGCCCGAAATCTGGACGACCGATTCCCAAACAGTCTTGTAAGCCGCGCCGCCATTCACCTAGTCGCTCTGGTGTATTAGCTAAAACTAAAGTACGGACGCGATCGCCATAAAGCTTGTGTAATATCGAAATTGCAGCTGAGGCAATCAGGACATTTTGTAAGCGGCTACCCATTGTCCGCAAACCACCCCGTCCCCCTTGGTTAAAAAACCAGTTGGAGACTCGTTCGGCGTGGACTGGTTCAAAGGTGCGGCGCAGTTGCCACGCCGAACCGTAGTAATCTGGTTTGTTGCGGTATTGGTCAATTAAACGGCGAATTTGCTTTGTAGTATCTTGAAACTGCTGTTGAGCAAATTGTGGTATTCCCGGCTGGGGTTCTGCTGGTTTAGCCTCTTTTACAGATGGTTTTTCTCGTTCTACCACAGTTGGCGCTAGTTGTAACTGCTCGGCGGAGGCAGCCAAATCCTGTAAGCTACCTGTGAGATAGTCTTTAAAACCCTGCACCCGAATTGCCAAGTCTTGGGATGCACCAGCAAAAGTGGTTCGCATCTCGTTGCGGATACGTTCTTGACGGCGTTCTAGCTGTTCTATAGAAATTTGCAAAGCTTGTTTGCGTTGTTCTAACTGCACAAGCGACTCTTGCACGAGTCGTCCCAGCGAAGTTTGAGTTTCACTTAGTTGTGCCTGAATATTTTTGTAAGAAGCTTGCAGCTTGACTATTTCTGACTTGAGGGCTGCTTCAGCATTCTGCAACTCCACCACTCGCTGCTCTGCTTTGGCGTATAGTAAACTATCTTGTGATTCTGATCCCAGCCCGGCAGTTTCTGTTTCTAACTGCGCCACAAACTCACCATTGGAATTTTCAGTTAACTCTACTGTAGAATCTACCTCTTCTGCATTGGAAATGAGTGGGTCAAAAGTTGCATAGTCTTCTGATGAGCGAATGGCTCCTGTTTCTACCACTGACTCAACAGATGCATTTACTGGATATTGCTCTGCATTGCTCTCTTGTTGTTTTTCTGCCAACCACTCATCAATTGGTTCTGGGGTTTGAGATGCCTCTGGGTTCATAAACAGTAGTGTAATTCCTATGACGCGAATAAATAGCTTTCAGAAATAATTACAATTGACACGCTCTCCACGTTTTAAGCCATGAGTGCTGAGTTATGAGTCTAACTCGGAACGACTCAGCACTGATAATGCTTAATACTAAATACGTGGACAACGTTGTTCTAAGCAAGTTTTCAAGGTGTTAGGGTCAAATAAAATCGGCAAAAAGTGAATACTTTTAATTTCTTTAAAGTAAAACAGTATGGGGACTCCATTCCAGAAGATCCGCCAGTTTTGCCATTCCTGGTAAGGAAAGCGCCGAATCAATTTTTCGCCTCTGCAAATATCTAAGTCGGTGGCGGTAAATTGCAAACGCAGCGTTAACGCTTGAAACATGAGAAACAAACCAAACAGTGTGAAAGCCAAGCCTACCCAGGGTTGTAGCAATAGTAGTGGAATAGCAGCAATCACCAACACTATAGGTATATTGTAACTAGGCTTGAGTTCCACAGTTGAAGTGGAGGTAGGAGCAAATGAAGGTGTCACAGTCTTAAGTCCTGCTTTGTTAGTAGATATCTTCTATTTTAGGAGTTAGGAGTTTTAACTCATAATTTATAACCAGATGCGGAGCTGGAGACGCTGCGATCCTAAATCTTAGAATCCTTGAAGCAATGCGTTACCAGCCCCCTGAAACATTAACCACGAAAGAAAGAAGTTGCTCACAAATATAACCAGCAAGGCAGTCACAACGGCAGTTGTGGTTGACTGTCCTACACCTTTGGCTCCCCCTGTTGTCGTCAAGCCCCAACTGCAACCAATTACGGCTATGAAAATACCAAAGCAACACGCCTTAATCATGGCGCTAAAAATATCCCAGATCCCAAGAAAGTTACGGGCTGACTCTAGAAATACCGTATCAGACATATTGTAGATATTTGTCGCAATTATTAATCCTCCGAACATCCCTGTTACCAAAGAGAGGAGGGTTAAAATTGGTAGCATTAAACAGCAAGCAAGGACGCGGGGGATAACTAGGTAATCGATTGGATCTGTTCTTAACATCAACATGGCATCGATTTGTTCTGTTACCCGCATGGTGCCGATTTCGGCTGCAAAGGCAGAACCGACTCGCCCCGCCAAAACCACTGCTGTCAACACGGGAGCGAGTTCTCGTGTTAACGCTACGGAAAGCACTCCGCCGATAATGTTTCCGGCACCAAAGTTGATAAATTCTCGCGCTACCTGAATGGTAAAAACCGCGCCGACGAAAATAGCTGTCACTAAAGCAATAAATAAGGAATCTGGCCCAACTGCTGCCATTTGTTCTAAGGTGTTGCGCCGATGGATTTTGCCCCTCAATAGGTGAACTAGTACTTGCCCACCCAGAAAGATTGCTGCCAGCAACCGCTGACTCCATTCTCCTAAACTGGATTTGGATGTAGTCTGGTTCAATGTTCTGTAGCTAACTCGGTAACTGCTTTAAGAATAGCGGAAGTCATGGGGAATAGGAAATGGGACATTGGGCATTGGTTATTCTTTCTTCTCTCACTTCCTCACTTCTTGATCTCCCCTAATCGGGCGAAATATTAACTTAGGTTAAAAATATTCTCAGAATATGAAGCTGTTATTAAACGGGCTGCAAAGTCATAAATAGGCGTTAACCTCGGCTATAACCTTTATTTTGCATGGCTTTTGCAGATTCAAATAATTTTTTATATCCCCAGCATATGCTGTAACTGGTAGCCGTTTCTTTTAATGAAGATTTAAGATTTTTGACAGATTGGCTGTTCCGAAGCGATCGCACGTATCGTAGAAAATGACAAATCGATATCCAGCTATTGTCATCTCTAGTCACGGAGTTTGTTCTAAATGACTATTTTCATTAACTTTTTCCGCTCCCTGCTACTCACAATCATTTTTAGTTTTGTTGCTCCCATGTTCCTAGTTGGTGGCGGATTGCTCTTTCTATCTCTCATTGGTAACATCCCTGGCTCACGACAGTTAACTGAGGCGATCGCTACTCAGATCATGCATTTTCTTGCTACCTTTGGCAGTGGTACTCCCCTGCGCGGATTATTTGTGATTAGCTTGACCTGTAGTTTCGTCGGGGCACTGTTTGATATGTACGTTTATTATCGGTGTCAAATTTTACGAATAGATTCATAAGTAGTAAAAACAGCTTCGTCAAATATTCATCGGCTGTACAAGAGAAGAAAAAGTGATCTTTCTAAAGGTGAAAGTCTTGCTGGTCTTGACCTAGATAAGCGATTGGTGTTGCTAAATGGATTTTTATTAATTAAATTGAGCGCCGAAATTAGTGATTAGATATAGCAGTTCTCGTTTACGTGAGGTATACCCGTAGGGGCACGGCATGCCGTGCCCCTACACCTTGGAATATAACGTTGTACCGCATATGAATGGGAACTGCTATACGTAATTATTTATATTCATTGAGAATATCAAATAAAACCCCCGACAAAATATAAAAATTTCCTTAAAATCCTGATGAGTACAATGAGTACAATGCCTGCTCACGTTTATTAACAGAGCAAAGCAGGTCGTCTGACCTCTGGGCATCTTATATTAAGTTTATTACGAGGTATGTTGACAGCTCATGATTTGGCCGTTTAAGCCCAAGTTTAAAAAACAAATTGCGCGGATTGAAATTACTGGTGCGATCGCCGGTGCTACTCGCAAACGCGTCCTAGAAGCCCTGAAAACTGTAGAAGAAAGAAAGTTTCCGGCATTATTGCTACGGATCGATAGCCCTGGCGGTACAGTCGGAGATTCCCAAGAAATCTACAGCGCCCTCAAGCGTTTGCGCGAAAAAATCAAAATCGTTGCTAGCTTTGGCAATATTTCGGCTTCTGGAGGAGTCTACATCGGCATGGGAGCCGAACACATCGTCGCCAACCCAGGTACAATCACGGGTAGTATTGGTGTGATTCTGCGTGGGAATAACTTGGAACGCTTGCTAGAAAAAATCGGTGTTTCCTTCCAGGTAATTAAGTCTGGCCCTTACAAAGACATTTTGGCTTTCGACCGGGAACTGACTCAACCAGAAGCAAACATCCTGCAAGAGTTGATTGACACAAGTTATCAGCAGTTTGTCCAAACGGTAGCTGATGGCCGTTCTTTAGCAGTAGAAACTGTGAAAAGTTTCGCCGATGGTCGGATTTTTACTGGACAGCAAGCCCTAGAGTTGGGTGTTGTAGACCGCCTGGGTACAGAAGAGGATGCCCGTCGCTGGACAGCCGAACTGGTCGGTCTTGATCCGGAAAAAACTCTCTGCTATACCTTAGAAGAACGTAAACCCTTGTTGAATCGCTTTCTACCAGGGAGTCGTCAGTTTTCATCAGGAATTGGGGCTGGTATTGATTGGCTCGAATTTGAAATGTCTACCAGTGGTTTACCGTTGTGGTTATATCGACCGTAGTATGAGTTAGGAGTTAGGAGTGAGAAGTTGAGAGTTTTAACTCCTAACTTCTAACTCCTAACTTTTGTGTTTTAAGGAGGATTTTGGCGTGAACTGGCAAATGCGGGCGATTCGCGGAGCAACAACCGTTTCAGAAAACACTGTTGAGGCAATGCAAGAGGTAGTGACAGAACTATTAGATGAACTAGAAAACCGGAATCAATTCCAGCCGACGGACATGATTAGTGTGACTTTCTCGGTGACACGGGATCTAGATGCTATTTTTCCAGCTGCGATCGCTAGAGCGCGTCCTGGTTGGGATAATGTGGCCATGTTGGATGTGCAGCAAATGCACGTCGAAGGCAGCTTACAGCGCTGCATTCGGTTTTTAATCCACGCCTATCTGCCAGCCTCCGCCTCGGTTCATCATATTTATTTACGCAACGCCGCTAGTTTGCGTCCCGACTGGAGTTTGCCCCAGACTTTACAAACATCACAGCCAGCAGTGAAGTCAAAAGTGTAAATTATTTAAATAAAATATATGTAACAAATAGCATAAAAATATAATTCTGTGCTGACGCGGCTGTTCAACTTGTTGCTGGTGGGAGAAAATTTTATTAGCTTTTTGTAGTGATTTTATGTCAACAAGCAATCGCCCTTATCCAGAAATTTCCGTCTAATTACTAGTTAGATCGCAGAACTACTTGGGAATACTAAGGAGAACAGTTTTTGTAATAACACACGGAGAGTATGTATGGGCATCTTCCTTGCGATCCTACTTTTTATAGGGTTCGTTATCCTTTTGATTTCTATGAGTAAAGATGTAAATACATCTACTCCACAATCCTCTACTACTCCAGGCTCGTCTTCTAGTTCTCCTGGTCTAAACTCATCCTCTAACAAAGCAGTTAAAGCAGATTGGAACACATCAATTTTTGGAGAAGATGCATTGAGGAGGGGTAATGAGCTATATCGACAAGGAATAAATATATATCAAGTTTCACCTGAAACTGCCTCTCAATATTTCAGAGATGCTTTTAACTCCATTCAAAGTCTTGCTAGTAGGTACTCGAACAACCCAATCTTTTACCTCAATATGGTGGAGTGCGCTATGGGGTTTGATTACGAAGTAGCTATTGTTAGTGGTAACAAGTTTTTTGAACTGGTAGAGTATGGAAATTTCACTATTGAACAGATGGCTACAATCTATGATGTGTCTCGTAAAATGTACAAACTATCAATTGCACAGGGACAATTTGAGCCAGCCAAGCGTTTTGCAGGTAAGACTGTATATGTTGCTAATGAAGTACTCAAACAGACTTATAATACAGGGCTAGAAAGAGAGAGACATTGCAGCATATTTTTATGGCAATCTTTCTGAAGGAAATCACAATGTTAAGCGTAACATAACACATGGTTTAGATAGTCCAGAACCTTGGTGTAAATTCGATATTATAAACGAGCCTGAAATGCTTAGAAAAATTCAAGGTTGGGCAAGAGAAGCTGTCAACTGAGGTAATTACGGTCTAACAGGTTTCGGGTTCATCAATCAAATCCAATACTTCTTGTTCAACCACTCTCAAATGAAGAATATCTAGAGCATCCTGGTCTACCAGTTCAATAATCTCTGCAAGGCATTGCCGCACTTGTTGAGCAATGTCAGGTTGCCATTGAAGTAGTTTTGTGTCGAGTTCTTGGACTAAACCATCCATTTCAAGTTTCTTTTAATCTTGAGTTCCTAAAACTACTATCAAGTTATTCGTTGTATTCGGTTGAAGTTCTCTGGAATGTTCTGTTTGAGTGAATTCGTCAAACAATTTGAAAAACTGCTCTAGTGCAGTGTGTTCATCTTGGGAGAAAAATAGAATAATCTGATCCCAAGTCTGATTAGAAGTTAAATTAAATCTCTGCTGAATCCAAGTTTGGAATTCTGAGAATTGCTGTTCTTGAGGTGTTTGAGGAATTCCCATCTGGCGACGGGCAAAGCAGTAACCCGCTACAAAAGTGCGGAGATTTGATATCGAAGCTCGTCCCAAATACATAGCAGGACGTTTCTGTATATTGCAGATTAGGTCATATAAATCAACCATCTGTGCCTCTAGCTTAAAATTCGGTTTCGGTGATTTGGAAATTGCCGCCTAAATCTTGGGCAGGGCAGTATAGGTTATTGATCCAGTCTACTCTGGAAATTCCTTCGGGGTGGATGTTGTCAAAGATGAGTTCTTGTCCATCAATTTCAACGGCGATCGCTTCATGTCGCCCATTAATGGAAATGTTTTGTCGGAGGCGTTCATGGTAAATGTTGCAGAAGGGATCTTCCCTGCTACCTGTGAACAGGCTAATCTGTTTACCAGAAATGTTTTGCTTAATGAGGAATTGGCGCAAGGCAACTGCACAGGGAACGCATTCAAAAATCTGGAATTGTGCAGCGATCGCAATCAGTTGACTATGAAGGCTAGCCTTGGTCATGATGTAGTTTTGTCAGGCAGCGATCGCGCTCCGCAAAAGGATAATAAAATATATGCTGAGATTTCCGAGACGATGAGAATTAGGATCAAAAGGTAGTCTGTCGCACACAAGTAACTATATGACATCCACATCGCGTATTCTTCATAGCGACCCCGATATATTGGGGGGAACGCCCGTTTTTATTGGTACTCGTGTGCCGATAAAAACCTTGCTTGATTATCTAGAAGCGGGTGACTCACTGGATGAGTTTTTAGATCACTATCTCATCTTCTATACAGAATTTGAAGAGTTTATCTGGATTGTTGCAATAGCACATAGCAAGCGCACACCGGATTATTGGAGAAGGCGACAGATTGAGTGAGGCAAAACCTTTAAATTGTATTCAATAACTTGCTCAAAATTTATGCCTAAAAACATAAAGCATCAACTTACAATTAGCATGACATAGGATTAGACAGGAGAATAATATTAGCGATGCCTACGGCGGGCTACGCCTACGCAGATAATTTGTACATCCTTTCTCTATTCTTTATGATGATGAAACCGAATTCCTAAAAAGATGTCATAAACAAACTCAAAAAAGTCCTTTTTCTGTAACAATCCTGAAGTTTGATAACATCCTTTTTCATCTAACAGGGGTTTCATGAGGTAATAGCTGGGCTGATAATTGTACCAAGGAATAGAAGGCCACAGATGATGAACTAAGTGGTAATTCTGTCCCATAATTAGAATATTCAGAACTGGGTTAGGATAGACGCGAGCATTTTTCCAGCGATCGCGCTCCGCAAAAGGACGATGGGGCAAATAGTCAAAAAATAATCCCAGTGCTATCCCCACCACAAAAGCCGGTATGAACCAAAAATTGAGAATGTAACCTAAAAAGTTATATTGCACTGAAATATAAACAATTACACCAACAAACAAACGGCTAATAAACCATTCTAATAGCTCAGATTTACGCCACAGTCGCCGTTGAAAGAAAAACACCTCGTGGTACAAAAAGCGCACCGCAATCAGCCACAGAGGCCCGCCTGTAGAAACATAATGATCTGGGTCGTCTTTAGGATGATTGACATATCTATGATGCTGTAAATGCACCCGCGTAAACACTGGAAAAGCAAAAGCTAGCATCAACGCACTGCCATGCCCTAATATCGCATTAATCGCCCGGTTACGATGGGCAGATTGGTGACAGGCATCGTGAATTACCGTCCCAGCACAATGCAGAGCAATTGTGTTAACGCTAAAGCATAGCCAGTGCGGCCATTCCCAAAGCCAGTAACCAAAGTTAGATAACACCAGCATTGTCACAGATGCGAAAAACAGCAGTAGCGTGGGATTGAAATCACCAGGAGGCGCTAAAAATTCCTTGGGCGGGATTGTCAGTGGCTTTTGTGCCTCCAATGTAATCATTTTTGACATTGACTCCTTTTTTACCAAACACTACGAATATACGATGAACATTAGGAAATAATAAAGTTTTGTATAGCAATATTTATCTCCAGCTTTGCATATCAGCAGATGAATAACGCTATGATTCCAGACGAAGACTAGTTTTTACTGATAAGTGGGATATGACAATTGGCAAGAAGTTGATTGAATAAACTCCTTTGTGGGGAGGATGGAGACAAGATTGATCCACTTTGTCTAGTCTATCTCATAGCCCCCACTCTCCCATAAACCCTCGCTAACTGCTTATATCTATTGATATAGCAGTGACTGAAAAGGAGATGCCATTTAAGATACGATGACTTCCCAGATAGCTCCCTAACTTCAGCCCATATGCAATTAAGAGATTCTCTGCGCCGGACAAAAATTGTCGCTACTATTGGCCCCGCCACTAGCAGTCCTGAAATGCTCAAGGCAATTATTGAAGCGGGAGCCACAACGCTGCGGCTAAACTTCTCCCACGGAACTCATGCCGACCATCAGCGGAGTATTCGTTTAATTCGGCAAACCGCCTTTGAATTAAATCAACCAGTGGCTATTCTCCAAGACTTGCAGGGCCCAAAAATTCGCTTGGGGAAGTTTGACAACGGGTCTATCGTTGTGGCAAAAGGCGATCGCTTTACCTTGACAAATCGTCCGGTTGTAGGTATGCAGGAAATTAGCTGCGTCACCTACGATTATTTAGCCCAAGAAGTTCCGGTTGGCGCAAAAATCCTCCTTGATGATGGACGAGTCGAAATGGTCGTGGAGGAAATTAACCGCGACAAAGGTGATTTGCATTGTCGGATCACAGTGCCTGGTAAACTTTCTAACAACAAAGGCGTAAACTTCCCCGGCGTTTACCTGTCAGTTAAGGCAATGACCGACAAAGACCGAGAGGATCTAACGTTTGGTCTAGATCAGGGTGTAGATTGGGTGGCACTTTCCTTTGTCCGCAATCCCCAGGACATGATCGAAATTAAAGAGTTAATTTCCAGTACAGGTAAGCAAGTTCCAGTCATTGCCAAAATTGAAAAGCACGAAGCCATTGAACAAATGGAGGCGATTCTGGCTTTGTGTGATGGCGTGATGGTTGCCAGAGGCGACTTAGGAGTGGAATTGCCGGCGGAGGATGTTCCCGTACTCCAAAAGCGACTAATTGCCACAGCAAATCGCTTGGGAATTCCCATCATCACCGCCACCCAGATGTTAGACAGCATGGTGAGCAATCCCCGTCCCACTCGCGCTGAAGTCTCGGATGTGGCAAATGCAATTTTAGATGGCACAGACGCGGTGATGCTCTCCAATGAAACCGCTGTGGGCAGCTACCCAGTAGAAGCTGTGGCGACAATGGCACGGATTGCCGAGCGAATGGAGCAGGAGGAAGCCCAACACTTAAACTTACGTTCTTCCAGAGATGCCCGGCGCTCCATTCCCAATGCTATTAGTCAAGCTGTCGGTCAAATTGCCGAACAACTAGGTGCAGCGGCAATCATGACCCTAACCCAAACAGGAGCAACAGCTCGCAATGTCTCCAAATTTCGTCCTCAGACACCAATTTTGGCAGTAACACCCCATGTGAATGTAGCGCGGCAGCTACAGATGGTATGGGGAGTCAAACCGCTGTTGGTGCTAGGATTACCTTCCACTGGTCAGACATTTCAAGCTGCGATCAACGTGGCTCAAGAGCTGAAGTTACTGTCTGAGGGAGATTTAGTAGTGATGACTGCTGGTACACTCCAAGGAATTTCCGGCTCCACAGATTTGATTAAAGTAGAGGTAGTGACGGCAATACTAGGTCACGGAATTGGACTGGGGCAAGGTTCAGTGAGTGGTCGCGCTCGGGTGGCTAATACTAGCATGGATGTTAGTAACTTTAATCCCGGAGATATTTTGGTGGCAACCCGCACTAACGCTGATTTTGTCGAGGCAATTCGGAAAGCTGCCGGAATTATTACTGAAGATGAAAGTCTTACAAGTCACGCAGCAGTCATTGGCTTACGTCTCGGTGTGCCAGTGATTGTGGGCGTGAAGCAGGTAACGCAGGTGATTCGGGATGGGGCGATTATAACGCTGGATATGCAACGGGGTTTAATTTACTCTGGGGCAGTGAGAACGCATTAGGATTGGGGATAGAAGAAGGGAATAGGCTACAGGCTAAAGGTTACAGGTTACAGAGGACAAATTATTCTCTATCACCTGTACCCTGTCATACCATTTCACGAAAACCTTGATACACATAGATTTCTCGTAGGGGCATGGCATTGCCATGCCCCTACCAACGTAGTTGTATCATTATTAAAGTGAAATGGTATCACCTGTCACCTTTTCCCTTGATCAAACAGTTACGATCGCAACCCCAAGCCATCCAACGAAGTTTTGCTGCTGGGTGGAGTCAGGATGCTCTACAGGTTTTACCTGATATCGAGTGGGATGTGGCGATGCTAAAGTAATGGAATAAGTATGCAGTTCGTCTTGATGAAAAACTGTGACTTGAATGGTGTCATTTGGTTGGTAATCTTTCAGGCGATCGCTTAAGCTACTTCCCATTACTTTAATCCCATCAATTGCTAGTAACTCATCACCTGCATCAATTCCCCCTACTTGTGCAGGTGAACCCGCCTCCACAAATTTAATCGTCTCCCGCCCATTCTCTGTATGTGTTTTCACACCCAAATAAGGTTCTTCCTGTTGATCAGCTACCAACTGTAAGCCAAAAGGTTCTAAGTACTGATTCAAGGGCAAATCGTCAGTGCCATCAATGTAGCGTTTAAAGAAATCAGTTAAATCGATTCCGGCAACAGATTCTATAACTTCCTGCAACTGTTCTGGGGTATAGCCAATTTCAGCTTGCCCAAATTGCTGCCACATTTTCAGCATCACGTCATCAAGCGATCGCTGATTGTCGTGACTAGAGCGAATCAGTAAATCCAGTAACAACGATACCATTTCTCCTTTTAAATAGTAGGAAATTTGAGAATTGCCGCTATTGGCATCTGGGCGATAGAGTTTAATCCAAGCATCAAAACTCGACTCGGAAACAGATTGTACCTTGCGCCCTGGTGTCGTTTCATATCTGGTAATTTCTTTGCTTAAGTTATTTAAATACGACTTAGCATCATAAATTCCCGCCCGCAAAGGAATTAATAAGTCGTAATAACTAGTAGTCCCCTCACAAAACCACAATGATGGTGTGTAGTTTTCCTGGTCGTAATCAAAAACTTCTAATGCTTTTGGACGAATTCGCTTGACATTCCACAAGTGAAAGAACTCGTGTGCCACTAATTGCATAAAGCGATCGTATTTATCTTGAGCGCGAAACCCAAAATGCTGGTAAATTAAAGAGCAAGAATTTTTATGCTCCAAACCACCAAAAGCTTGGCTAAATAAATGTAGCAGAAACACGTATCGTTGATATGGCAAACCGCCGAACATCTGCGCTTCTACCTGAACAATTTTTTGGATATCAGCAATCATCTGCTGGGCTTGGAAATTACCTTGTCCCCAGATTGCCAGTTCATGGGGTTTTCCCAAAACCTCAAATTGATACAATTGGTGGCGACCAATCTCAAAGGGAGTATCAACAAGAGTATCAAAATCGCTAGCCAAGAAAGTATTTTTTTCTTCACCAACGGGTGGTAGGGCAGTAGTTACCAGCCATTCCGGGCGTGGTGGTACGATGGTGATGCGAATTGGTTGCTTCTCCCAGCCCGGTATTCTAAAAAATAGTGCCGCACCGTTAAAATAACCGTGGGTAATATCCAAGTGATTTGTCCGCACCGATAATTCATTCGCAAAAACGCGATAACGTACAGTTAATTCTGAAACACCTATGTTATCTACCTGCCAGTGATTTTTACTGACCTTTCGCCAAGGCAAAGGCTTATTCTCTGCAAAAGCCCCAAAATCCTGTAAATTCTTGGCGTATTCCCGGATTAAGTAGGAACCGGGTGTCCACACCGGCAGTTTTAAATCGAGAATCGGCGAGGGGTAATCCACCAGGCGTAAAGTCACCTCGAACAGATGGTTTTCTGGTTGGGACATTGCCACCAGGTAATGAATCGTTGGACTGGTTTCCTGGAGGTAGGTGTTGGGACGAGGTGCTGTTACTTCAATCATCTGGTGTGCTGAGTTGTCGATGGGTAATTTTTCCCATCATGACAAATTTGCCTTTGAATTTTTAACTTTTATTTGCTGCGGCTGGTAGTCAGAATCAAGTTTATTAAAGATAGTGCATATTTCGAGATGATTTTTCACCACAAACTTGAATGCATCACTAAATACCACGATGCGTTAGGTTAAAGCCGTAATGCACTCTATTTTATCTGTCAAAATTTAAACCTTTGCAACAAATGCTCTGACACATATAAAAAACCCTTGAGCATTTCTTGCAAATGTAGAAGCAGTTTAAGCAAATACTTGATGCTTTGCAACAAATACTCCTCCATGTATAAGAAACGTTTAAGTTTTTCCAGCAAACATATAAGTCGTTGCAACAAATACTTAATACTTCGCAACAAACACTCTTCCATGTATAAGAAACGTTTAAGTTTTTCCAGCAAACATATAAGTCGTTGCAACAAATACTTAATACTTCGCAACAAACACTCTTCCATGTATAAGAAACGTTTAAGTCATTGCAACAATTGTTGTAACGAGCTGATGAATTGATTTACTACCGGAAATCTAAAAATAATCTACGTGAAATTAACTAAATTTTTATGAATGCGATATCTACGATGGGAGTATACAACACTTCCTGCTGCTATAAGGTACAGATACTTGTGATGCTATTAGTAGTTTGTCAAGCTAGTAATGAAAAGTTTGTAGTAAGCACTTTAGTGCTTAGAAAATAAGGACTGAAGTCCTTACTACGAACTTTCTTACCCATCAATTTAAACTTGACAGACTATTAACACAGATAAACAATAATTCGATTAATTAGTGTACCTCATAACTTCGGGAAGTGCTGTATGCAACACCTCTTTGCTGTATTTTCCTGTGAGAATCAAACATATTTTTGTATAAAGCACTACTGTAAATTTAGTAACAGAAATGCTTCAAGGTACGTCGTAAAAGAAATTCCAGCGTTTTAGAGCGAGATAAGCGCCCTGTTGAAAGTTTACAATCTATCAACGTAGAACTTGACTTGGGCTAAAAATATTAAATTTAATGGAAGATTTAATAAAGCACGAGGGGTGTACGCTACCTAGATGGGAATGCGTCAACAGAGGACTTAACCAATGGGATATGTAATTGCAACTGCAAATATGAAAGGTGGCGTTGGTAAAACCACCCTCACCGTCAACTTAGCTACCTGTTTAGCTAAAAATCATGGTAAGCGGGTACTTGTCCTTGACTTAGACACCCAAATTAGCGCCACACTCAGTCTGATGTCGCCTTTAGATTTTGCTAAACGTCGTAAACAAAGTAAGACATTTAGGTATCTAATAGACGAAGTTATTAATCCAAATCCACAAGCAAAACTGACAATTAAAGATATCGTTCAATCTGAGGTTTGTAATCTTCCAGGACTAGATTTATTACCAGGAGATATCGACTTGTATGATGAATTTGTTGTATCAGAAATGCTGCATCAACAAGCAACTGCTTTGGGTGAACAGGACTTTGAAATGATTTGGAATCGCTTTGAAAGAGTTCTGATCAATAACATTTTAGAACCAGTCCGTCAAGAATATGATTTTATTCTTCTCGATTGTGCACCTGGCTATAATTTATTGACTCGTAGCGCTTTAGCCGCCAGCGATTTTTACATACTTCCTGCTAAACCAGAACCCTTATCTGTAGTGGGTATTCAACTGCTGGAAAGACGCATTGCCCAATTAAAAGACAGTCACGGACATGAAACCAAAATAGATATAAAAATGCTGGGAATTGTATTTAGTATGTCCAATGCTAATATGCTCACTGGCAGATACTATAAACAAGTAATGCACCGCGTTGTTGAAGATTTTGGTGTAGAAAAAATTTGTAAGGTACAAATACCAGTTGATGTCAATGTTGCTAAGGCTGTTGATAGTTTTATGCCAGCTGTTTTAAATGCTCCTCAATCAGCTGGTTCAAAAGCGTTCTTTCAGTTAACTCAGGAGTTGTTGCAAAAGCTACAGTAAAGCTAAACCATTCGTAAATAACAAGATCCCCGACTTCTCAAAGAAGTCGGGGATCTTAACCTTTAGATTTTCAGATATCAAACCCTCCCAGACATATGATCACGTCCGTTGTGCGCCCGGTTGCCCATTTTCGACTACAAAGGAAGCTAGGGTGCGGACAGAGGCATTTAGGTCAATTATGCTTGATACAACACGATAGTCAGTTTGCCAGCGTTGTGGGGTTAGGTTGCAACGAACGTAGCCCCGGAAGGCACCGTCAAAGAACTTGGTATGGGGATTCTTGGGGAGAGCAGCTTGAACTGGAGCGATGAATTGGATCGGAAAATCAGAACTAATTGAGGTTCCTACGAACTCAGTGCCGACTGTGGCTGAGTTTGGGTTAGAAAAGTCAAGCTTCAGGTCGTGTACCCAACTAGAGTGGATGTCTCCGGTAATCACCACTGGATTGGAGGGTTGGCGCTGGTTTAGAAAATTCAGGAGCCGGTTACGTGCAGCTACATAGCCGTCCCACTGATCCACGTTGAAAACACCTGGCCCTGCTCCAGCATTAAAATTGTACTCGCCTAGCATGGTCTGTTGAGCAATGACATTCCAGCGCGATCGCGATTTTTCTAACCCTTTTTGTAGCCACTGCTCTTGTTCTAAGCCGGTCATGGTAGCATTGGGGTCAAAAGCTTCGGCGCAACGAGGTTCAATTGCATCATTGCAAGGTTGGTTAGTGCGGTATTGTCTGGTATCTAAGACGTTGAACTCAGCTAAATTACCGAAAGTTAATCGCCGATAAAGCAGCAAGTCTGCACCATTGGGCAGCGATGACTGACGTAGCGGCATATGTTCATAGTAAGCTTGGTACGCATTGACTCGCCGCTCCTTAAAAGCCTCTGGGGTTTGGTTGTCTTCGGGAATTAAGTTGGCGTAGTTGTTGTCAACTTCATGATCATCCCAAGTGACTATCCAGGGAAAGTTAGCATGAGCAGCTTGGAGATTTTGGTCGCCCTTATACAAGGCGTAGCGGTTGCGGTAGTCAGCAAGGCTGAGGATTTCTGGACTATTGTGCTGGCGTGGCCTACCAGCTTGTGGCCCATCCTCGTAAATGTAGTCACCAAGATGAACAACTAGATCCAAATCTTCATCAGCTAAATGGCGATAAGCTGTATAGTAACCATTTTGCCAGTCTTGGCAGGAGACAAAAGCGAAGTTCAGTTGTTTGGTGTAACTATGTAATGCCGCAGCTGTACGAGTTCGCCCAATGGGGCTAACTTCATTACCTACTTTAAATTGATACCAATACCAACGCTCAGGTTCCAGTCCCCGGACATCAACGTGTACCGAGTGTCCCAGTTGTGGAGTTGCGAGGGTTCTCCCGCGTTGCACCACTTTTCTCATGTTTTCGTCTAGAGCAATCTGCCACTGTACTACAACATTTCTTTGTGGCATTCCGCCTCCATTGAGCGGATCGGGGGCTAGTCGCGTCCATAACACAACGCCATCGGGCAAAGGATCACCAGAGGCGACACCAAGACTGAACGGATAGTTAGAAAACCTCGATCTTGCTAATGCTGGATGTAATTGGCTAGTTACAGCTAACCCTGTTAAGAATCCAGTGCCTAACAAAAAACTCCGCCGTTTAATCGGATTTGATAGCAAGCGATCGCCATCCATAAGTTCCATATTATTAACCCCTAATTAAAAACATTTCTTTGCAGCAGACAAACAAGCGTGCCATTCTCAACAGTGGACTGAATTTATTCCTTTCCAGTTTGATCAAGCAAGCGTAATGAACTTACCAACCTACAATCAAGTGAAGATTAAGATAATGTTAAAACAATTTTTTAATATTGGTTTAGCTACGCACATCGTAGCGATCGCACCAGATCAAAAATGCTAGAATCGCTTTAACACAAATGCTTTCAGAGGAGGCGGCGTGGAAAAAATAGAATTACAACTCGACAAAAAAATCCTTGAGAAAGCAATAGCTTTGGCAAAGTCGCGCCATTGTGACTTGTCAGAATTGATTGCATACGCAATTGAACAACTGACAGTCATAGAACCACCAAAAGACCGGTTGTTAGGATTATTCGCTGATGATCCTGAGTCAGTAGATGAGATGCTAGAAGAAGTAATGAAAGATCGGGCAGCACACCCACTAAATCAGCGCTTTGGATAAAGTACTAATTGACACCGATATTTTTAGTCAGTGGCAATATCTCGCATTATGAGCGGATTCAATCACTGGGTTACAACCTGAAACTGGATAATTGGCGAATATAAACACTCTTTTGCTTAGAACAGGGCAAAATAAAGACAAGTAAGAGCGATTCTACCAAGCGCTACCCTCCATGAGCTATTGCCTTAATCCCGGTTGTTCAAAGCCTGAAAATCCTAATGATGTGAAGTTTTGCCGGACTTGCGGTTATAAGTTACTCCTCAAAGAACGCTACCGCGCCATCAAACCAATTGGACAAGGTGGTTTTGGCAAAACCTTCTTAGCTGTAGATGAAGATAAACCCTCAAAACCGCGCTGTGTAATTAAGCAATTTTATCCCCAAGCCCAAGGCACTAACACTCTTGCAAAAGCCGTGGAGTTGTTTAACCAAGAAGCAGTGCGGTTAGATGAATTGGGCAAACATCACCAAATTCCCGAACTACTGGCATATTTTACTCAAGATGACCGACAGTATCTTGTACAAGAATTTATCGACGGGCAAAACTTAGCCCAGGAGTTGGCACAGAAGGGTGCTTTGAATGAGATACAAATCCGGCAACTATTGAATGATTTATTGTCAGTTTTGCAATTTTGTCATGGGAAACAAGTTATTCACCGCGATATTAAGCCAGAAAATATTATTTTACGTGGGAAAGATAACAAATTAGTTTTAGTAGATTTCGGTGCGGCTAAATCTACCACTGGCGCTGCCTTAAATCAAACTGGTACAAGTATTGGTAGTCCAGAATATGTTGCACCTGAACAAATGAGAGGTAGGGCTGTTTTTGCCAGCGATATTTATAGTTTGGGTGCTACTTGTATTAATTTATTGACGGCGCGATCGCCTTTCGATTCTTATGATATTAATAATGATCGGTGGGTTTGGCAGCAATACTTGAAAACTCCCGTCAGCGATGAGTTGAGTCATATTCTCAACAAAATGTTAGAAAGTATCCCAATTCGGCGTTATCAAACAGTAGATGAAGTTCTCAATGACTTAAATCAACACTCACAAGTAGCAGCTACGCCAGCGATAACGGCAAAACCTGTTCCTCAACCCCTGACTACTTCTCCATCCACATTTTTCACCCAATCTCCCAGTCAAGTTGAGAAAGAATTAGAGGAAATGAAAACGCAATTTCTCAGTAGTCCTAAATCTCAACCCAATAAAATACAATCGCCAAACCCAATCTCTCAGCCTTCTACTAAAAGCAAAATAGACGAAGAATTAGAAGAATTAAAAGCTAAATATCTTGGTAATAACAACCCCTAATACCATCTCAGATCCCAAAGACGTTTCAGATCCCAAAGACGCGATAAATCGCCGTCTCTACGAAGGACTGATTATTGTAAAGACGGCGATTTATCGCGTCTCTTGCCTTAACCGAACAGTAGAATTACTATTATCCTCCTCTCTTCCTCTGCGTTCTCTGCGCCTCTGCGGTTCGTTAAAAAAAAGCGGCTCTGAGTTTCAGAGCCACCGCTAAATCTGTATTTTGAAACTGACTAACCTTTCACAATATCCTGATGCAGAGGTGCGACAATTTACTTCTCGGCTTCAGCAATTGGTACCCATTCAGTGTGGAAACTTCCGGGCTTATCAAGACGCAGGTAAGTATGTGCGCCAAAATAATCGCGTTGTGCTTGAGTTAGGTTTTGAGGCAAGCGATCGCGGCGATAGCTGTCAAAATAATCTAAGGATGCACTAAATGCGGGTACTGGAATTCCCAGCGTTGCAGCTGTCGCAATCACTTCCCGCCAAGCTGTTTGTCTATCGAGAATTGTCTGCTTAAATTCAGGAGCGAGGAGCAAGTTAGGTAAAGCTGGATTTTCGCTAAAAGCCTTCTTAATCTTATTCAAAAAGCGAGCGCGAATAATACAGCCACCTTTCCAAATCCGCGCCAATTCACCCAGATCCAAATTCCAGTTATATGTCTTAGAAGCTGTAGATAGCAGCGCCATCCCTTGAGCGTAAGAACAGATTTTGGAACAATAGAGAGCATCGCGGACTTTGTTGATAAAGTCCTTAGTTTGCCCATCATACTTGCCGCTGGGGCCTGTGAGGACTTTAGATGCTGCTACCCGCTCCTCTTTAATCGAAGATATAATCCGGGCATTAACTGCTGCGGTAATTGTGGGAATAGCGACTCCCAATTCCAACGCAGTCTGCACAGTCCAGCGCCCAGTTCCCTTTTGACCGGCTGCGTCCACAATCAAATCCACCAAAGGGAGATTTGTTTCTGGGTCAATGTAGGGGAAGATATTGGACGTAATCTCAATCAAAAATGAATCGAGTTCATCGGTGGTGTTCCATTCAGCAAACACATCATGTAGCTGATTATGGTCTAATCCAGCAACATTTTTCAGCAAGTCGTAGGCTTCAGCAATTAGCTGCATATCGCCGTACTCAATGCCATTGTGTACCATTTTGACGTAGTGACCTGAACCACCAGGGCCAATGTAGGTTACACAGGGGCCATCATCGACTTGGGCAGCAATTTTGTTGAAAATAGGCGATAGAAACTCGTAAGAGCTTGTTGTACCTCCAGGCATCAGGGAAGGGCCATTCAACGCCCCTTCTTCACCGCCACTGACACCCATACCAAGATACCGAAGCCCAGCGGGTTCTAATTCCTGAGTGCGTCGTTCCGTATCTTCAAACCAAGAGTTGCCACCGTCGATAATGATATCGCCTTCGTCTAACAAGGGTTTGAGTTGAGCAATCACCGCATCTACTGGCTTACCAGCTTGCACCATTACTAGGATTTTGCGGGGACGTTCCAATGAAGCGACAAATTCTTCCAGAGTAAATGCGGCTTTGACGTTCCTTCCTGGCGCGCGCTGCGCCATAAACGCATCCGTTTTTTCGCGGGAGCGGTTGTAAACTGCAATTGGGAAGCCATTGCGCTCGACGTTGAGAGCGATGTTCTCGCCCATAACGGCTAATCCAATCACACCAAAGCTTTGTAGTGTCATAAAAAATTTCTGGCTAACTCTTGCAGATCCTTTACCTATAAGGGTAGTCTGAGATTTTGGCCAATCTCCTAAAGAAGACCTTAAGAGTTGATATAAATGACAAAAATCCACAACTAAGGCGGATAATTAATTTTAATTTGTATCTAAATCAACAATTGACTTGCAAAGTTTGCAAAATTGAAATAGTCAAAGGACGCAGTAAGGAGTAAGCAAATAATGCTGGCATTTGTCCTAGCTTTGGTAGTCGGTCTTGGTAGTTTAGCCATTTATGTAGCAGCTTTCTTCTTTCCCGAAATCCATCGTAAGAATGACTTTATCTGGAGTGGCGTAGGATTGTTCTACGCTTTAGTCTTATGGGTGTTTGCACCACGCCTATCTGGAGGTTTGCTGCTCGGTCATGTGGCTAGTGTGGCTCTTTTGGTCTGGTTTGGCTGGCAGACTTTATCATTACGTCGGCAATTGACCCCACTGGCACAACAAACCCCAGTACCCAGTCCTGAGATGGTGAAAACTGGCATTCAGGAACAGGTAAATAAGTTATCCCTTCAGGAACGGCTAGGTCAGTTGCAAAAAGGTCTTGGAAGTACCTTTAGTGGCGTGAAAGGCAAGGTGCAACAGACTGGGAGTAAAAAACCACCCACAACCCCTAAACCTGAAGACATTACCTCTGTTCTGGCAGAGCAACCTGCTGTTAAGATTATCGACAAAACTACTGTTACACCAGAACAATCAGCAGAGGAGACATTTACTACCGACACTGAAGTAAAAATCGAGAGTGTACCGGAAGCGATTCCCCCACATCCTCCATCTCCTGAATTGGTGGAAGCAGCGCAAGCAGATGCGGAGATTGAGGACAAGCAACCGATTCACGCAGAAGAAATTGCTCCAGATGCGGTACTTGCTCCCCCAGCAGAAGTACCACCGGAACAAATACCGCCAAATAATCAGGCTAGTTAAATCTAGTGAAACCCGACGTTAACCTGAGATGATGTTGGGTTTCACTCTAGTTGTTTTAATGTTTTGCTACAAATCGGCTGCAATAATCCTAGATAAATGATTAAGATTGGATGTTGCGATGCCTACGGCGGCAAGCTACGCAATATCTGCACCGATAATAGTTTTTAGCTTCTTGTGTAAGATAGTGTTCTAATTCTGGTGACAAGTTAAGGATTAGCGCCATATAGCGGTTCCCATTCAGATGCGGTACAACGTTATATCCCAAGTAGGGGCACGGCATGCCGTGCCCCTACGGGTGTACCTCACGTAAACGAGAACTGCTATAAGTTTTTTTGGAGTGGCATTATACATTTTATATTTGGTAACAAAAACCGTGATTTAGTGATGAAAATCGTGATGTTAGTCATGAGAATCGTGATGTTAGTCATGAGAATCGTGATTTAATCATAAAAACCGCGATGTTAGTCATAAAAATCGTGATGTTAGTCATGAAAACCGCAATTTAATCATAAAAACCGCGATGTTAGTCATGAAAATTGCGATTTTGGTCACTATACCTTCAAATGCAAATCTAACTTTATCAACTATATGTTGCTGGTTTTTCCTCTGCTAATGCCTTCGCTAAAACAGCAGCAGCTTCAAAAGAATCATGTAAACCAAGATTTAGATGAAATTTTGGACTTGTATTAGAATTAAAAATTGGAAAATCAGGAGAGATTAGGTAATGAACCATTCTGAATGGAGAGTTAAAGTCTTAGGTGATTTCCGTTAATAAATCTACCGCCGTCGTTGGTTTCGGCTTCGCTCAACCAACTAAGAAATCGAGAGTTGAGCGAAGTCGAAACTCGTCAACCTGGGTATGTTCTTTGTCAGAAATCACCTTAGAAGAAGTGCAGCAAATCCCAGATGCTAAGTTAGCACAACTCTATGAGATGATTCACGGATTTCGACTTAGCTCAGAAACTAACAACCATAACGCTGCTATCATCCAGTTCGCAGGTTGCTGGAGTGAGATGTCAGATGAAGCATACGGCAATTTTCAGATGAGATTGCTATCCGTCGTCAGCAAGCATTTTCTGAAGCACTAGAGTTGCAAGATTGGAGTCAACCTTGACGTTGTTTGATTGCAATTAAAGTTACCATGTCGATTTTATGCAACGATCGCACTAGCATCAGAATAGAATAGCGATCGCAATACCATATAGCAGTTCTCGTTTACGTGAGGTACACCCGTAGGGGCACGGCATGCCGTGCCCCTACACCTTGGGATATAACTTCAATGAGAGTAACTAAAAGTTGTAGTATAGCAGTCTGCTCTGGAGTTCGCTCTTTACAAGCCATTAATTTCTCAACAGTTTCTAAAGTGCGATCGCATTCTTCTTGTGTAGTGATAACTTAATTGTTGAAACTCTACCAAAAGTTGACTGTAAGTAGTTGTATTAAAAGAAGTACTCATATTCCTTTGCATCTGCTTGGCGGCGACCTAGATCATGGCTTTATGCTATCTTCTATAATTGATCAAACCTGCACACCTAATTTTAGGCATGAGACTGTGACCGAATCAGGAAGTTACAAAGATACTGTCAACTTACCCAAGACTAACTTTGATATGCGAGCTAACGCCATCAAGCGGGAGCCGGAAATCCAGAAATTTTGGGAAGAAAATAAAATTTACGATCGCCTCTCCAAAAATAACCCCGGCGAATTATTTATACTACACGATGGGCCTCCCTACGCTAATGGCTCTTTCCATAGTGGTCATGCCTTAGGTAAAATTCTTAAAGATATTATTAATCGCTATCAACTGCTACGAGGGCGTAAGATTCGCTACGTTCCTGGTTGGGACTGTCACGGTTTGCCAATTGAGTTGAAAGTTTTGCAAAATATGAAGCCAGCAGAACGGCAAACCTTAACGCCTTTACAACTGCGGCAAAAAGCTAGACAATTTGCACTAGAAGCGGTGGCTGACCAAAGCAAAAGCTGTAAGCGTTTCGGGATATGGGGTGATTTTGAACATCCTTATCTGACTATGCAGCCGGAATATGAAGCGGCGCAAATTGGCGTGTTTGGTCAGATGTTTTTAAAGGGTTATATCTATCGCGGTTTGAAGCCGGTTCACTGGAGTCCGAGTTCTAAAACCGCTTTGGCTGAAGCTGAGTTGGAATATCCTGAAGGTCACGTTTCTCGCAGTATTTATGCAGCTTTTGGCGTTATAGGTTTGGCGGAGGGTGTAAAATCACTGTTGGGGGAATATTTGCCGGATTTGGGTGTGGCTATTTGGACGACTACGCCTTGGACGATTCCGGGGAATTTGGCGGTGGCGGTGAATGGTGAACTTGATTATGTGGTGGTGTCACGCAGAGACGCAGAGGCGCGGAGAGGATTTGAGTATCTGATTGTGGCGGAGGAGTTGGTGGAGAGGTTGTCTACGACTTTGGGGGTTGAGTTAACGGTTAAGGCGACGTTTAAGGGGAAGGATTTAGAATATAGTACTTACCGTCATCCGTTGTTTGACAGGGAAAGTCCGATTGTTGTGGGTGGTGATTATATTACTACTGAGTCGGGGACTGGGTTGGTACATACTGCACCGGGTCATGGTCAAGAAGATTATATTGTTGGTCTGCGTTATGGTTTGGCTATCCTTGCGCCAGTGGATGACAATGGCAATTTTACCGAAGAGGCGGGAGAGTTTGCCGGGTTAAATGTGCTGGGTGATGGGAATCAGGCGGTGATTGATGCGTTAACTGCGGCTGGTTCTTTGTTGAAGGAAGAAGCATATCCGCACAAGTATCCTTATGATTGGCGGACGAAGAAACCGACGATTTTCCGGGCGACTGAACAATGGTTTGCTTCGGTGGAAGGATTTAGAGAAGAAGCATTAAAGGCGATCGCTACGGTAAAATGGATTCCAGCCCAAGGTGAAAATCGGATCACGCCAATGGTGGCGGAACGTTCCGACTGGTGTATTTCCCGTCAGCGGGCTTGGGGTGTACCCATTCCCGTTTTCTACGACGAAGAAACTGGGGAAGTCCTGCTGAATGAAGAAACTATCAACCACGTTCAAGGAATTATCGCAGAAAAAGGTTCTGATGCTTGGTGGGAATTATCAGTTGAGGAATTATTACCGGAATCTTATCGCCACAATGGTAAATCTTACCGCAGAGGTACAGACACGATGGATGTATGGTTTGATTCTGGCTCATCTTGGGCAGCTGTAACCAAGCAGCGTCCAGAGTTGCACTACCCGGCTGATTTGTATTTGGAAGGTTCTGACCAGCATCGCGGTTGGTTTCAGTCAAGTTTGCTCACTAGCGTAGCAGTGAATGACATTGCACCTTACAAAACTGTCTTAACTCACGGCTTTGTTTTAGACGAGCAAGGGCGTAAAATGAGTAAGTCAGAAGGAAATGTGGTTGACCCAAATATATTCATTGAAGGCGGGAAAAATCAAAAAGCAGAACCGGCTTACGGTGCGGATGTCTTGAGATTGTGGGTATCATCGGTAGACTACTCCAGCGATGTCCGCATTGGTAAAAATATCATCAAGCAGCTGAATGATGTCAGAGGCAAAATTCGCAATACGGCGCGGTTCTTGTTGGGTAGCTTGGATGATTTTGACCCTGAAAAAGATGCAGTACCTTTCGAGGAATTGCCAGAACTTGACCGTTATATGTTACACCGCATCAGCGAGGTATTTGAGGAAGTAACCGTTGCCTTTGAGAGTTTCCAATTCTTCCGCTTTTTCCAAACAGTGCAGAACTTCTGCGTGGTGGATTTATCCAACTTTTATTTAGATGTTGCCAAAGATAGGCTCTACATCAGTGCAACCAATGCTTTCCGCCGTCGTAGTTGTCAAACTGTGCTGAAGATAGCTTTAGAAAACTTAGTAAGAGCGATCGCACCAGTATTATGCCACACCGCCGAGGATATTTGGCAATATCTCCCCTACAAAACACCTTACAAATCCGTATTTGAAGCCGGTTGGGTGCACATAGAGGAAAAATGGCGTAATCCTGAATTAGCCGAATTTTGGTCAGCACTGCGACAACTCCGCACCGATGTTAATAAGGTGTTAGAACAAGCCAGGGTAGAAAAAATGATTGGTTCTTCCTTAGAAGCCAAAGCTTTAATTTACATACCTCACAAACAGTTAGGCGATGCTATCAAAGCCTTTAACCCAGTTAACGGTAACAGTATTGACGAACTGCGGTATTTATTGCTGACTTCCCAGGTAGAATTATTAGATTCTGCTGAAGGATTGCAAGGATTAGAATATACCACGCAGACAGAAAACTGGGGAATTGGAATAGTCAAAGCAGACGGGGAAAAATGCGTTGGCAAAGCCTACACGAAGTGTATTCGCTGCTGGAACTACTCCATCCATGTGGGAGAATCAGTAGAACATCCCTTAATTTGCGATCGGTGTGTTGCAGCCCTATCCGGAGAATTCTAAAAGCCGCATTGCTGATTAGAATTTCAAACTTTTACTCTCTGCGACTCTGCGCCTCTGCGTGAAACATTCATCCTCAAGGAATTCCTCAATGGCACGTCTAGCACTGCTGAGTGTATCTAACAAAACTGGTTTAATCGACCTAGCCCGTAGCTTAGTCAAAGAATTTAACTTTGATTTAATCAGCAGTGGCGGAACAGCCCAAGCCCTCAAAGATGCCGGACTACCAGTTACCAAAGTTGCAGATTACACAGGTTCTCCAGAAATTTTAGGTGGTCGAGTTAAGACATTACATCCCCGGATTCATGGAGGGATTTTAGCACGGCGGGACGTTCCCCAAGATATTGCAGATTTAGAAAATAACCAAATTCGCCCGATTGATTTAGTAGTAGTAAATCTTTATCCTTTTGAGGAAACTATTGCTAAACCAGGGGTAACATTATCTGAAGCTGTCGAACAAATTGATATCGGTGGCCCGGCAATGCTGCGAGCATCATCGAAAAACTTTGCCCATCTCACAGTATTATGTGATCCAGCCCAGTATGACGAGTATTTGCAGGAATTGCGGCAAAATAACGGCCAAGCATCCCTAGAGTTTCGCCAAAAGGCGGCATTAAAAGGATTTTCACACACTGCTAGCTATGATCAAGCGATAGCATCTTACCTTACACAAGCACAGCAGTACACCCTGAGCGGCACACAATTACAATCTCTGCGTTACGGCGAAAATCCTCATCAACCCGCCGCCTGGTATCAAACTGGTACAACGGGATGGACAGCCGCGACAAAGCTGCAAGGCAAAGAACTTAGTTACAATAACTTAGTTGATTTAGAAGCCGCACGCCGAATTGTTGCTGAATTCCCTGATACCCCAGCAGCAACGATTATCAAACACACAAACCCCTGTGGTACGGCACTGGGAAGCAGTATTTCCGAAGCCTACCAAAAAGCTTTAAACGCCGATGCTATTTCTGCCTTTGGTGGCATTGTCGCCCTCAATCGTCCCATAGATGCGGCTACAGCCAGGGAGTTAACCAAAACATTTTTAGAATGCGTCGTCGCACCAGCTTGTGAAGCAGAAGCTCAAGAAATTTTGGCCAAGAAATCCAACCTACGAGTTTTAATTTTACCAGATTTGAGCAGCGGCTCTAAAGAAATAATCAAAGCGATCGCAGGTGGTTTTCTTGTCCAAGCTAGCGATGACATCATTGCAGATAGCAGTAAATGGCAAGTAGTTACCGAACGTCAACCCACAGCCAGCGAATTAGCCGAATTACTATTTGCTTGGAAAGTTTGCAAACACGTTAAATCCAATGCCATTGTTGTGACAAGCGATCGCGCTACACTTGGCGTAGGTGCCGGTCAAATGAACCGCGTCGGCTCAGTTAAAATTGCCTTAGAACAAGCTGGAGAAAAAGCCAAAGGCGCAATTCTCGCCAGCGATGGATTCTTCCCCTTTGATGATTCAGTCAGAACAGCCGCAGCAGAGGGAATTACTGCCATTGTCCAACCGGGTGGAAGTCTGCACGATCAAGATTCAATCAAAGCTGCTAACGAACTGGGTTTGATGATGGTCTTAACTGGTGTACGTCACTTTTTACACTAAAATTATTGGTCGTAAGGTGTGCAGTTTTTAAAGTGTCACTCAATGTACTTGCCCTTTGATAGAAGCAGTGATATCTTTTAGTTGTGTGAGGAGCAAGTTAAAAATAAAGAGCGCCTGGGGTGGAAACACGGCAACACTCCCAAGCGCTTTTTATTTTTACAAATTATTTTAATCTTCGTCAAGGGCTGGGAAAGCTTCTTCAAGTTCCCACAACCGATCTTTGTTTTCAACGAACCAAATACGAGTTTCTGGAGTTAATTTACTCCAAATAGCTTCAACTGGGATGTGAGGAGATGCGTATTGGTACTGCTCACCAAGTAATTTGAGATTGTCCGCCACATCATGGGGAATTCCGAATTGTTCCCAGTCAACTGTGATATTTCTGCCCGAAACTCCTGCTGTGGGATCGAAAACCAATTGTGCTGATCTGATTAAATCAGCAAAGTGTTTTGGTTGGAGTTTGGTGATCTCCTGAATTTGGAGTGATTCGTTATGCTCTTGAGACATTATCGCCGCAGTGGTAAAGATTAGTGGTGTATTGAACTTACTGCCAGAGATTTTTGCCCCAATATTCTTTAGTTTAGCGGAAAGCCTCAGCTAAGGAACGCAAATTTAATAACGTGCAATTCTTATTTAACTTGGAATGGTGCGTTACGCTCCGCTAACACACCCTACTTTTGCACTTTATTTAATCCACATTCCTAATCATTTTCGATCAGAACTGTAACAGATGCGATCGCAATCAACATTTCGTCATTTTTATCGTTGAGTTCGGCAATAGCCCGCCCTTGAACGATCATCCCCCCAGATTCGACAGTCAGGCTTTTGCGACCAAATGGTAGTACAGCTAGTACCTCCTCTTCCCTGACTAATTCCGGGTATGGCACTGCTATTTGAACTTCTACAATCATGGCATTAGGGTCAGTTAAACCAGCAACTTCCCAAACACCAGGTAAAGCATTGTGAGCGATCGCATTCCGTACCGCCCTAGATGCTGCTACAGTTGGTTCTTGTCCATGCTGATCGATTCCCATCCCCATCTCGATAATCAAACGTTTACGCGCCATTGCTATCTCCGGTAAATTCTACACCTTCCACCAACAAAGGCAGCTATGCCCAGGGCAATAGAAAGAATACTGCACTCAGCATCGCTGCTGCGATCCGTTCATACGACATTTTATAGAGTCCGTGAGCCAGACGGCTCGCTGCTTTAGAGAATATGCTGCAAGCGAGCCAGACGTTCTGAGTAACTTTTCATCACCTTGAGGGCAAACATCGGTGTTTCCTGAACGGCAAAGAGAAACTTTTCTTCATCTAGGAAAGCCAGTTTAGTGTCCACATTGGCAATAGCTGTGTAAGTTCTATTTTTTATTCCTACAAGCATCCCTACACCAAAAACTTCACCTACATCAATACTTTCGACAACCTTGCCGTTGACTAATATATCCACTTTTCCTTCTAAAATGCCGTACATGAAATCACCAGACTGTCCTTCTTCAAAGATGACTTGACCTGCTGAAAATGTTTGAGGGTCGGGTTGTTTTTGAAAGATACTGATTGTTACTACAGGACTCAACATTAGAGTAACTCCTAAATTCTTTGTTTTTATACGAAATTTTTGGATAAGCAACACGCGAACCCAGAAAAGTATACTACTTTCTGTTGATTAACTCTCGCCTTCAGCACAATTACTGACTAATAGACATCTCCAGAAATTAAATATGCGTTATGCAGAACCCTTGTAGAGACGCGAAATTGTACTTCGTCCCGCTGCGCTAACGCGTCTCTACATTCATTATCGGAGATGTCTAATTACTAAAGTAAATGTTTAGGTTGAAAAGGGTCTGAAGCTAGAACATTAACAGAACTTACGCAAAACTACACGCGCTCAAGGGCAATTCATGAATTGCCCCTACCTAAAAATCATTGTTTTTGGCTATTGTTTGCGTAAGTCTTGATTAAGTACAAATCAGCGATAATGAAAAACCTTGAAGGTAAAGTGACATTGGTAACAGGTGCTACGCGGGGAATTGGTAGAGGAATTGCTATTGGACTGGGTGAGGCAGGTGCAACTGTATACATCACGGGTCGCAGCTTCAACAATTCTTCTAGTAATGAGGTTTCCGGGAGTCTTCAGGAAACCCAATCAGCCATTGAGGAAGTCGGTGGTGTAGGCATTCCCGTCCAAGTAGACCACAGCGATGATCAGCAGGTGCGATCGCTTTTTGATCGCATTCAAGATGAGCAGAATGGACAACTCGACCTACTGGTGAATAATGCTTACTCAGGAGTCCAGGCATTAAAAGACGCTTATGGGCAGCCCTTTTGGGATTGTGAACCAAGTCTTTGGGATGCTAGCAATAACGTTGGTCTTCGTAGCCACTATGTTGCGAGTATTTTTGCCGCTCGAATGATGACCAAGCGTAACTCTGGACTAATTTGCACCATTTCCTCGTGGGGTAGTATGTCTTATATCTTTAATACAGCTTATGGTGCTGGCAAAGCAGCTTGCGATCGCTTGGCTGCTGATATGGCTGTTGAGCTAAAGCCCCATAATGTCGCTTCTGTTTCAATTTGGCCGGGTATTGTTGGTACTGAGCTTTTTTCTCGTTTTGCTGATGAAATGAATCAAACCAATGTTACTGAACAGAAAAGCTCATTTTTGAGCGATCGCTACAACTGGGAAACTCCCTTATTAACTGGACGAGCGATCGCTGCACTTGCTTGTGAGCCAAATATAATGCGCCGTACAGGACGTGTACAGATTGTTGCTGAACTGGCTAAACAATATAATCTTTTAGATGAAAATGGCGATAGCCCTGCATCATTACGCTCTTTGCGTTTTCTGTTGCCAGCTGCATTGCCCGTACTAAGAAAGTACTCATGGCTCATACCTGATATTACAATGCCGTGGTCACTGTTATTATTGAATGCCCTCAGTTCGCCTAAAATTTGATGAGTATTGGGGATGGGGCATTGGGCATGAGGCTTTGAACTCCATTAATGAGTCTTTGAACTCCATTAATGAGTCTTTGAACTCCATTAATGAGGCTTTGAACTCCGTTAATGAGGCTCTGAACTCCGTTATAGCGGTTCCCATTCAGATGCGGTACAACGTTATATCCCAAGGTGTAGGGGCACGGCATGCCGTGCCCCTACGGGTGTACTCCAATGCCCAATGCCCTAATATAATTCTGTCGCCCCTGTACCAAACAAGCTGTTTGAGATTAGAAAACTTTGTATCCTGGATTAATAGGTCTTAATAGTTCTTTTAAAACTGGTGCAAGAAGATTTTAGGTTAATTGTTGATTTAGTTTTAGTTCTAGGTGTTGCAGTCTGTGGCGGACTACTGGCAGCACTTTTACGACAACCTGTGCTGCTGGGGTATCTCATTGGCGGGATAGTCATTGGGCCAGCCGGACTGGGATTAATTAAAGAAGTTATTCAAGTAGAGACTCTGGCACAGTTCGGCGTTGCCTTTTTGTTATTCGCCTTGGGTGTAGAATTTTCCTTTGCAGAACTCAAGAAAGTCAGAGCGATCGCCCTTGGCGGCGGTGGACTACAGATTGCTCTGACGATTTTGATCACAGTTGTAATCTGCGGATTAACCGGAGCCTGGGGAACTTTACCCGCTAAGGGGATGTTTTTGGGGTGTGTTCTGTCCTTATCTTCCACAGCAGTTGTCCTCAAGTGCTTGATGGAAAGCAACGAAACAGAAACACCCCACGGGCAAGTAATGCTGGGTATTTTGGTAGTACAGGACTTGGCACTGGGACTGATGTTAGCAGTAGTGCCAGCCCTCAACCAACCAGCAGAAACTATTGGTATTGCCGTGCTAACAGCGCTGCTGTTGATTGGCTTATTTGCGGCTGGGGCAGTAGTTGCGGGAATTTGGCTAATACCGCCCTTGTTGCGACTGTTAGCCCGTACCGAAAGCAAAGAACTATTTTTATTAGGGGTTGTAGCTCTATGTTTGGGCATTGCCCTGTTAACAGAGCATTTAGGGCTGTCCATTGAGATGGGGGCATTTGTCGCCGGTTTGATGATTTCTGAGGTAGAGTACGCCGATCAAACCCTGACTTATGTTGAACCACTGCGAGATATCTTTGCCAGTTTATTTTTTGCCGCCATTGGGATGTTAATCGACCCAGTGTTTTTGTGGAACAACCTCGAATTGATTTTGGGGTTGGTAGCAATAGTTTTCGTCGGTAAATTTTTGATTATCACGCCCCTAGTAAAGCTGTTTGGCTACCCTTTGAAAACAGCCATAATCACCGGTTTGGGACTAGCGCAAATTGGCGAATTTTCCTTTGTTCTCGCCAGTGAAGGGCAGTCCTTGGGGCTAGTGTCCCGACAAATATACTTATTAATTTTGGGAACCACTGCCGTCACTCTCATGCTTACCCCTTTTGTCCTGCGGTTAGTGCCATTTTTATTTAACTTTGCCGAATCAATGCCTTGGTTGAAACCGTATTTAGAAGAAGAAGAGGCGCGGGATGTATCGGAAGATTTGCCCTTCAAAGACCATGTAGTAGTCTGCGGCTATGGCCGAGTCGGCAAAAATTTAGTAAAGTTGTTGCAGCAACACAAACTACCTGTGGTAGTAATCGACCAATCAGAAAGTAGAATCCAGCAGTTGCGTGATGCTGGGGTGTCTTATGTTTATGGTAATTGCGTGAGTTTACACGTTCTAGAAACTGCCGGGGTGAATCATGCTAAAGGAATGGCGATCGCACTTCCTGACCCCATGAGTACCCGTCTTTGCTTGAAACGCGCTTTGGAACTGTGTCCAGAATTAGATTTGGTTGTCCGTGCTACCCAGGATAAAAATATTGAAGTGCTGTATCAATTGGGAGCTAAAGAAGTAGTGCAACCAGAGTTTGAAGCTAGCTTAGAAATGGCAACTCATTTATTAACTGGCTTGGGCTTGTTGTCGCCAACTGAGGTACAACAAGAAATGCAGCAAATTCGTAACGATCATTATTTAGATTTGCGCCCAGAGCGTTCTGCTATTGAAGTTGCTCGTGATTTACGCCAAGAAACTCGCGATCTAAATCAGCGCTGGTATCCTCTCCCATCTAATTCGCCCTTAATTGGCATGAGCTTAGAAGAAGCGGATATGCGCTACCTAACAGGAGCAAGTTTGATGGCAGTTCGCCGCGCTAACGGAGATGAAATCGATTATCCTAATAATCAAACTCTTTTAGAAGATGGCGATCGCTTGCTGATAGTGGGAGCCGATGAAGAACTAGCGGCTTTGGCAGAATTAGCTAAAGGACAAGCTGCTGTTCCTGGAGAAAATAGTGTTTGCCACTGGGTTACAGTCAGCCCTAATACCCAAATCTTAAACAAAACCCTTGCAGATTTGGATATCAGCAAGCAGTACAAGGTACAGGTACAGGCGATCCGGCGAGATGGTAAGTTTATCCGCTATCCCGATGGCAGCATGAACTTGCAATCTGGTGATCAAGTATTGTTATGCGGCAGTTTGACAGGCTTGAGTCAACTAGAACAATTATTTGCCGTCGCCAGTTCAGTACCCCTTTTTATCCCAGTAGTGAAAGCTGGTGAGGCAGAAGCGCTCAAAGAGTCTCTTGCGGATAGTGTGACGGAGTGTACCCCTGAGAGCTGAGAATAAAGTCCTTGATGCTTTACCGATGGATGCACTGTTGCAGACTGTAAGCGCACTTAAATCATTGGGCATCTCCAGAAATTAAATATGCGTTATGCAGAACCCTTGTAGAGACGCGAAATTTCGCGTCTCTACATTCATTATCGGAGATGTCTATTGGGCAGCGAGGCGATGTCTACGACGGGCTACGCCTACGCTATTGCATCATTACATTTCTCGATTGGGTAGAGATGCCGATTTCTACCTTCATGACCTGGTTTCTGGACAGTGTTTTCTCACCTTCACTGCCGATGCAAAAATGTCCATTCAACAAAATTGTAATAAAAGTAAATTCATACCTTTAAATTTACACTTTTCTGCATAGTTTGAAGATTCATTTCCAATTAAAATAAGCGTATACTTCAACAAGTATTAGGGGTAAAAAGTGCAAGAACTGATTGATTCTGACTCCTGTTAGCGATAGCGGGGCGATTAGCCCATTCTGACTTCTGAATTCTTCTTCAAGGACATTTGCCAGTGAAAAAAAAACTAGGTATTCTTGTTGTCGATGACCATCAATTAATTTTGACTGGTACCCTTGATGTATTAAATCGAGAGTATCCCGAAGCTTCTATTATTAAAGCTCAGACGGGAAAAGAGACACTTTCTCAACTTCAACTTCACCAGTTTGCTCTGATTGTGATGGATTTATCAATTCCCGATCAGCAAGGAGAGACAGCAGAAATTGATACCGGAATTAAGCTATTGCAAACGTTGCTCCAAGAAGATCCTCATCAGAATTTTATGGTGCAAACTAGTTATGTGAAAGCGTTAATTCGGATCAAACACGAGATTGATAATCATCAAGGTGGGTTTGCGATCGCAGACAAAGGATTACCCGAAGATGAAATGCTCATGCGGGTTAATTTGGCACTTCATGGTGCAACTCACACGAAAGACATCAAAACAGGGATCGAACTCAAACCGGAATGGTTGGAGGTGTTGCGATTGGCTTTTGAAGAGAGTTTGACAGATAAGGCGATCGCTGATCGAATGTATAAGTCAGAACGAGCAGTACGGACTTACTGGACGAAGATTCAGGATGTGTTGGGGGTGTATCCTGAAGACTGCAAGCAAGGTGGTAAGAATATGCGAATCCTCACCGAAATTCGTTCCCGTGAAGAAGGTTTAATTGATTAATACGGCAAAAATGAGCAGGAGAATCTGGAATCGCATTCGCCAAGAATTTGGGTTGTGGTCACTGGCTGCACCCCCTGGGATCATAGTATTGGTTGTGGTAATATTAATACGCATAGCTGGAGGAATGCAATCTTTAGAATGGATGTTTTTCGATACCATGTTACGTCTGCGTCCAGCAGAAAAACTTGATGAACGTGTAGTAATTGTGGGTATCGACGAAAAAGATATTGAATGGGTTAAGCAGTATCCGGTTCCAGATGGGAAGATTGCAGAGTTACTCACCAAGCTAGAAACCTATAAACCGCTAGCAATTGGGTTGGATATCTTCAAAAATGTTCCTGTTGAACCTGGTGGTGAACAACTCGCCCAGGTATTGCAGAAGAATACTAATATTATTGGTATTCAAAAAATATTACCACCCGGAGAAACTTCTCCACCCCAGAATTTGCCACCTGAACGAGTTGGATTTGTCGATTTACCTAACGATGAGGATAGCAAAAATCGACGCTATTTGTTATTTACAACAAACCCTAAAAATAATCAAGAAGATAAATATTCTTTAGCGCTGCGGTTAGTTATTAAATACTTCAACGCGAAAAGAATTGAGTTGGAAACGGGAAAAAATGACCCAAATACAATAAAATTTCATGGGATTGAATTACCCCGGATCACCCAGAATTTTGGCGGATACGTTCGTGTTGATGATGGGGGATTGTCAATTTTGATGAACTTTCGCAACAGTGAACAACCTTTTCATGTTGTGTCGCTGCGTGATATTCTCAATGGGACAGTTAATGCAGAATTGTTGCGCGATCGCATTATATTAGTTGGCAACCGCAACATGAGCGCTGGTGATATTTTTTATACATCTGCTTTGCCTAATTTAAAATTAAGTGGTCAAATTTATGGCATTGACTATCACGCTCATGTGATCAGTCAAATTCTTAGTAGTGTAATTGATAGTCGCCCAATGTTGCACAGTTGGGGAGATATGGGAGAATACATATCGATAGTTATTTGGGGTTTTCTGCCGATTGTTATCGGACGGCTTACCCAATCTGTTTGGAGAAATCTACTTAGTGTTGGTGTAGCGGGAGTTTGTCTGTTTAGCTGCGGATATGTGATGCTGTGGTTGTGGGGTATATGGATTCCTGTAGCACCTAGTTTGATTATATTAGCTGTGAATGGGGTGGGCTTGAGTGCTTTTGCATTTTACCAGCATGATAAATTCTTGCGATCGCAAATTAACGAACGTCAAAACACAATTCAACACACTTTTACCGTGATTCATAATGGCCCATTGCAAACCCTCGCCTATGGATTAAAGCATATACGTGCTAGAGATATCCCCTACGAACAACTGGTTGGGCAATTTGAAAAGCTTGATCGAGAAATTCGAGAAATTGGCGAATTTCTTAAACTCGAAGCATTAACGAAGGAAGAGAGTTTACGTTTAGGTAGCGGATTAATACTCGAATTGAACCGGCCACTTCACGATTTATTATATGAAGTTTATTCAAGTACCTTAGAACGTAAAGATTTTGAAAACTTTAAAACATTAAAAGTTAAAATTCGCAATTTTGAGCCGATTGATGATAAGTATTTAGGTATAGAATACAAACGTGGAATATGTCTATTTTTGGAAGAAGCTTTATGTAATGTTGGTAAACACGCCCAAGGAGTCAAGCGCGTTCAAGCATCGGGTATTTATAGTGCAAATAAATACAAATTATCGGTAAAAGATAACGGATCAGGAATTAAATCAAAGTTAGAAAATAAAGGCACAAAAAATATTAAAATACTTGCTAAACAATTAGGAGGAGAGTTTCGCCGCGAATCGCTTTCTCCTCACGGGACTATATGTGAACTTAGTTGGACACCTCTAAAAGAATTTTAAGAAATAAGTCAGGAGCCAGAATGGGCTAAACCTTAGCTATCCGCTAACAGAATTTAATTTTGTGTGAATAGCGGATAAATAAACGGGTTCAAGTCCCCTACTTTCTTATTCTGAATTCTGAATTATTCTTCACAAGTTTTAGATAACCATACAATCAACAAAATCACCATGATTCATCAAAATTTTGTATTTTGGCGAAATCAGCACAGATTTACAAGCTTAGTAGTGGGAGTGGTTTTTCTCATGACTACAATGCCTGTATTTGCTGAGTTTAAACCACGCGATCGCAAACCAGCCAGTGGATATTCCCGTGCGGGTGGTTCGCGTGGATGTCCAAATAGCGGCGGTATCCCACTGACGCAGCTTGCACCTGAGACATTTATCAGTAAAACCGCTTCCACACGTCCCATGTTAGCTTGGTATATGTCAAGTTCTCAAAATGTGGAATTCCGACTGGGTGAATTGGATTCAGACGGAAATCTTAAAGAAATTGGCGAAGCTCAACAAATACCAACAACAATCGGAATTAACAAGCTAAAACTTCCCCTCAATTACCCCGAACTCACAGTGGGTAAAACATATTTATGGCAAATTGCAATTGACTGTGGAAACGACACGATTGTTACAAGTGCAGAATTTATTGTCATCAATCCTGAATCACTCCCTAAGAACCAATTTACTAGCATTCCCGAAAGCGTAAATTATTATGCTGAAAATGATCTGTGGTATGAAGCACTCGAAGAAGCATTGAAAGCAACTGGTAATGGTAAACTGGGGCAAACTGGGGTAACTTTAGTTAAAGACCTTGCACAGTCTGAAATCCCGATAGGTAGTCAGGTGAAACGAATCGAATATCTCCAGAAAATTGCCAGCGATCGCTAGTGAAGGGAAGATCCCCGATAACGTTTACGAAGTCGGCGATCTGTGGCTTTCAAAGCCAATTACCGATCGCAATCATTGATGCCCAATACGCAGGATTTTCATAGCGGAAATTTATACCTTCAGATGGCGTTAATTTTTTAGCATGAATCATTCTAATTTGGGCTTTTTGCAATGCCTCTGCAATGCTCATGCCAGCGTTGCGGTAGTTGGTGTAAAATGCTTTCACTAATTCCGATGTTGATTCATCTTGGACACTCCACAAAGATGCGATCGCAGTTTTAACCCCAACTTGCAATGCAACTCCAGCTAATCCTAGTGTGGCACGGTCGTCGCCAACTGCGGTTTCACATGCAGTCAATGTGAGAAGTTCGACGCTATCAGATTTGCCGTTGAGGTTTCGTAGTGAGTTTTCTAATTGGCTGATGGTAAGTTTTTGGTTTTTCCCTGTGACAATAAAGGTGTCTTCAGGAATGATGCCAAATTGAGCGTGACTAGCTATATGAACAATAGGATATGTGCTTTTGTCAAGTGTTTTCTGAAAACTTTCGGGGGAAAACTTTTCATCGATGAGGTTGGTATTATTGGGGAATATACTTTCAACTGCACTAACTTCATCGGGAACAGCAAAAAGTTGATCAAAAGTCTTCCCGTCGATTGTGGCTTCTTTTGTTAAACCCAAAATTAACGCCTTTTGTGTACTGCGTTGACCTCCGGTCGGTCGGAGACCATCGCTTGCTTTGGGTGTAGTAAGTCGTAAAGTGGGGGTTGTAGCAATGGCATAGGTTTCGACTAAATATTTCTGTTGTTGGCTGTCATAAAGTGCTGCCATTGGCACAGTACGCAAAAACCCATCCTGAATAAATACTAAGGTTTTGACTTTCTCCGATTTGATATCCTCAGCAAAGGGGCGAATTATCCAATCATAAAGCTGTGCCGCAGTTGTGGTATTGTAGTTAAATTCTTTTTTTCCTTTAACTAATCCTGTACGAAACTTGGCAATTTTTTTTTCTAGCGTGTCGCTGCTAACTATTTTGCTACCTTCTTGATTGCGGTCTTCAATCCATTTAAATTTAGTTGCCTGATTGGGTAACTGCAATAATATCCCGGTCTTGCCCTTTAAAATTATAGAACTCAAAAACGCAGTATTCTTAAACGCTACGCTGTTCTCTTTAAGGAGTTCTCCCACCTGTTTGGGATTCAAGGCACTTAAAATGCAATCATTGCCAAAATAATTCTGTAATTCTGCTAATTTCAAAGCATCGATAGTTTTTACTACTTCTGATAATTCCTTGGCGCGTCGTTCATCTGTAATCGCACTAACTCCTAGCAAATCAAGCCGCGACTGTGCCAATGTCCGGTATAATGGCCGCACAACATCGCGGAAGTCAAACTGTACATCCCGTTCGGCGGTTAAAATATCGCTGCGAATATCTTCTAAAGTATCAAATGCTCGTTGATAGGATGCGATCGCTTCTTCTTTTCGATTCTGTTGATCTAAAATCCGTCCTGCTTGCCACTCCCACAAATATAAGCTATCTTTTGCACTCAACTTGTTATCTGCTGCTACTATTGCAGTTTGAGTATATTTTAATGCTTCAATTTCCTTATTTGGTTCGCATTCCCAAAAATGACCCAAAGCCCCGTTAGAATAAGAAAGTAGGCGATTATCTTGTAAATTTTTACTACTCAATACTGATTTTTGTAGCAAATCTAATACATCTGCATTGGGTAAAATCCGGCTATTTGGACAGTAAGTAAAAGGCGAAGTTCCTTTAGCATCTGACTGCAAGTATGCTAGATCAATTGCCCCATAGACTTTTGTAGCTGAATCGGGTAAAATTTTGAGAACCTTTAAAGCATCGTTAACAGTTTTGTTAAACTCCTCATGATTAATAACTTTGCTCTTATTTATCTGGGAACCCAACTGAATTAAATTTAACAATCCTTGCATCTCTGATAAAGTTTCTTTTTGGTTGCTGGCGAGTTTTATACTTTTCTGAAAATATTGGTAGGCTTGGTTATAATCTGCTAGAGACTTTTGAGTAAATTCATTTTCTTTACTATAAATACCAGCTTTATTTGCAGAATCGGCTTGTAACTCTCACAATTGAGCGCGACTTTTGTAAGCATTACCCAAACTATTTAACACCAAAAAGTCATAAGCTGGATCAACTTCTTGCGCTGTGTGTAAATATTTAATTGCTTGGTCATAATCGCCGATTAAGCGATATGCTTCACCGAGAATTCCCAAAGCTGCAACTTGACCGCGTTTATCGTTGTATTTTGTGGCAATTTGTGCAGCACTTTCTGGCGTGCATTCTATTTGTTGAATTTTATCTACCAGTTTTCCACACAAAAGTGCGATCGCTTTGCGGGGTTGTCCCAAATTGCTATAAACTTGGGCTAGTTCTGACTTCATACGTCCCACTTGCTGGATATTTTCTACCGCGCCATAGTCATGAATTGCCGCTGATAGCGATGCGATCGCTGCTTTGTTTTCTCCTATTTGTTGGTAAGCACGCGCCAAATTCTCATTGACAACTGCCGTGTCTGAAGGATTATTTTTATCCTGATTTAATGCCTCCTGCCAATGTTTGATCGCATTAAAAAAATTCCCCGCATCATAATCTTTAATTCCTTGTTCAACTAATGCGGTGACATTTGGACTCTGTGCAGATCCGACTTGTGCAAACACAAGACATATTAGTAATGTCGTCAAAAATATTACTTGAATAAATCTGTGATGCCGATTTGGTTTCTGGTCTTGCTGAGTAGAGAAATAAATTAGCTTCTTGCAGAGGTTTCTGAGCTTCTGTAACATCTGCATCCACTGACGCGCAGAGAACAATATTTTGAGATATTTATTTTGGGATTTCATATTTCTACAGATAAACAAAATATGTATTTAGCTTAAACTACCAGAAATCATCATAAAAAACTGAACTTTTGAAAAGTGTGCAGTTTTGTGTAATTTACCGCTAATATGTTGCATCTGGGAACCGGAAGTATTTGGGAAGCATCTCAATGCAAACAAAAATATTTGAATCACCGTTACAAAAAAGTAGCGAAATCAGGCTGCCGCTACAACCAAAAGGTGAAGGATATAAGGGGCTGGCAAGTCGATCTTTAATCAGTAGCACTCCCAAATCACCAGCGTCCAAAATATTATAGCTTGTATTACAGGTTATAATTGCTCAAAGATTTTCGATACTCTTGATTTGCTATATTTAGATCCCCAAGTTCTTAGAAAAGTCGGGGATCTAACTATTCATGAATGATTCACTCGACTTCTTGTCTGACTTATCAACGCATAAGTTCTAAATCTTAGAATGCCCAAATTGGATCTTGATGATTGCACCTTTATGTAATTATTAACGAATTTATTATGGTATTTTAAGTACATGATAATTGTTAAATATCGAATTATTAAAACAAAAAATAATTTCCCTTACAAATCGTAGATAAACAATGGGTTTCTACCTCCGGTTTAAACAAATTTTTTTCATCTCAATTTCCTGCATCAGCATTACTCCACTCGCAGTATTTGCCCAATCAACACCCCCATCTGGAGTCATAATTCCCCCCGATATTCCAGGGAAGGTAGAAGAAACCATTCCTCAACCACCACCATCACCAAGCATTCCTGCTGCACCAGTGACACCAACTGTTCCCGTACTCCCATCACCCCAGCAGGAAAATCTACCCAATACCATCTTTCCTAGTGGTGAAAGTTTCTTTGTCAAAGAAATCCAAGTTAGAGGCTATTCTGTTTTAAAAGATGAAATCATCAAGTTAAAACAGCCCTTAGAAAATACAAATATCACATTTGAGCAGTTATTGCAACTGCGATCGCAAATCACCAAACTCTATGTTGATAATGGCTATGTTACCAGTGGTGCATTTATTCCCAACAATCAAGATATTGCTAGCGGTGTTGTGCAAATTCAAGTTGTGGAAGGTGAACTAGAAGGAATTTCCATTTTAGGGTTAAAAAGATTGCAAACTGCATACGTGCGTTCTCGAATTGCACGGCTGGCGGGTAAGCCTTTAAATCAAAAATACCTTGAAGAAGCGTTGCAATTATTACAAATTGACCCTGCCATTAAACGAGTCAATGCCGAGTTAACCGCAGGTAGCACCCCAGGTAGCAATATTTTACAGGTAACAATTACTGAAGCGCCAGCATTCCACGCTGGGGTAATATTTGCCAATGACCAATCACCTAGCGTTGGTTCAGAACAAGGGACTATATTTATTGCCCACGATAATTTATTAGGGTTTGGGGATAAATTCAATGCTGAATATGCTGCTAGTGAAGGTTTAGACATTTATGATATCAGTTATTCTATTCCCTTTAACGCCCTAGATGGAACCATTGGTGTCCGCTACAGTAACAGTGGTAGCCGGATTATTGAAAGCCAATTTCGTGACTTAAATATCCGCAGCGAAGCCGAAACCCTTTCTTTTAACGTCCGTCAACCCTTAACTCACACCCCAAACAACGAATTTGCTGTAGGTTTAGCATTGGATTTACGGCGTAGTCAAACTTACATCCTCAATGATATTCCCTTCTCCTTTACTGAAGGGCCTGAAGATGGGAAATCAAGAGTTACAGTAATCCGCTTTTCTCAAGATTGGTTACAACGTAATTCTAACAGTGTCTTAGCGGCGCGATCGCAATTTAGTTTTGGTATTGATGCAATTGATGCAACTGTCAACAATAGTGGTACTGATGGACGTTTTTTCTCTTGGGTAGGACAATTTCAATGGGTGCAACGGCTATCTCCCCGCATCTTGATGCTAGCTAAAGTTAACACTCAACTTACTCCTGATTCCTTACTTTCGCTGGAAAAAATTAGCATTGGGGGAGTAGACACAGTGCGCGGTTATCGACAAAATCAACTTGTTGCTGATAATGGGGTAGTTGGAGGTGTGGAAGTTCGTATTCCCTTGACATCAAATGTGCAAACATTACAGCTAATACCATTCGTTGACATCGGCACAGCTTGGAATAATCGCGGTAGCAATCTCGACCCACAAACCATTGCTAGCCTTGGTTTTGGTTTAAACTGGCAACCTGTTAACGGTTTGGTATTGCGTGCAGACTATGGTATACCATTTATGGGCACAAGCGATCGCGGTACTTCCCTGCAAGATAATGGCTTTAATTTTTCAGTGCGCTATCAGCCGTTTTAATATTAAGTCAATCGGCGCTAATATTTATTTATATAATAAGTAGGTGGGTTTTAAATTCTAGAGTCTTTAAATGCAGACTACGTTTAGACATCTGGTGAAATGATGTAAGGGCGAACGGACGTTCGCCCCTACCAAGGATTTCACCCGCATTTCTCACAAGCTTGATTTCAAAGTACCTCAACACGACTTTCAAGTACCTCAACACGACTTTCAAGTACCTCAACACGACTTTCAAGTACCTCAACACGACTTTTAAGTACCTCGCCCGCATTTCTCACAAGCTTGAGTGAAAGAAGGGGCAGAGGGAAAAGAACTTGGTATTTGAACTCTCCCCTGCTCCCCTGCTCCCCTGCTCCCCTGCTCCCCTGCTCAAGAGCACAAGCGCAGGCTTTGAGAGATGTGGTGAGAAATCCGGGTTCAGACAACGCAGAATTAATTTTGGAGATGTCTATTAATTAGAACATTCTCGACTCAATAGCAACTGCCCATTATTCAGCCGATATAATCCCTGGGGTTCGATAATCGGATCGCCTTTTTTCCAGGGACGGGATGTAGTTTCCACACCTCTCACCTCACCAGTTGTGTAAGCAGAAACCGAAACACCAGGACGATTAGTGGTCAAAGCACCAGAACCTGTAATGGTAAAAGAGTTTTCTTGTCGTTTAGTACCGCGTGAAATGCAACTATTGGCAATGAGTGCGTTGGTGTCAATGACTGGGGATAATTCGGTGAAGCTGTTTAGGATGGAACTGGTATCGGGTGCGTTAATGTTGATTACACCTGCAACACCTAATTCCGAACTTGCAGTAATATCACTTTTTTCGGTTGGCTTTGGGCGTGACTCAATACCGAAAATACCTTGCGAATTAATTTCGACGTTTCCACCGGTTCCGGTGAAAGCATTGGCTGTGATGTCGCTGTTTTCTTCGGGGATGGCGATGATAAAGCCTTTGGGAGCATTAATTATAATGTTACCACCGTTGCCATTATTAAAAGCTTGAGCAGAAATGAGACTTTGATTTTGCAACACCAACAGTTTTAAATCTTCCAGTCTGATATTTGCACCTGCACCTACATTAGTTTCTGCTGTGAGTTTACCCTGGTTGAGCCGAATGGTGTTCGCCCTAACTGTTAAGTTACCTGCTTCGCCAGTCCCTATTGCGCTTACAGTGACCACTGCGCCATTACTAACTTTAAAAGTTGGTGTAGTGATAATTAGATTTCCGGCTTTACCACTGTCTTGAGCTTGGGAAAATAATGTACTGGGAGTTTCTTGTCCGTTAATGTTACCAATACCAACCACATCTACAGATTCGGTAGCATTTACATTCAAAGTTCCACCATCACCTTGACTAAAAGAGCCAGATCTTACTTCTCCGCCATTGCGAATCAGCAATTGTTTGACATCTAAAGTTGCAGTTCCTCCCTTACCTGAACCGAAGTTGTCTGCTGAAATTCTACCTCCATTTTCCACAGTCATAGTATTAGTGGCAATGTTCAATTCTCCAGCATCGCGGGTAGCTCCTGGTTCAGCGGAAACGAGAATATTACTTCTGCTAAGATCATCCGCGATCGCAGCTGTTCCACTCACTAAAATAGAATCAGTAGCATTGATAGTTAAAATTCCCCCTTT